>ERZ827492.681-NODE-681-length-30640-cov-11.877881_pt1 | contig 30640 bp, 29 predicted proteins | sample MGYA00519704_ERZ827492 | MGnify/ENA primary metagenome ERZ827492 (study PRJEB31778, sample SAMEA3449325) | human gut metagenome | biome: human gut; feature: human-associated habitat; material: faeces | place: United Kingdom | collected 2010/2012 ... | reverse complement strand
AGCTGGGCGATATCCCCGTTTATATCCACCGCTCCGGCTTCACCGGCGAAAACGGTTATGAGATCTACTCCGCATTCGACAAGAGCGCAGAAGTTCACGACCTGGCGCTCAAAGCCGTCGCGTCCGTCGGCGGCCGCGAGCTGCAGACGCTCGAGGTCTACGTCCGTTCCATCCCGATGGAAAAGGGCTTTGCACTGAAGCAGGACTTCAAGCATTTAAGCCCGTATGAGTGCGGTCTCGGCTGGGCCGTCGCCGCCGACAAGGACTTTATCGGTAAGGAAGCGGCGCTGGCACGGAAAGAGCACCCGAAATACCGTATGGTCGGTCTGGAATTTTCCCGCGAATCGACGGAGGATATCTCCATCTGGGAGCGCGTGTACTGGTACGGCGTCGAGGTAGGCCGCTGCGCACAGACCATCTACGGCTATACCGTGGACAAGAACATTGGCTTCGCCACCGTCCGCGCGGACGTGCCAGACGGTGCGGAGCTGACCGTCGGCTGCAACGATTCGCCCGCAGTCGTGGTGAACAAGGTTTTCTGCTGAGGAGGACATGATGGGTAGATTGGAAGGAAAAGTCTGCATCGTGACCGGCGCTTCCGCCGGGATCGGGCGCGCCACGGCGGAGTTGTTCTGCCGCGAGGGCGCAAAGGTCGTGGCGGTCGCCCGCCGCGAAGAACGCCTGAAGGAGTTGGCCGAGGAATGCAAGGATGCTCCCGGTGAAATGACGTGGTACGCGGGCGACGTCGGCGACCCGGCGGCAGCCGTGGGCATGGTGAAAAAGGCAGTCGAGACGTTTGGAAAGCTGGACGTTGCCGTCAACTGCGCGGGCGTGATGGACGACAACACGGCCATCGCCGATATGTCCGACGAAATGCTGGAAAAGACATTCCGCATCAATACGTTCGGCCTGATGTACGGCCTGCGCGAGGAATGCAAGCAGTATCTCGCGCAGGGTGATGGCGGCGTGATCGTCAACATCTGCTCCGTCGGCGCAACGCACCAGACCGCGGGCGCGGCCTACTGCGCGAGCAAGGGCGCGGTGCTGGCGGCGACGAAGAACACGGCGTTCATGTACATGGAGGAGGGCATCCGCTGCAACGCACTCTCTCCCGGCGGCGTCGTGACCGATATTCCGCTGGTCATGCCGCCCGCCGACGAGTTCGGCTTCGGCAGGACCAGCAAGCTGCTGGACTTCTCCGGCGAGCTTGCCATGCCGGAGGACTTGGCAGACGCGATCTTGTTCCTGGCCAGCGACCAGTCCCGCTATGTGAACGGCGAAGAGCTCAAATGCGACGGCGGCTGGACGTGCTTCTGAGAAAATACAAATAACACAGCACAGGCGGCCCGTCCGGAGCCGCCTGTGCCGTATCCAAATCAGGGAGGTCACACATGAAGAAAACAATTACGGTCGTAACAGGCGGTCACGGCGGCATGGGAAAGGCAATCTGTAAGGAACTCGGAAAAACGTCCGTGATCGTGCTGGCGGGGCGCAACCTCGCAAAGATGGAAGCGGCAAAAGCGGAGCTGGACAAGCTTGGCGTGGAGAGCTGTCTCTGCAAAACAGACATCGCGGACCGCGCGCAGGTGCAGGCATTGGCAGACTAGGGCCGGATACATTAACGGCGTGGACATCCTCGCCGACGGCGGTCAGAACGCCGGAATCTTCGTCCCTCAAATTTAACAGACACATAAAATGGGCGGCGCTCCAATCGGAGCGCCGCCCATTTTGAAGGGATGAGGCGTGTAAGATCAATTATTCGATCGCCTGAAGCTCCTTATCCAGATCGTCCAGATGGGGCTTGAGGAACGCCGACTGCGGGAAGCTGGCGAGCTTGCGCAGCGTCAGACCGCCGACGAGCTTCATCTGCGGGTTCTTGGAAGCATCGGGGCTGTACTTGTCCAGCACGGCTGCCGCCGCCGGATTCTTCAGAATGTCCTTTACCTTGCTGTCGAGAGAAAATGCCATGAGAGTAACCTCCTCTTTCTTTGATTCTCTACGTATATTTTAGAGAATCCCGCCAAAAAAGGAAATCCTGCAAACTGGCGGATATGCACTGCGGAAACCCGTTCGATTTGCGGGGGGACGCGTCGCGGAATCTCCAGGAGCAGGCAATGCTGTTCGAAATGAGCTGCAAGAAGCTAAATCCGGACATCGACCGGTCGATCACGCTGGAGAAGTACACCGAGATCTGGTTGCAAGCCATTGCGCCGGACAAGCTGGCGAAGTCTACACTCGTGCGCGAGAAGCAGGATATTGAACGCTTCAAGCCATACCTCGGCAGCTACAAGCTGGTCGATCTGCGGCCGGAACACTTCCGCAGCCTGTATGCAAAGCTGCGCAAGCAAAAGAATAAAGCCAACGGAAAGCCGCTCTCCGAAGCGACGGTCGAGGGTGTGCACAGCTGCCTGTGCGGCATCCTCTCCGACGCGATGGAGGGCGGCTATCTCAATCACAATCCCGCGTGGCGCACTTACAAGTACGCAGGACAGAAGAAAGAGAAAAAGATCGCGGACGATGAAACGGTGAAAAAGCTGATTCAGGCGTTGGAGGCAGAAAGCGTCCTGTATGAGACCTACTTCAAGCTCATCATCGCGACCGGAATGCGGCGCGGCGAATGCTGCGCACTCAAGTGGGAGGACATCAACTACGCCGAGCGCAGCATCCACGTCTGCCGGAACGCGGTCAAAACGACGGGGGACGAGATCATCGTGAAAGCCCCGAAAACGAAAGCGGGCAACCGGTATGTGTACTTCTCCGCCGAAATGGAAAGCCTGCTGCGCGAATACGAAGCCTTCTGCGCAGCGGAAACGGAGCGTTACGACCGGCGCGAGCAGACCAAAGATGACTATGTGTTCCGCAGAAAGGGCATGAAACTGCCGATGACACCTTCGACCTTCACATGGCGATTCAAGAAAATCTTGAAAACAAACGATCGTCCAACCGACCTGAACGTCCACAGTCTGCGCCACACGGCGGCAAGCCTGTTCATCGCCAGCGGCACGGATGTCGGCACAGTTGCTGGATTGCTCGGACACAGTCAACCGTCGACCACGCTGGACATCTACACCCACGCTTTCGACAAAAATAAGAAAGCCGCCAGCCAAATCATGCAAAGCAGTCTGGAAATCTAAGCTATCCCCCAAAAAGCTCTGTCCGGTTGCGCTATGCTTCAAAAGCTGAAATTCAAATAAATTCATATAGAAATTCCGTGAAATCAGATGATTTCACGGAATTTTTGGTACGCCCGACACGATTCAAACGCCCGACCTACAGAGTCGGAGTTTTCAGGCATCAACGGATAAAATGCTGTGTTTTCAAGGAATGTTCAGCTTTCGGCGAAAACGTCCGTTTTTTCTGAATTGTTGCGGGACCATTGAAAACACTGGACAACCCGGCTTTTTCGGTTTTACAGGTGATAGTAGTCAAATCGTAGTCATGCAACTGCCCGTGGCAGAAAAACTGTTTCAGGAGTGAATCACATGATGCGCAGCTTCTACAAAGCATGAAAAGTGATCTGCGTACAGCTGTAGAGGATAGCCGTCTGGCTTCTCATCTGTATGCGAGGCGGTCGCTATTTGACAAAAAGGGCTGTATTCGATACAATAAACGTAAAAAAGAACGCGCAGGAAAAAGGAGGTCGACCGATGAACTTATGGCACGATATCAGCCCAGAGCGGATGCAGCCGGAGGATTTTCTGGTGGTGATCGAAATTGAAAAGGGCTCAAAAAACAAATATGAGCTGGACAAGCAGACCGGTGCGCTGCGGTTGGACCGGATCCTCTACACCTCGACGCACTACCCGGCCAATTACGGCTTTATCCCGCGCACCTATGCCGATGACGGAGATCCGCTGGACGTGCTGGTTTTGTGCAGCGAGCCAATTCGCCCGATGAGCTTGGTGCGGGTCTATCCGGTCGGATATTTTACCATGCGCGACAACGGTGCGATGGACGACAAAATTCTCGCGATCCCGTTTGGCGATCCGATGTTCAACGGATATTCTGCCCTGTCCGATCTGCCGGCGCATGTCTCCAATGAGATCAGTCATTTTTTCAGCGTCTACAAGCACTTGGAGCCGGATACCAACGCGGAGGTCGACAGCGTCCACGGAAGAGAGGAGGCCATCACGGTGATCATGGAGGCCTTTGCTGCCTACCGGCGAAAATTCAATCAATAGAAAGAAAAAGGTTCCTGAATCTTAGGATAGCAGGAACCTTTTTTCTGGATCTGCCTTGCCAGAATCGCGGTTGTATGGTAAGCTCGAATTGTAAAAGAGGTGAAATAGAAGCGCAGAAAAGGAGGCAGTATCATGTTTTGTCCAAAGTGCGGAAAAGAACTCCGGGAATATGAGCGCAGCTGCCCGTATTGCGGCGCTGCCGCAGCCCATGGAAACGGCAAACGGCACAGAATCAAGCCGACGGAGTTGTTTTCCATTGCAGTCGGTACGTTGGCGCTGATCGTGGCCTGCACGGTACTTGTATATCAGCTCGCACAGCGGAAGAAAGACGCTCAGATGAGGACACTGACGGCAGGCAGCCGGGCAGCGGCTGCGGTGGCTCCGGCAGAGCCGTTGGCGCGGCCACAGTTTCTCCGTTTTACGGCCGCTGACGTGCAGACGGCTGCAGCCGTGCCGGACTACAGTGTATCCGGGGACTTGCATGAGATCACAAATCTGGAATGGATGGAGCAGAACGGGCTTTCCGACACGGCCAAAGCCATCCTTGCGCAGAATTTGTTTGTGGTCGAGCCGGATTTTTATTCCGAGTTTTTCGGCCGCTATGAATGGAATCGCTATCTGCAGATCCCGAATTTTGTAACGGTAGATTCCATGATGCATACCTATCACCTGTATTTCAGCCTGCTTCTGAACCGGACGGAAAAGCAGCAGCTTGCCGCGCAGCTGCAAACGCTGAGCAGAGACATGCTGCGCGCATCTGCCGCACAGCTGGACGCACTGACCGGAACAGCGTGGGAGAATGCGGCAAAGCACAGCACAGTGTATTTCGCGGTGGGTGCTGCGCTCCAGGATCCGAAGATTCAGGTGCCAGAGCAGGTGAAGGATGTTGCTGCGCAGGAGTTGTCTGCCATTTATGCAGCAGAGGGTATTGCCCCGTGTGCTGTAACGGAAGATCTTCTGGATTATTCCCAGTTCAAGCCGCGCGGCTACTATGAAGGCGACGAGACGCTGGAGACGTATTTCCGCGCGATGATGTGGTACGGGCAGATCAATTTCACGCAGAAGAAGGAGGATATGAACCGCACGGCGCTGCTGATCACACTGGCGCTGCACGACACAGCGTCGGACAGCTGGGAAAAGCTCTACACCGTGACCTCATTCTTTGCGGGCGTCAGCGACGATCTTGGATATTACGAGTATCTGCCGGCGATCGAAAGCGCCTACGGCTCCATTCCGGACGCGGAGCAGCTGCGCACGGATGCGGCAGCCTATCAGCGCTATACCAAGCTGATCAGGGCGCTGGCCGCGCCGCAGATCAACTCCATCCCGGTGATCGACCCGGAGGGAACCGTCGATCTGGCACAGGCAGGAAAGGGCTTCCGCTTCATGGGGCAGCGTTTTACGCTGGATGCCGCCGTGATGCAGCAGCTGGTGTTCAACAAGGTCCGGGAAAACGCACAGGGAGAACGGCGGATGCTGCCGGATGTGTTGGATATGCCGGCGGCCCTCGGCTCCGAGACGGCGCTGTCCATTCTGACGCAGCAGGGCGATACGGCTTACGCACACTACCCGGAGCAGATGCAGATGCTCCGAAGCGCGGTGCGCAGCGCGCCAGAGGAGCTGTGGTCGGCGAGCCTCTATGCGGGATGGCTGTACACGCTCAATCCTCTTCTGGTGGAAAAGGGTGCCGGATACCCGTCGTTCATGACGACGGAGCAGTGGAAGAAGAAGGCGCTGGAAACCTACGCGGGCAGCTTTACGGAACTCAAGCACGACACGGTACTCTATGGCAAGCAGGTGATGGCGGAGATGGGCGGCGGCCCTCCGGAGGAGCTGGATGACCGCGGCTATGTGGAACCGGAGACGGAGGTCTATCGCCGGTTCGCGGAGCTGGCAGAGCAGACGGCAGCCGGGCTTCAGGTATATGGAATTCTGGATCCTGCCGACCGCGAAAATCTGACGCGCCTCGCTTCGCTCGCGCGGAGCCTTGAGACGATCAGCCGGAAGGAGCTGCGGAATGAGCGGCTGTCGGATGAGGAGTATGACCTCATCCGGGAATACGGCGGCACGCTGGAGCATTTCTGGATCGAAGCTGTCAAAGACCGGACAGATGCGGAGTATCTCGACGCACGGGAGATCCCGGCGTCTCTGGTGACGGATATCGCAACGGATCCGAACGGAACGGTCTTACAGGCTGCGAACGGCCGCCCGGCGCAGATCTATGTGATCGTGCCGGTGGATGGGGCGCTCCGCATTGCCTCCGGCGTCGTCTATAACTTCTATCAGTTCCGTCAGCCGCTGTCGGCGCGTCTGACGGATACCGAATGGCGGCAGATGATCGGCGAATGGATGTCGCCGGACGGGCGCTTCCATCAGGATGAAACGCCGGAGAAGCCGTGGTGGACGCAAAGCTATTGGGTGCAGGGGTGAGAAAATGGCTCCTGCTTCCGGTACTGGCGGCTGTCTGCGGCGCAGGCCTGCTCCTCTGGCGGCTGGGCTGTTTCCTGCCGCGCTGGATCGTCTGGCAGGAGGCAGACTGTTTCTGTACGGCGGAGGAAGGCCCGGAGCAGCTCAGTCTGCACAGAAAAACGCTTCGTGCAGTCTCTGACGGAAGTGAGATCTGGCGCTCGGCGGCAGGACAGAAGGTGCAGAGCCTGCTCTGGTGCGATATCGACCATGACGGAGCGCCGGAGCTGCTGCTCCTCGTCTGGCGATGGGGGCGGTTCGGAAGAAGCCGGCCGTTCTGGAAAACCGGACCGGACTGGGGCTGGTCGCAGCATATTGATATTTACGACTGGACGGGAAAGAACTTTCGCCCGGCATGGATGGCCTCGGATATCGGTCTGGATGCCGCCACGTGGCAGTTTGACGAACAGCAGCGGCTTGTCATCACCGAACGGAGCGGACGGGAAAGCGCATGGGACTGGATCAGCTGGGGGCTTGTCAGAATTGCATAACGGCATTGGCGCAGAACAGGAGGAATGGACAATGGGGAAAATTACCATCCAGAATTATACATGCAAGAACCCGATCACGATGATCGGGTTTGAGGCGGGGATCTGCTGGGGTGCGGACACTGCAGACGAAAAGAAGAACTATCGCAGAGGGCTGGACTGTCTGGAGAGCGGGCATGGAAGAACGTTTGAGTTTCCGGATGTCTATCTGACGCTGGAGGGATATTCGGCGAGGGTGATCCGGGAGTGGTACACGCACATCGGCGGCCAGCCGACGCGGCTGCAGGCCAGCACGCGCTATATCAACTATGAGCATGGCTTTGACTATGTAACGCCGGCCAGCATTGCAGAGCGTTCGGCCGCAAAGGCGGTCTACGATGAACTGATGGCAGAAATTCAGAAGCATCTTGCCCGGCTGGACGAGCTCGGCGTCCCGCGCGAGGATTCCGCGATGGGGCTGCCGCTCGGCATGGAGACGAGGATCGTCTGCAAGCACAACCTGCGGAATCTCATGGATATGTCGCGCCAGAGGATGTGCAGCCGTGCATATCACGAATACCGCGCACTGTTCAGCGACCTCTGTCGGGAGCTGAGCGGTTACTCGGAGGAGTGGGACTACACAGTCAGCCATTACTTCATGCCGAAGTGCAGAGCCATCGGTTTTTGCCCGGAGAAGCATTCCTGCGGCAGAATGCCGCCCAGAGAATAGAGCGGAAATACCACACGGGAGAGAATCTGATTGCGATTCTCTCCCGTGTGGTATCCGCAGCTTATGACTCCGACGCAAGCTCTGCTTGACAAATCGGAGCTTCTATTACAGGAGATTTCATCAGGAATCTCCTGTACCGTCTGATTGCCTGTTTCAATCTTTATGGCATCAAGTGCCTGATACGTATGGATTCTTGCTACGCTTCGGTCTACAGAATCGGCAGCCCGAAGCCCTTGTGTGATATCAGAAGATAACCGGCGTCCTTGGTCACTTATTATGCGCCGGTCAGCAGTTTGTCCAGCGGGATTCTTTCCGGGTATTTTCCCCCGGTCAGAATGTCATATAAATACCTGTGATCCAGAATCATATCATCCCGGATATCCTGTCAAAGCGGCATCGGTGTCCGTGCGATCAGAATGACCGCCAGAATCGCGCCCACAAATGCCGCTGCCCCTATGACCGCCAACACCTTTTTGCCGAGTTTCTTCTTTGCTGCCTTGCCAATCAGCGCGGCGCAAGTCACGCAGACAGCTGCAGCCACAAGCGCAATGCCCAGCGTTTCCCATAGCCAAGATAGTTCATATAGGATTTTCATGCGATCATCATCTCCTGTTCGTTAAACTTGAATTTATATAATTGGTGTGCCTATGTGCTTATCTATTCTCCATTGTGGAGGATTTCCATCATCAGCCCAGTATTCATCCATTGACACAATTTTATCATTTGCTGTTCTTATGAATGACACCACATGGAAATATACACTTCTATCTTGGGGATAAACTTTTGTTACTGTAATGAATAAATCGCCTATCACTTCAACTCGTTCAACTGTTCCATCCCAATCACCTGGATATTCACAGTTTGCAATAATGAACTCATCGACCGTAAAGTGCTCGTTGGAACAATGCCAATTCACATACGCATCTTTGTGAAAAAAACTTCTGATTGTGTTCTCATCTTGAGCCAACACAGCCTTAATAAAACTGCACACATCCATAATTACTTACCTCGTCAAATCCCGATTTGTCTGTCCCTTAAAGTCCAAGTCCTTCAACCCACGCCGCAAGATCCTGATGCCCGACGCTGCCCTTGAAGACCTTGCCGTCCATCAGCTTTGCTCCTTTGCAGCTCGGCATAGGGCGTCCAATGCTTTCGAAGGGGCTGCGAGAGCGTGTTCTTCGAAGTTGGCGGCGAGCACTGCATGTCGTTGCGCTCCTTTCGCTTCTGAGTTTGCAGCTTGCATACCGTTTGCCTTTCAATTATAGGGGACAGCGGCGGAAAAAGCAATCACAGAGACACTGAAACATGTCAGCATGATTTGATAAAAGGCAAGCTGCCGCCCATTCCGAGCGGCCGCAGATTTTTTTCTGCTTGGGTTCCGTATTAAAAAACCAACGGCAGTCTGCGCGTTGACGGAATGCTGCTTTCAAAACAGGGGGAAGACGGCCGCAGATTCCTGCTGGATAAAAGCTGGACTGGCGGCAACAAGCAGATTACAGACAGACATCTTTTGAAAAACTGGCAAGTTGTCGTACAAATTGCACTTTTAACAAAAAAGAAAGCGGGGCAAACAGCCCCCATTTTTGCATCTATCCAAAGATTCTTTGGGATAGCCGCTTTGTGTTGACAATGCCTAAATACGCTGGTATTATGCAAGCAGAAATTATATGAAATGCTAAGTAGGGGATGCTATGAGCCAAGTTGAACATCGCGCAGAGCGGAGCTTTGCAATCAAGGGAACGCTGGTTTTTACCGCACAGCGGGATCAGTTTACCATCATGGAAGATGCGTATCTGGTTTGTGAGGGGAAAAAGGTCGCTGGGGCCTATGAAACGCTGCCAGATCGATATCGCCAGGTCGATGTACTGGATATGGGCGGTAAATTCGTCATTCCCGGTACCTGTGATATCCATGTCCATGCCTCTCAGGCATCCTTTCAGGGAATCGGGCAGAATATCGAGAGTGGTCAGTGGAACACATGGTTTGACCGCTATGCGTTTCCCGATGAGTCCAGATTCAACGATATTGCATACGCGGAACAGGCCTACACCCGTTTTGCTAAGTCTCTTCTGGCTACACCGACGACGCGCCTGTGTGCCTATGCCACGACCAGCCGCGAAGCGACAGAGATTCTCATGAAAGTCCTGGCAAAATACGGATTTGCAGGCTATGTCGGAAAGGTGAATATGGACCGAAATTCTTTGCCGGGCCTGCTGGAAACGACACGGGAGACGATCGCGCAGACCCGCCTTTGGCTGGAAGAGACAAAGAACGGAATTGGTGCAATTTATCCGATTCTCACGCCGCGATATTTTCCCAGCTGTACGGAAAGCTGCCTACAGCAGTTGGGACAGCTTGCAGAAGAATACCATGTCCCGGTGCAGTCGCACCTTTCAGAGGGGCTGGATGAAATTGACTGGGTGCGGGAACTTGCACCGGATCTTGACTTTTATGCACAGGCCTATGACCGCGCGGGGCTGCTTGGACCACAGACACAGGCAGTGATGGCACACTGCATATTCTCCTCCCCGGAAGAGGTGGAAACGCTGAAAAGACGCAATGTGATAGTAGCCCATTGTCCGCAGTCGAACATGAACAGCTGCGGCTGCGCGGCGCCAATCATGGACTATCTGGATGCCGGAATTGCAGTCGGATTGGGTACGGATGTCGGCGGCGGCAACACGCTGAATATGTTCCGGACAATATTTGAGGCGATTTTGGCATCCAAAGTCTTCTGGGCTTCCAAAAACGGCGCGAGAAATATGGATCAGCGGAAAGTTTTGTCTCTGCCCAATGCGTTTTACCTTGCAACAAAAGGCGGCGGCGCACTCTGGAAAAGCGGAAGTTTTGAGCCGGGATATTGTTTTGATGCGGTGATTCTGGATGACAGCCGCTTCTGCGACGGCGTGCAGCGGACACCGTATGAACGGATGGAGCGCCTGATTACACGGTCGGACGACCGGGATATCTGTGCAAAATACATTGATGGTGCCTGTGTCTATAAAAAAGGAGAATAAACGATGACAGCATTTACAGGAGACATTCAAATCCTTCTATACACCGAAGAGGAAAACTTTTCTGTCTGCCGAGACTTCTATCAAACGCTGCTCGGACAGAAGCCATATTACAGTTGGAACGAAAGCGCGCAGGATCGCGGCGCAAAGTTCCGGGCTGGTCGCGGTACAATCAGCGTACTCTGTCAGGCACATGACAGAAAGACCGGCCCAGTGATCGTCAATCTGGAAACCGAAGATGTCGATCAGACCTATCAGGAGCTTACGGCTGCAGAAGGCATCCGGATTGTGAGCAAGCCTGTCACACAGAGCTACGGTACAAGGTATTTTGCTGTTGAGGATCCATGCGGGAACCGGATCAACCTGTATCACAGCAATCACTGAGTTCAGACGATCCTGCGGTTCAGCTGATACTTGATATAGTCTGTGTCCGAGTAAATCTGCGAACTGATAAACGGTTCATTGTGATTATCCAGACACATGCTGCTCAGAAAGAGCAGCGGATGCTGCTTGTCCTCGAGCAGGGATTCAAGGAACGGGTAGTCTTCCGGTTGGGCAACGGAGATTGTGGTTTCGTCCTGACAGGCGGCGCGGCCGGTTGCGCGAAAAAGGAAAAGCCGCAGGTCGGTATTGTTTGACCCAAGCAGCTGTACACACTGACCTTCCGAGAGGAAGGCCAGCGGGAAACTGTCTTCAGCCAGTACACAAAAATGTTCATCTGCCGTGTACAGGCAGCGTCGGGTGAGGATCCGATCTTCTTCACCGATGTGAAAACGGGTGGAAAAGAAAGCTCCTGCGCGCTGCTGCACAAATCCGAGCTGCCGCATGGCGGGCGTGTGTCCCTGCTTGGAGATCAGCGTCGGAAAATCGACAAAGTGGAGCAGGCTTTCATCTTCCAGCAGCGGCTGACGACGCACATAGGTGCCGCTTCCTTGCCTGCGCTGGACGAAGCCTTCTGTTTCCAACTGGCTCATGACTTCCCGGATCGTGGTTCGGCTGACACCGAAACGCTTTGCAAGCGCAGGCTCTGAGGGCAGCCGCTCGCCGGGTTCCGCACTGCGCAGCAGGAGTTCAAGCTGTGCGCGCACCCTGGATTGTTGTGTTTGTGAGGATAGACGGAGCATAGAAGAAGCACCTCCAGCTTTTTTGCTGATTATAGTCATTTATTAAGAAGTTTACAAGTATAAATATAAATATATGTATTTCAGGTCGATATCCGAAACGGAAGAAAGGAAGAGAAGTATGCAGCACAGGGATTATTTTGAAAAAGAGGTACGGACGGTCCTCTGCGTCAGAGACTTGGAGCGGAGCCGGAACTTCTATCAGCAGACATTGGAACTGGTTCCGGTCTGGGACGGCGGAATGGAGGGCTGCCGCTTTGCTGCAGCAGGCGGTGCAGTAGAGCTGCGTCCGGTCGGCGCCGATCTTCCGCAGGGGCCGACGACGATTATGCTGGAGGCGGACAATGTTGATGACTGCTATTCGCGGTTGGCAAGAAAACCGGGGCTGCATGTTTATGAACATATCGCGGACCGCCCGTATGGAATCCGGCTGTTCCAGCTGCTCGATCCAGATGAAAACGTGATTGTGATCTTCTCCTGGAGTCGTGATGTGATGGAGTACCAGCATGGTTGGCAGCCGACAGTTCCGGGGATGTTCCGTGGTGAATACCGCGCAGTGGCGTATGTAGATGTGGCGGACTATGAACAGAGCCTGGCATTCTACCGGGATATTCTCAGGCTCCGTGCATGCTATACCTGGGACTACGGAACAAAGGACCGGGGGCATAAATTTGTAATCGGATCCGGGGACGGAACGCTGGAGGTACTTTGCAGAAAGGATCCGATGCCGCAGGGGAACGAGACGCTGATGTTTGAAGCACAGGATGCAGACAGTTGCTTTGAGGCAATCATGAAAAAGGCAGCGCCGCTGGTTCAGGTTTTGCAGGAACCCTGTGGCTGCAAGGACGGAACGCGGGCGTTTACCCTGCTTGATCCGCATGGAAATCATGTTGTGATCTATAGTGAGCAGAGATGATAAAACAGGAGGAACGGCAAGTGGAACCGATTTTACGGGCGGAAAAACTCACGAAACGATTCGGAGAATTGACGGCAAACCGGGAGATTGACATCGAAATCCACGCCGGTGAAATCCATGCAATAGCAGGCGAGAACGGTGCGGGAAAGAGTACGCTGATGAAGATGCTCTATGGTGTCTATCAGCCGACTGCCGGAAATCTGTATATTGACGGAGAAAAAATGGAGCGCTGGAATCCGACGATTGCCCGGGAGAAGGGCATCGGAATGGTATTTCAGGATTTCCGGCTCGTTCCTGCTTTCACAGTTCTGGAAAATGTATTCCTTTCCCTCCATTCTGCCGGGTGGAAGATCAATAAAAAGAAGCTTCGCGATGAAATTAATCGAATCTCTGCGGAGTATCGCCTTTCCGTGGATCCTGACACGGAGGTTTGGAAGCTTGACCTCGGACAGCGGCAGCATGTGGAGATCCTGAAGATCTTGCTGGATCCGCAGACCCGTGTGATGATTTTCGATGAGCCCACAAGCGTGCTGGCACCGCACGAAGTGCAGGCTTTTCTGCAGATGCTGAGCGGATTCCGCAATAAGGGGTATGGGATCTTCCTGATCACGCACAAAATTGACGAGATTCTTGCTGTGGCTGACCGAATCACAATTCTGCGTCAGGGCGAACATGTCTGTACCTTCGAACGCAGAGATGGCTTCAGCCAGCAGCAGATCATCTCGGCAATGATGGGGAATGTTCCGGTCAACTTTGAGCTGGAACGCCCGGAATGCAGTGAGGAAAACGAAGCAGCGGCACTGCAGCTGTCGCTTTCCGGAGTCAGCATAAAGGATGACCACGATCAGTTGATTCTGCATGATGTCAGCTTTGAAATGCACGAAGCAGAGATCCTGGGCATTGCCGGCATATCCGGAAATGGGCAGAGAGAACTGGCGGAGGCCATATACGGAGCGCGGAAGCTGCAGAGCGGTATCCTGAGCGCAAATGAAGAGGATATCTCCTCAACAGATATTGCGCATAGAATCCGGTTGGGGATGCGAATGGTGACTGAGGACCCCATTCGCGACAACGTTGTTCCGACGTTTTCAATTCTGGAAAACATGGCGCTGGTCGGCCTGGATCCGATTTACCGCCATGGTGATATGGACTGGCAGGCAATGCGCAGTCAGCTGCAGACACATTCTGAGGTCAAGACCCTCCGGGTCCCACAGGCAGAAAGAATTGCCGGGACACTTTCTGGCGGCAATCTGCAGCGAATGGCGTTTGCCCGTGCCGTTATCTCCAGACCGCGCCTGTTAATTGCCAGTTATCCAAGCCGGGGACTGGACATCGCCACAGTACACGCAGTCCACAAGACACTGTTCCGGCTGAAAAAACAGGGCGTGGGTACGATCCTGATTTCCGAAGATATCTCGGAGCTGTTCACGATGTGCGACCGGATCCTGGTCCTGTCTTCTCACACTGCGTTTGGACCGTACTGTGTAGACGCGTGTACGCCGAATGAGATCGGAAAAATTATGCTTCAAGGAGAGAACGCACATGAATAAGGCACAAAAGAAGCCGCTGCAACTTCAAGACAGCTTGGCAGTTCGGATCCTGATCTGCGTCCTGTTTCCTCTGATCGCGTTTGCCGGGCTGCTCCTGTCGCAGGGCAAATCGCCGCTTGTGGCGTATCAGACCATCATTACATCTATTTTTGGTTCGGCTTACGGCTTTGGCGAAGTAATTGTCCGTGCGTCGTATCTGATCCTGACGGGTCTTGCGGCAAGCATTCCGGCCCGTGTTGGCCTGGCCAACGCAGGCGGAGAAGGCCAGATGGCGATTGCCGCTCTCGGAACCGCTGTTGCCGGAAGCACAGTGCTGGCAAATCTGCCCGGTGTTATCGGAATCCCGCTGATGCTGCTGGTTGGTATGATCTGCGGGGCTTTGTATGCAGGCATCGGTGTTTTTCTGAAGCAGAAGCTTGCAATGAACGAGATCCTGACGACAATCCTTATGAACTATGTTGCGACCTACCTGATCTCTGCCATGCTGTTTGGCAGCCTTCGCGATCCAAATGGATGGAATTACCCGCAGACGGTAGAAATTGCGCCCCAGCTGCGTTTTCACACCTTTTTTGGAACAAGAATGAACGCCGGTATCTTTGTCGCGATTGCCATGGCAGGCTTGACCTGGTATATCATCTATCATACAAGAGTGGGGTTTGCGGTGCGTACGATCGGCGGAAACCAGATGGCTGCACGTTACGCAGGCATACAGGTGAGAAAAATACAGACCTGGGTGTTCTTGTTTGCGGGTGCACTTGCCGGCCTTGCAGGCGCGGTCATGGTCGTCGGCGTCGAGGGCCGTATGCGGATCAGTGCGGGCGAGACCATGGGCTTTATGGGCTTCCTTGCTGCAGGAATGGCCGGAAACAACCCGCTTTTGCTGATCCTGTCCGCCTTACTGATCGGCGGTTTGACCGTCGCCGGTAACGGCATGGAGATCAACACCGGGCTTCCGGCGGCGACAATGCAGATTTTGATCATGCTTGTTTTGCTGACAATTATGACGGTGGGAGGAAAGAGAAAGGCATGAATGAACTAACAACGATTCTCATTTGCATGGTCAGCGCAGGAACTCCCATCATTTACGCGCTGCTTGGGGATTTGATTGGCCAACGAACCGGCATCACCAGCCTGAGCGTAGAAGGAAGCATGCTTTGTGGCGCATGTGTAGGCTTTGCCGTAGCAGCCGGGAGCGGAAGCCTGTTTTTGGCTGTTTTGTGCGCAGCGATTGCAGGCGGCTTGATTGGGCTGATCCAGGCGTTCCTTTCCATCTCCAGAAAAAGCAACATGATGGCGACCGGGTTTATCCTGATTTTCTTTGCGCAGGGCCTGACCACCTTTTTTGGAAGATCGCAGCTCGGCGTCAGCCTTGGAAAGTCGTTTTCCCTCGCCATTCCGGTTCTGAGCAAGATTCCGGTGATTGGGCCGGCCTTTTTTCAGCAGGATATTCTGACGTATATCGCTTATGTACTTCCGGTGTTGGCTTGGTGGTTCCTGACAAAAACAAGAACGGGGCTGGTGCTCTGCTCTGTGGGGGAACGGCCTGATGTCACAAGAGCGTACGGGTATAACCCGGTGGTTCTGCAATACGGAGCGGTTATTTTTGCAGGTGTTCTGGCTGGAATCGGCGGGGCACATATGAGCGTGATCTATGCGATGAGTTGGGCAAACAACATGATCAACGGACGGGGAATTATTGCCTCCTCTCTGGTGATCCTCTGCTCGTGGAAGCCGCAGCGAGCATACCTTGCGGCGTATCTGTTCGGCCTGGCACAGGCGCTGCAGATATTCTTCCAGATCCACGAAGTGCCCATTTCCATGTATGTGACATTGATGATGCCCTACCTGTTTACATTGGTCGCTCTGGCAATTATTTCGACGTCCAAAAAGCCGTCGATGCCGGAACAACTGAAAATTATTACTTAAAGAAAAAGGACGGAGGAAAAACAATGAAAAAAGTAGTTGCAATGATGTTGGTGCTGGTTCTGCTCGCGGCAACGCTGGTGGCATGCGCAAAGCCGGCTGCATCGCAGGAACAGGCAGACACCACCCAGACGCAGACGGAACAGACGGGCGACGTCAAGCCCGGTGCGGGGGCAAAGAAGCTTGGCATTATCCTGAGCGGAACAAAAGACGACTATGGCTTCAACCTGAATTTCGTGCAGCTTGGTGAACTTGTTGAGAAAGAGCTTGGCATTGAAGTCGTGATCAAGGAAAACGTCCCTACAACCTCTGACAGCGAAGGTGTCATGGAGGAGCTGATTGCACAGGGATGCACCATTCTGTTCCCCTCGCAGTTTGGATTCCTCGAATACTCGCACAATGTCGCGCTGCGTCATCCTGAGGTAGCGTTCTATTCGCTCCCGATCACGGATTACGCCGGCGGAAACTTTTCCATCATCCATGGAGAAGTGCAGGATGTCTGGTATCTGAATGGTGTCCTGGCCGCCATGTATTCGACAACGGACAAGATCGGCTTCATTGGCTCTCTGCCGATCCCGGATGTCATTGTTGCCATCGACGCGTTTGCACTTGGTGCGCAGTCGATCAAGCCTGAGATTGATATTACCGCGGTCTTTACCGGGTCGTGGGCGGATACTGGCCTGCAGACCACATCTGTGAACCAGTTGATCGACAGCGGTTGTGATGTCATTGCGCCGTTCCAGGATTCCATCAAGACGATGATGGAAATCTGCCGCAGCCGTGGCGTGCACTGCTTCGGCTGCAACTCTGATGCGTATGAGCTGGATCCCCAGACGTGGCTGTCTGCGTGCATTACGGATTGGAGCGGCTATATTCCGTATCTGAAGCAGGCGATTGACGGAGAATATGAACCGGTGAACATCAGCGGCGGCATGGAACTGAACCTGATCAAGCAGGCAACATTTGGCGACACAGTCTCTGATGAGATCGTGGCGAAGCTTGGTGAAGTGCGCGAGCAGTTGATTAACAAGGAGATTGCCGTGTTTGAGGGCCCGATCTATGCGCAGGACGGTTCGGTCATGTTTGAGGACGGATACAGACCGACGATCGAAGAAATCAACGTGATCGATCAGCTGGTTCAGGGCGTAAAGGGCAGCATGAACTGAGAGGGAAAAGCTATGCTGATTGACGCGCATGTTCATATTTTCCCAAACGTTAATGGGTATGGCCCAAAAGGCCATACCCATAGCGAGGGATATGGCCGGATCGATGCGGGAGACGGTATTGCGCAGGATGTGCTGCCGGCGATCAACGAAAAAACCAGCCATACATTGCAGATGCTGCTGCATGAGATGCGGCAGGGACAGGTGGATAAAGCCGTCTTGATCCTTTGTCCGTGCTATGGAGATTGGAGCGAGTATGTGCTCCAAGCCTGCCGGGACTATCCGGAGCAGTTTACTGCCTCCGCTTTTTTTGACCCTTGGCGTCCGACGGCACGGCAGTATTATGCCGAAAAGCTGGAAGGATCGCTTTGGAAAAACATTAAAATCGAATTTTCCGAGGCGGGCGGCCTGTATGGAGTCTATCCAGGTGTGCAGCTGGATGCGCCAGAGCTGCGATGGCTTTGGGAGGCCATGGAAGCAGGTGGAAAAACGGTTTCGTTTGACCTCGGTCGGCCAGGCGATGGTTCTTATCAGACAGATCAGATTGCAGCCATCGCAAAGCGCCATCCGGGCCTGAAACTGGTGCTTTGCCACATGGGCCAGCCCTCACGCACTGCAGAGCGCGATCCAAAACTCTGGTCCGCATGGCTGGAGCAGATCCGACTGGGGACGCTCCCAAACGTCTGGTTCGATCTTTCTGCGCTCCCATATCATGTGCGGGAGGAAGAGGAATATCCGTTTCCCAGTACGAAACGGTATTTTGATCTGGCACGTAGAATCGTGGGAGCAGAAAAGCTGCTGTGGGGGACAGATATCCCTTGGCTGCTGGGGACGGCAAACTATCAGCAGTTGGTGGCGCACGGAAAATTCCTTTTGTCCGACTGCACGGAGAAGGAACGAGAGATGATCTTTGCAGAAAACGCATGGGATGTTTATTGGAATCATCGCAAATGAAAGTAGGGAGTCGACAAAATGAATGTTTCTGAAAGACTGGCCGCATCGGCTGTTGTGCCAGTCGTGGTGCTGGACGATGCGAAGGATGCAGTCGCGACGGCGAAGGCTCTGCTGGCCGGCGGCGTGGACGTGATGGAGATCACGTTCCGCACGGCTGCTGCGGCGGACTCGATCAAGGCAGTCGCGGAAAGCTGTCCCGATATGCTCGTTGGCGCGGGCACGGTCATCACGCTCGAGCAGTGCAAAAAGGCTGTCGAGTGCGGCGCAAAATTTATCGTATCACCTGGCTTTGACGAAGACGTTGTCCGCTGGTGCGTGGACAATGGCGTCGCCGTGACCCCCGGCTGCGTTACCCCGACAGAGATCATGGCCGCGATGAAGCTCGGCCTCAAGGTCGTGAAGTTCTTCCCGGCAGGCGTGTATGGCGGACTTTCTGCCATGAAGGCGCTGTCCGGCCCGTTCGGCGGGATCAAGTTCATCCCGACCGGTGGCGTCAACACGCAGAACATCGGCGAGTTCATCGCCGCACCGTTCATCCACGCGGTCGGCGGCAGCTGGGTCTGCCCGAAGGCGGACATCGCGGCGGGCAATTTTGAAAAGATCACCGCGCTCTGCAAGCAGGCGAGAAGCGCCGCGCTCGGCTTTGAGGTGGCGCACATTGGCGTCAACTGCGAAAACGGCGAGGACTCGCTGGCTGTCTGCAAGAAGCTGGACGAGGCGTTTTCGCTCGGCGTGAAGGAGGGCAATTCCTCCAACTTCGCCTCCAACGGTATTGAGGTCATGAAATCCATGTACCTCGGCAAGAACGGTCACATCGCCATCCGCACGAATTCCGTTCCGCTTGCCGTTGCGGAGCTGGAGAAGAAGGGCTTCGTGTGCGACATGGAGACAGCCAAGTACAAGGGGGAGCGGATGATCGCCGTGTACCTGAAGGACGAATTCGGCGGCTTTGCCGTGCATCTGCTGCAAAAGTGAGGAGGAGCAATCATGAAAATTTTGACATTTGGTGAGATCATGCTCCGCCTGAAAGCGCCTGGAATGACGCGGCTGCTGACCGATCACTATCTGGAAGCTACCTTCGGCGGCGGCGAGGCCAACGTGGCCGTGTCGCTCGCGAACTACGGCATGGACGTCGGCTTTCTGACGGTCCTGCCCGATAACCCCATCACAGACGCCTGCGTGCGCGAGCTGCGCGGCTTTGGCGTTGACACCTCCCGCATCGTCACCGGCAACGGCCGCTTCGGCGTGTACTACGTCGAGGGCGGTGCGAACCAGCTGCCGAGCCGCGTGGTCTATGACCGCGCCTGGTCGGCCATCGCGATGGCCAAGCCCGGCGATATCGACTGGGACAAAGCCTTCGAGGGTGTGGATTGGTTCCATATCACGGGTATCACCCCGGCCATCAGCGAGTCCGCGATGGAACTCAGCCTGGAGTCCGTCAAGGAAGCGAAGAAACGCAATATCACCGTCTCCTGCGACCTCAATTACCGCAAGAACCTCTGGAAATACGGCAAGAAAGCCAGCGAGGTCATGCGCGAGATGGCCAAGTACGTCGATGTGGCGATCGCCAACGAGGAGGACGTACAGAAGTCGCTGGAGATCACCGTTGATGTCAATGTTGAGTCCGGCGAACTGGACCGCGAAAAGTACCGCGCGCTCGGCAATAAGGTCCTGGAAAGCTATCCGAATATGAAGTGCATCGCCATCACACTGCGGGAGAGCCACAGCGCCGACTGGAACGGCTGGGCGGCGTGCCTGAACGACGGCAAGGACTTTTATGTGTCCAAGAAGTACGAGATTCGGGACATCATCGACCGTGTGGGCGGCGGCGACAGCTTTGCGGGCGGCCTGATTTACGGGCTGAACCACTATGAGGACAAGCAGTCTGCGCTCGAGTTCGCAGTCGCGGCGAGCTGCCTGAAGCACAGCATCCCCGGCGATTTCAACCGCGTCACCGTCTCCGACGTCACCAAGCTCATGGGCGGCGACGGCACCGGCCGCGTGCAGAGATAAAAAGGAGAACATCAGCATCATGGAATGGATCAATGAAAAAGCCAAAACGCTGAAGCAGGGCGCCATCCGCGCCATGTTTGACCGCGCAAACACCATGACCGGCGTCATCAGCCTCGGCATTGGTGAGCCGGATATGCCGACGCCGAAGCTGGTCTGCGAGGCGGCAAAGGAAGCGCTCGACAAGGGCATCACGCATTATACGCCGAACGCCGGTACGCTCTCGTTCCGTCAGGCCATCGCGGAAAAGTCCTATCTGAAGGACCTGCACTATGACCCGAAAACGGAGATCATCATCACCAACGGCGGCATGGGCGCGCTGAGCCTCCTGTTCCTTGTCCTGCTGAACAAGGGCGACGAGATCCTGATCCAGGACCCGCAGTGGCTGAACTACGTGGCGCAGGTCGCGTACTGCGACGGCACGGCTGTCCGAGTTCCCACGGATCTGGAGCATAATTTTGAAATGCAGCCGGAGGCCATTGAAAAGCTCATCACGCCGCACACCAAGGCGCTGATGATCAACACGCCGAACAACCCCACCGGCTCGGTCATGACGCGCGAAACGCTGGCAAAGATCGCGAAGCTGGCGGTGAAGCACGACCTGCTGGTGATCTCCGATGACGTCTACAACACCCTGCTCTACGCCGGGGAAGAAGCCCCCTGCATTGCGTCCTTCCCGGGCATGAAGGAGCGCACCGTCATCGTCAACAGCTTCTCGAAGTCCTATGCCATGACTGGCTGGCGCATCGGCTTTGTCGCGGCCCCGGCGGAGATCGTCGACCGCATGACCAAGTGTCAGGAAAACTTCAACGCCTGCGCCAACGCCCCCGGCCAGTACGCGGCGACCGTCGCGCTTGACCATCCGGAGCTGTGCGAAGAACTGCGTCAGGTCTTTGAGCGCCGCCGCACGATCCTGCTTGACGGCCTTGCCAAAATCGACGGCATCCGCTGCAACCGCCCGAACGGCGCGTTCTACGTGTTTGCCGACATCAGCAGCTTCGGCCTGAGCAGCGTCGAGTTCTGCAACCGCCTGCTCGACGAGCAGAAGGTCGTCTGCATTCCGGGCAGCGCCTTTGGCGAATGCGGCGAAGGCTTCATCCGTATCGCATACACCTGCTCGGATGAGAACCTGCATGAGGCGCTCCGCCGCATCGATGCCTTTTGCAAATCACTCTGATATTTTCTTTTCCATTTTACCCCTTTTTCCACTTCTGCCGACGGCAGGCTCACAGCGCTGTACCTGAATGATTGACTGCGTTGAGCGTTCCTGTGCAGCGCTGTGCTGCAGTTGAACTTATTGCTTTGAAAGGAAAATGTTCTATGGCACAGGATCTCTGCGCGCGGCTGCGCGAGAAAAAGCTCATTTCGATCGTCCGCGGCGCACCGACGGAAAAGATCACAAAGATCGCGGACGCGATCTACCGCGGCGGCTTCCGCTTCATGGAGATCACGTTTGACCAGTCCGGAAAGACTCCGCATGCGGTGACAGCGGAGCAGATCCGCATCGTGCGCGAAGCGTTCGACGGTCGGCTGCATGTCGGCGCGGGCACGGTTATGACCGAGGCACAGCTGAAGCTCGCAGCGGAGGCCGGGGCAGAATATATCATCTCGCCGAATGTGGACACCGCGATCATCCGCGCGACGAAGGCCGTGGGCCTGATCTCGATTCCCGGCGCATTTACGCCGTCTGAGATCGCAGGCGCTTATCAGGCCGGAGCGGACTTCGTCAAGCTCTTCCCGGCGGACTGCGTCGACCTGAAGTATATCAAGGCCGTCCGTGCCCCCATCAACCACATCCCGCTTCTGGCGGTCAGCGGTGTTACGCCGGAGAACCTCGGCGATTACCTGAACGCCGGAATGGCCGGCGCCGGCATCGGCAGCATCCTGGTCACCAAAGCGGATGTCGCCAACGAGGATTACGACGCGATCGCGCAGCGCGCGGCGCGCTATGTGGCCGTGGTGGAAAGCGTCTGATCCCATCTGAAGATCGCAAAAACCCGGCTGGCGTTTGCAACACCAGCCGGGGCATTTTATGCCCGCGCGGTCCCGAGTGAGAACAGCGTGGTTTCGTATATTGAAGATTAGCGGGCGGCCTGCGTCAGCGACTCCGCCTCCTTCTCCAGCAGCTCGTTCAGGGTTTCCTCCACGCTGTCGCGAACCAACTCCCTGATTTGAACCTTGATAATTTCCTCATTCAGCTGTACAATTTTCTCGGACATAGTTTGCTGTCTCCTTTCAGAATGGTGTGTCGTGACTTCATTCTACCAGAGCCTGCAAGCTATGTCTTCTTTTATGCGGTTTTCAATTTGCGCAACTTATTGTACATTATCTTAGAGAGCAGGAGAAATCAGATTCTGCCCCTGAAACCAGAGAATCATGCTCTGGAGCGTTTCTCTGAGTGGGCGTGCGTGGTAGCCAAGCATGGCAGTTGCTTTTGCATTTGAAAAACGCCCGTTGGAGCGGAGCACGGCGATGGCATAGGGGGTGAAAAAGGGACGCTCCCCTCGGAGCTGAGCAATCTTCTCAAAAACGGGCGCGGCGCAGCTTGCCAGCGTGGCGGGCACACAGAGCTTAGGTGCTTTTCTACCAAGCTGGGAGGCTGTCAAGGCAAACATGTCCTGAATGGTCGTGTAATGCCCGGAAAGAATATAGCATTCCCCCGCTTTCCCACGCTCTGCGCAGGCGAGGACGCCGACCGCGACATCCCGCACGTCAACGAAGTCATATCCGCCGTTGACGCCGAGTGGCAACTGACCTCGGCAGAAGGCAAGCAGCATCCGGGTCATATTTCCGCGCGCCAGATCGCCGGGGCCGATAATGCCGGATGGCAGAACCACGCTGGCATTCAGACCGTTTTGAGCCGCCTCAAGGACCAGAGCGGTTGCCATGGCCTTACTTTTTCCGTAATCGCCGAGGATCTCGTCCGGCGCGAATCGGTCTGGTTCCGTGATCGTTTCCGGTGCGGGCTTCTCCGGGATCGCATGGACGGAGCTGACGTAGATCAGCCGCCCAGCGCCAAATTCCCGGCTCAGATCGACGATGTTCCGCGTACCCTGCACATTGACGCGGTAAATCGCCTCGTCCGGCTTTGAGGCAATGGATACAATGCCTGCACAGTGCAGCACGCAGAAGCTATCTCCGCCTGCGGCAAAAAAGCTGCGCAGGGTATCTTTGTCTGTGAGATCGCCGCAGAACACAGTCACATTTTCCGGAATCGTATAAGCAAGCGGGTCTTTGTCCATGACCAGCGCCAGAACGCGGCAGCTGTGTGCCAGCAGAAGCTGAAGTACGGCTCTTCCGAGAAAGCCAGTGGCACCGGTGATCAGGTAATTTTGATACATCACACATCCTCCTTTGGCAATCATACAGATGTTGATTATCTTTCACAATTATAGTATAATACAAGCAACCGGAAACACCATAGACAGTTTGCCGAAAGCTGAAAGAACAGCAACATATCCTGCCAAACTGTCGGCTTAATTTGTAAACTTTTTGTGGAGGCGCAATGAAGACGGATGCGAGAGTGAAATACACCAAGATGGTGCTGAAAAAAGCACTGCTGGAGTTGATGCAGCACAAGCCTGTCAACAAAATCACGGTCAAGGAGATTTGCGAACGAGCAGAACTGAACCGCGCGACCTTTTACGCCCATTATTCCGACTGCTTTGACCTGCTGGAGAGCATCGAGGAGGAACTGTTTGGGCAGTTTGAACGATCTATGCAGAGCTATATACACTCGTTTGATATTGCGGGGCTTGTGGGTGGGCTTTACCGGATCGTTCAGGAAAACGAGGCGGTCTGCCGTGTCTTGCTGTTCGGGCGTCGAAGTACAGAGCTGATTCACCGGATGATCGCATATGCGCACGATCTGAGCATTTCCGCGTGGCGAAAGACCCTGAAAAATGCGTCCGCAGACGAGCTGGAAATGCTCTATCTCTGCCTGTCGAACGGACTTCTGAGCGTCGTGTTGGACGGGTATGACCGGTTTGACCAGCAGAGCGTGATCCGGTTCGTCGAGCAGATGTACCGGCAGGCGATCACGCCGTTTCTGACCGAGGTTCCGCCGCGGCTGCGGCACGGTCCGGCGTGAGCGGAGCGTCCGTTTTGCGCCTGGTGGGACGTCCTCCTTGCAATCATGCCCGGTCCTGTGCTATAATCCATAATTGAGATATTGTCTTAATAATAGTTGAACGGGAAAGGAGCGTGGCCCTGAGATGAAGCAGGATCAACGTCAAGACGAGATTGTGCCTGTTTTAGCATTCGGGAACCGGGAAAACCACCATCTGCATATCGGCCGGCGAAAGCTGAAGAGCATTTTTGCAATGTTTTTGGGCTTTTGCTTCTGGCAGTTGCTTCGTCTGGTGCTGCCGGAACTGGAGACGCACCCACTCTTCATCTATATTTACGCGATGATCGAGATCCGGGAGTCCTCCAAGAAAACGAAAGAAAACGGGAAAAAGCGTATTTGGGCGACGCTGATCGCCATTGGCGTCGGGATGCCGTTTCTGCTTTTGACGGATCTGCTCCGGAACACAGAGCATATGATGTGGGAAAAGGGCTGGTATGAGATCGTAATTTTGCTGGCCGGAACGCTTGCGGTGCTTTGCGTGGCGGAGTGGGCGAACTGCCGCGATTACTGCGGGCTTTCCGCCTCGATCGCGGTCATTTTGATAATCAGCCATTTTGAGAGCAGTGTCTATCTACGCTCTTTGATGCGGGCCGTACAGACGGTCGTGGGCGTGTCGATCGCCTGGCTGGTCAATGTCAAGCTGTTTCCGTATCCGGCGACGAAGGGAAGTCTCAGTGCATGGCTGCTGCAAAGGCGCGAGCGCCGAAGCACGCTGAGGGCGGAAGCGGAAAATGCGGAGCAGGGCGCCGCTTCGGCGTTGAAGACAGAAAGAGAGGATGGGGACGAATGCGGATACAAGGACTGCAAAAGCTGACGCTGCTGGATTATCCAGGGCGGACAGCCTGTACGGTGTTTTTGTCTGGCTGCAACTTCCGCTGCCCGTTCTGCCATAACGCGCCGCTGCTCACCGCAGCGGACGAAGACGGCATGGACGAAGACGAGCTGCTGGCGTTTTTGAAAAAACGGCAGGGGCTTCTCGACGGTGTTGCCGTTACCGGCGGAGAGCCGCTTTTGCGCCCGGAGCTTCCCGCTCTGCTGGAAAAGATCAAGGCGCTGGGCTATGCGATCAAGCTGGACACGAACGGCGCGTTTCCGGAGCAGCTGGAGGCAGTTGTGCGTGCAGGGCTGGCAGACTATGTTGCCATGGACGTCAAAAACAGCCCCGTGCGCTACGCACAAACCGTTGGCGCGGTGGAGCTTGACCTTGTGCCCATTGATAAAAGCGTCTCATTTTTGCTGCGCGACACCGTAGACTACGAATTTCGGACAACTGCCGTAGCAGAGCTTCACGACGATGCCTCGTTTCTAAGCCTTGCAGACTGGCTCGCAGGCGCAAGGCGGTACTATATCCAGCGTTTCCAGCCGCGCGATACGGTCCTGCGGGCAGGCCTCAGCGCTCCATCTGAAATGCAGCTTCATTGCTGGGCGGAGCTGGTACGGCCCAAGATACCCGCTGTGGAGATCCGTGGGATATGAATAACAATATGTTGTTATCAATATTTCAAATAAACACAATATATTGTATAAAACCATTGACAAACCACAAGCTTTCAGGTTAGAATGGGATGCAGCGCAAGGCGCGGCATCCCATTTCGTTTCACTCGAAGGCGCACAGAGGAGGATCAGCTATGTACCGGGTAACAAAAAGAGACGGAAGCATCACAGAATTTCACATTGCCAAGATCGGCAATGCCATCACAAGAGCCTTTGAGGCCGTTGGCCGGCAGCAGCATCCGAGCGTGATCGAGCTGCTGGCTCTGCGTGTCACGGCGGAGTTTGAGCCGAAGATCCGGAATGAGCTGATCTCAGTCGAAGATATTCAGGACTGCGTCGAGCGCGTTCTGAGCGAAGCGGGCTATTCGGACGTGGCAAAGGCCTACATTCTCTACCGCAAGCAGCGGGAAAAGCTGCGCAACGTTGGAAGCACCCTGCTCAATTATAAGGAGCTGGTGGACAATTATCTCCGGATCAACGACTGGCGCGTGAAGGAGAATTCCACGGTCACGTATTCCGTCGGCGGCCTGATCCTGTCCAACTCCGGCGCGATTACGGCGAATTACTGGCTGAGCGAAATTTATGACGCGGAGATCGCACAGGCGCATCGGAATGCAGAGCTGCACCTGCACGACCTCAGCATGCTCACCGGCTACTGTGCTGGATGGAGCCTCAGGCAGCTCATCCAGGAGGGGCTTGGCGGCGTACCGGGAAAGATCAGTTCCTCTCCGGCGTCCCACCTTTCCACGCTCTGCAACCAGATGGTGAACTTCCTCGGCATCATGCAGAATGAGTGGGCAGGCGCGCAGGCATTTTCCTCGTTTGACACCTATCTCGCGCCCTTCGTCCGCGTGGATAAACTGACGCAGCGTGAGGTCAAGCAGTGTGTGCAGTCGTTCGTCTACGGTGTCAATACGCCGTCGCGCTGGGGTACGCAGGCACCGTTTTCCAACATCACGCTCGACTGGACGGTGCCGAAGGATATGGCAAACCTTCCTGCCATCGTCGGCGGGCAGGAGCAGCCGTTCACCTACGGCGAGTGTCAGAAGGAAATGGACATGGTGAACAAAGCCTTCATCGAGCTGATGATCGAGGGCGATGCGAATGGGCGGGGCTTCCAGTACCCCATCCCGACCTACTCCATCACCCGGGATTTCGACTGGAGCGAAACGGAAAACAACAGGCTTCTGTTTGAAATGACGGCCAAATACGGCACGCCGTATTTCTCCAACTACATCAACTCCGACATGGAGCCAAACGACGTGCGCTCGATGTGCTGCCGCCTGCGGCTTGATCTGCGGGAGCTGCGCAAAAAATCCGGCGGCTTCTTCGGCTCCGGCGAGTCGACCGGTTCGGTCGGCGTTGTGACGATCAACCTGCCGAGGATCGCGTATCTTGCCGAAGGCGAGGCGGATTTCTACCGGAGGCTCGACAAGCTGATGGACATCGCCGCGCGTTCGCTCAAGACGAAGCGCATGGTCATCACGAAGCTGATGGAGGGTGGGCTCTACCCCTATACCAGACGCTATCTTGGCACGTTTGAGAATCATTTTTCGACGATCGGCCTTGTCGGCATGAATGAGGCGGGGCTGAACGCGAAATGGCTCCGGAAAGATCTGACCCACCCGGAGACGCAGGCGTTTGCCAAAGACGTACTGAACCATATGCGGCAGCGGTTGAGCGACTATCAGGAGCAGTACGGAGATCTCTACAATCTGGAGGCTACTCCGGCAGAATCTACAGCCTACCGCCTTGCAAAGCACGACAAAATGCTCTACCCTGATATCATCACGGCGAATGAAAACGGCACGCCGTATTACACGAACTCCAGCCATCTGCCGGTCGGGTACACAGAGGATATCTTCTCCGCGCTCGATGTACAGGATGAACTGCAGACGCTCTATACCTCCGGCACGGTATTCCATGCCTTCCTCGGAGAAAAGCTGCCGGACTGGAAGGCGGCGGCAAGCCTCGTTCGGAAAATCGCGGAGAATTACCGCCTACCGTATTACACGCTGTCGCCGACCTACTCCGTCTGTAAGAACCACGGCTATCTTGCAGGAGAGCAGCCGGTCTGCCCCTTCTGCGGCGAGAAAGCAGAGGTCTACAGCCGTATCACCGGTTATTACCGCCCCGTGCAGAACTGGAACGATGGCAAAGCGCAGGAATTCAAGGATCGCAGAACGTATGACATCGGTGCATCGAAGCTGGCGCATAGCGGCGTCCGGAAACAGGAGCCGAAAGCGGAGCGGCAGGCAGAGCTGTTGAATGAAATACCAGAACTGTTTGCGACAAAGACCTGCCCGAACTGCAAGCAGGCCGAGCAGCTGCTGGATGCGGCAGGCATCCGCTATACGGTGCGGTTTGCAGAGGAGAACCGCGACACCGTCCGCGCCCTTGGCATCCGGCAGGCACCGACGCTGGTATCCGGCGGGCAGAAGTGGACCGGCGTGAGCGGTGTGCGAGAGTTTATTGCCGCAAAGGAGAACGCAAATGTATGAGATTCTGATCGTTGGCGGCGGCCCTGCTGGTCTGACGGCGGCAATTTATGCTGCCCGTGCTGGTAAGCATGTGGCTGTTCTGGAGAGAGGATCGTCCGGCGGGCAGATCATATCCGCGCCGTTGGTGGAAAACTATCCGGGCATTCCTTCGGTTTCCGGCACAGAACTTGCCCGGCAGATGACCGAACAGGCGTGCACATTCGGCGCGGAGATCGTTTATACAGAGGCGGTGGGGCTTGAGAAAACGCCGGCGGGCTTCCGGGTCCTCTGCACAGACGGCGTTCGAGAGGCAAAAACGGTGATTCTTGCGACTGGCGCGGCGCACCGACGGCTAGATCTTCCGTGGGAAACGACGCTTACCGGCTGCGGCGTATCCTACTGCGCTGTCTGCGACGGCGCGTTTTATGAGGGATTGGACGTTGCGGTCGTGGGCGGCGGAGATACGGCAGTTCAGGATGCACTGCTCCTGGCAAACACCTGCCGCAGCGTCACGCTGATTCACCGGCGTAACGCCTTCCGCGCAAGCCCTCATCTGGTTAGCTGTGCGGAGCGGCAGGAGAATATCCGGATCCTTCGGAACTATACGGTACAGAAGCTTCTTCGGCTTGGAGATGTCCTGCAAGGTGTGGAGCTTCTGAATCTCGAAACCGAGGAGACGGAGCGGCTGGATATGGACGGTCTGTTCATCGCAGTCGGTCAGGCCCCGCAGAGTGCTCCTTTTCAGGAAGCCGTTGCGGTAGAGAACGGGTATTATCTGGCGGGTGAGGATACAAAAACAAGTCTGCCGGGTGTCTTTGCAGCCGGAGACGGACGCAAAAAGCAGGTGCGTCAGCTCACAACCGCTGTTTCGGATGGTGCAGCAGCCGCGCTTGCGGCGTGCCGCTATCTGGAGGAGCAGGGTCAGTCAGAATGATGCAGCACACGGGGCCGGAACAGCCCCCACGCGTGCGATAACAGAGAAGCTGCCGGTGTACTCCCGGCAGCTTCAGCGTGTCGAAAAAGTCTTTTCGCCCCGCTGAGACAGTTTTTCGAACTTTGAAAAAGTTCGAAAAACTGGTTGATTGAACGCGAAGGGGGCTCTTTGCCCCCTTCACTCTTCCCCTGCTGCTCTGTCTTCCAACTCCTTTTCGTGGTTTTTTGACAGTCTCAAGCTGCCGGTGTACTACCGGCAGCTTTCAAACGCTATATTTATAGTTTTCCGCGGTATTTTTGCATGATCGAGGCAAAAAGTTCTCCATTGCTGGGCGGAGAGTAGGTGATCGCGTTTGCACCGGCGTGGATGGTCTCCAGGATCGTTTCATCGTTCGGTCCTCCGGTTGCAAGAATCGGAATGTTCGGAAACTGCGCACGGATGCGGCGCACGATCTGCGGCGTCGCCGCCGCGCCGGACACATTGAGAAAATCAGCCCCGGCCTCGATCCGGCTGCGGATGTCCATCTGGTCGGAAACGATTGTCGCAATCACAGGGATGTCGACAACCTCCTTGATGCGGGAAATGACTTCATTGGAAATCGGCGCATTGACGACGACCCCGAAAGCTCCCTGATTTTCCGCCTCAATCGCCAGCCGGACAGAGCGGTCTCCGCCTGTGATCCCACCGCCGACGCCGACAAAGACCGGTACGTCCGAGATACCGATTACCGCCTGCGAAATTGCCGGCTGTGGTGTAAAGGGATAAACGGCGATGATTGCATCGGCATTGCGATTGCTGAATGTCCCGGCGCAGCAGAAGCCTGTCTGCAAGGATGTGTAGCTTGCGTCTGATTGCATGGTTCCTCTTACATCTTGAATCTTTCACAATTTGACCTTGCATTTTGCCGAAAGGTACGTATAATGATGGGGAATAAAAATGAAGAAATGAAGGAATTTCACCATGCGTACCTTATTGTCACTCTCTGTTGCAGTCCTCGCGGGTCTGCTGATGACCCGTGTGGCGAAACCGTTAAAATTACCGTCGGTGACGGCGTATCTGGTCGCGGGCGTGCTCATCGGCCCGTACTGCCTGGGTCTTCTCGGCATCG
>ERZ827492.680-NODE-680-length-30652-cov-3.601889_pt1 | contig 30652 bp, 29 predicted proteins | sample MGYA00519704_ERZ827492 | MGnify/ENA primary metagenome ERZ827492 (study PRJEB31778, sample SAMEA3449325) | human gut metagenome | biome: human gut; feature: human-associated habitat; material: faeces | place: United Kingdom | collected 2010/2012 ... | reverse complement strand
CCATTGATGATGAGAAATTTCATGTCTGCTTCCTCCATATGGCGGCGATGGCCTCTGCCGCCGCCTGCGCCGTATCCTCCCGGATGGCATAGTCGGCACAGATGCGGTACAGCGCCTCCCGCTGCCGCCGCAGCGTCTCCAGCGAACCGCCCCCGGCCAGCAGCGGGCGGTTCGCTCTTTCTAATGTGCGCTCAATATCTGCCACCGGGCGATCCAGCCAGAACACCACGCCGCTGCGCCGCAGCAGCGCCCGGTTCTCCGGCCGCAGCACAGCCCCGCCGCCGGTGGCCAGCACGCAGTCCTCTCCGGCGCAGAGTGCCTGCAATGCCGCCGTCTCCCAGCGGCGGAAGCACTCCTCTCCGCCGGAAAACAGCTGCGCCACCGTCCTGCCCGCCAGCCGCTCCACCTGCGGGTCGCAGTCCCGGAAGGGCAGGCCCAACTGCCGGGCCAGCAGCCCGCCTACGGTGGTTTTTCCGCTGCCGGGAAGGCCGATGAGGATCAGCTTTTTCATGCCTGCTCCTCCCGGCTCAGCTCCATCAGCAGTCGGAACAGCCGCTCCACCTGCTGCCGCCGCTCCGGGACCAGATCGCCCCGTGTGTGCAGCACCTGCTCCTCCCGACCGGCATCCTGCACCGGCAGGTGATGCTCCCGTTTATAGGCGCCGATCTGGCGGGAAATGGACTGCCTTCGGACAAAAAGCGCCGTCAGCTCTGTGTCCAGAATGTCCAGCTGGCCACGCAAATCGTCCAGTTCTCCGCCGCCGTCGGCGCCCTTCAGTCTCCACAGGGCCAAGGCCGCTGCACTCTCCACCACCACCGGCGCCCGCAGGGCGATGCAGGCATCGTGACGGCCGCCGATGGTGATTTTTGTGTTGGTCATAGTTTCAAGGTCGATGGTCTCCTGCGGCTGGGCGATGGAGGGGGTGGGGCGGAAGGTCACGGTGAACTCCACCGGCATCCCGTTGGTGATGCCGCCGTTGATGCCGCCGCTGTGATTGGTGACAGACCAGACCCTCCGGCCGTCGGTGCGCCAAGGGTCGTTGGCCTGACTGCCCCGGAGGGCAGCAAACTCCTCCCCGGCCCCAAAGGCCACCGCCTTCACGCCGGGGATAGCGAACACGTGGCGGGCGATCTCCGACTCCACCGTCTCCCTCCAGTCCGGGCCGCCCCAGCCGGCGGGCAGGCCCGTGACGATGCAGCGCACCTGACCGCCCACGGAGTCCCCCTCCTGTCGGGCCTCCTCCGCCCGCTGGCGCAGGGCATCTTCATCAATAACTTGTGCATTTACTTTAATATCTTGCAGCTTTAGCCAGCTTTTTACCAGAGCACCCGCCGCCACCAGAGGGGCCGTCAGCCGCCCGGAAAAGGCCCCGCCGCCACGGGGATCATTGCGTCCACCGCTCTGCACCCAAGCGGTATAGTCGGCGTGGCTGGGCCGGGGCGTGTGGCGCAGGGCATCGTAATCCGCCGAGCGAACGTCCCGGTTCCGCAGCAGCAGGCACACCGGCATTCCGGTGGTCACGCCCTGATAGACCCCGCTGAGCACCTCCACCTGATCCGGTTCATGCCGGGCGGTGGAGAGAGGATCTTGGGGCGCACGGCGCAGCAGCTGACGGCAGATGAACTCCTCATCCACCGGCAGGCCCGGCGGCACATCCCGCAGCAGCACTCCCACGGCGGGGCCGTGGGACTCCCCGAATATGGTATAATCCATCATGTCAAGTGTTCCACCTTTCCACCCAGTTGGGCATAGTCCCGCCAGAAGGCCGGGTAGGATTTGGCGGTGCAGTCCGCTCCCCGCAGCACCACCGGCTCCCGGCAGAAGGGGGCGGCGCAGGCCGCCAGCATAGCCAGCCGGTGATCTCCGGCACTCTGCACTTCGCCGCCTTGTAGGCTCGCCACGCCACGGATGACAAGTCCATCCGTTGTCTCCTGTACCCGGCCGCCCAAGGCCGTCAGCAGGGCCGTCGTGGCTGCCAGCCGGTCGCTCTCCTTATGCCGCAGGCGGGCAGCATCTGTGAAGCGCATCTCCTTGTCAGCCCGCAGCGCCGCCAGCAGAGCCAGCGGCGGCAGCAGGTCCGGGTTCTCCCGGAGGGACACCTGTTGGGGAAGCTCCCGGCATAGCGTCAGCGCCCTGCGGTCCCCCTGCCGGGAGTCCTGCCGCAGACCCGTTACCGTGATGCCTTGGCCCAGCGCCGCCAGCACCAGCCAATAGGCCGCCGCCGACCAGTCCCCCTCCAGTTCTATGGGCAGAGGCGCAAAGCGCTGGCCGCCGGGAATACGCCAGCCGCCCTGCGCCCGGTGCAGCACGACACCGTAGCGCTCCAGCACCCACACCGTTAAGTCCACATAGGGCCGGGACACCGGCCCCGGCGCCTCCAGCCGGGAGTCCTCCCGGCACAGGGGCAGGGCCATGAGCATCCCGCTGATGAGCTGGGAGGTATCGCCCCCCGGCAGGTGGTACACACCGCCGGTAAGGCGGCCCGTGACCCGCAGTCCGCCGGGACAGGGCGTCACGCCCCACAGGCCCGGCATCACCCGCTCCAGCAGCCGGGGCGTACCGGTGAACGTCACCTCCCGGCCCAGCGTCATAGCTAACGGCAGCAGGAAGCGCAGGGTACTGCCGCTGGCTCCGCAGGGAACCTCCTCCCCGCCGCCGTATAAGACCCGCAGGCCCGCCGCCGTGGCCCGGATATCCTCCGGGGCGTCGGGGGAAACCGGCGGGAACCGGCCAGCCGCCGCCTGACAGATCAGCTCCCGGTGCCAGCGGCTCTTGGAAGGCGGGGCCGCTACCGACCCTGCCAGCGAGGCGGGATACAGCTTCACATCCATCGGGTTTCCTCCAGCAGCTCCTCCGGCGTCACCGACCACAGCACGCCGTGGCCGGGGCGCTCCAGCACCGCAATGGTCATCTCGCCGCCGCTGCGCTTTTTGTCCCGCAGCAGGTACTGCCGCCACGCCGTCTCCGGCAAGTCCAGCCGCCGGGGCAGGTCATAGCGCTCCAGCAGCGTCCCCAGCCGGGCCAGCATGGCCGTCTGGTCGCTGCCGTGGGCCGTCTGCCAGCGGAGCATCTCCATCATACCAGCCGCCACGCACTCGCCGTGGGTATAGCGGCCGCCGCCCAGGGCCTCCATGGCGTGGCCGAAGGTGTGGCCGAAATTCAGCAGCCGACGGGGGCCTTCGTCCCGCTCATCCTGCGCCACCAGCGCCGCCTTGCAGGCAAGGCACCGGCGGATGATCCGGGGCCAGTCCGGCTCCTGCTGCTCCAGCCGGGTCAGCAGCTCCTCATCCGCGATGCAGCCGTATTTGATGACCTCGGCCATGCCGCAGGCCAGCTGCCGCCGGGGCAGAGTGGCGAGGCAGACGGTATCCGCCAGCACCATGCGGGGCTGGTAGAAGCAGCCCAGCAGGTTTTTCCCCTCCGGCAGATCCAGCCCCGTTTTGCCGCCTACGGCGCTGTCCACCTGCGCCAGCAGGGTGGTGGGGGCCTGCACCAGCGCCACGCCACGCAGCAGCGTGGCCGCCGCAAAGCCCACCAGATCGCCGGTGACGCCGCCGCCCAAGGCCACGATGCCATCGCTGCGGGTCAGGCCCAGCTGCACCAGCCGGCGGCACAGCCGACCGTACTCCTCCAGCGACTTGGAGCCCTCCCCCGCCGGGAAGGTCACCAGCGGCCAGCCGGTGCGGCGGGCCAGCGGAGCGCCGTACAGGGCTTCCACCGTGTCGTCGCAGACGATGGCCCAGCGGCCCACACCCAGCGGGCGCAGCAGCTCCTCCGCCTGCTCCAGCAGGCCGCCGCCGATGTAGATGGGGTAGCTGCGCCGTCCCAGCGCCACCTGTAAGGTCTCCATAGGCCCACCTCCTCTCGTTTTTTCCTATTGTAGCGGGTTTTGCCGGGGAAGTAAAGCCGCAGTGAAAAATCCAAGGGATTTTTCACTGCGGGGCGGGAGAAGGGGCTGTGGAAGATGCGAAAAGAGCCGCCGCCTGTGGGCGGCAAACTTTGTGAGACCTGCGGAGGCGCAAAAAAGAGCCGCCTCCTGTGGGAGGCAAACTCTGTGAGACCTGCGGGGGCGCAAAAAAGAGCCGCCTCCTGTGGGAGGCGGCTCTTGGGGGATTTAGTCGGATATTATCAGTTGTCCACCCAGACCTCGCACTTCAAGGTCTGTCCATCCACTTCGGCCACCACCATGGTCTTGCCAGGGCTCACAGCCGTCACCTCGCCGTCGCTGTTAACGGTGGCAACACCGCTGTTTTCGGTGCTCCACTTCACTGTGGAATCTGTGCCGTCCACCGTCATGGGAACTACCGGTTCGCCCATGTGCATGGTAAACTGCTCCAGCGACGTACCCTCACTCTGATAGATGGAGCGCAGCACCAGATCCTTCTTGGGTGCCTCCTTCACGGTGACGGTGCAGGTGACGGGGTCGGCACCCTCGGCGGAGGCGGAGATGGTGGCCGTACCGGCGGCGACAGCGGTGACGGTGCCGTCCTCGCCCACGGCGGCGACATCGGCATTGCTGGAGGTCCATGTGATGCCCTCAGCGCCGGTGGCTGTCAGCTTCCCGGTGCCGCCGACTGTCAGTTCCAGCGCCGTCTGGTCAAGGGTCAGGGTGACAGCGGGGGTGTTGGGATCCACGTCCTCCGTGGGGTTCTTGGGGGGATCGGGCCGGTCGTCGCCGGGCTTTCCGCTGCCGATGAGGGTATAGATCAGCACCCCCGCCACCAGCACCAGCACCAGCACCAGAGTGGGGCCGAGGATGCTGGGACTCTTCTGACGATGGACCCGGCGGCCGGGATTCACCGGCTTTTTGCCGCCGTTGGCAAAGGCTTCGTCCTCCTCGCAGAAGGGACAGGTCTTATAGCTATCGGAGAACATTTCTCCGCACTTAGGGCATTTCAACAGGCTCATGGAATCTCCTCCAATTAAAAACGCCGCAGGGGCGATAACACAGTGGTAAACTTATATTTGTTATAATACCCGTTTTGCCGCCCTCCGTCAACTGTAATTGCTGGAAGTTCAAGCTTTTTTTACAACTTTCGCCGGGGAGTGCTTGCTTTTCCGGCGCAGGTTTCCTATAATGGAAAGGATAAAACCAGCAGGGGGACGACGAGTATGAACACCATTTTCATCGGCATCGCCGGAGGCACCGGCTCCGGCAAGACCACCCTTACCGAGCATCTGGCCCAGCGGTTCGGACCGGACATCAGCGTGGTGCATCACGACAACTACTACAAGCGGCAGGACTGTCCCTTCGAGGAGCGGTGCAAGCAGAACTACGACCACCCCGACGCCTTCGACACGGAGCTGATGGTGGAGGATCTGAAGCGGCTGAAGGCCGGGGAGACCATCCACTGCCCCGTCTACGACTACACCATCCACAACCGCACCGACAAGACCATCGAAATAAAGCCCACCAAGGTGGTCATCGTGGAGGGCATCCTCATCTTCCAGAACAAGGCGCTGCGGGATCTGCTGGACATCAAAATTTTCGTGGAGACCGACGCCGACGTGCGTATCCTGCGACGGGCGCTGCGGGATGTGGAGGAGCGGGGACGCTCCATGCAGTCGGTGGTGGAGCAGTATCTGGCCACGGTGAAGCCCATGCACGAGCAGTTTGTGGAGCCCACCCGAAAGTACGCCGACATTGTGGTGCTGGAGGGCGGACACAATCTGGTGGCGCTGGATCTCATCATGCAGCGCATCGCCAACCACATCGCGGAGAACTGACGTGAGGCATACGGTTCTTCGCTATGGGGCGGCAGCCCTGTGCGTGCTGGGGGCGGTGTATTTTCTGCTGCCCCTGTCCATAGGGGTGCTTCATATCGGGATGCTGTACCCGGCGGCGGGGCTGCTGCTGGCGGCGGTGTGGCTGGTGTTCCCCGGTCTTTTCCGGCGGCTACCCCGGTGGCTGCGGCGCACGGTGTGCGTGGTGCTGGTGGCCGGGCTGCTGGCGCTGGGGACTATCCTGACCCTGATGGGCATCCGGGCGGCCCATCATCCCGATGGCACACAGCCGGTCACAGTCATTGTACTGGGCTGTCAGGTGCGGTCCGACGGCACTCCCAGTCGGATGCTGCAAGATCGCATTCAGGCCGCCTATGACTATCTCTCCACCCATGAGGAGGCGGTGTGCGTGGCCTCCGGCGGACAGAACAATCAGGAGCCCACCACCGAGGCCCGGTGTATCCGGGACACACTGGTGTCCATGGGCATCGCCCCCGGCCGCATCTATCTGGAGGACGCCTCCACCTCCACGGAGGAGAATCTGGCCTTTTCCGCTGAGGTCATCCGGCGGGAGGGGCTGCCCACGGAGGTGGCTATTGCCTCCGACAATTTTCACCAGCTGCGGGCCGGTGTATGGGCGGAGAAGGATGGGCTTACCCCCTACTCCCTAGGCTGCGCCAGCATCTGGATGCTTGGCCCAGGCTACTGGGCCAGGGAGGCCGCCGCTCTGCTGTATATGGGCGCAACAGGATCACTGTAAATGGATTATGCTTTACGGGAATTTCGTCGAAAAAGGGTATCCCGGCGGCAAAGCCGCCGGGATACCCTTTTTGCGTGGCGAAAAGTCTTTTCGCCACGCAGAGGCATTTTTCAGAGCTTCAAGAAGTTCTGAAAAATGGGGATCATCATCGTGCAGGACACCCTTCCCGGGTTTCCCGCACACACCCTTCCGCCCCGTTGGCGAAAGGCTCTCACTTTGGGGGCAGACTCAGGGTATCCCGACGGCAAAAGCCGTCGGGATACCCTTTTCTTCATCGTTTCTCCGGTCCGTTCCGCTGGAGGGGCGATTTTTACGTAGAATGCGACAACGTATCGTAATCTTCGATGCGAATATTGCGATTTGTATTCGTTTTTCAGAAGGAGAACACCACGCCTATGATGGCGGAGGCCAGAATGAACACGATGGGATGCAGGCCCTTAGTGGGCTTGCACCAGCGGGTCAGCACCAACAGCACCGCCGCCAGCGCCACGGCCTTCCAGTTCACCGCCGCAAGGCCCGTCTGGCCGCTGTAAAGCAGGGCCAGTCCCACCACGGACAGGCCCGCCGCCGCCACCATAGCGGCGGAGGCCGGGCGCAGACCGTAGAACACGTTGTTCACCAGACGGCTCTCCCGGAAGCGCTTGAGGAAGGCCGCCACAATGAGGATCACGATCACCGAGGGCGCTACCAGTCCGATGGTAGCCGCCACGGCACCGGGGATCCCGGCGGTGAGGTAGCCCACATAGGTGGCCATGTTGACGCCCAATGGCCCCGGTGTGGATTCCGACACCGCCAGCATATCCGCCAGCTGGGACACGGTGAACCACTCCGGGTGGCGAGCGGCCATATCATAGAGGAAGGGCAAGGTGGCAAGACCGCCGCCCACGGCGAACAGGCCCGTCTTGAAGAACTCGTAAAACAGCAGCAGACAGGTCATTTCTTCGCCCCCTTCAGATTCTGGATCAGCACGCCGGCCACACCGGCGGCCAGCACATACCACACCGGGGAGAGGCTGGTCAGCAGGGACGCCGCCAGTACTGCCAGAAAGATCAGCAGACCCCATACATCCTTCACGGCGCTTTTCCACAGCTTCAGCACCGCATTGAAGATCAGCACGCACACGCACACCCGGATCCCGGCGAAGGCGTGCTGCACCCATGTCAGGTGGGAAAAGCTGGTGATGACTCCCGCCAGCGCCACGATGATGAGCAGGGACGGGAACACCACCCCCAGCGTGGCCACGATGCCGCCGGCAACGCCGCCTTTCTTCTGGCCGATGAAGGTGGCGGTGTTCACGGCGATGACGCCGGGGGTACACTGGCCGATGGCGAAATAGTCCGTCAGCTCCTCATCGGTGGCCCAGCCCTTGTTCTCCACCACCTCACGCTGCAAAATGGGCAGCATGGCATAGCCGCCGCCGAAGGTCATGACCCCCACCTTGGCGAAGGTCAGAAACAGGCTCCAAAGCTCCTTCATACACTCACTCCTTATCCGTATATCCGTACAGGCCCCGCACCGATACCTCGCCGCTGCGGAGGACCTCCTCCGTGCCGTCGTCATAGCGCACCGCAAGGCCGTAGTCCGGTGTCAGGGACACCGCCAATGCTGACCGCTCTCCGCCGGGGCGCAGCACCCGTACCCGGCGGCCCAGATTCAGGCAGGCGGCTCTGTACTCCTGCCGCCGCTCCGCCGTCTCCTGCGGCAGCTCCCGGCGCAGGGCCTCCAGTTCCTCCAGAAAGGCCGTCTCCAGCGCCGCCCGGTCTATCTCCGCCCCGGCGATCATGGACAGCGATGCCGCCGTCTCCCGCAGCTCCGGCAGGAAATCCTCCCGCCGCTGGCAGACGTTGATGCCGATGCCCACGATGACCCATAGGCTGCCCTCCGGTCCCGGCAGAGCCTCCGTCAGAATACCGCAGACCTTCCGGCCCGACAGCACCAGATCGTTGGGCCATTTGATGCCGCAGGACAGACCGCAGCTGCGGCGGATGGCACGGCGCACTGCCGTGGCCGCCAGCGCCGGGATGCGAGGAGCATCCTCCGGACTGCTCCGCAGCAGCACCGATCCATACAGCCCCAGCCCCGCCGGGGACTGGAAGCTGCGGCCCCTACGGCCCCGACCCTCCGTCTGCTGCCTGGCCAGCACCACGGTACCCTCCGCCGCACCCTGCCGGGCCAGCGCCATCAGCTCCGTATTGGTGGAACCCACTGTCTCATAGCGATACACACGCCGCTCCATGGCCGCACCTCACTTTCCGCAATACTTTACCACGCCCGTGGGGATTTGTAAACCTCCCCCCTTGCATCCGCCGCCGGATTCCTGTATAATGCCGTTATCTTTATTTGAATACCGGGAGCACCGCCATGACCACTCGACAGCTTGTCCGCACCGCTCTGTTTGCCGCCCTGACGGCAGTGGGAGCGTTTCTGAAAATCCCCTTGGGTCCCTCTGCCATCACCCTGCAATTCTTCTTCACCGCCATGGCGGGCTGTCTGCTGGGCAGCGGCTGCGGGGCGCTCTCGCAGCTGATCTATGTGGCGCTGGGACTGCTGGGGCTGCCTATTTTCACCGCTGGCGGCGGCTTTTCCTATGTGCTGCACCCCACCTTCGGCTTTCTGCTGGGATTGATCCCCGCCGCATGGGTCATCGGTCGTCTGGCCCGCAGCACCCGCTCCTTCTGGCGCATTGCGCTGGCGGCTCTGGCAGGACTGGCGGTGCTGTATGCCGTGGGACTGCCGTACATGGCGATGATCCTCAACGGCTATATGGGCAAGGATATGGACCTCTCCGCCATTTTGTGGGCGGGGATGCTGCCCTTCCTCCCCGGCGATGCCCTGAAAATTCTGGTGACGGCTCTGCTGACGCCGCCCATCCGCCGGGCTTTGGATAACTCCGCCAAATAGAAGGCCGGCGGGGCGGCATTTCTTGGAACAACAGTGCATTGCAATTCCCGCCGGAGGCCCGTATAATAAGCAAGACAATTCGAAGGGAGTGATGAAAATGAAGGTCTGCACGCTGCTCACCAAATTTTCCGCTCCCTCTGTTTCTGTTTTTCCTTTTTGACCGGTATTTTTACCGGTCATTTTTTTTTGCGCTTTCTGCGCCTGAGCCAGTCAGCAATTATTTTCATAGAATCCACAAACGAAAGAGAGGAACTATCACATGAACAAAAAACTCGGACACGACGCCATCTACGACGCCCGTGAGCTGGGCGTCCCCCGGATGCTCCTGCTGGGCCTGCAGCACCTGTTTGCCATGTTCGGCGCTACGGTGCTGGTCCCCATTCTGGTGCAGGGCTACGGTCTGCCCCTGTCCATCCAGACCACGCTGCTGTTTGCCGGTCTCGGCACGCTGCTGTTCCACGTCTGCACCAAGCTGAAGGTCCCTGCCTTCCTGGGCTCGTCCTTTGCGTATCTGGGCGGCTTCCAGGCCATGGCGACCCTCAACGCCGGAAGGTACGCCACCATGTCCGACAGTGACAAGCTGGCCTATGCCATGGGCGGCATCGTGGTGGCGGGCCTGCTGTATCTGGTGCTGGCGCTGCTGTTCAAGCTGGTGGGCGCACAGAAGGTCATGCGGTTCTTCCCCCCCATCGTCACCGGCCCCATGATCATCCTCATCGGTCTGAATCTGGCGGGGACTGCCGTCAGCAATGCCAGCACCTGCTGGTGGCTGGCGCTGGTGGCCATCGCCATCATCATCGTGGCCAACATCTGGGGCAAGGGCATGGTGAAGATCATCCCCATCCTGCTGGGTGTGGTAGGCAGCTATCTGGTGGCGCTGGTGGCTACCCTCTGCGGTGCTCAGCTGCCGGATGCCAACGGCGTCATGCAGCCCCTCATCAACTTCTCCGCTGTGAAGAGTGCCAGCTTCGTCGGTCTGCAGCAGTTTGTGCTGGCAAAGTTCGACCTCACCGCCATTCTGGTGATGGCCCCCATCGCCATTGCCGCCATGATGGAGCACATCGGTGATATCTCTGCCATCTCCTCCACCACCGGCAAAAACTTCATCGCCGACCCCGGCCTGCACCGGACCCTGCTGGGCGACGGTCTGGCCACCGCTCTGGCCGGTGCCTTCGGCGGCCCCGCCAACACCACCTACGGTGAGAACACCGGTGTGCTGGCTCTGTCCAAGGTCTACGATCCCCGTGTCGTGCGTCTGGCAGCCGTCTACGCCATCATTCTCTCCTTCTCCCCCAAGTTCGATGCGCTGGTCAACTCCATCCCCACCGCCATCGTGGGCGGCGTCAGCTTCATCCTGTACGGCATGATCTCCGCCGTGGGCGTGCGGAATGTGGTGGAGAACCGGGTGGACCTCACCAAGTCCCGCAACCTCATCATCGCCGCCGTCATCTTCGTCTGCGGACTGGGCTTCAGCGCTACCGGCGGCATCACCTTCACCGTGGGCAGCGCCAGCATCACCCTGACGGGTCTGGCCATCGCCGCCCTGGCGGGTGTGATCCTCAACGCCGTTCTGCCCGGCAACGACTATCGGTTCGGTACCGATCCCGTGGGCGATAAGTCCGCCGACCTGGGCTCCTATTGATCCCCATCTTTTTCCATACACGGCACAGGGCCGGAGCGGGATACCGCTCCGGCCCTGTGCCGTGTATTTTTTCTTATTGCAACGTTTCCTTGGGAAGCCAGCGCTTGCCGGCCAGACGGATCAGGAAGCAGATGCCGCACACACCCAGCTGCAGGGCCATGGCCACCCAGACACCCACAAGACCCCACTTGGCCGCCAGAATGGCCGATAGCGGCACACGGATGCCCCACATGGTGCCGAAATTCAGCAGCATAGGCACCAACGTGCTGCCGGTTCCCTGAAACACGCCGCTGGCCACGATGGAGGCACCGAACAGCGGCTCCGCGAATGCCTCGATCCGCAGCACCCGCACGCCCAGCTCAATGACGGCCTCGTCCACCGCCATCATGCCGATCATGGCCGGGGCCAGCACATACAGCAGCGTCCCCGTGATCACCATCAGGCCCATGCCCAGCGCCACCGTCAGCCAGCCCAGCCGATAGGTCAGATCCTTCCGCCCGGCGCCTACGCTCTGGCCCACCAGCGTGGAGGCCGCCGCCTGCACGCCGAAGGCGGACATATAGCAGAGACTCTCCGCCGTTATGGCGAAGGAATTGGCCGCCGTGGCGATGATGCCCAGCGGGGCCACGATGGCGGTAGTCACCATCCGGGCGGTGGAAAGAATGGTGCGCTCGCCCATGACGGGAGCCGAGATAGACAGGCAGCGCTTCAGCTGTGCCGCCGTAAACCGTGCCTTTTCGCCCCGCCGCAGGTGCAGCTCCGGCGACCGCACCAGCAGGATATAGGTCAGCACCACCGCAATGACCACCTGCGACAGCGCCGTCCCCATGGAGGCACCCAGAACCCCCAGACCGAAGCCCGGCAGCGTCACCCCCAGCACCCGCAGCGTTCCGCTGGGGAAGATGAGAAAGGCGTTGAACACCACGTCCAGCAGGCACATCACCGCCATGCAGATGCCGGGGGTCTTCATGTTGCCCGCCGAACGCAGCAGTCCGCCGCAGAGGTTATTCAGCTGCATGAAGGGCAGCGATAGAACAAATACCAGAAAGTAGGCGCTGGCATCCTGCCAGATGGCGGGGTCTGCCCGCAGCCAGCGAGGCAGATTCCCGGTGATGCCCAGCGCTATGGCCATCATCACAAGGCTGAAGGCCATGCACACCAGAAAGGCCTGCTTCATGATGCTCCGGGCCTTCTCCGGCTGTCTGGCTCCCAGTGCCTGCGCCACCGCCACGTTAAATCCGATGGTCAGCGCAATGCACAGATCACCGAAGAGCCACGAGGTGGTCCCCACCACGCCGATGGCGGCGGAGGCGTTGGAGCCCAGCTGGCCCACCATGGTCGTGTCGATATACTGCATCACCACGGAGGAGATCTGGGCCAGAATGGCCGGCCAACTCAGCTGAGCGATCAGCAGCAGCTGCTCCCGCGTGGAGATGGGCTGTCCGCTCTGTAATTTTTTCAATCCTTCACCCTGCATTCTGCACCCTCCTTCATGGTTGTAAGCCCCATTCTAACGCAGGGATGCGGCAGTTGCAACCCCCTATTTTGCGGTTTTTCCTGCTTTTTTGCGAAAAAGCATCCCGTGTGCCGCAGCACACGGGATGGAAAGTCAGCAAAAAGCTTCTGACCGCTCCGGAAAGGCCATGCAGACCGTTGGGCCCGTCAAAAGCCTCGCAGAGTTCGCCGCCCGCAGGCGGCGAAAAGGTCTGATCCATTTTGGCTGACGACCGGTGCGTCAGTCAAAATACCTCTCAGACCGCAAGTATGAAATTTCTGCGGTCTGACGCAGAAATGATGCACGCAGCGGGCTGGGGCCTTTGGTGCAAAATCCAATGGATCTTGCACCAGATTTTTAGAACGACACCGTCAGCAGCATCTTGAACCGCTCCTGCCCGTACACCGCATGGGGGATATCCTTGGGCATGATGAGCGTCTCGCCCTGAGACACCAGAAAGACCTCGCCGCCCACGGTGAAGCGGCCGGTACCCTCCAACACCGTCACCATGGCGTCGCCGCCGGCGGCATGGGTGCTGATCTCCTCGTCCTTTTCAAAGGCAAAGAGGGTCATGCTGAGCTTGCTGTTCTGCACCAGTGTGCGGCTGACGATCTGGCCGTCCTGATAGTCCACCTGCTCCGCCATGTGCAGAACCTTCTGCTTTTCAATATTCTTATACATAATGGTGTTCCTCCCACAAAATAATAATGAAAGTAGTATGGCCCGGTGCGTCGTTAAAAATCCAGCTTTGTCCGGACGCAGATCTCACGAATTTTGGCCTGTAAGCGCTTGAGATCCTCGAAAGTCTCCGGCTTCTTGCCGGGGTCCCGCAGCAGGGCCGCCGGGTGGTACATGGCCATCTTTTCTATGCCGTCCTGCCGGAAGAACTGACCGTGCTCCTGCGTGATGCGGAAATCGGCCTTGATAAGCTCCATGGCGCTGATGCGCCCCAGACACACCAGGATTTTCGGCTGCATCAGCTCCATTTGCCGCCGCAGATAGCCGCTGCACGCCTCCTTCTCGGTGTTCAGCGGATCCCGGTTCTGAGGCGGGCGGCACTTGACGCTGTTGGTGATATAGATGCGCTCACGGGACAGGCCGATCATTTGCAGCATATCGTCCAGCAGCTTCCCGGCCCGGCCCACAAAGGGCTCCCCCTGCTTGTCCTCATTGGCGCCGGGGGCCTCCCCCACCAGCAGCACCTCTGCCGCCGGATCGCCCACGCCGAACACCACCTGCGTCCGCTCCTGCGCCAGACTGCACGCCCGGCAGGCCAGACACCGCTGCCGCAGCTGCTCCCACTGCTGATCCATGGCGCTCCCCCTCTCACACATTCGATAGTATCATCGATATCAGGCGCATTGACCCTTGCTTATCGACGGTATCAGCATAGCAGAAAAAAATGGCTTTGGCAAGTGGGGATACCCATTCTCCTCCGGGACACACTGTCTCCAGAAAGGAGACGCTGCCCATGTACCTCTGGAGCTTTCTGACCTACGGCTTTCTTGGCTATCTGCTGGAGAAGGTCTATGCCCTTGTCACCCGTTCCCGCCACACCGTCCGCAAGGGGTATCTGCTGCTGCCGGTGTGTCCGGTGTACGGCCTTGCCATGCTGGCGGTGCTGGCTCTGCCGCCGGATATGACGGACACCTTCTGGCACTTGGCCCTCTATGGCGGGCTTACCGCCACGGCGGTGGAATACGCTGTCCATTTCTGCTGCGATAGACTGCTGGGGGTCATGTTCTGGGACTACTCCTCCACCAAAATGGACCTGAACCGCCGGGTGTGCCTGCCCTTTGCCCTGATCTGGGGGCTGCTGGCGGCCGTGACCGTCCGCTATATCCACCCCCTGCTGCGGCCATGGCTCAACGCCGCACCGCCTTGGCTGACGCTGGCAGCGTGGCTGCTGCTGACCGTCGACAGCTTTTTCACCGTCCGTCTGCTGCTTCAATATCACGACATCGACCTGCTGGGCTGGAAAAACCTCCTGCGCTGCCGCGCCGCCGCCTGACCTCTCCGTTCACAAATCGTTTACACGGTGCCGCTCCATTTGTTCTTGACGGTGCTTCCATTCCGTGGTAATATTTAGCACGCTAACATTTAGCCAGCTAACGATTCAGAGAGGAGCGATTTACCTTGAGCAGTACCTGTCAGAGCGATCATCTGGGGCGGCTGCTAGGTCAGTGCGAGCACCGGATGCGGATGGTCATGGACCGCTCGCTGCGGCAGTACGGCGTCACTCCGGTCCAGTGCCGGGCGCTGATGTACCTGCACCGCCAGCCGGAGCCGGTCACCCAGCGGCAGCTGGAGCAGTATATGGCCGTGAAGCCCTCCACCATCAACGGCATCGTGGGCCGTCTGGAGGAGAAGGGCCTTCTCACAAGAGATGCCTGCCAGCAGGATGCCCGGTGCCGTGTTCTCCGGCTGACGGAGGAGGGCCGCCGCTTCCGCAGCGACTTTATCCGCATCGCACAGAAGACCAACCGGCAGATGGAACAGGGCTTCTCCCCGGAGGAACTGGCCACCCTGCACCGCTATCTGGAACGGGTGGCGCAAAATCTCGCAACGCAAATGGAGGAAACCGAACTATGATACGCAAGCTTGCCCCGTATACCAAGGGGTATCGGGTCTACATCCTGCTGGGCATCCTCTGCTCGGCAGGCGAAGCGGTGCTGGAGCTGATGCTGCCCAAGGCCATGAGCAACATCGTGGACTACGGCATCGGCGGCAACGGCGGCGCCGGAGACCGCAGCTACATCCTTACCATGGGCCTGAAGATGGTGCTGATGGCCCTGATCTGTCTGGCGTTGGGCGTGGGCGCAGCGGCGCTGGCCGCCAAGGCCGGCATGGGCTTCGGCGCCAACGTCCGTGACGCAGAGTACCGGCAGGTACAGCGCTTCTCCTTTTCCAACATCGAGCACTTTTCCACCGCCTCCCTCATCACCCGGCTCACCAACGACGTCTCGTCGGTGCAGATGACCCTGATGATGGGGATGCGGATGCTGGTAAGGGCTCCGGTGATGCTCATCACCGCTCTGGTGATGGCCCTTCGCATCAGCCTGCAGCTGAGCCAGATCTTTCTGGTGATCCTGCCGCTGCTGGCACTGATGGTGTTCATCATACTGCGGTATGTGGGGCCCTTCTTCACCTCCCTGCAAAAGGCCACCGACGGACTGAATCTGGTGGTGCAGGAGGATCTGAACGCTATCCGTGTGGTGAAGTCTTTCGTCCGGGAGGACCGGGAGAAGGAGAAATTCTTCCAGCGCAGCGAGACGCTCCGCCAGACGGCGGAGCGGGCCTTCGGCTTCGTGGTGACCTTCATCCCCATGGTGAACCTCATTATGGGCGGCACCATCGTATCCATCATGTGGCTGGGCGGTCACTATGTGGCCGGCGGCCAGATGCTCTCCGGCGACCTGCTGGCCTTCTTCACCTACGCCTCCGAAATTCTCATGGCTCTGATGATGGTGGCCATGGTGATGATGGTGCTGACCCGCTCCATCGCCTGCGGCAAGCGCATTGTGGAGGTGCTGGAGGAGCAGCCGGAGATCACCGACGACGATGCCGTGAAGGAGATCGCCGACGACGGCACCGGGAGGGAACTCACCCTCTCCGACGGTTCCATCCGCTTTGACCACGTTTACTTCAAATACCATCCCGACAGCGCCGAGTGGAACCTGACGGACATCGACTTCTCCATTGCCAGCGGCATGACCGTGGGCATTCTGGGTGGCACCGGCAGTGCCAAGAGCACACTGGTGAGCCTGATCCCCCGACTGTATGAGGCCACGGAGGGGGCCGTCTATGTAGGCGGTCACAACGTCAAGGACTACACCATGGAGACGCTGCGGGAGGGCTGCGCCATGGTGCTGCAGAAGAACACTCTGTTCTCCGGCACCATCCGGGATAACCTCCGCTGGGGCGACGAGAACGCCACCGACCAGGAAATGGAGGCCGCCTGCCGCATGGCCTGCGCCGACGAGTTCATCTCCCGGATGCCCGACGGCTACGACACCCGCATCGAGCAGGGCGGCACCAATGTCTCCGGCGGTCCGAAGCAGCGTCTGTGCATCGCACGGGCCATTCTCCGCAAGCCCAAGGTGCTGATTCTGGACGACTCCACCTCCGCCGTGGACACCGCTACCGATGCCAAGATCCGTGCGGCCCTGAAGGAGGCGCTGCCCGGCTCCACCAAGCTTATCATCGCCCAGCGTATCTCCTCCGTCATGGATGCCGATATGATCCTTGTGCTGGACGACGGCAAAATCTCCGGCATAGGTACCCATGACCAACTGATGGCATCCAACCAGATCTATCGAGAAGTCTATCAGTCTCAGCAGGAAGGAGTGAGCATCGATGGCTGAACAGAAAAATTCCATGCCGCCCCGCCGTCCCGGCCACGGCCCCCGCAGCCACGGCTATCAGCGCCCTCAGGACCTGCGGGGTACGGTGAAGAAGCTGCTGCACTATGTGGGCCGCTATAAGGGCCTGCTGGTACTGGTGGCCATCTGCCTGCTGCTCAGCTCCGTGGGCTCCGTGGCCAGCAGCTACTTCCTCAAGCCCGCCATCAACGACTACATCCTCCCCGGCGACTTCGCCGGTCTGCTGAAGCTGCTGGTGCTGATGGGGCTGGTGTTCGTGCTGTCGGCTCTGTGCTCCTATGTGTACTCCCGCATCATGGTGCGGGTGTCCCAGCGCACGGTGGCCGCCCTGCGTCAGGATCTGTTCGATAAGCTGCAGGGGCTCCCCCTGCGCTACTTCGACACCCACCAGTCCGGCGACCTCATGAGCCGCTTCACCAACGACATCGACACGGTGTCCGAGATGATCAACAACAGCTTCGCCAATGTGCTGTCCAACTCCCTGACGTTCCTATGCACCATCGGGATGCTGCTGTACCTGAACTGGGCGCTGACTCTGATCACCTTCGCCTTTCTGGGGCTGATGCTGCTGGTGGTGAAGGTCATCGGTGGACGCAGCCGGGTCAGCTTCCAGCGGCAGCAGGCCGCTCTGGGCGACCTCAACGGCTACATTGAGGAGATGATCGAGGGCCAGAAGGTCATCAAGGTGTTCCACCACGAGCAGCAGGCCATCAACCAGTTCTCTGCCCGCAATGATGCCTATCAGGCGGCGGCCACCACGGCCCAGACCTACGCCGGGTCCATGATGCCCGCCACCGCCAACCTCTCCCGCATCAACTACGCCGTCACCTGCTGCGTAGGCGGACTGCTGGCCATGGGCGGTGTGTTCGATATCGGCTCTCTGGGTGCCTATCTGCTGTACGTCAAGCAGGTGTCCCAGCCGGTGAGCCAGATCAGCCAGCAGGTGAATACCATTCTGGCCGCCATAGCCGGTGCCGAGCGCATCTTCGCCGTCATGGAGGCCCAGCCGGAGGAGGACGAGGGCCAGACCACCATCGTCCGGGTGGAGAAGAACGGCGACACCCTCACCGAGGTGCCTCAGCGCACCGGCCACTGGGCATGGAAGAAGCCCGACGGCTCCCTGACAGAGCTGCGGGGCGACGTGCGCTTCGACCACGTCACCTTCGGCTACGATCCGGATAAGGTGGTGCTCCACGATATCTCCCTCTTTGCCGAGCCCGGCCAGAAAATCGCCTTCGTGGGCTCCACCGGCGCCGGAAAGACCACCATCACCAACCTCATCAACCGCTTCTACGACATCCAGCAGGGAACCATCACCTATGATGGCATCGACGTCCGGGAGATCCGCAAGAACTCTCTGCGCAAATCGCTGGGCATCGTCCTGCAGGATACCCACCTCTTCACCGGCACCATTGCCGACAACATCCGCTACGGAAAGCTGGACGCCACGGATGAGCAGGTCCGGGCCGCCGCCAAGCTGGCTAACGCCGACACCTTCATCCGCCACCTGCCTCAGGGTTACGACACCGTCATCACCGGCGACGGCGGCAGCCTCAGTCAGGGTGAGCGCCAGCTGCTGGCCATTGCACGGGCCGCCGTGTCCGATCCTCCGGTGCTGATTCTGGACGAGGCCACCTCCTCCATCGATACCCGCACGGAGAAGCTCATCGAGCAGGGCATGGATTCCCTGATGGAGGGCCGCACGGTGTTCGTCATTGCCCACCGCCTGTCCACCGTTCGCAACGCACAGGCCATTCTGGTGCTGGAGCAGGGGCAGATCATCGAGCGGGGCAACCACGAGACACTGCTGGCCCAGAAGGGCAAGTACTATCAGCTGTATACCGGCCAGTCCGAGCTCAGTTGATGGGGCAGTGAACCTACAGATTCTCATAACAAAGGAGGCCGGACTCTGTCCGGCCTCCTTTGTTATGGGCTTATGTATCCATATATGTGTATTCGTCCATGCCCCTCTGTCACTCCGCCCAATGACAGGCCCGGCTGACGGCCTTTTTCCACAGACGGTACTCATCGTCGCAGTCTGCCTGGGGCCGCTGGGGCAGGAACACCCGCTGGCTGCGCCGCAGGGCCGCCAGCTCCTCCGTATCCCGCCACAGGCCGCAGGCCAATCCCGCCAGCGATGCTGCGCCGAAGGCAGTGGTCTCCACCATGGCGGGGCGGTCCACCGGGATCCGCAGCAGGTCTGCCTGCATCTGCATGAGGATGTCCGACACGCTGGCGCCGCCGTCGGCCCGCAGGGCCGTGATGTCGCACCCGGCATCCTGCCGCATGGCCAGCATCAGATCCGTCACCTGATAGGCGATGCACTCCAGCACCGCACGGGCGATATGGGCCCGGCCCGTGCCACGGGTGATGCCCAGAATGGCCCCACGGGCGTACATATCCCAATAGGGCGCCCCCATCCCGGTGAAGGCCGGAACCACCACCACGCCGCCGGAGCTTTCCACGGATTCCGCCAGCCGGTCGCACTCCGGGGCGGAGTCCACCAGCCGCAGCTCGTCCCGCAGCCACTGGATGGTGCTGCCGCCGTTAAAGACGCTGCCCTCCAGTGCATAGGTGGTCCTGCCCCCTACGCTCCACGCCACAGAGCTTACCAGTCCCGCCCGGCTGCGGACCGGCTCCGCCCCCACGTTCATCAGGGTAAAGCAGCCGGTGCCGTAGGTATTCTTGGCCTCACCGGGATGGAAGCAGGCCTGCCCGAAGAGGGCCGCCTGCTGGTCGCCGGCGCACACCGGCACACCTGCCAGCGTCTCCAAGCCGGGAATCCCCGGCTGCACCGTGCCGTAAACAGCGCTGTTCTCCACCGGCCGGGGCAGCATACAGGCGGGGATCTGCAGCAGGCGACACAGCTCCTCATCCCAGCACAGCCGGTGGATATCAAAGAGCATGGTGCGGGAGGCGTTGGAATAGTCGGTGACGTGCTGCCCCGTCAGCTTCCAGATGAGCCACGTCTCCACCGTGCCGAACAGCAGCTCCCCCCGTTCCGCCCGCTGCCGGGCGCCGGGAACGTTATCCAGGATCCAGCGGATCTTGGTACCGGAGAAATAGGCGTCGATGAGCAGTCCCGTGGTGGAGACGATGCGCTCCTCCAGTCCCTGCCGTTTCAGTTCCTCGCACAGCTCCGCCGTCCGGCGGCACTGCCAGACGATGGCGTTGTACACCGGCTGGCCGGTGGCCTTGTCCCAAACGATGGTAGTCTCCCGCTGGTTGGTGACGCCGATGCCGGCGATGCTGCCCTCCGGCAGCTCCCGGATGGCCTCCGCCGCCGCCAGACGCTCCGTGTCCCAGATGGTCATGGGGTCGTGCTCCACCCAGCCTGCCTGCGGATAGATCTGGGGAAAGGGATACTGGGCCTTGGCGGCGATCTGTCCCGCCCGGTCAAATACGATGGCACGGGAGCTGGTAGTCCCCTGATCCAGTGCCAGAATATACGATGCCATAGCCGTCTCCTCTTTTCTTTTTGGTGAGTTTGTGGTATACTGTCCATAGAATGATTCTTATTTTACCATAGGAAGGATGAAATTTCCATGACAAATCTCACCGAGTTCACCTTTCTCTCCAGCGACGGCAAGACTCAGCTCCACGCCATGCAGTGGCTGCCGGAGGGAACGCCTCATGCCGTGCTGCAAATTTCCCACGGCGTAGCCGAGCATATCGGCCGCTACGACGGCTTCGCCCGCTACCTCAATGAGCAGGGGATCGCCGTGGTGGGCCACGACCATCTGGGCCATGGCGGCTCCCTGCCGGAGGGCGGCACCCCCGTCTACTTTGGCGACGGCACCCCGTGGGAGACAGTGGTGGCGGACATCCAGCTGCTGCACGAGCAGCTGCGGCGGGAGTTTCCCGGCGTACCGCTGTGCCTCATGGGCCACAGCATGGGCTCCTTTCTGGCCCGCAGCTACCTGATCCGCTATCCCGGCACCCTGCGGGCCGCCATTATCATGGGTACCGGCTGGCAGCCTCAGGTCAAGCTGGCCGGAGGCCGTGCCGTGGCGGAGGTGGTCTGCGCCGCACAAGGCCCCTCCTCTGCCAGCAAGCTGGTGAATGATCTGGCCTTCGGCGGCTACAACAAGGCCTTTGCTCCCAACCGCACCGGCTATGACTGGTTGTCGGCGGACTCTGAGAACGTGGATCGCTACATTGCCGACCCCCTCTGCGGCGCCGATGCCACGGTGGGGCTGTTCCGCCAGATGCTCCACGGCATCGCCTTCAATCAGAACCCCAAGAATCTGGCCCGCATGGACAGCAGTCTGCCGGTGCTGCTGATCTCCGGCGACCGGGATCCGGTGGGCGATATGGGCAAGGGCGTCCGCCGCACCGCCGCCGCCTTCCGCAAGGCGGGCCTGTCGGATGTGACTGTGAAGCTGTATCCCGGTCTGAGACACGAGATCCTCAATGAAGGCCCCATGCGCCAGACGGTCTATGAGGACATCTGGCACTGGCTGGAGCCGCAGCTGCCGGCCCGTTAAAATCTCACTAATCGAAATACGGTTCACCCGCAAGAGGGCAGCCTGCAGCTGTCCTCTTTTCTTTTGGGAAAATACTGGCTCCTTTTTGTCATTTCTGTCATTCGGTCAGTCAAAAAGTACCAGTTTTCAACATTTTTCTCATACTTTTCTCATATGGGACAAATATGTCGTTTTATAGAGAATTTGTGAGGTTTTTCTCAATAAATCACGAAAAATCGGCTGACTTTGCAGTGGAATTGGGGTATATTATAGCCTGCAAGCGTGCAGGATCCGACATTGTCGAATGCGTCGGCGCGGGCTGTGCGTTTTATTCCTGTCCGTACATGACGGGCTTTCGACCGGGAGGTGAGTGAAATGGCCTATATGCGCTTGGGCGATCTGCTGGTGGCGTCCGGGACCATCACAGAGCAGCAGCTGGAGCGTGCTCTGGCACTCCAGAAGGAGACCAAGCAGCGGCTGGGCGATGTGCTGATTCAGAACGGCTTCATCACGGAGGCGCAGCTCATCGACGCTCTGCGAGTGCAGCTGGGCGTGGACTTTGTGGACCTGACGGCCATTTCCATCCCCGTGGAGCTGGCCCAGTATGTCCCCCGGAACATCGCCAAGAAATACTGCGTGGTGCCGGTGAAGCTGGTACGCAACAGCCTGTATCTGGCCATGAGCGATCCTCTGGACTTCGTGGCTCAGGACGAGGTCAAAACCGCCTCCCGTAAGCGCATCATCCCCATGATCGCCACCCGCAAGGCCGTGGAGCAGGCCATCAGCCGCCTGTACGGCAACGAGGGTACGGCACGGGTCATCGAGGAGATGAAGCGAGAGGCCGGCAGCAGCAGCGATGTCATCCCCGCCCAAATGGTGCAGGACACGGCGGACCCTCGGGAGTCCGCCCCCACCATCCGCTTCGTTAACGCCCTCATCGAGCGGGCCTATACCGAGCGGGCCAGCGACATCCATCTGGAGCCGCAGGAGGGTGAGATGGTGGTGCGGATGCGCATCGATGGTCTGCTCCGCCGCATCCTGACGGTGCCTGCCGATCTGCAGAATACCGTGATCTCCCGCCTGAAAATCATGGGCGGTATGAATATTGCCGAGCATAAGATCCCGCAGGACGGCCACGCCATCCAGTCGGTGCGGGGCCACAGTCTGGACCTGCGTATCTCCTCCATGCCCACGGTGTATGGCGAGAAGATGGTGCTGCGTCTGCTGGACAAGTCCGCTCAGGCCCTCAGCAAATCCCAGCTGGGACTGGAGGGGCAGGATCTTGACAACTACAACGCTCTGCTGCGAAACACCAGCGGCGTCATTCTGCTGGTGGGTCCCACAGGCTCCGGTAAGTCCACCACCATGTGCAACATGATCCGGGATCTGTCCCGTGAGGAGATCAACATCGTCACGCTGGAGGACCCGGTGGAGTACCACATCCCCGGCGTCAGCCAGTGCCAGATCAACGAAAAGACCGGCATGACCTTCGCCAGCGGCCTGCGAGCCATCCTGCGTCAGGACCCGGACATCATCTCCGTGGGTGAGATCCGGGACGGCGAGACGGCCTCCATCGCCATGCGGGCCGCCATCACCGGTCATCTGGTGTTCTCCACTCTGCACACCAACGACGCCGTGTCCGCCGTATACCGGCTCAAGGACGTGGGCGTGGAGCCGTGGCTGGTGGCCAGCGCCCTGCGGGGCGTGGTGAGCCAGCGTCTGCTGCGGAAGGTCTGCCCCCACTGCAAGAAGGGCTATCAGCCCTCTGCCGAGGAGCTGGCCCTGCTGGGGATGCCGGAGGACAGCCATGTCACCTTCTATAAGGGCGAGGGCTGTCCGGAGTGCCATCACTCCGGCTATACCGGTCGCCGGGCCGCCTTCGAGATCCTGATGCTCAACGGCCGCCTGCGGCGGTTCATCAGTGAGGGCGCCAACGAGGAGCAGCTGACGGAGGAGGCCCGCAAAAACGGCTTCCACTCCATGAGGGAGAGCTGCCGCCGGCTGGTGCTGGAGGGGGTCACCTCCGCCGAGGAGGCCGCCCGCATCATCAACACCACAGTAGACGAGTAATTGCGTAAAACCCGGCACGGAAGGAGCGGAGACACGCCATGACCACATACCGTTACAAGGGCCAGACCAAGGACGGAACGGCTGTATCCGGCGTCATCCGGGCCTATGACGAGTTCGAGGCCGCCAGCCGCCTGCGGGAGACCGTAGCCGTTATCACCCGGCTGGAGGAGGTACGGGAGAAGAAGGAAAACATCTTCAACCGCCCCATCGGCCTGAAGATCAAGGAAAAGGAGCTGGCCCTGATCTGCTCCCAGTTCGCCATTATCCTCTCCGCAGGTATGTCCATTCAGCACTGTGTGGAGATGGTGGCGGCCCAGACCGGGAACCGCCACATTCGCCAGATGCTGGAGAAGGTGGCCGAGGAGGTGGGCGCAGGCTACTCCATGGCCCAGAGCTTTGAAAACAACGCCCCCTATCTGCCTAAGACCTTCATCGAGACGGTCCGGGCCGGAGAACAGTCCGGCACGCTGGAGGAGTGCTTCCAGCGGCTGCACCGATACTATGATAAATCCGCCAAGACCAAGGCCAAGGTGGTCAGCACCCTGACCTACCCCGCCATGGTCATTGTGGTGGCCATCGTCGTGTTTATTATCATCATCGCCGTGGCCGTCCCGGCCTTCAACGATGTCTTTGCCGAGATGGACACCCAGCTGCCGGGCATCACCCGTGTGCTGCTGGCCATCAGTGACTTCTTCGTGGGCTGGTGGTGGCTGCTTCTGCTGATCGCCGCCGGGCTGGGCATCGCCTATATGGTGGCCCGCCGCTCCATCCGGGGCCGGAAGGCCATCGCCGCATGGAGCCTCACCAAGGCCCCCCTCCATCGGCTCCACAGCCTCAGCGCCGCCGGACAGTTCGCCCACAGCATGGCCACCATGCTGACGGCCGGCCTGCCGGTCCCCAAGGCCTTGGATGTGACCGGTAACGTGATCAGCAACTACACCTTCGCACTGGCCGTGCAGGAGGTGAAGCAGAAGGTGGAGCGTGGCCGCACCATTTCCGAGAGCATGGGGCAGATCGAGTACTTCCCCAAAATGCTGACGGAGATGGTGGGCGTAGGCGAGCAGTCCGGCTCGCTGGAGGAGACGCTGGACGTCATCGGTGAATACTTCGACAACGAGGTGGAGGTCACCACCGCCCGCCTGCTGTCGGTGCTGGAGCCCGTCATCACCATCGCTCTGGCGGTGATCGTGGTGGTGCTGCTGCTGGCGGTGTATCTGCCGCTGTTCACCCTCTACGGCGGAATGTAAGGCCGCCGCACCCAAATTCATATCCTATCCGTATAACAACCCTGTACGGATCAAGATAAAAACCGCAAAAAAATAATAGGAGATGTAGAACTATGTTGAAAAAACTGCAGAGCAAGAAGGGCTTCACTCTGATGGAGATGCTGATCGTCGTCGCCATCATCGCTGTGCTGGTGGCCATCGCCATCCCCGTGTTCAACGGTGCCCTGACCAAGTCCAAGGAGGCCGCTGACGTGGCCAACGTCCGTGCGACCTATGCCGAGTGGCAGACCGCTATGCTCACTGAGAACACCAAGGCTCCCGCCGACAAGGACGCCTTCCTGAAGGGTCCCGGCACCAAGGGTACTCTGACCCTGAACTATCCTAACAAGCTGGACGTCAAAGCCGACGGCACCATCACCTACGAAGCTTCTAAGCTGACCGATGCCGCCAATGCCGACAGCAAGACCTTCACCTGGAAGCTGGGTACGCCCGACATCCAGTGACATCCATTTGTCACATTCACACGCAACAGCTCCCGCACCGGCCCGGCCGGGCCGGTGCGGGGCGACCCGTCTCTCATCGGGCGGGGATGGCCGTGGGTTGGCGTCCCTCCCCGCTCCGTGAGGACAGTCCCATCTAAAGGAGAGCCTTCCTCATGCTGTATGCCGATCCCTTCCTAACTGTTTACTGCTGCCTGCTGGCCGCCCTGCTGGGTGCGTGCATGGGCAGCTTTCTGAACTGTGCAGCCTGGCGCATCGTCCATGGGGAGAGCGTGCTGCGTGGCCGGTCCCACTGCGACACCTGCGGCCATGTGCTGACGGTGCGGGACCTGATCCCGGTGGTCAGCTATCTGGCTGCCCACGGGCGCTGCCGCTACTGCGGGGCCAAGCTCTCCCGGCGTCACGTTCTGGCCGAGGCCGTCTCGGCGCTGGTGTTCGTGACGCTGCTGCTGCATTATGATATTTCGCTCCAAGCTCTTGAAGGCTGGTGTGTGGCCGGTATCCTGCTGGCCTGCTCCTTTGCGGATTTGGAGGGGTACATCATCCCCGACCGTTTCATAGCGGTCGGCGTTGTGCTATTTATCACCACTCTTTTCTTCGACCCCCAGCCGCTCCGGCGGGCGCTGGACGGTGCCATCGGCGGTCTGGCGGTGGCGGGGGGCGTACTGCTTCTGGTGCTGGGGATGGAGAAGCTGCTGGGCCGTGAGGCCATGGGCGGCGGCGACATTAAGCTTCTGTTCCTGACGGGGCTGTTTTTGGGCTGGAAGCGGAACCTTCTGTGTCTGGTGGCGGCCTGCGTCATCGGCATCGTGTGGGGACTCCTGCAAAAAAAACGAGACGGCGGCGAGGCCATCCCGTGGGGCCCCAGCATCGCCCTTGGCGCTTGGCTGACGGCGCTGTGCGGCCAACAGATCATCGACTGGTATCTGGGGCTGCTGTAATTCTTGAAAGTGAGGACGAGCATTTTGGAAAAGATCGTTGGCTTTGACATCGGTGAGAGCAGCGTCAAGCTGGTATATTTCGCCGGTGCGGACCTGAAAAAGGCCGTCACGGCGGAGCTGCCGGACAACATGGTCTCCGGTTCGAGGATTTTGTCCATGGACGCCATGGCGGACTTCCTGCGCCAGACGGCCAAAAGTAACGGCATCCCCCTGACCCATGCGGCGCTGGTGCTGCCCTCCACGGAGGTGTTCACCCGTGAGCTGGTGATGCCCGCCATGACGGAGCAGCAGCTGCTGTATAACCTGCCCTACGAGTTCCGGGACTATCTGACGGAGGAGAAGAACAAGTACTTCTTCGACTACTCCATGCGGGAGGTGCTGCGGGACGAGTCCGGCCAGCCCACGGAGATGAATCTGCTGGCCTGCGCCACCCTGAAGAGCACCGTGGAGAGCTATCGGGCCATGCTGCGCCGGGCGGGCTTCCGCCTGCGGGTGCTGACCCCCAGCGAGTGTGCGTACAGCGCCGTGCTGCAGGCCTACTACCGCCGCACCCAGCAGGAAGGCCGTGACCTGTGCGTGGTAAATCTGGGCCACAGCGCCACCTTCCTGTATATCTACCGGGGCGGCCACTTCGCCAGCCGCCGGGAGATCGAGGTGGGGATGTCCAATCTGGAGCATCTGGTGGCCGATCAGTGCAGCGTGGACGTCCACGTGGCTCACGAGTATGTGCGCCAGAACTACAACCATGTGCTGGAGTCGGAGCAGGCCCGTGAGCTGTATGGCCACATCGCCGTGGAGGTGGTGAAGGCCGTGAACTTCTTCAACTACAACAACCGGGAGCGGGAGCTGACGCAGCTGTGTCTGTGCGGCGGCGGCAGCGCCATTCAGCCGCTGTACGACACCATCGCCGATACCACCGGCATGACGCTGCACACCTCCGCCGAGCTGCTGGGTCAGCGGATGTCCACCGAGGAGCCGTGGATGTACCTGCGGGCCATCGGCGGCGTGGATCTTGGCATCAAGGGGGGCCTGCGATAATGGCAGAAAAGATGAAAAAGGGGCCTTCGGAGGCCGGTCGCAAGACCCTCAAATGCCCCCATAAGCAGGGCATCAATCTGAATATGCGGGAACAGAAGGGCAATCCCCGTCTGACCCTGCTGGTGGGCTGTCTGGCCATCGTCATTCTGGCGGGCTGCGTGGCCAAGTTCGGCGTCATCGACCAGTATCGCCGGCTGGATGCGGCGCAGGCCGCCTACGCCTCCGTTCACACGGAGTATACCCAGATGCAGGAGCTGCTGAAGGGCTACGACCGTCTGCTGATGGAATACCGCACCTACTCCATGGAGTGGGCCACCGACGGCAGCGAGGACAACGGCACTCTGGTGGACCGCCAGAAGGCGCTGGATCTGCTGGAGCAGGAGATGCTGTCCCGTGGACGGCTGGTCTCCCTACAAGTGTCCGGCAACAAGATGGTGGTGTCCATGTCCGGCATGAGTCTGGATCAGATCTCCCGGATGTTTGACGTGATCCAGCAGTCCCCCATCGTCAGCAATGTGGAACTGAATCTGGCCTCCACGGAGGACGGCAACGTCTCCACCATTCTGGACTTCACCGTCCGCATCACCCTACGCAGCGCAGAGGAGGCAGACAAATGAACCGGGAATTGACAAGACGGGAAAAGACCCTGCTGCTGGTGCTGATCGTGGTGGTGCTGGTGGCGGGCTACTGTAAGCTGATCCTCATCCCCATCAACGATCAGATCTCCAGCTATCGGCTGAACATGGAGGCCGAGCAGACGGAGCTGGACGCCAATCAGGGGAAAATGGCCCAGATGCAGAAGATGCAGAAGGCCATCGAAGAGATCAAGGCGGCGGGCGAGAAGCGCACCATCCCCCAGTACGACAACAGCGGCAAGCTGATGATCGAGCTCCACGAGATCATCAGTGACACGCTGGACTATTCGCTGGACTGCTCTGCGGGTACCGTGCAGCAGGACTATATCATGCTGCGGCCCATCGTCATGACTTTCCGGACCTCCACCTATGCGCAGGCCCGGCAGATCGTGGATCGGCTGTGCTCCAGCGAGAACATCAGCCAGATCTCCGACATGAATATGAACACCTATACCGAGGGCCGCAACAGCGGCACCGTGGAGACCACGCTGGTCATCACCTACTTTGAGATCATGCCCTGAGAACGCCGTGGGGCGGGGAGCTTTTTCTATGACTGAGAGAAAACTACAACGGAATAGACGGGGCTTCACGCTGACGGAGGTGCTGCTGGCGCTGGCCATCCTCATCATCCTGCTGGCGCTGGCCATGATCCCCATCAGCCGCCACCAGCGCAGCATCCGCCAGACGGAGCTGGATTCCAAGGCGGAGACCATCTATCTGGCGGCTCAGAACCGCCTCTCTCAGCTGCAGGCCAGCGGCCGCAGCGACGAGTACGGAAAGGACCGGGCCACGGCCCTGAACAACATCCCCTGGGACGCCGAGCAGGATAAGTACACCACCAGTACTCTGTACTACGTCACCTCCGCCGCCAAAAGCACCGACACCTCCGCCGCCGGGAGCATCCTGCCCCGTGAGCAGGTGGAGGCGGAGCTGTGGGACGCCAACTGGGTCATCGAGTATGACCCCGGCAGCGGCAGCGTTTACGCCGTGTTTTACAGCGAAAAGCCCATGCAGTACAGCTTCGACGCCTTCAACCCCCTGCGCTCACGGGATCGCCGGGTGCAGGAGGGGGCCACCGTGGGCTACTACGGCGGCGACAGCGTCCAGAGCGAGGACACCGGCAAGCTGACCCCCAAGATGGAGATCATCAACAAGGAGCGTCTGCTGCTGAAGGTCACCTGTGACACGCCCCGTGACCCCCTGCACTTCTATGTGACGGTGACGGACGCACAGGGCCACTCCACCGGGCGGATGGAGCTCACCGGCTCCGAAGTCAACGTCTCCTACCGCACCTATACCGTCACCATGGTGCTGGACGACCTGACGGAGGGCAAACGCTTCTCCCAGCAGCGCCGCTTCCGGCAGCTGACCCCCGGCTCCGACCTGACCCTGAAGGTGGAGGTGGAGAGCGACAGCCGTCTGGTGGACTCCGTCACCGGCAAGCTCACCACCAACAGTCTCTTTGCCGAGGTGCGGGACGGCGGCACCACTGCCGTGGTCACCTATGCCCGGCATCTGCAAAATCTGGACGAGGGCTCCGGTCTGCCCACCGCCATCACACGGGCGCTGCAGGAGCAGGATATCCAGTTCGTCAACACCGGCATGGACGACGGCTGGGACAGCTGCTATCCGGGCCGGAGGTTCACCCCCATCTATAACGAGAACCTCGCCTATTACGACAGCACCGTCGCCGTAGGCACCCAGTCCTATCACCCTGTGGTCTATGAGCTGCCGGTGGATACCGACGGTGACGGCGGCCTGTTCGAGAGCTTCCGGGGCACCTTGCGAAACATCCGTCTGTGCGGTGCCCAGATCAGCGCCGGCGGCAATGCCGGCGGTCTGGCTGGCTCCCTCCGGGGCGGCACCACCATTGAGGGCTGTCAGGTCTACCTGAGCCCCACCCGTGACAAGCTCAGCAGCAAAAGTGAGCAGGATATCTGGATCAGCGGCGCCACCGCCGGTGGTCTGGTGGGCCGCTGTGGTTATGACCTCACCGTCCGCAACAGCTTCGCCTCCTCCGTGCTGGAGGGCGGACGCTACGCCGGCGGTCTGGTGGGCTATATCAGCGGCACTCGCACCGTCTATGTGGAGCACTCCTACGCCGACTGCTACCTCTACGCCTCCGGCACCACCGGCGGCCTCATCGTCGACACCGAGTGCCGCGTGCTCACCAAGGATCGCCAGCCCATCCCGGGCCTGTTCGCGGCGGGCGAGGTCACCGGCGGCGTGCATGGCGCCAACCGCTTGGGCGGCAACGCTGTGGCTGACTTCATCGTGTTCGGCCGCATCGCGGGCGCCAGTGCGGCGGAATATGCCAAGTAAGCCTGATATCACATGTCCTGCGGGACGGCCTGGACGCAAGTCCTTGCCGTCCCGCTCTCTTTTTCAGGCAAGGGCGGAGAGGACGGGCGCGGGCGATTGTGCTACACTGTTTATACATAAGGGAGGAATCAGCCGGATGGAATGGATCGAACGCTGGAACCGGACCATGGAGGAAATCGAGCTCAGCCTGACGGGGGAGATCGACTGTGAGCGGCTGGGGCGTATTGCCTGCTGTTCGGCCTATCACTTCCAGCGGATGTTTACCTATCTGGCGGGCGTGCCTCTGGGGGAGTATGTGCGGCGGCGCAGAATGTCCCTTGCGGCGGCAGATTTGCAAGCCGGGCGGGATAAGGTCATCGACATCGCGGCGCGCTATGGCTACGAGTCGCCCACGGCGTTCAACCGGGCATTTCGGGCGGTGCATGGGATTGCGCCCTCGGCAGTCCGCACGGGAGGCGTGCCGGTCAAATGCTACCCCAGAATGGTTTTTAGCCTGAGCGTACAGGGAGGGGAAGAAATGCAGTACCGCATCGAAACCAGAGACGCTTTC
>ERZ827492.669-NODE-669-length-31244-cov-4.539677_pt1 | contig 31244 bp, 25 predicted proteins | sample MGYA00519704_ERZ827492 | MGnify/ENA primary metagenome ERZ827492 (study PRJEB31778, sample SAMEA3449325) | human gut metagenome | biome: human gut; feature: human-associated habitat; material: faeces | place: United Kingdom | collected 2010/2012 ... | reverse complement strand
TACAATTCTATATTAACCAGAATACTTTTCTTCCTGGTTTCATAATACGAAAAGAGCTCAACGCATCAGGCTCTTTCAAGGGGTTGTCCGAAGACGACCACCGCAAAATATATTGACAGAAGCATTGGTGAATTGAGTTACTAATGCTTCTTTTTTTCTGCAAGGTTAAGGATAAAATACAAAAATAAATATTCCATTGAAGGAGATAAGATGGTGATATAATACCTTATTGTAGAGGGCATGAAATGAATTTTAATAGGGCATTAAATAAGGAACAAACAACTTGTATCAATGGAATTTTTGTGTTGTTTGTGTTTCTATCACATTTTGGACAATATGAAACGATGCCATGGAATGGGGTATTATTGGCAATTGGACAACTCATGGTTGCACCATTCTTGTTCTATTCGGGATATGGCATTATGGAACAAATTAAAAGAAGAGGTATTGTGTATATTGACAGCATGCCAAGAAAAAGAATATTGAAGTTTTATATTCACTTTTGTATGGCATTATGTATTTACTTGGCTTTGTCATTCTTATTAAGAAAGGATTATTCCTTTGTTCGTATTGTATTCTCATTTACGGCTTTAAGTTCCATAGGAAATAGTAATTGGTATGTGTTTGCGATACTAGCTATGTATAGTATTGTATATATTTCGTTTAAACAATGTAAGAAACATAGTATGACTTCATGTGTAGTATTTACCATTCTATATATAATTTTGATGGATGTAATAAAGGATCAGGCTTGGTGGTACAATATCATTCTTTGTTTTCCAGCAGGTATGATTCTATCTAAATATAAAGATCGAGTTTGTTCCATTATTCAAAAGCCAGTATTCTTTTTTTGTATGATAATTTTAGCTTTTAGTTTATATTGTCTTCACTTACCAATACTCGCATATGAAATAATTTCGATTGCGTTTTGTTTCTTGATTGTAGATGTATGTGCATATAAAGAAATTAAAAATAGTTTGTTTCATTTTTTAGGTCAATATGTATTTGAAATTTATATTCTTCAAAGGATTTCAATGAACTTGTTTGATCGATATTTAAATGACTGGATCTATTTAGTCGTGTGTATTCTAGTCACTTTAATTCTTGCCTATTATTTTAAAAAGCTAGAGACAAAAGTGGATGGGTTACATATTTTTAAAAATTTTAGTTGACAAAAAATATCATTTTCCTATATATTTTTTTGCGTACAAATCGTACAGAAATTGACCGCCTAGATATAGGCTAAGGCTACACGGACGGCCGGGTCAAATGCCGAAGACTTGTTGAAGAAGCAAGAACCGTATTTAGGGAATACGGAAGGGTGTTTACCCTTATTGATTGAGTTAAAAGCTCAGTTTTATAAAGTACAATATACCTTATGAAATGGTCAATAAGCTGGAATTTCTGTTACGAAAAGTATGCAGATAGATGATGGACGAAGATAGGTGTATATTGTGCGCCTATCTTTTTTTGTTTGGTAAAGGAGAAGAGGAATATGAAAAAGATTTTACAAGCAAGCCTTAGTGCAGTATTGGTGTTGAGCCTAGTGGGTTGTGGTTCGACAAAAGATGAGGCCATCTATCAAGATTCGATTGATGCCTACGTGAATGAAATTGATATGGACTATGCGTATGACTTCACAAAAACATTATCTACAGATACTTCATTACATGATAATTCACTTGGATTTAGAACGAGTGGTTCCGATGCAGAACATAGAACAGCCGATTATTTGGCTAAGGAAATGAAGGCCATTGGTTTAAAGAATGTAGAAAAGATACCTGTCAATGTGGATAAGTGGCAGTATAATGATGCTTCACTAACGATTGAAGGAACAGATATTGATTTGATGCCCGTATCGTATATGGTGAATGGTACAGATGAAAATGGGATTACAGCACAAATCGTAGATTGTGGTACTGGTTTTGCGAAAGACTATGAAGGCAAGGACGTTGAAGGTAAGATTGCTCTAGTAGGAGTGGATCAATTTAATGAATCTTGGATTGGCGGCTATATCTATGAGGCGTATGAGCATGGCGCAAAAGCATTAGTCACATACGATTTGGATGGATATGGAAGATTTAGTGATGATGATCATCAAATTCAGGATGTTTGTGCAGAAGATATTATGCCTACGACAATCATCACAATGAGTGAGTACAAACAAATCAAAAAGGCTTTAAAACAAGGTCATGATATGGCTACTTTAAAAGTAGATAGTGTAATGGAAGAAGGTAATGGTACAAGTTATGATGTGGTTGGCTATATTCCTGGTAAGTCACATGATCAACAAATTATTTTTGCCGGACATTATGATATGTATTTTACTGGCTTTCAAGATGACTGTAGTGCTATTGGAACTATTATGTCAATGGCTAAGACAATGATCGATAGTGGCTATGTGCCTGAAAATGATATTGTGGTTGTTGCGCATGGTGCTGAAGAATGGGGTGCAACAGGCACTGAATTTGACTGGACAAGAGGGGCTTATGAATTGATCAACAATGTACATCCTGAGTGGGCTAATAAAACTTTAGCTTTATTTAACTTTGAATTGGATGCCTATGATGATGGTTCAGATACATTCATGGTGACTTGTGTTCCTGAATATGCGTCTTTAGTGAAAAGCTTAGTCGATTCAGGTGCATTGGATGATGCTGTAAAAGAATATAAGAATGGTATTTCTACAAAGACATATGATACAACGACAATGGAAGATGGTGTTTCCTATCGTAATGCGGGAGTTCCTTATTTCTTGAATACAACGGATACTTGTTCTGGAGAAACAAAGGACGATGGTGAATATACTTGGACACAACTTCATTATCATACAGAATCCGATAATACGGATACGTATAGTGAAAAGGTGATGAAGGCTAATATTGCGGTATTTGGAAGTATGGCTATCGCCATCGATCAGCTTCCAGCTATGTCTTTAAATATGCAAGCTACCATTGATGATTTAAAGGAAAGCTTTAATGAAGATTTAGCTTTGGAAGCTGGTGTTTCTAAAAAGGATTGGGACAAGGCCTTAGCTGTTTTTGAAAAAGAAGTGGATGCACTAAATAAAGAGGGTCAAGATATTAATGATCGTTATATAAAAGCGGTAAATTCTAAATCGGATGTTACTTCAATTCAAAAAGAAGGAAAAGCCTACAATAAGAAAGTATTAGACTTATTTAAATATGTACAAGATAACTTTGTCGGAATTGTATTCTCGAGTGATGTTGTGATGAAACACGTGGGATATCAAAATAACATTGAATATATGGATGAAATCATTCAAGATTTAAAGAAAGACAAAGTAAATGATGCTCTCGATGTGGCATACCAATTAAATGGTTTGTGTGAATACAATTATTACTTATTCTCACCAAATGCGGCTGCTAAAATTGATGCGCATGCAGACAAGGCCGTTGAAAACAATAAGTGGTGGGGCAATGATAAAGGCTACTATTTCACAAATACAAAAAATGCTACAACATCTTTATTAAATAAAGAAGATGGAGATGATGTAAGTGAAGAAATCAAAGTATATGAAAGCGCTAGAGCGAAACAGTTAGATTCTTATAAAGAAGTGCTTGAAAATGAAATCTTGGCAATGAACAAGATAGGTCAATAAATACAATGGCTTGGCAATATAAATGCCAGGCTTTTTTGGTTATAAAAAAGCTTGTGAAATGTTCACGTTTGTTCTTGAAAACAAGTTTTTTTTAGATGTATACTTTAGCTAACTAATCATATGGTTATATGATGAAGTGGGAATAGGGTTATGAAAAGTTTAGAAGAAAGACAGAAAATTTTGATTGTGGATGACTCTAAATTCAATCAGGAATTATTGATGGAAATATTGGGTGAGAACTATCAATATATATTGGCCAATGATGGTTTAGAAGCCATTTCCATTCTACAAAAGGATTGGACAATTGATTTAATGTTTTTGGATATCAATATGCCAAAAATGAATGGGTTTGAAGTTTTGGAATATATGAATAAGTATCAGTGGATTGAAGAATTTCCGATAATTGTGATTTCTGCAGAAGAAGAGACTTCAATTATTGAAAAGGCATATAATTTAGGAGCTGTTGAATATATTCAACGTCCTTTTGATGCGTTTATTATTAAGCGAAGAGTTATGAATACACTTGTTTTATATGCCAATCAAAAACGATTGACCAATGTAGTAGTGAATCAGGTGTATGAAAAAGAAGAAAACAATAAAGTGATGATCAATATCTTGAGTAGTGTTGTAGGAACATACAATAAGGAGAGCCGTGAACATATTCTTCATATTCGTATTGCCACGCAGATGCTTTTAAGAAGGTTAGTTGAGAAAACGGATGCGTATCCTTTAACGGAGTCTGATATTACATTGATTGCGACGGCATCGTCTTTACACGATATTGGTAAGGTGTCAATCTCAAAAGAGATTTTAAATAAACCGACAAAGCTTACGGATGAAGAATATGAAATTATGAAGACACATACTTTACTTGGCGCAAAAATGATTCGTAGTATGGAATATCCGAATGATAATCCATTGGTTCAAATGGCTTATGAAATTTGTAGATGGCACCACGAACGCTTTGATGGAAAGGGCTATCCTGATGGTTTAGTGGGGAATGATATTCCTATTTCTGCCCAAGTTGTATCGGTTGCCGACGTATTTGATGCATTGACAAGTACGCGTGTATATAAAAAGGCCTATGATTATAGAACGGCCATTCAAATGATTTTGGATGGAAAGTGTGGATGTTTCAATCCATTGTTAGTAGAGTGTTTAAAAGAGGTGGGTACAGATATGTATTTGGCTTTTAAAACGCAAAAGGACGATTATAAGGATTATCATGAGGCAAAAAAATTGTCTGGTGAAATTTTAAAATCAGAAACATTGCCATACAATGATCATTCACAGCGCATTATTGATTTTTTAAAGGAAAAGATGGACTTTTTTGAATTGAGTCAATCTAAAGTCTTATTTGATTATAATCCTTTAATTGGTGAGTTAACTATTATAGATCGAGAGAAAAATAAAAAGTATAAAAAGAGTGTTTCGGAATTTGAGTCGTTTGATGTGAATGACGAAGTGGTGGAAGAAGTTAAAAAACATTTAAAGGAAACTTCTGTGGAAAATAAAGAGTTTACTTTACAATTTAAAGAGTTAAATATAAAATTTCATACGTTGTGGTCTGGTTTGGATACAGATCAATATATTGGTGTGATTGGTCAAATAGATAGGAGGATATGATTTGAAAGGGAAACGAATAATTACAAGTTTATTGAGCTTATCTTTACTTGTTTGTCTACTAAGCGGATGTAAGACAAGTAATTTAGAATCGGATGAATCCAATTTGCCTGTTATTACTTTAGGTAGTGATAATTATCCCCCTTACAACTATTTGAATGAGGATGGAAATCCTACAGGTATTGATGTGGATTTGGCAACCGAAGCGTTTAAGCGATTGGGATACAGAGTTGAAGTGGTTTATATTGATTGGGAAAAGAATAAGGAACTTTTAGAAAGTGGAAAAATCGATTGTATCATGGCATGTTTTTCCATGGAAGGAAGATTGAATGACTATAAGTGGGCTGGTCCATATATCGCAAGTCGTCAGGTGATTGCGGTCAATAATGATAGTGATATTTATACTTTGGATGATTTAAAAGATAAAAATGTAGCTGTGCAATCGACCACCAAGCCAGAAGATATTTTATTAAATGGCAATTATGATGTAGGTAACTTGATTAGTTTAAACCATAGAGAATTGATCTTTACATTCCTACAAAAAGGATATGTGGATGCGATTGGCGCTCATGAAGAATCGATTATTCAATATATAAAGGACTATAATGCGGATTTTCGTATTTTAGAAGAGCCATTGATGCGAGTAGGCATTGGTGTAGCTTTCTCAAAAAATGATAAGCGTGATCTTTGTGAGAAGTTAGACAAGACTTTAAAAGAGATGCGTAAGGATGGTACTTCGAAAAAGATCATAGGTAAATATTTGTCGGATCCAGAAAAGTATTTGGAGGTGGATGATTTTGCGTACTAAAAATTGTTACTACCATATACTGAGCGTTGTATTAGGGGTTTGTATAGTTTGCATTTCAGCATTTTATTTTTTTCAAACACAAAAAAGTGAAGCAGAAGATAGATTAGTTAAAATCGTAAATTATGTAAAGGTACAATGTTCCACATATACCCATTATAATGAGGCGAGTGAATCGAAGAGTTTATTAAGAACGATTGAGAGTTGTCGTCAGCTTCAAACGAATCTTCAAAGTAAAGTAGATGCAGGAAAACTTATAGATCAAGCTTTTCTAAAGGATAATCTTAGTACATTATGGATGGATGGGATTCTTGTGTTGGATGAAAATGGGAATATAGAAAGTTCCTATAGTACAAATGATTCCATTTTAAAACAAGTTCATCAATATATCAGTAAAGATATTGTTTTGAATTATATGAATTGTCCAGAAAGAACATATGCACAACGTGTTGAATTGAATGATGGGTCTCATTTAGATATTGCGACATGTGCAAGAAGTGATGCACCTGGCATTGTGGCTACTTATTTTTATACTTCCGCTTATTTTGCGCAGAATTATAATTTAACACTTCAAAATTTGTTGAAGGGATATAGTACAAAATCGGATGGAACTATTCTTGTTTGCGATGAAGGAAGCATCATTGCGAGTAATGATAAATCACTACTTCATGCTTCGACAAAGAAGAATGAAATTGTTCAATTATTAAAAGGAAACAAGGATAGTCAACATATTTATCATTTTAATAATAAAGGTGCAGGCTATTATGGCATTATGTTGAAACAAAGTAATTATTATATCTTTGCCTATATTCCAGATCATGTGGTATTTGAAGGTGTTTTCACAAAATTAGTTGCGATTTTCCTTGTATATATATTGTTTGTGCTTGTACTAAGATATATTGGTCATCGCAATAATCGTATAAGACAGGTTAAAGAACAAGAAAAAGAGAAGGTGCACCAAGAAGAATTATTAAAGGCAGCTAAAAAGGCAGAGACGGCTAATGTTGCCAAAACCGAATTTCTTCAAAGAATGTCTCACGATATTCGTACTCCAATCAATGGAATCATTGGTATGGTTGAAGTTGGGAATCATTATAGTGATGATATTGAAAAGCAGGCCCATTGTCGTGCAAAGATCAAAGATGCTTCAAATACATTACTTGAATTAGTGAATGAAGTATTAGACATGAGTAAGCTTGAGTCGGGTGAAATCGTCCTTGAAGAAGTTGGATTTAATATAGATAAGTTGAGTGATGAAACGATTGGAATAGTAGAAGAACTCGCAAAAGAGCGTAATATTCAAATTGTCGAAGAAGAAAAAAGTATTACCCATCCATATTTGATGGGAAGTCCAATCCATGCAAAGCGTGTATTAATGAATGTTCTTTCCAATGCCATTAAATACAATCGGGATAATGGATTTATCTATGTAAGTTATAGGGAACTTGAATCGAAAGAACCATCCCATGTCATTATTGAATTTATTTGTCGTGATACAGGTGTTGGTATGTCTAAAGAATTCCAAAACAAAATCTTTGAGCCTTTTGCCCAAGAACATATGGGAAGTCGTTCTAAATATGTGGGGACAGGTTTGGGTATGCCCATCGCAAAAAGCCTTGTTGAAAAGATGGGTGGATCCATTGCGTTTACAAGTCAAGAAGGTGTGGGTTCTCAATTTGTGATACGCATTCCATTTAAAATCGATGAAGAACATAAAAATGAAAGAGTTAAAGAATCAGCTTCCGCATCGATTGAAGGACTTAGCGTTTTACTTGTAGAAGATAATGAATTGAATATGGAAATTGCCAGGTTTATTATCGAAAACGAAGGGGCTAGAGTTACTTGTGCTACAAATGGTAAAGAAGCGGTGGATATCTATAAGAATGCACCCGAATCTTTTGACATTATCTTAATGGATATAATGATGCCGAAAATGGATGGTTTACAAGCCACTCAAGTGATTCGCTCATTTGATCATGATATTCCAATTGTGGCGATGACAGCCAATGCGTTTATGGAAGATAAAATAAAGGCTAAAAAAGCAGGTATGAATGCGCATGTATCAAAGCCTTTAGACAGGGATATATTGATTCAAGTGATTGCAAAGTTGTGTGGTTATAAAAACATATAGTGCTTTTAAATTAAAGTGATAATTAAAAGAAAAAATGACTATATAAGTTAGAAAAACGATGGCATGTTAAAATTTTGTATGTATAATGAATTTGACATTATCGATTGGCAAATTCAGTGAAAGCTTGAGATGTAAACATGCTGACCAATATAGTATTTTAAAGCTATTGATAATAGTTTTTTTTCGATTATAGAGTACAAAAGAGTTTCTGTGGCATGAACAAGAAACTCTTTTTGTGTTAAAGAAAAAGAAGAAAAGATTATGAAGAAAACAATGTGGAGGATTATTTAAAGAATTTGTAAAGGCAATCGCAAGAAATTTATTGGAATTAATAATGTTTTCACATTGAAGTTTTATAATAGGAATTGGCTACTGGATGTAGTAATGGTGAACCCTCTGAATTAAAAAAAGAAATCTGCTTGAGTTCTCGGCAGATCCTTCGATTTTTTTGCAGGAGGACGTGTTGTATGTATATTTATCTATACATTGATGTTGCCATGGTTTTATTGGCTTTAGTTGAATTACTAAAAATCACATTGATTATTATAGAAAAATGTAAAAGACACTAGTTCACCCTCACCAATGGATTACTAGCGTCTTTTGACCTTAATTCAGAGTGACCACTGTATCCAGTAGTCTTTCTGTATCTGTATTATACCGAGAAAGGAATGTTTATGCAAATGATGTTTTACTTGATGGAGACAGTGATTTCATTCAAAAGAAATCTTTGACAGTAACATTAGAAAATGTATAATTATATTAACAGAACTCACCACGCCTCTGATTTATTCATGCGCAACCCGGTGGGACTTTTTCATTTATGAAGCGTTTTATATATTGCGACACAAATTAGTTGGACAAATTACTTTTAAAAGATAGTTAGGCAGTACAAGAATGCATATGAATACATTAAGGGAGAGAAAAATTCATTAAAAATTTAAATTATAGAACTGCTAGAAAAAGTAATTGAGGGCATGGTAAATCTTGATATAACTAAATATAAGGATTTTGAAAAAATTTATAATTTTTTGCTAAAATGGTAAAAATGAAATTGTGACACCACTGGTGACACAAATTAGCTGGACGAATCATTTGCTGATAATGTCGGGATGCAAGACAGACGAGGAAAGAGAGTTCTATATTCGTCTGTGCATTAAGGACAATTTATTCTAAAAGACAGCTGGAAAGACAGTTAGACAGTGGTTATTATGAAAGATATATTTTATCAAAGGAAAATTTGTTACCAGAATCAGTTAAAAAGTTGGAAGAAAACCCATTTCTGGATTCATATGTAATGAAATTTTTGAATTTACCAAATGAGTTTCATGAGAATGATTTGCGAAAAGCTTTGATTAAAAACATGAAAGATTTTATTTTGGAATTAGGAAAAGATTTCACGTTTATTGATGAAGAATACAAAGTACAGGTTGGTGGTGATGATTTTCGAATTGATTTATTGTTTTATCATAGAGGATTACAATGCCTTGTAGCAATAGAACTTAAAATAGGCAAGTTCAAGCCGGAGTATATATCTAAGTTGGATTTTTATCTTGAAGCATTGGATAGACAAGTGAAAAAAGAGAATGAAAATCCAAGCGTAGGGTTGCTTCTGTGTGCAGCTAAGAATGATGAGGTGGTAGAGTACGCAATGAGCAGAACTATGTCACCAATGTTGGTATCACAATATCAACTGCAGTTACCAGATAAGGCAGTTCTTGAAAAGAAATTGCAACAATTGGTTAATATTCCACAGATTGTGGAATAAGAGAAATTTATTGATAACATTGCTGCAGGTATTCGAATCACTTTTCCAAAAAGCAAAAGATATTCTGTCCGTAATTTGAAGTATATGGCAAAATATGCAGAGACTTATACTGAAAGAAAGTTTGTGCAACAACTTTTTGCACAAATTTCATGGGGTCACACTACTGTTCTTTTGAATAAGATAGCTGATATGAATGTGACTTTTAAAGGTTGATTTATCCATGGTTTTATATATTCAGATTAACTGCTTTTTAAATTTCTTTTGGTATGATAAATTATATAAAAGTGAGGTTTTTTGACTATGAAGAAAGTGCTTTTTATTTGCTACGGGAACATATGTAGAAGTGTTAGTGCTGAGTACATTATGAAAGATTTGGCAAAGAAAAATGGGGTAGATCTATATGTCTCTAGTGCAGCTACAAGTCGTGAAGAAATTGGTAATGATATCTATCCTCCGGCTAAGCGTAAACTAAAAGAAAAGGGGATTCCATTTTCTAGACATTATGCAAGACAAGCTACAATGAGTGATTATTTGTCATATGATTATTTAATTTGTATGGATGAAAATAATATGCGTAATCTAAATCGTATGTTCAATAATGATCCAGATCACAAGATTTATAAATTATTATCAAGAGATGTTTCAGATCCTTGGTATAGTAATGATTTTGAAACAGCTTATAATGATATTAATGAGGGTTGTAAAGCCTGGTTAGAGAGGTTATCATGAAACAGAATCTACATACACACTCCATCTTTTGTGATGGAAAAGATACGATTGAAGAAATGACTTTAGAAGCCATCTCAAAGGGCTTTGATATTCTAGGCTTTTCTGGCCATGGATATTTGGACGTGGATACAAGTTCCATGCGAGATACTTCAGGATATATTTCAGAGGTTGAGAGAATTAAATCGAAATACGCTTCATCTATTCAAATTCATTTAGGGATTGAAGAAGATATGTTAGGAAGAATAGCTGAAAAAGCTCCATTTGAATATGTGATTGGAAGTAAACACTTTTTAGGTGAGACGGCTGTGGATTATTCAAAGCCTGTATTTGATTCTTTATTTGAATCCTATTCTGGTGATTATAAAAAAATGTGTAAAGACTATTATTCAGACTTATCGAATATGTATGATTGGCAAGAAGTGGATATCATTGGACATTTGGATTTGATTACCAAATATAATGAGGACGAGTCTTATTTTCAATTTAATGATAAAGACTATATGAATATTGTTTGCGATTGCATTGACCGATTGTTGATCAACGATAAGATTTTTGAAGTGAATACCGGAGCTATCGCCAGAGGCTATCGTAAAACACCATATCCATCTAAGAATATATTGGAATATTTATACGCAAAGAATGCGCGTATTTGTCTAAACAGTGATTGTCATGATAAGAACTATTTGGATTGTGCTTTTGAATCTAGTTTAGACTTGATTCAATCTTGTGGATTTAAAGAACTGCAAATATTAACCAATGATGGTTTTGTACCAGTGAAAATTAAATAGAGTAAACAGTGAAGGTGTTCTTGTGATAATCAATTAGACCTTCACTTTTCATTTTAGAAAGCTCTTTTGATAAGGCACTTCGTTCTACGTTTAAATAGTCAGCCATCTGTTGACGATCAAACGGAATCTTAAAGGTAGAATTTTGTGTTTCTAGTTTCATAAACGATAAGTATGACAACACTTTATTGCGAATGGTTTTGTTGGAAATATGGAATATGTGTTGTGACAACATCTTGTTCTTATTTGAAAGTATTTGAATCATTTGATCTTTTAATTCTAGAGATTTTTCTAAGGTCTGAACATCTAAAAATTGAATCGTACAATCCTCGATGGCTCTTACATATACATACATAGGTGTTTTGGTTAGGGCATAGCTTTCCGCAAACATTTGATTAGGACCAATATGTGATAGTAGGGAAACATTGCCTAAAAAGTCTACAGTTTCAATGACAACACTTCCTTCTTTGACAATGCCAATGGCTTGAGGAATATCTTCCATATGATAAATAATTTCATTTCTCTTGTATTTTTTTAATTGTAAATCCATAAATATCTCCCTTTCGTGGTTTAAACAACATAAATTTAATGTATTATACACTATAATAAGTTCATAAGAAATGAGGATGATTCTATGTTAAGAAAAATAATTCAAATTGATGAAGATAAATGTACAGGATGCGGTATCTGTGTGGATGCCTGTCATGAAGGAGCCATTGGCTTAGTGAATGGAAAAGCGAAATTAATGCGTGATGATTATTGTGACGGACTAGGGGATTGTTTACCAACATGTCCTACAGGTGCTATTTCATTTATTGAAAAAGATACTCTAGCTTATGATGAAGAGGCGGTAAAAAAGAATATGGAAAAGCGCATGCAAGAATCGGGCACCATGCATTCAGGATGTCCTGAATCTATGATGCATACACTGAATCCAGTTGCATCAAGTCCATCGATTGATGTATCAAGTCAATTAACATCTTGGCCTGTTCAAATTAAGCTAGCACCTATCAACGCACCATTCTTTCAACATGCTAAGCTTTTAATAGCTGCGGATTGTACAGCTTATGCCTATGCCAATTTTCATCAGGAATTTATGAGAAATAAAGTGACTCTAATTGGATGTCCAAAACTCGATGGTGTGGATTATTCAGAAAAGCTTTGCGATATCATTCGTATGAATTCCATTGAAAGTGTAACCATTGTTCGTATGGAAGTACCTTGTTGTGGTGGACTTGAAAATGCGGTTAAGAAAGCTTTGCAGGAAAGTAAAAAGTTCATTCCTTGGCAAGTCGTCACAATTTCAATTGATGGAAAAATTTTAGATTAAACCTTAAAAAAGTGCAGTTAACGTTACAGATATTGCACTTTTGTCATTTTCTGACACGTTAAACAAAAAAGTATCACCGTAGCGATACTTTAATGATTAGTCCTTTGTGATTTCTTTATAGCTAGCTAGACCATAAGCACTATCTGCAAGTGTACCTGCATTGACAATAGCTTGTTCCATAGCTTTTACAGCCATGATTCCAACTAGATCTTGTTCTGTAGGCACTTTATTCGATGTCATCGCAAAAATAGTATCTCCATCACTTGAAGTGTGGACTGGACGAATACATCTTGCATATCCATTATGCGCCATACTCGCAATCTTATTCATTTGTGCTTTATTTAAATCCGCATTTGTGATGATACAACCAATTGTCGTATTCATACCACAAGAATTGATCATCTTTTCAGCTGCCTTTAAGATTTCATCTTCACTAAACAATCTTGTGTTTGTGTTTTTATCGTAGATACCTGCGATTGGTTTGTCTGAATTTGGATAGAAAATATCACCACACGCATTCACAGCTACAATAGCTCCTACTTTTAATGGACCCATTTGTAGGGCTGAAAATCCAAGTCCTGACTTCATCGCATATTGAGGACCAAAGAATTTACCAACACTAGCCCCTGTTCCTGCACCTACATTTCCTTGTTTTGGATCATTTTTTTCAGCTTCTATACAAGCATCATACCCCATTTGTTTGTTTGGATACGCTTTAGAATTACCTACACCACAATCAAATAGACAAGCTTCACATACGATTGGAATATAGATGTTTTTCATGTCAAAACCAATTTCGTGCTCACTCAAATACTGCATAACACCACTGCTTGATTCTAAACCAAAAGCACTACCACCTGATAATGTAACCGCATGAATTTTTTGAACCATGTTTTTTGGATTCAATAAATCTGTTTCACGAGTGGCTGGACCACCACCACGTACATCTACACCAGCTGTGGCTCCTTCTTTACATAAGATGACTGTACAGCCAGTCGCATTTTCTATATCTTGTGCACTACCAATTTGAAATCCTTCAATCTCATTGATTTGAATTGTCTTCATTTTTTGATCTCCTTTAATTCATATAAATCATTTCTACGTACCTTCCAATAAGGCATCCTTTTCCTTACTTTTTCAATGTCGTTTAAATCGATATCTACAACTTTGTATGCTTCTTCTTCACCCAACTCCACTACAATATTGCCAAAACCATCCACAAGAATAGAGTGGCCTCCTGAAGTATAGTTCTTATACGTATACTTAGCTGGGGCAACCCCACACAAAAAGACTTCATTTTCTAAGGCGCGTGTTTGAGTAAATAGCTTCCAATGTTTCTTTGTAGCCTGCTCATTAAAGGCGGCTGGACAAAATAGAATTTGTGCTCCATTTTGAGCTAGAATCCTAGACACTTCTGGAAAGCGAATGTCGTAACATAATAAAATGCCACATTTTCCCCATGGCGTATCAAAACATTGTAGGTGATTTCCTGGTACAAACACTTCATTTTCACAATAATCTTGTTTGTTGTGGAATTCAAAAAGATGTGTTTTATCATATGAACAAACAATGTCGCCATCGCTGTTTAATATGTAACAACGATTGTATTTGTCCGCACAAATAGAACCAGCTACAATCCATATCTTATGAGATCTAGCTAAGTTTTTTAAAGCCATCAAACTTTCATCATGACGTAAATAAGCTGTTTTAAGTGCATCATTATGATAGGGACAATTCCACATTTCACAAAGAACTAAAATATCACAGTCTGGAATATTTTTTAGTTTAGCTATATTTTGTTGGTTATCCATTGAAACAGACATTTGGTACATACAGATCTTCATATAGATTATGATAGGCGAAAAGTAACTACTTTTCAAGGTGTGCAAAGACTAACATGTGTTTATTTACTACCGGTTTGAAATCGTTTACAATCATTTTAGGAGGTTTTGTATCATGTATAAAATTATAGAAGTAAAACAAAGTGTATTTGAAGATAATAATAAAGATGCGAACAAATTAAGAGAAGAATGTAAAGATAAAGGTGTGTTCTTATTGAATGTTATGTCAAGCCCAGGAGCAGGGAAGACAACAACTCTATCTAGAACGTTAGAAAGACTAAAAGATACAATGAGAATTGGTATTATGGAAGCGGATATTGATAGTGATGTAGATGCCAAAACCATCAGTGAATATGGCGTACGCACGATTCAACTACATACAGGTGGTATGTGTCATTTAGACGCAGATATGACTCGTCAAGGATTGCATGAAATGGGTATGGAAGATTTAGATTTGGCTGTACTTGAAAATGTAGGAAATTTAGTGTGTCCTGCTGAATTTGACACGGGATCCACTAAAAATGTGGCTATATTAAGTGTTCCAGAAGGAGATGACAAACCTTTAAAATATCCATTGATGTTTCAAGTGTGTGATGTGGTTTTAATTAATAAAATGGATGTATTGCCATACTTTGATTTTGATGTAGATAAGTGTAAAAAGAATATTTTGTACCGAAACCCGAATGCAAAGATTTTTGAAGTGTGTGCTAAAACAGGTGAGGGAATTGAAGATTGGTGTAATTGGCTTGAAAACGAAGTAAAGGCCTGGAAGGAATAATATGACATATCGAGATAATATTGATAAACTGGCAAGGCGTATCACGGATCGTATTCCAGCTAAAGTAAAAAAATTATCCCAAACGGATCCTGAATATGAGTGCTTAAATGAAATATTAAATGATGAACAATGCGATTTATGTTTGTGTTTTGAAGTGCGTAAACCACTTTCTTTTGAAGAAGTAGTGAAAAGAAGTGGGTGGCCAGCAGGAAGAGTGAATCGTGTATTAAATGAAGTATGCGACATTGGAATGATTGAATACAACTGGGAAAATGAGGATCATCATAAACAGTTTGTGCTTCCTCAGTTTGTTCCTGGAGCAGCTGAATTTATGGTTATGAATAAAGATCTTGTAGAAGAACATCCAATTGTTGCGGATTTCTTTGAAAAGATGACGCGATTACCACTTGAAAAGGTAACGCCAATGGTTCCACCTGGAGGCGCAGGCATTGGTATGCATGTTATTCCTGTAGAAAAGGCGATTCATGCAAATCAGCAAGCGGTAAGTGTAGAAAAGATTTCGCATTGGTTGAATAAATACGATAAATACGCACTTTCTCCATGTTCATGTAGAAGACAACAACGTGTTAGAGGTGAAGGAACTGGTGATGTTGAAGCGGATGTTTGTATTGCGGTAGGTGATATGGCTGACTATGTTGTACAGACAAACAAGGGTGGTCATTATTGTACGTATGAAGAGGTTATAGAGACTTTAGAACGTTGTGAAAGAAAAGGTTATGTTCATCAGATTACGAATATTGATGGAGAAGATAAGATTTTTGCGATATGTAACTGTGCACATGGCGTATGTAACGCATTAAGAACGAGTCAATTGTTTAATACGCCAAATATGTCGGCAAGTGCTTATAGGGCTCATGTGGATAGTGAAAAGTGTGTTGCGTGTGGAAAGTGTGTGGAAATTTGTCCTGTAGGAGCGGCAAAATTGGGTCAAAAACTTTGTACAAAAGATGGACCTGTATCATATCCTAAACAGGAACTTCCTGATGATGTAAAGTGGGGCCCTGAAAAGTGGAACTGGAATTTTAGAGATACAGCTAAAGTCAACTGTTATGAAACTGGAACATCACCTTGTAAGAGTGCATGCCCTGCACATTTACCGGTACAAGGCTATATTAAGATGGCGAAAGAAGGTCGCTATATGGATGCATTAAAGTTAATTAAAGACTTTAATCCATTTCCAGCCGTATGTGGAGCTATTTGTAATAGAAGGTGTGAACAACAGTGTACGCGTGGATTGATTGATGAGCCTTTGGCTATTGATGAAATCAAGAAGTTTATTGCCGAACAAGAACTTCATGAAGATAAGCGTTATATTCCTTTATGTGAAAATGTCGAAGGCAAATTTTTTACAAATAAGATGGCCATTATTGGTGCAGGTCCAGCTGGCATGAGTGCCGCTTATTATTTAAGAATAATGGGCTATCCTGTCACGATATTCGAAAAGGAAGAAAAACCAGGCGGTATGTTGGTCTATGGCATTCCATCTTTTAGATTAGAGAAGTCTGTGATTGAAGCTGAAATTGAAGTGTTAAAAGCTATGGGTATTGAGTTCAAGTGTGGTATAGAAGTAGGTAAAGACATTTCTTTGGATGATTTAAGAAATGAGGGATATGAAGCATTCTATGTGGCCATTGGTGCTCAAGGATCAAGAAAATTAAATATTCCAGGAGAAGATAATGCGATGGTTGAATCTGGAATTGATTTCTTGCGTAAGGTGAATAAAACAGAAAATCCAAATCTAATTTCTGGCGATGTGGTTGTCGTTGGTGGTGGAAATGTTGCGATAGATGTAGCTCGTGCAGCTTTAAGAAGTGGGGCACAAAAGGTTCATTTATGTTCTTTAGAACAAGAAGGCGAAATGCCGGCTAGTCCTGAGGAAGTATTAGAAGCTAAAGAAGAGAAAATTCTTCTTCATTGTGGATGGGGTCCAAAGAAAATCTTAGAAGATTCAATTGTATTTAAACAATGTGTAAGTGTAAAGGATGAAACTGGAAGATTTAATCCAAGCTATGATGAGAGTGTTTTGGAAACTATACAATGTAGTCATGTATTACTTTCAATTGGACAAAGTATTATTCCAATTCAAGGATTGGATGTAGAAGTAAATCCAAATGGAACAATCAAAGCGGATGGTACAACACTTCAAACATCTGTTGAAGATGTATTTGTGGGTGGTGATGTGTATACAGGTCCAAAATTTGCGATTGATGCGATTAGTCATGGTAAAGAAGCAGCTGAATCTATGCATCGTTTTGTTCATAAGGGGCATTCTCTAACAATTGGAAGAGACTTACATTTATTTAATGAATTTGATAAGAATAACGCATTGATTGATATTGATTTTGATCATGCCAAACGACAGATACCTGGTATTAAAAAGGGGTTGGGTGAAAAATCCTTTAGAGATTTACGTTCGACATTTACAGAAGAACAAGTTAAGATTGAAGCCAATCGATGTCTTGGATGTGGTGCAAGTATTGTGGATACCAATAAGTGCATTGGTTGTGGTTTGTGTACGACAAAATGCGAATTTGATGCGATCCACTTAACGCGTGATATCAAAGATGGTGCAAGAATGGTTAAGGCGGAAGATAAGATGAAGGCTATCTTGCCGTATGCGGCTAAACGCCAAATCAAGATTATTCGCAATAAGAAGAAATAGTATGCATGAATTAGGAATTGTTGTACATATTTCAAAAACATTAGAAGAACTTGCACAAGAAAATAATATTACAGATATTCGTAGAGTGACTTTGCAGATAGGAAAAGTAAGTGGAATTGTTCCTGAGTATTTAGTAGATTGTTGGAAATATTATAAGAAAAAAGTTCCTTTAATTGAGAACTCAACACTAGAATATGAATGGATTGAAGCCATTACGATTTGCAATGAATGTGAAAAAACGTATGATACGATTCAATATGGTAGAGTGTGTCCATATTGCAAGAGTGAGCATACAGTTCTACTACAAGGCAATGAGTGTCTCATTAAGGAAATTGAGGCTGAATAAGTCTCTAAAAGGCGCTTTTTTTGATATTTATTAGAAAAAGTGTCTTTTTTTTCGTATAAGAGTATGTAGGAAATGCCTACTAGAATTGAGGTGCTCATGCGTAGCGCAAATTTATTAAATGATTTCGCCTTTAAGTATGTGTTTGGCGAAGATTGTAAGGAGGCAAATGATGCCTTAAAATCATTACTCACAGTATTTTTAGAAAGAAAGGTCAATCATGTGGTTGTTAAGAATTCAGAAATGGTAAAAGACTATAGTAAAATGAAGAGTCCACGATTAGATTTATTAGTCGAATTTGATGATCAAACAACAGTGGATTTAGAAATGCAGTTAAGACAAACTAAAGATAATATGGTGAATCGCTTTCCTTATTATTCGGCTAGGCTTCATGGTTCACAAGACATGGAAGGAAAAAGTTACAGTCAATTAAAGGAAACCATTGTCATGATTTTCTTTAATGTGAGTATTTTTGCAAATGATAATATATGTAATACTTTCAGGTATAAATGTGACGGTGACTTACCTTTTGTGAAAGAAGAAAAAGAAGATCGTATGAAGTTACGTACAATAGAAATGCCAAAAGTAGATTTAAATAAGCCTCTTGAAGACATGAATGAACAGGAGAAAATGATTTATTACTTTTTGAATTGCCACAAAGGAATGGATGATAGTAAAATTAAGGTGATGATAGAAAAAGATGAGGTGATTCAGATGTTAGAGAAGCGTGTAGAAACGATATCGGATGATCGTTGGAAGAAAATAATAGAAGATTTTCAAAAATTACATGAAAATGAAGAACGAATTGAACTACAGCTTGAACTTGAAGAAGCTCAAAGACAGATGAAAGAGGCTCGTAAAGACAAAGAAGAAGCGCGTAAAGAAAAAGAAGAAGCTCATAAAGAGAAAGAAGAAGCTCATAAAGAGAAAGAAGAAGCAAGAAAGGCAATACTAGAAGCTGATAAGAAAGTGAAACAAATGGTTTGCAAGATGTATGAAGATGGTTTTAGTCTTGAACAAATTTCTGAATATTGTTCACTAAATGTGGATGAAATTCAGGTGTTGATAAAATCATAAATTTTCTGTTGCATTTAAAAAAATGTTTGTTTATAATAAAGCCATCCTTTGTAGAGGCAATGAAAAGAAGAAGTAGTCGTGGATGCTGCTGATAGTGAGTTCCTGATGGTGGAAATGGAACAGTAAGCACAGGGTGAACGTGTCTTAGAGCTAAGCTTTCGAAGATTGAGGAAGCTTCGGATACTCCCGTTATGAGTTAAGGGCTTGTACATTAGTGCAGGAAATAAGGTGGTACCGCGATTTTATAGTCGTCCTTGTATATTCAAGGACGGCTTTTTTTATTAGAAGGGAATGGTAGATATGAAAAAAGGATTTAAATTAATTTCGGCATTTTTAGTAAGTTTTATGATCATGATGTCTAGTATTATGCCTGCATTTGCCGATGAAACAGATACATCAACAACAGGCGATTTATTAGACAAGATTCAAGAAAGAGGAGAATTGATTGTAGGTACATCTCCTGATTTTCCACCTAATGAATTTATTGACTCAACAAAAACAGGACAAGCGCAATATGTAGGTTCTGATATTGAATTAGCAAAATATATTGCGAAAAAGATGGGTGTTAAATTAACAATCAAAGCCGCAAGTTTTGATACAGTTTTGGCAAATCTTCAAACTGAAGAAATTGATTTAGCAATTACTGGATTAGCTTATACACCAGCACGTGCGCAACAGATGGAAATGTCTATTGGATACAATATGACAGAGGATACTGGTGGACAGGCTGTTATTATCGCAAAAAAAGATGCAGATAAGTATAAGAAGTTAACAGATCTAACTGGCTTAAAGGTGGCTGCTCAACAAGGATCAATCCAGCAACAATATACAGAAGATCAAATTCCGGACGCAAAACTACAATCCATTTCAAGTATTGATGATGGTGTTGCCCTATTAAAGAATGGTACGGTACAAGCTGTTGCATGCTCTGAAGGTACAGCTGATGAATATATTGAAAAGAACTCTGAACTTGCGAAGTTAGATGAATTATTCAATATTGATCAAGATTATGCAGGTAATCGTGTGGGTGCTCCTTTAGGTGAAAAGAGATTGATGAAAGAAGTCAATAAAATTTTAAAGGAAGTCAATAAAAAAGGTTTATATGAAGAGTGGTATAAAGCGGCAAAGAAACAGAGTAGTGAACAATTTACTTTAACAGCGACTGGATTCTTTGGAACATGTGTTCAAATCGTTCAATATTGCTGGCCACAATTATTAAAAGGTTTAGGAATTACTTTAGGACTTGCTGCTATTACTGTTATTTTTGGTACAATTATTGGTGGATTATTTGCCCTAGTAAAACTATCAAAGAATAAAATCGTACAAGCGATTGCGGGTGTATATGTAGAATTGATTCGTGGAACACCACTATTACTACAATTATGGTTGTTCATCAATATTTTCTCTTATTTGACAAATGGAAATATGCCAATGATTGTGAGTGTGATTATTGCCCTTGTCATTAATTCAAGTGCATATGTGGCTGAAATTATTCGTTCAGGTATTCAATCTGTGGATAAAGGACAAAGAGAAGCGGCCAAATCACTTGGTATGTCAAATGTACATATGATGACTAAAATCATTATTCCTCAAGCTATCAAGAATATCTTGCCTGCCTTAGGTAATGAATTCGTTATGATGATCAAGGAAACATCTTTGGCAAGTACATTCTATATTGGAGAATTAATGACTGTTAACAGTGTTATTAAATCGGCTACTTATAAATCCATTGAACCATTAGTAATTGTTGGTTTGATCTACTTTATTGTTACATATTCATTATCAAAATTAATTAAATACATGGAAGGGAAGTTGAGTGTCAGTGACTAAGGAACTAATTGTTGTAAAAGACTTACATAAAAATTTTGGAGATCTTGAAGTATTAAAAGGAATTGATCAAACAATCCATCAAGGAGAAGTTGTTAGTATTATTGGACCTAGTGGTTCAGGAAAATCTACTTTCTTACGTTGTCTTAACTTATTAGAAAAACCATCTAGTGGACAAATCATTTTCGAAGGTATAGATATTGCAGCTGAAAATGTTGATATTGATACACATCGTAAAAAGATTGGAATGATCTTTCAGCACTTTAATGTATTTCCACATTTAACAGTTTTAGAAAATATTACCATCACACCAATTCTAGAACTTAAAACACCAAAGGCCCAAGCTGAAAAAGAAGCAATTGAATTGCTTAAAAAAGTAGGCTTGGAAGATAAGAAGGATGAATATCCAAGAAAATTATCTGGTGGACAAAAACAGCGTCTAGCTATTGTTCGTGCTCTAGCTATGCATCCAGATGTAATTTTATGCGATGAACCAACAAGTGCATTAGATCCAGAAATGGTAAAAGGTGTACTAGAAGTCATTAAAGAATTGGCGGATCAAGGAATGACAATTGTGATCGTAACACACGAAATGGGATTTGCCCGTGAAACAAGTGATCGCGTATTATTTATGGATGAAGGTATTATTCAAGAACAAGGAACTCCAGAAGATATCTTTGAACATCCACAAAATCCAAGAACCATCAAATTTTTATCGCAAGTACTATAAGCTTGGGCACATGCTCAAGCTTTTCTTATGGTATAATTTAATAAATTGGAGGAAATTGATATGAATTCAGAATGGTCATTAGACATATTGTACAAGGGATTTGATGATCCTAAATTTAGTGAAGATCTAACATCTTTTGAAAAGAAGGCAAAAGAATTGGATGAACTTTCAAAGACTTTAAGTCATGGAAATGAAAAGAAAGATCTTCTTCAAATTGTTAAAGTATTAGAAGAGTTTGAATTATTAGAAAAACATTTGAGTTGCTTTGGATCTTTGAGTCAATCCACAAATACGGCGAATGCGAAAGCGGCAGCAGCCATTGATAAAGTAGCTACTATCGCAAGTACAGCCAGTAAGGCTATGGCTGTATTCTCTCGCTATATTGCGGATATGAAAGATTTAAACAGCTATTTAGATTGTCCAGAACTTTGTGAATACAAATATTTTTTAAATGATATTCACGAAAGCGGAAAATATTTGTTAAGTGAAGACGTAGAAGAGGCACTTGCCAAAATGAATATTTCTGCAGGTTCTGCTTGGGAGAAGCAACAAAGTCTACTCACAAGTTCATTGGAAGTGGAATATGATGGTAAAAAGTTACCTTTGGCATCTGTTCGTAATCTAGCGTATGATGCAGATAAAGAAGTTCGTAAAGCTGCCTATGAAGCTGAACTTAAAAGTTATGCACCTATTGCGGATGCAGTAAGTTTTTCTTTAAACAACATTAAACTACAAGTGATTACCGAAGCTAAAATGCGTGGCTATACAAGTCCAATGGATATGACGCTACACCAGTCTCATGTATCCCAGAAAACATTAGATGCACTTCTTAGTGCAATGCAGAAATACTTGCCAGTATTCCATACGTATTTGAAAAGAAAAGCTGAAATGTTAGGGTATGAAAATGGCCTTCCTTGGTATGAATTATTTGCGCCAATTGGAAAATCAGCTACGACAAGTTTTACTCCAGAAACTACAAAAGAATATTTGGTTAATCATTTTAGACCATTTTCTGATGACTTGGCCGATATGATGGAAGAAGCATTTGACAATAACTGGATTGATTTTTATCCACATAAAGGAAAAGTTGGTGGAGCTTTCTGCTGCAATATGCCGTTTGCGAAACAATCACGCGTATTAACTAATTTTGATGGAGGACTTGGAGACGTAGTTACTTTGGCTCATGAACTTGGACATGCATATCATGGATTAAACATTGAAAGTCATAGACCATTAAATTGGGAGTATTCTATGCCAGTTGCAGAAACGGCAAGTACATTCAATGAAAATATCATTATGAATGCAGTGATTGATGAAACAGAGGATAAAGAAGTTAAACTAGGTTTGATTGAAAATCAGCTTCAAGACTTATGTCAGATCATCTGTGATATTTATTCTCGTTACTTATTTGAAAAAGCCGTATTTGACAGAAGAAGTGATGAGTTCTTATTCAAGGATCAGTTGAATGAAATTATGTTGGACGCACAAAAACAAGCTTATGGCGATGGACTTGATCCAAATTGTTTACATCCATATATGTGGGTTTGTAAATCGCACTACTATTCTTCAGATCTAAGTTATTATAACTGGCCATATGCTTTTGGTGGATTGTTTGCGCGAGGCTTAGTTGTGAAATATCAAGAGATGGGTAAAGAAAAATTCGTTCCTAAATATAAAGAGATGTTACACACAACAACGGTTGCATCGGCAGAAGATACAGCTAAAGTATTGGGTATTGATTTAACGGATGAAGCTTTCTGGATTTCTGCATTAGAAACCGCAAAATCAAGAATTGAAGAATTTATCGAATTGTCGAAATAATTGCTTGGAAACAAGCAATTTTTTCTGCAAAAGTTCACAAATGATGATATAATCTATTGCGTTCGAATTTTTTCAAGGAGAGATTTAATGAGTACAGAAATGTTGATGAAAAATAGAGAACGTTTTATTAAAAACGTAAACAGTAATGAGAATGGTGCAGCCGCCCTTTCTTTAAGATTATTTTGTTACGCTAGATTTATGGCAGTAAAAAACCCGTATGCAGAAACGCATGACTGGGTATATGAAAACGAATTGACTAGTGTCCAAGCCAATCAATATGTATTCCGCTTACTGGATGGAAGTACAGAAAGACCATCTATGGATATGTTGATTCGTAAATTAAAAAGTGTTCGTTTGGTTCGTGATAGTGAAATGAATGGTAGAAAAATTTATGTCATCAAGTTCACGGATATCGAAATGGAAGAATTGATGAACAAGAGCATTATTGATAAGCCAAGCGAAAAGTTATTAAAAGAAAAGAAGTCTTCTGTAAAGAAAGAAAGAGAAGAAGTAGTAAATTCATCTTGGAAGGACATCTTTTTGAAAAACAGTAAAGGTGAGAACTTACAGATGTTACGTTTCTGGTTCTATATTCAGTATAATGCTGAAAAGAATGGAAAGAAATATGTTTCTAGAAGCCTAGCGTTAAGTGAAAGTGCGATTGAATATGTGTATAGGGGTATTCCTAAAAGAATGGAAGTTTTGCAGGATTTATTTGCACAAATGAAACAGATGAAGCTGGTTAAAGAAGATGTAGTTAAAAACGAAATAGTAGTTCGTCCAGCTAAACTAGAAGGTTTAGAAATCAAAAATTATATTAAGGATAAGCCTGTTGATTTAATGAGCTTTAATTACACGAATGTATAAGAAAACGACGAGATTTAGTTCTCGTCATTTTTATATATTTTATAATTGTTTTTGCCTGTTCGTTTTGTTTGATACAAGGCTTGATCAGCATGGCGATACAGTTCCATAAAGGTTGTTCCATCTTTAGGGGCAAAGGCAATTCCAATGCTGATGGATAATTTGAAATCTTTTAATTCTTCAATCTTTAATTCATTGACTTTTTGAAGTAGAGACTGAATTCTAGATTCAGCAATATTTTCATCTTGAATTAGAATAATAAATTCATCTCCTCCAATTCTTCCAACAATATCACTTTGTCTAAAATGATTCTTAAAGAGTAAGCCCAAGTTTTCTAAGACTTTATCACCTACCGCATGACCATAATTATCATTAACAGATTTAAAGGCATCTACATCAAGAATCAAGAAACAACAATGTTCTTTATTATTTAGTTTTTGATCAATGAGTTTTTGCGTTGTTTCCTTATTGAAAACGGAAGTTAATGGATCGATTTCAGATAAATGAATCAAATACTTATTTTCTCTTGAACTTGAATGAGCCAAATACACTATAAGACTCAATACAATCAATCCTAAAAATGTTGCCAATAAAGTTTCATAGTGAATAATAAATGTATATGATTCTTGAGCTGCATGAACCGGTACGATATAGCCGACCATCCAATCATTGATTTTTAGTGGGGAATAAGCTAAATATAAAGATTCTTTCTTTTTTGTTTGAATCAAGACAAGATCTGATTTTTGGTTCTTAAAGTCGGTTTTGATTTTCTTTTGATTACAGACATTAAATAAATTATCGACTGTATTTAGTTTATGTTTTTTTTCATACTGTTTATTTCTAGTGATTAGATTTCCATCTTGATCGACAATAAAACTTTTTCCTTGTCCCTCAAACAGATCATCAAACAACATATTGCCTAGTTTTGTGACATTGTAAGAACCGCCTACTACACCAATGACTTGTCTATCTCTAAAGATGGGCACGCATAAAATAACACGTGTTTGTTGATCAACACTGCTTTCTAAAGGATCTGAAAGAGATTGTTTGCCTTGCATAGATTCTTTAAAATATCGACGATGAGCTACATTTTTTATGACTTCATTATCATATAGAGCATTTCCATTTGGATTGATGATTGCCGTTCGATTTAAATCTGTATTATGCATAAAGGCTTGAATTAAAGAAACATTATCCTCTGAAAATAAATCTTGAGATTTAGATAGTTCTTGTGCAAGTACATTTAAATAGGAATAGTTGATATTTAATATTGTATTTAAATGCTCACTTTGCCTTACAACATTGGTAATCAGAGTTTTTCTAGAATTATTTTCAACCGCAATTGAAACGCCGTTAAAGAAGATTGCGATTCCCATAATCAAAGTCAAAATGAAAGTGATAATTGCGACAATATAGTTCGTAATGAATTTTTTTCTTGGAAAATAATGATCTTTCATATGGGAACTCCTTTTTCTAATTATATCAAGAATTATGTTAAAAGAGTATTAAATTATATACAACTAACTATTATTTGTGAAATCTATCACATTTTCGTGTATTATATAAGGTATAAAGAAAATTGCTCCCAACATTAAGAGAATTCTGCGTGAAAGGTGCTTATAAGAAATTTGTAAGTAGAACTATGGCTATGCTCTTTTTGTGTGTGGGAGTATAGCTTTTTTCTTTAAGAAGGAGATGAATATGGAAACACGTGTTGCCGTGATGGGAATTATTGTAGAAGATACAAATGCAGTGAATCTATTGAATGAAATTCTTCATGAATATAGTGAATATATTATTGGAAGAATGGGAATACCTTACAAACAAAAACATATAAGTGTAATTTCAATTGCGTTAGATGCCCCACAAAATACAATTGCTGCTTTGGCAGGTAAATTAGGAAATATACAGGGAATTAGTGTGAAAACAGCTTATTCCAATGTGATTAGCCATGATTGAAGCATATCGATTGATTGATAAACTTGAAAGAGAACACTCTTTAAGTTTATTAGAATATAAAACTTTAATTGAAGCTGAAAATGATGCTTTACGCTTATATGCTGCTAATAAAGCGAAAGAACAAGCTACGTTAATATATGGAAATTCAGTCTATGTACGTGGACTTATTGAAGTAGGAAATTATTGTCGCAACGACTGCTTTTATTGTGGAATTCGCAAGTCCAATTTAAATTGTGATCGCTATATATTAGTCGAAGAAGATATTCTGCGTTGCTGCAAAGAAGGTTATGAACTTGGTTTTCGCACTTTTGTTTTGCAAGGTGGCGAAGGAATTTATAAAAAGAATTTTGTCACAAATGTAGTTCAAAAGATTCGTAGTGAATATCCAGATTGTGCGATTACCCTTTCTTTAGGTGAAGAAGATAGAGATACATATAAGGCTTGGTTTGATGCGGGAGCCAATCGTTATTTATTAAGACATGAAACGGCTAGTAAAAATCATTATGAAAAGTTGCATCCAAAAAATATGTCTTTTGATCATCGTATGCAGTGTTTAAAAGACTTAAAGGAAATTGGCTATCAAGTAGGATGTGGCTTTATGGTAGGTTCACCTTATCAGACAAGTGAAACTTTGGCGATGGATTTGAAGTTTATTGAAACATTTAAACCTGACATGTGTGGTATTGGTCCTTTTATTTCCCAAAAGGATACACCGTTTAAAGATATGACATGTGGAACTTTGAATCAAACTTTATTCTTATTGTCTTTGATTCGTTTGATTCAACCAAATATTTTACTTCCTGCTACAACAGCTTTAGGAACGATTGATCCTCAAGGAAGAGAAAAGGGAATTCTTGCGGGGGCCAATGTAGTTATGCCTAATTTATCGCCGGTGAGTGTCAGAAAAAAATATGCATTGTATGATAATAAAATTTGTACAGGCGAAGAGAGCGCAGAATGTAAAGATTGTTTATCAAAGCGTATGGATTCAATAGGATACAAGATCGTAACTGATCGTGGAGATATTAAAAAATAAAAGAGGAGATATAAAAAATGAGTAATTATAACCCAAAATCATTAAAGGCAGAAGAATTTATTAGTCATGAAGAAATTCTTGAAACAATTGAATATGCCGAAAAGAACAAACATAATGTGGAATTGATTGATCAAATTTTAAATAAGGCTCGTCCACAAAAGACAGAGCATGGTGTTCATTGTGAAGGTTTAACGCACCGTGAAGCAAGTGTACTTTTAGCTTGTGACATTCCTGAAAAAGTAGAAGAAATGTATAAGCTTGCCAATGAAATTAAACAAGCATTCTATGGAAATCGTATTGTGATGTTTGCCCCATTATATTTATCAAATTATTGTGTAAATGGATGTGTATATTGTCCTTATCACATGAAGAATAAACATATTAAACGTATTAAATTAACACAAGATCAGATTCGTGATGAAGTTATAGCACTACAAGATATGGGACATAAACGTTTGGCTATTGAAGCAGGCGAAGATCCAGTACACAATTCAATCGAATATATCTTGGATTCTATTAAAACTATTTATTCGATTCAACACAAGAATGGTGCCATTCGCCGTGTCAATGTAAATATTGCTGCTACAACGGTAGAAAATTATCGTAAATTAAAGGAAGCTGGAATAGGAACTTATATCTTATTCCAGGAAACATACAATAAAAAGAGTTATTTAGAGTTGCATCCGACAGGACCTAAACACGATTATGACTATCATACAGAAGCTATGGATAGAGCCATGGAAGGTGGAATTGATGATGTTGGATTGGGTGTATTATTTGGTCTGGAAGGCTATCAATATGAATTTGCCGGCTTAATGATGCATGCAGAACACTTAGAAGCTGTTCATGGTGTAGGTCCACATACAATTAGTGTGCCTCGTGTAAAACATGCAGATGATATTGATCCAGAAGCGTTCGATAATAGTTTGGCTGATGAAATCTTTGAAAAGATTGCAGCTTGTATCCGTATTGCCGTTCCATATACAGGAATGATTATTTCTACACGTGAATCTCAAGAAGTTCGTGAAAAAATGCTTCACTTAGGGGTATCTCAAATTAGTGGGGCAAGTCGTACATCTGTTGGTGGATATACAGAAGAAGAGCGTCCTCATGATTCAGAACAATTTGATGTATCTGACCAAAGAACATTAGATGAAGTTGTGAACTGGCTGATGGAGTTAGGTTACATTCCATCTTTCTGTACGGCATGTTATAGAGAAGGAAGAACAGGAGACCGTTTCATGTCTTTGTGTAAGACAGGACAAATTCAAAACTGTTGCCATCCTAACGCATTGATGACTTTATGTGAATATTTAGTTGATTATGCGAGTGAAGATACAAAGAGAATTGGTTTTGAGTTGATTGAAAAAGAATTGAACAAGATTCCAAATGCGAAAGCTCAACAAATTGCTCGTGACAATGTGGATGCGATCAAGTCAAGCAATCGTAGAGATTTCAGGTTCTAATTATGTCTAATTTAAATAGTACGATAAGCGCAAATCGTACACACATTGGATTTTTCGGTTTAAGAAATGCTGGAAAATCCAGTGTAGTCAATGCGATTACCAACCAGAGTATGTCTTTAGTTTCTAATATAAAGGGAACTACGACAGACCCTGTCAAGAAATCAATGGAAATCTTACCGATTGGACCTGTTGTGATTGTGGATACGCCGGGTATGGATGATGAAGGTACTTTGGGTGAATTGAGAATCAAAAGAACGTTAGAAGTTTTAAAAACAATGGATATGGCCGTATTGGTCGTTGATGCGAATGTAGGTCTACAAAAAATAGATTTGGATTTGATTGACATGTTTAAAGAAAATAAATTACCTTATTTTATAGTTTTTAATAAGTGTGATTTGATTGAAGAAAAGAAAGAACTGGCTTCTAATGAAATCTATGTGAGTGCTCTAAACAATGACAATATAGATGGATTAAAGCAATTGTTGGCTAGTGTCGCAAAGAAACAGGAAGAAAAGACAATTATTGGTGATTTAATTGATCCGGGCGATGTAGTTGTGCTTGTTATTCCAATTGATCAATCGGCTCCTAAAGGAAGATTGATTTTGCCTCAACAACTTGTATTAAGAGATATTTTAGATCATCATGCGATTGGTATGACTTGTCAGGTAGAAGAATTGGATGCAACCTTAAAGAAGGTTACTCCAAAACTGGTTATTACAGATTCCCAGGCTTTTAACAAGGTAAGTCAAATCGTAGATAAATCTATTCATTTAACTTCTTTTTCTATTCTTATGGCACGCTTAAAAGGAAGCTTATCTACAGTGCTTGAAGGGGCCAATCAATTGGATCATCTTCAAGATGGGGATTGTGTATTGATTAGTGAAGGGTGTACGCACCATAGACAGTGTGGTGATATTGGTACGGACAAGCTTCCAAAATGGATCTTGAATTATACAAAGAAGAATATAACTTTTGAATTTACTTCTGGGCAAGGATTTAAAGAAGATCTTTCGAAATATAGTGTTGTGATTCATTGTGGTGCATGTATGTTGAATGAAAAAGAAGTGCAGTCTCGCGTAAAGGAATGTAAGAAACAGCATGTGCCATTCACAAATTATGGTATTGCGATTGCGAAAATGAATGGGATATTAGATCGTTCAGTAGAGGTGTTTTAAGATGAAGAAAATATATATATCAGCCGATATTGAAGGTATTTGGGGAAACAGTAATCCGGCAAATACAGCTAAGAATGGATACTTATATTCTGAATATTGTACAAATATGATGAATGAAGTAAATCTTGTGATTGATTTATTGTTTCAAAATGGTGTAGAAGAAGTTGTGGTCAATGATAGTCATGGAAATATGGATAATCTTCTTCCTTCAAAATTAGATCCTAGAGCTGCTTTTGTGTCCGCAAATGGAGCTTATAAGGAATTTGGGATGATGGAAGGTTTAGATGATTCTTTTGATGGAGCTCTTTTTATTGGATATCATTCTCGATGTAACTCACCAGGCGTTATGGCTCATACGATTTGGGGTACTATGGTACGAAAAATTGTAGTAGATGGGAAAGAACTTGGTGAAAGTGGCATAAATCGATTGTTGGCAAACGAATTTGGAGTGCCAGTTATCTTAGCAAGTGGTGATAGTGAATATGGTAAGCAGGTAGAAGAAGAACTTGGTTGTGTATTTGTGGAAACAAAGAAAACATTAAACAATCAGTGTGCTTTGTGTTGTAGCTTTAATGAGTTGAAGAATAGATATACATATGGTATTCAAGAAGCTTTAAAAGTAGATGAAAAACCAGCTGTATCTTCATCTCACACAATGGAAATAACATTCCATCATAGTCGAAATGCGGATTTTGTATCTCGTATGGACAATGTAGAAAAGATGGATGATTGTACGGTTCGTATCGAAAAAGAAACATATAAAGATTTATATGCCTTGATGCGTTTTGTGATTAAAGTATGTAATGCGTATGCCTAAAATAAGAAAACCATTCTAGTGTTGGCGTCTAGAATGG
>ERZ827492.664-NODE-664-length-31340-cov-3.360396_pt1 | contig 31340 bp, 32 predicted proteins | sample MGYA00519704_ERZ827492 | MGnify/ENA primary metagenome ERZ827492 (study PRJEB31778, sample SAMEA3449325) | human gut metagenome | biome: human gut; feature: human-associated habitat; material: faeces | place: United Kingdom | collected 2010/2012 ... | reverse complement strand
GTCGAGCAGCGAGCCGATGGACCTGGCCACCTCGTCGACGTTTTCCGGGATCCGGGTTGCCGCGTATGCCGGCTGGGCGATCTCCATAATCCTCGCCAAGTCAGCGCCGGTCACGTTTTTCATGTACCTTTCGGCCTGCCCCATCATCTGCTCGTCCACGCCAGACGATATGCGGGCAAGTCCCAGCGGGTCTACCTGCCTGTCCATTGCCATCATCCTCCAAGCGTCCTTTTCTCGCATGTGTTGACAGCATACGACGCGCGGCCACGCCGTGGGCAAAGCCGGAACGGACCTCTCGGTCAACCTCTCAGCGCCCTCGTGTCGCCAAGTTCCGGCGTGTCTCTGCATTCGCGGTGCGACTGGCAACGAAGCTTCCCATCGCCCTGGTCATCCGGTCGGCGAGCTCATCGCTTATGCGACTGCGCCTTCCCTTCGCGATCTCGAACACTGTCGTTGCCGGTGCATCGAGGATTCTCGCGACCTCGCGCCATGTGCAGCCGCTTTCAGCTCGCCATCTGTTCGCGAAACGCCGCAGCGTTTTCACGAGCTCGGAGGTTACCTCAGGCTCCTCTAGGTCGAAATCCCCCTCGGAGAACCAGCAAGAACCCTTGCATCTCGATGCGGACATGCAGGTCTCTGCATGGGGACATGACGAGGCGGCCTCGCTCATCGACCTGGGGGCAAACTCGTTGCTCCTCTCGTAAATCGGCACGCATACAGGCATATCGCCCTCCTCGAACTGATCGAAACGATGTTTCGAGGTACGTGCGACAGCACCCGCTTGTTCCGTGCTGGCGAGCGATTAGCGAGGCCAACATGGGAGTGGCGTGCGTTTGGGGGTTTCCATCGGTTTTTGGGAGTGTCGGATTTTTTACGATGCCGGCGCTCCCGGTCCGGGCACTGCTTCACGCACGCGTTTCACTCTCTTCGGTTTCGGCGTAATTCGAGCATCCTCAGGTAGCGGTCGTAGCGTTTCTGAGCCTCGGCAAGGAGACGCCGGTAGTAGTCGTCTTCTTCGCAGGATTCCCGCACCTCGGCTTCGGATGGCCGGTGCCCTTCGGTCAACAGCCAGGAACGCCGGACGTCGCGTTGCGTGACGACCTTTCGCCAGAGCCTCCCGAACTCCCCGTCATGTTCGGCGAGCTCTTCCATCGAGAGGGGTTCTCCCGGCATGGCGAACAGGTCTGGCGGGAAGGGCTTCTCGGCGAACTCCTCCAGCCCCCCGTCTGCCTCGAGCCAGCGGATGAGGTTCTTGGCAAGGTGAGCGTCGTCTCCGTTGCGCATCCTGTACCTCTCGGCGTAGGTGGCGTAGGCATCGAGGATCTGCCGCTCCTCGTATCCCTCGGCAAGGCGCCTTCTCCAGGCGGCGTGGGCGTCGCGCTTGAACTTGAGCGAGGAGACGGGCTTTATCGACATTGCGCACAAATGCTCGAATGCTTTGGGAAACTCACCCTTCTCGAATTGCGTGTAATCACCCTCACCCTTCCCCTTCCCTCTTTCGCCAGGCATGTCCTCGGGAGGGACAAGAGAGGGGCTTGATTCAATAAGTTCTTTATAAGATAAGTTATTTATTGTGACGGATTTTCCAGATCTGGATTTTCCAGATCTGGATTTTCCCGTTCTGGTGCTGACCTTGGTGTTTGGGGGTTCCGTCTTGTCCATAGCAGGAAGGGCGTTCTCCAGTTCGAACTTCGCGTCATTGCCGGGGTCGCGCTTGAATTCGGAGAGGACCGTGTATCCCTCCGCCTTTAGCTCGTCGGTGACGCTCGTGTGCATCGCGGGGTCATCGAGCGTTATCCAAGTGGCCTCCTCTGCCTTGAGGAAACGTCCGTTTTCGCCTCTTTTACGGGCGCGGATGATGTAGCCGGCCGCTTCAAGCTCCTTGAGGCCTGCCGCTACGGAATCCACACCGTCGCGTAGAAGTGAGGCGAAGCCCTTGACCGAGAACACCCACTCCGAGTTGTTCTCGAGTGAGCGGATCTGGCAGTAGATTCCCTTGGCCTTTGCGGAGAGACCGTGGTCGAAGAAAATGGTGTTCTCCACGTGCGTGAACGACCCCTTGCCCCTGTGAACGATGTTTCCCATGTCACACCTCGCCCTCTGCTGGCACGAGCCGCGCCTTCTCTGCTTGAGCGAGCAAATCTAGGGCGCGTACGATTCGCTTCTCAATCTCGGCCTCGGTGGCGCTCGGCCTGAAGAACCGGGCGATGCTCTTCCTGGGTATCTTGAACTGCTCCACCTGGTTGGGTTTCTGTTCCTCCATGATGGAGCGTATGAGCGTGTCGGTGAGCGAGCGCTCCTTTGAGAGGCGCTTCATCCTTATCGCTTGGGCATGCGATGGTGTGCACTGATTCGCCTCGATGGCGTCGAGCAGGCTCTCCTGCTCGGCTTCTGACAGATAGCTCACCTCGACTGCGGGGAGCATCTTCATGCACCCCTCGTCCACGAGTGCGAGCAGCCCGGGCACGAGGCAGGTTAGGCGTATGAAGCGCTGAATCTTATCCTTGCTTACCCCGAGTTCTTCGGCAAGAATGTCACGCGACCACCTGCCGCTCGACTTCTGCGCAAGTTGCGCAGAAGTGAGGTCGGTGCGCTGCCCCTGGTGCTTCATCGCCTCGAGCCGCATCGAATAAGCGAATGCCCGCTCGCTCGGCAGGATGGTCTCCCTCTGCAGGTTGCTGTCCACCATGGCGATGACGGCCTCGTCGTCGCCCATGACCCGCACGATGCAGGGAACGCTCGCTAGCCCCGCAAGCTCGGCCGCCCTCTTGCGCCGGTGTCCACTCACGAGCTCGTAGCGTTCGGCGTCTGCCCTGCGCACCGTGAGCGGCGCGAGCACGCCGTTCTCGGCGACGCTCTCCGCCAGGCGCTCCATCTCCTCGTCGTCCCTCACCTGGAAGGGATGGCCGGGAAATGGGTCGATCAGATGCAGCGGGATGTCCGAGACGCCAGGAAACGCGGATCCGACGCGCTCCGTCTGAGAGGTGAACAGCTGATCCACCGCCGGCAACGTGATTTCGAGCCCCTTCCTAGTCATCGCACATCACCTCTTCCGCCAGCTGCGTGAACGCGCTCGCCACCTTGCCGCGCGCGTCGTAAGCAAAGATGCTCACTCCGACAGAGGGCGCCTCGGCGGCCGATACCGCCCTGGGGATCACCGTGTCGAACACGCGGCAGGCGCTGCCGTACTGCTCGCGGATGGCCCCCTCGATTTCGCGGGCGAGGTTGTTGCGGCGATCGGAGAGCGTAAGCAATATGCCTTCGACGGACAGCGTGGGATTGATCTGCCGCCTCACGTGCCCGATGGTCTTCAGGAGCTCGGTCATGGCGGAGGCCGGAAGGTACTCGGCCGATACGGGAATGAGCACGCTGTCGGATGCGACGAAAGCGTTCACCGGGATGATTCCGAGCGTGGGCGCGCAGTCGAAGATGATGAAGTCGTAGTCGGTCTTGAGCGGTGAGACCCACGCGTCCAGAAGCCACTCGCGCGACATCGCCATGAGCGCGGGCATCTCCATCCCGGCTAGCTCGATGTTCGCGGGCATGAGGTCGACGCCCTCCTTATGGGAGAACATGCCCTCGTGAGGTTCGAGCGCTTCGCCCTCGATGACAGCATTGAGATGGTTGGCAAGCGTCATCCCAAGGGCATCGGTATCTTTCCAGCCGAGCGATTTGGTGAGGTCTCCCTGCGGGTCAGTGTCGACGAGCAGCACGCGCTTGCCGAGGCGCGCCAGGGCGATTCCCAGGTTCAGGGTGGTGGCCGTCTTGCCGGTGCCGCCCTTCTGGTTGGCTACGGCGATGGTTCTGCATGGCATGATGGATGTCCTCCTTCTGCGGTTTCCCGCAACGGGAGGTCAGACGGCTCGCATCAAATGTGCGAAAGAGGCGCATTTCGCGAAAATACTGGAAGCGTACTGGAAATATCGGGGTTTCTCGAAGGGACTAGGAAAGCGCAGGGGTTTCCACGTTTCGTAAAAAGCTATGCTGAGCTGGGAATATCGCGACCATGCGTTTCTCGTGTTTCGCGGGTGCTCACCTAGCCCACAGCTTGGGAAGCTGGGGCCTTACCACTTGGCGACGCCCGCATTGAGTGAGCATTATACCGCTACCTCATCCTCTGCTCTGGTCATTTTGGAGAATCCCCACGAGTCGAGTGCGAGGCCGGTCACTCGGGAGATGACCGCCAAAGCTTGCAGGAAGCGCAGAGACGAATCGCTACAGCCCCAGCTCCTCTTCTCCCCACCGCTTCATGGCGAGCAGGATGGGAATGAAGCTCTCGCCCTGCTCTGTCAACGTGTACTCGACGCGCGGTGGCACCTCGCCGAAGTCGGTGCGCACGAGGAAACCATCATCCACGAGTTCCTTGAGCTGTTTGGAGAGTGTCGACTCGGAGATGGTGCCGATGCAGCGTCGCAACTGCCCGAAATGGCGAACGTCCTTGAGCGCGATGTAGAAGAGTATCTCGATCTTCCACTTGCCGCCGATCATGCGTTGAAGCGTGGAAACCGACTTGCAGCGCTCTATCTCTTCACCCCGCCTTCTTGCCATAAACCCAACTCCTATGTGCTACAAAAAATATCAGTACTTTTAATTCTAAAGCTATATTTGCATGATGGATGCGACAAGTCCGCCCATCTTTCAAGAAATCCGAGGCAAGGAGCACATCATGCATTACACAGGAACAATCTGGAGGCCGCCCTATGAGGCCGATTCCCTCATCTTGGAAGCGGCTGCGGGATGCACGCACCGCGCTTGCAAATTCTGCACGCTCTACGATGAGCTCCCCTTCAAATTCAAGGTATCGGAGCTTTCCGCAATGGAATCTGATCTCCTTGAGGCACAGACGTGGTTCCACGATCCGCTATCGAAGATTGAGACACGCCTTTTCAACCTTCCATCGCCCAAACGTTGTCGAGTCTTTCTTGCAGGCGCTAACCCGTTTGTGCTGAAAGCAAGGCGTCTGCTCGAGATATCCGATCTCATTCGCGAATACTTTCCATCATGCGAAACGATCGGCTGTTTCGCACGTGTGACAGATGTCGCCTCGAAAACAGACGAGGAACTTGCAACCCTTCGCAAAGCGGGATACACCGGTCTTACCATCGGGATAGAGACGGGAGATGATGCCGCACTTGCTTTCATGAACAAAGGTTACGCAGCGCAAGACATCGTTGCACAGTGTGCGCGCCTGGATGCGGCGGACATCGCCTATGCTTTCTTTTATCTTGCAGGCATCTCGGGAAAGGGATGTGGCATTGAAGGAGCGCGGCTTACGGCGGCGGTCTGCAATCAAACGCGCCCCTCCCTCATCGGCGCAAACATGCTCACCATCTACAAGAATTCCAAGCTTTACCAGGAGATTCTGGCTGGCAACTGGGAGGAAGAAACGGAGATTGAGAAGTACCAGGAGATCAAAGCTCTTGTGGAAGACTTGGAAATACCCGTGGAATTCGCCATGCTCGGTGCATCGAATCCCGTGATGATGCAGGGCAGCTTGCCCGAGCAACGTGCGCAAATCATTGCAGCTCTCGATCGTGTGATCGAGGAGATCGGAGAGGACAGGCTGCGCCACTATCGCACGAATCTGAAGCACCTGTGATGCTTGGGCCGTCTCTGGCAAATGAGTAGGCAGTGCCTCTAAGAAAAGGAGATGGGACTCATCCCATCCCTTTGGCTACTCCTCAATAATGACACCAAGGCGCCGGGCCAGCGCAGCGGCCTGATAGAGCCCGAGCTTCGCGCCGTACACCTCGTCCATGGCGTCCGATAAGGCAATGCCCTCGAGCTGACATGACGTGAAATCGAGGCCGACGAGCTTCGTGCGAAAGAAACTCGTTCCAACGAAGCGGTCGTCATCGAGCGAGATGCCGCGCAGTTCCATTTCAGACATGTCCGCTGACAAGAAATCGCAGGTGCGAATATGGACAGTCTTCCAGAGGCATCGGTTGAATGCGCCGTAGGCAAATGTGCACCCGTCTGCGGCGACATGCTTCCAGAGTGCCTCGGCAAAGGACGCGCCGGCGAACTTGCTGTCGCTGAACGTGCAGCGCGTGAACGCGGCGTTGTCGAATACGCTGTTGGAGAAGTCACAACCATCGAAGGCGATATCGGTGAAAAGCGCACCGGTGAAGTCGCAATCAAGGAACTGGCAGTTGGAGATGCGGCCACCGGAAACCTCAAGTTCGACGAATTCCGCTTCCGCAGCATGGAGCCCACGCAATTCAACGGCTTCGAGCGTTCCACGGTCGGGATCGCAAAGAACGTTCAAAGGCAGTTCGTCGAGGGAAGTGACTATGCGAGGCGCAGCCAGCTTGTAAGACGATGACGCCTTGTCGTAGGCAGCTTGTGCTGAACTAGGAAAAACGTGCATGCCCCTCCTTCTCTTCAGCGCCAATGCAATGTAGAGGGCGTCTTATATGTTTGCTACTATCTAGCTATGATATCGCACGCAATCTCTGCTTTCCCTTTAGCGTTCCATAGCCACGAGTTGGACGGTCAGGAAGTCATGCAACGACTCTCGTAGGACGGGATCAGATAGCCCGCCTCCTCACAGGCAGCGCTTTGGAAAGCGACGCCTCCAGGTTCCCGGCCTTCCGGCTCTGGTCAAGTTCGGAGCAAGAATAATGAGTCGTTAACGCGGCGATTCGGGCGCGGCATACTTATGCAGCGCACCCGAGCTCGCTGAGCGCCTCAAGGGTCGCATCCACGTTTTCGGCATGCCAGTTCTTGTATCCACCGACATACTGCGACGCGTAAACGCCGGAAAGGCGCATATCGCTTAGCTCCTTCTGCTGCGTGGTAAGGCGAATGCTTCCGGTATTCGTCTCGATGTCGATGATTACGTTGAGCAAGTCATCGACGAGCTTCACCGATTCGATTTCCGAATAGGGGACGACGAGGGAGACGTCCCGTTCGAGAGTCGACCAACAAGGGTCGAAGGGAAGCAGGATCATCTCGTTTTCGCACATCTGGAGGACAGCGACATCGCACGCACTGAAGAATCGGACGATCTTCTCGCTCAGATCTCCCGCCGCGCCTTTGACGATGATGCATCTACCTTCCAGAGGCGTATATCCTGCCTCGATTGCGTATTCCCATACCTTTTCCTCGCGAGCCATGGTTATTCTGCCCTTTTCGCTATCGATGATTTACCTGTTCTATTCTTCGATGGGAGTGACGATGGGCTTGCCGTCTGCACCAACAAGCACGGTCATGCCGGTGCAGCTGACACCAGAAGATGCTAGAAAGCCTGCCAGGAGATAATTCACTCCAGTCTGGCGGTCGACGAGAACGTATGTGCGATTCGCCAGGCCATGTTGTTGCATGTATGCCTGGACGAAACGATCGCCATTTTCTTTCATCGGGGAATTCCTTTCGTGTGAACCCGCAGGGTGTATGTGCCGCTTGGAGTTGATGAAAAGCGGCCTTTGCAAACATCATTCTTCTCATTCGTCCCTATGCCTGCAAGCGAATAATTACCGCAAAATGCCTGTTCAGATGAGTTGTCAAAGGATTTTGACAAGAGCATTCGTGGCATCCGCATCCCTTTGTCAGGCGCGTGACCTATCATTTCGGTCTACATGGCATCGGGATACGCCGATGGGCAAGCGGAAGGAAGAGGGCAATGGAACTTGCTCGGCAACTGAAAGCAAAGCGGGAGGAGCATGGCCTTTCCCAAGATGAGGTCGCGAAGGCGATATTCGTGTCGCGTCAGACCGTCTCGAACTGGGAGACCGACAAGACCTATCCGGATGTGCAGAGCCTGCTCTTGCTGAGCCAGCTGTTCGGCGTTTCCATAGACGAGCTCATCAAAGGGGATGCTGCTGCAATGCAGCAGGCCATCGAGGAGGACTCGCGCAAGATGAGGCTGCTGTCGATTGGCATGCTCGCCTTTTCGGGACTGGCCTTCCTCTTCCTCCTCGTGTTCTCGCTAGTCTGGCAAGAACCGTCGGGCTTTGCCCGCATGAGCAAGGGCAACATCGCGGGAGCGGCCACGTTCGTCGTGCTCTATGCCATCGGATTCGGGATGGCCATCGCCATCGATCGCTTGAAGAAGAAGCACGACATCGTTACCTACTGCGAAATTGACCGGTTCCTCAAGGGGGAGTTTGACGGCGAGCCCGACTCGCAGGGCTTCGCGCGCAGGCACCCGGCCCTCGGCGTGATGGTGAAGCTCCTCGGCGGCGCCGTTATTGGATTGATGCTAGCGGGATTGCTCCTTGTGCTTGAGGGCTGCTAACCTCTCTCGCACCTCTTTTGCGTAGCGTCTGCTTATCGGAACCTTCGAGCCTGAGATGAGCGCGATTTCTGCTGGTCTGACAGTCGCCACACGCTCTGAGTTTACGAGGTAGCTGTTGTGACAGCGCAGAAAGCTCTCCGGTAGCTTTGCAATGACGTCGTGCATCGTTGAGTACATTTGATATACGCCATCGTCAGAATGAATGAAGATCTTGCGCTTGACGCTCTCGATGTAGTCGATGGTTTCGACGGGCACGATGTGCATCTCGCGCGCAAACTTGACTACAAGCTTGGCAGGCGTGGACGCTTTGTTGGGATTGCTCGTATGTTGTTTACGCTGCATGGCACTCGTATCGAGCGCTGGCTTCTTTTGGGACATCATTAATCTACCCGAATTGCTTTTGATTCCGCGCGTTCAAAAGGGCGTTATGCCTACTCTACGGAAAGGGAAAACCTCAGGGAATACTTTTGGAATGAACGCTGCCTGCGTTGTCATGAAAACTGATTATCGCAAGACAGGGCAATTGCGAATACCGCTAATCAGAAGTCCGTGACTCCTCTGGAAACAGGGTCATGCGCGCTTCATCGAGGTATGCGCGGGCGTCTTCGTACTCACCGTGCTCGCAGAGGCTCTTCACCACGTGCATGTGATTGCGCAGGTCATGGCGAAGAACTGCCGCCTCTTGGAGAGAGGCTTGCATAGCAGATGCGGCAGCTAGACTCTCATTCACGCTGTGGCTAAGCATCTCGGTTTCCATGTCGATACGCTCTTTTTCCTGGTAACGGTTGATGCCGAAGAGCAAGAGCGCGTCTGTAATGATGGCGACCGCATAAAGGATTATCGCAATGAAAAGATCCGCGGCGCTTGCGTTCATGAATTGCAGTCCCATGAAAGCCACAATGTACAGAAGCGGCATTTGCACCAACACAAAGGGAAGAAATGCCCGGTATGCGATACCATCTTTGATGCTAGCTTGTGTCGATTTCTCCTCTGAGATGCCTAAACGCCCGCATATTCGATAGAGCGCCCATAGCGCAAGCATGCAGCAGCTCGTGTGGAACAGGATAGTGTCCCCGAAGTACGCGGGGATATGCGTAAGAACTGCGTTGTAATCCATGATTTCAGAACCTGTTAGCGCAACCCAAATAAGTCCCGATGGAAACTCCGCGGCGGCCATGATCGTGTTTGCGATGATCACTACCATTGTCTTTTTGAAAAGGTTCCCGCGCAAAAGCGCGATGGGAAACACGAGCAAACACACTACCGAGAAGAGAGCCTTTAGAGAGAGCGAAATCGTCGTTCGAAATGGCATAAAAAGCAAGGTGCTTGCTATCGTCAATATCCAGTACAACCTTGGATGGCGTGTTCCGAGAATCTTTACCAGCGTAAATGCAAACAAGAACTGCGTAGGAAGCACGTTCAGGCAATCTATCAGAAAGAACGCAGGGCCATACCCCTCGGGAAGGAGCTCTATCACAGCAGGTTCCCGCCCAGCCCGCCAAGATATGCCGTCAGTTTCTTGCGCACCGTCGTGTTGTAGTGCTGGCCGAGTGGCACCGTTTTGCCAGAGCGCATGACGAGCTCCTTTTCCCTTAACGTTGTAACGGCATCCATATTTACCAGGAAGCTCTTGTGGCAGCGCTCGAAGGAGGCGGGCAGCCTTCCGATCAAGCCAGAGACAGTTGCATACATCTCATAAGAGCCGTTCGCGGCGTGAATATGAACCTTGCGCAAGTTGCTCTCAACGTATTCGATTTCGTTAGTTCGAAGGTATGTGGTCTGCCCTTTATACGTGACAGGCAACACTTTGTCTTGTCGAGTGCGCAAGTTCTCGATTGCTTTGCATAGTGCCCTGTTAAATGTGTCTTGACTCACGGGCTTGACGAGGAAATAGGTATGCTGCGTTTCGTAGACGGGCTCGCAATACTCCATATATCCCGTTACATAGATTACTTCTGTCATGTCGTTTGAATTGAGCAGGGAGCGAACCGCGTCGATACCGTTCATGCTGCTGCCGTCGAGCTCTATGTCAGCAAAGAGGACATCCGGTGCGCCTTTGCTTTCTATGACTTCGACAAGCTCATCCGCCGTACTCATGCATTGTGTTGTGAGCTGGTCGGCAAAGGGGCTCGCCTCGATTAAGTTGAGATGCGCCCTAATTGATTCCTGATTGTCTTCTAAGATGATGGCGTTGTATTTCAATAGCAGACCTTCCGTGTGATTTCTCAGACATCTTCGCATACGAACATGGCTGCCGCAGAGAAGACGTCTTTCTCTGCGCTCGTTACGAGTGTGCCACCGTGACGTGAGGCAATTCCCTCAACTATAGAGAGTCCCCAACCGTGCTCTTCGATGCTTCTGAAGATTGGTCGCCTTCTCGGATTTTGCATATGAGCTTCTTTACTCAATGTGCATGACGTATTGGACGGCATGCTGTTGCGCGTGCTCACCACGAGCATGTTGCCACGCATCTCTGATGCCATCTCCACAAATGGCTTGGCGCATTCGTTTTCTGCTGACCGTTTCGCGGCTTCCAAGGCGTTGTCCAAGAGATTGGCGAATACGGCGCATAGCTCCACGTCCGAGATACGAGAAACGTTGCGAGGAACGTTGATCGCGAACGATGTGTCTATGCCTGCTGCCGTGCATTCATCATGCTTTATCGCTGCAAGCACATCTATGGCTGGATGTTCGCAAAAACGCAAGGTGACGCTATCCAGGGCCGCTCGCATGTCCGCAAAAAGAGCATCATCATGCGGGTTCTCTTTCTCTTCCAGCAGCCTTGACGCCTCCTGAAATTCGCGATCAGCCGTACGGTGGATCGCCTTGATGCGCTCCATGTCCTGCCGCATCTTCGAGTTGTATCGCCTTTGTGCTTCCAATTGGCTGACAAGCGTCTCCATGCGCAACTCTGAGCTTGCCTTGTCCTGGACGCTTTTCAGGTTGCGGAACAGGAGCACGTCAATGGGAAAGCACACGAGAGTGAGGATAATGATCAATACGGGTATCCATGCCGGACAGGATGAATTCGCGGCCCAGTATGAAATTGCCACGATGGTCAGAAGCTGGCTAAGAGGGAAAAGCGCGTATATGATTCGCTGGGATAATGAGGAGCTTCGTCCTCCCGGCTCTTTGCGGCAGGAAAATGAGCAAGCGGATGTCGTGCAAGAGGCGACTTCTGTCGCCGTACCTCCATTCCGCATCCGCGCTCTCCCCACTATGATCTTGGTATTGGATTGCCCTAGGCCAGCTGCTCGCCGGCCGTGGGGCCTGCGGCCATCTGGTACACCGCGTCCACGTGGATGAAGCAGCCGCCCTTCGCCTTGATGGGTAGCCCCATGGAGGCGAACTTGGCGTCCACCATCTCCTTTTGGACGGCGAACTCGTCACCTTCGTTGACGTAGCGTGCCGTGCCATGAATCTGATAGGCGTCGTGTCCCGTCCAGAACGCGATGGCGACCTTCTGGTTCTCCTTCAGGTTGGCCAACGTCTTCTTGAAGAACTGGTCGGAGATGTAGACCGTTTCCTCGTCGATGACGGTCTTCATGCCGATGGCGGCTCCGTTGGGCGTCCCGTCGGCAGATGCCGTGCACAGGACCATGTTCTCGGCCGTTTCGAATAGTTCCCTCACGTCTTGGGTCATGGCTGCCATGGTGGCTTCCTTTCTCGCAAACTTTCGTTGCGGATAGTATACGCCCTCGGCTATCATGTCCCTCCTTGTTTCGTAGCGCGGCAGAGGGGATTCCCATGAACGAGGAAATCGATATCGAAAGCTGGACTGATAGCCTCGTCGGCAAGGCGCTCGACGTTTTTGGTCCCCGCCTGAAGCTCGTCGGTATCCAGGGCAGCCGTGCCCGAGGGGAGGCCCGGCCTGACAGCGACATCGACGTCGTGCTGATCGTGGAGGGGTTGGATGACGATGACCTTACGGCCTATCGCGCCTTGCTGGCTACCATGCCCCACGGCGATCTTGCCTGCGGGTTCACGGGGTCGCCGGAGCTGCTCGCCGCATGGCCACGCCACGACGTATTCAATTTGGTCCAAGATACGCGCGCCGTGTTCGGCTCCTTCGACTTCATGGATACGGAATTCACCGCCGATGATGCGATGCTATCTGCCAAGGTAGGGGCTTCGGAAATCTACCATGCGATGAGCCATGAGCTCGTCTTCGCCGAAGGCTCGCTCGACGCCATCGTTGCCGTCTGCGTAAAATCGGCCTTCTTCGTCATGCGTGCATTGCACTATGCCAAGACCGGCGAGTATCCGCCGAGCCGCACTGCCATGAGAGAGCTCGCAACGGAGCAAGAGGCGATGTTCCTTGATGCCTACGACAACCCCGATGCCTTCGGAACCGAGGAACTTGCCCACGCGCTTCTCGCCTGGTCGAGCTCTATCGTAAGCCTATAGCGACTCTTTCCCCTCACGAGAGGGGGATCATGTCGAGGCGCAGGGTCTGCTCGACGACCTTCATCAGGTCATCGTCGCTGATGTCGGGCTTGACCTTCACGAGTCCCACCAGGCCAAAGATTGCGACGCAGAACATTTCGTAGACGAGCTCGATCTCTATCTGATGGTATGCGGCGTATTCGGTGGCGATGTGATCGTAGAGAAGTTCCGCCGTTTCCCGAGTTGCCCTTACGTCAAACGCGTCACGCACGCCGAGTTCCTCGAGCACGCGAATCATCGGGCGCGGGGTGCCCTCGGCATCGTAGAGCGCGTAGCGGAAGATGCGCACGCACTTCCTGAGCGAGCCCCGGGTGTCTCCGAAGACCCGCTCTTCGTTCCATGCGATGACGCTCTCCACCAGATCCTCGACATAATCGTCGATGACCGCCTCGATGATGCCGTTCTTGTTTCCAAAATGATAGTAGACGAGCTCGCGGGTCACGTTGGCCTCCTGCGCGATGGCCCTGACCGTGGTAGCTCGTACTCCGTCACGCTCGAAGAGCTTGCGGGCAGCCGTGGCAATGTTGCCGCGTGTTCCCGTGAGGCGGCGCGTCTCATTCAGGTTCTGTCTATGAGGACGAACATGCGAGGCGGCTTCACGCGGCGAGCGCTCCCCATATTCGAGGATTGTCGTCATGTCCTCACCTGGCCTAAGTTGGCAGATCTCGTCATGTCTTTCACATATTTAGCCGATATGTTAAATCTTATTATACTCTGGGATGATACACTGCGGCTGATTTCCCGTATTTAGCTGGGAAAACACCGAGGTGAGGAGGCACGCCATGACGGTTCCTGTTTGGGTCACTCCAATTTCGATGGTGATATACACCATACTCCTGATGTTGTTCACGGAGTTCATGCGTCGCCACTATCGCACCTCCATGTGGTTTTGGGTGGTTTCGCTCGCCACCATCCCGTTTTGGATCATGAACATACCGGCCGATGACTGGTTCCGTTGGGCCAAGAACCTGTCGGTCATACTGCCGCTCATCTATGCCGGAATCGGGCGCATCGCCGCCGTGCAGCAAAAGGACACCCCGTTTTGGCGCCTCATGCGCCAGCGCTGGGTGCGCTGGGTGCTCTACGGCATCGTGTTCTGCAACATCGCCGAGGCGACCTTGCGCGACGTCGAGATGGGTAACTACATGAACGCCCTGGCCGGGTTCATCCTGTGCGTTACGATGCCCTTCGGCGATAAGTACTGGAAGTACGACACCGCGCATTACGGCGAGATCATCGCCTACACGGTGCCCATGTGGAACTTCCTCTACACCACGTGGAACGCGTGCTTCGTCTATGCCGAGGGCCATGCGTTCTTTGCCAGCACCTGCTGCATCCTGGCGGCAGCCGAGCTCTATCCCATCATCAAGCGGCAGCCGGAGCTCTATATCACCGGTCGAATCTACACTCTGGGCATTCATTTGCTGCTGCGCAGCTGCTTCCCGCTGCTGTTCCCCACCATCATGAACAGCGCGGCCTGGTTCAACCCCGACGTGATGTACTGGTGGGGCATGATCAACGGCATCATCGGCATTCCGTTCGTCTTTTGGTACTGCTACCAGCTGAGCAGCGGAAAGGCCGATGTCACCTTCCGTCGGCGCAAGGCCCGAGAGGAATACCTCATTGGCCGAGAGGAAGGGCTGATAGACGAATACGGAGACCCGGTGAGTACCGAGGCTGCCATCGTCGTGGACGAGCAGGTGGGCGACAAGCCCGAAGTCTCCAAGTAGGCATCGAGGGAAGGGGAACCACCATGGGGATTCTGTATCAAGCCGCCGATCCCATCTACTGGGCCATCTGGCTGTTCGTCCTGTTCGCGCTCATGGCCTTCAACGAACTGGGACGCGTGAAGCTGTGGGCCGGCCTGGCGCTTTTCGCCATCGTTCCCATCGCGCTGACCATCTTCGTCTGGCCCGAGACCGCAGCGCCCGGTAACGAGTACGGAACCGGCACCTGGTTCAATTGGGTGAAGACCTATTCGGCACTTGCGGGCTGCCTTGGCTTCATCGCCTTGCGCTTCGTCAAGTGGAACGGCAAGGACGGCAAGGTCCACTATCTCTACGAGAAGAAGTGGGCGCTGTGCTTCCCACCGCTCATCCTCGCCATCAACATCGCCGAGGCCGTCATTCGCGACTTCCAGGTGTTTGGCTTTGCCCTGTGGAGCGGCGGCGTCGTGGAGAACCTCTGGACCATATCCGGCCCGTGGAACATCATGAACGGCATTGCGGGCATCTTGAATATCGTCACGATTTGCGGCTGGTTCGGAATCTTCATCTCGAAGGATTCCTCCAAGGACATGATCTGGCCCGACATGATCTGGCCCTGGATCATCGCGTATGACCTGTGGAACTTCGCCTACACCTACAACTGCATCTCGGATCACTCGGCCTACTGCGGCCTGGCCCTCCTGCTCGCATGCACCATCCCCACCTTCTTCATCAAGCGGGGCGCGTGGTTGCAGCACCGGGCCCAGACGCTTGCGCTGTGGATCATGTTCGTCATGACGGTCCCGCAGTTTGCCGATGTGCTGGCACCCATTCCCACCACGCACAATCCCACCGCGTTCTTCGTGGTGAGCCTCATCGCGCTGGCGGCAAACGTCGCCGTGGCCGTCTACCAGCTCTATCGCATCCGCAAGTTCAAGCTCAATCCGCTCAAGGACGAGATCTACAAGGGTACCAAGCCTTACGAGCGCATCGTCGAGGAGAACCGTTAGGGGCGGTTCTCATCGGCTTTTTCGTCAGCGAACCCGCAGCGTGCATGACTCGGCATGCTGCGGGTTGTTTATGCATGTGTAGACGGCGCTTTGCCGAATGATGCCTTGTAGTCCGCGCCCCACTTCTCCATGGCGTCGAGGATGGGTTGCAGGGATTGGCGGTATCCTTGGATGACGCAGGACGGGGATAATGTCATCAAGCCCGATCGCCCTGCTCTCTAGCCACAGGGTCAGAGCTTTTGGATGATGCCTCGTCCTACTCCCGTGAGTCTCTCGATCTGCCGCACGGACAGGCCGCAGTCTCGCAGTTGCCGCAAGGCGTCATTTCTCTCCTTGCGAGACATGCTAGCGATCGAGTTTGCAAACTCGTCTCCGAAAAAACGTCTGGCAATTTCGACAGCCTCGCCATCGGGAATCACTGTACGTTTTATCGCAATCTTCCCTTCTTTGACAACGACATCCAGCTCTATCTCATCATCGGGTGCGTTTTTGTGAAACTCGACAAACGACTGAAGCTTGCCAAAGCAGTCCAGCACGAAGTCCGTCGCGCAAATGCTTGATCTGTCGACGTATTCTGCGTAGCTGCTCCAGGGATAGGCGTCATAGGAGCAGGTTCCAGCGCGCTGCGGGTTCATGTGGATATAGCGGACGAGCGTCATCAGGTATGCGTCATCCTCGACCGGATAGCTTTTGAATCTGTCTTGGAAAACTGGCCCCACATGACCATGCCGACCGTTGTAATAGCGCGCAAACGAGGTGCCGAGCGATCTCATCAGATTGGTGAGATCCGCTAGTTCGCATTTGAGCAGGATATGAACATGATTCTCCATGAGGCACCACGCAAGGATTATGGCGTCGTGCTTGTCCTTGTATTGCGCGAGCTTTCCAAGGAGGAATCGCCTGTCTTCATCGTCTTCGAACAGAATCCTGCGACCAGCGCCCCTGATGATCACGTGATAGATATCGCTGGAAGACCTTTGGCGAGGGATGTGGGTCATGCTTACTCCTTCAGCCGCTTTTCCGGGTAAGTGTAGCAGATGATGACATTATCCCCGTCCTGCGTCACCGCTCTGCGTCACCGCTAGTCCACTTAGCAGATGGCCGTTGCCGCATAAGTCCTCTATCATTCTCGAGGGCGCAGGATAGAGAGAAGAGGAGCCATGTCGTTAGAGAGGGCAAAGAAGTATCTCGCCGAATACGGACGTGACGGGGATGTCTTGGAATTCGAGACATCGAGCGCCACGGTGGAGCTTGCCGTCCAGGCGGTCGGTTGCGAGCCCGAGCGCATAGCCAAGACGCTTTCGTTTGCGGTGGGCGATCGGGTGGCGCTCGTGGTGTGCGCTGGAGACGCGCGCATAGCGAATCCTAAGTTCAAGACGCGCTTCGGGTGCAAGGCGAAGATGCTGTCTGCTGATGAGGCGGAAGAGCGCATCGGTCATGCTGTCGGTGGCGTGTGTCCCTTTGGCGTGAAAGACGGGTGCGATGTCTATCTCGACGAGTCCCTGCGCAGGTTCGACATGGTCTATCCGGCGTGCGGAAGCTCCAACAGCGCCATCGCGTTGACGCCCGATGAGCTGGCGGCGACTGTTCCCAAAAGCGAATGGGTGGACGTCTGCAAGCTGCCGGAGTGAGACACGCCACCTGTTTCGATTGGGCTTTCCCGCGCGGCAATAGGCGAGCCTACGGCTATAGTGTGTGCGTACCAAGACGAAGGCGGCCGCGTGAAAGAGCAAAAAGAGAGCATCTGGAGCTTTCCCTACATCGCGTTGATGATGGTGAACCTCTTCCAGTCTATGGCTGCGTTCATGGCCAACACCACGCTTCCGGTTTACGCTGACGCGCTGGGAGCATCTCCTTCCATGGTAGGTATAGTGGTGAGCTCGTTTTCCGTGACGGCATTGCTCATCAGGCCCTTCGCGGGCCCTGCGTTCGACAGCTTCTCGCGCAAGCGTCTGCTCATGGCGTCGCAGTGCATCATATGTGCCTGCATGCTCCTCTACGGTGTGGTGGATTCCCTGCAGGGGCTTGTCATCGTCAGGCTCGTACACGGCATTGGGATTGGATGCAGTGGTCCGCTCGCCATGTCGCTCGTATCGGAGTTCCTTCCGGAGTCGAGGTTCGCGAGCGGAATAAGCATCTATGCCCTGGCGCAGTCGTTCGCGCAGGTGGTCGGTCCGGCAGCGGGGTTGTACCTAGTGAATGCCATCGGCTTTTCGCCATCCTATTTCCTCGCTGCGGGTTGCCTTCTGGTGGCCATTTGCGGTGTCGGGCTCATACGGGAGCCGTATCGGAAGCGCTTGCGCTATGAGCTGAAACTTGATCGCATGTTCGCGCCGGAGGCAGTGGGAAAGGGGGTCGCCCTGATGCTGCTTGCGACCTCGTTTTCGTGCATGGGCGCCTACGTCGTGCTGTATGGTTACTCCGTGGGGGTTTCCCAGATGGGGGTCTTCTTCATCGTGTACGCCTTCTGTCTGTTGGGGACGCGTCCCCTATTCGGAAGCATGGCCGACAGGTTTGGCGCGCCGCGCATGCTCGCCGTCGGCATCGCGTTCTTCGCGGCATCCTATGTTGCGCTCGCCGTCGCGGACAATCTGTCGGCGTTCATCATCGCCGCGATTCTAGGTTCGGCCGGATTCGGATGCTGCGGCCCGCTGCTCCAATCCGCCGCGCTGGCCTCCGTGCCTCCGTCTCGGCGCGGCGCCGCAAGTAACACCGCCTTCATGGGGCTTGATCTGGGAATGCTCACCGGTCCCATCATCGGGGGAATGGTCATAGAGGCCGCGATGCCGGTTCTCGGTAGCCAACCCGAAGCGTATTCGCTCATGTGGCTTGTGATGCTCATACCCGCCATAGGCGCCTCCCTCATCGTCCTGCGTTGGAATCTGCAACGCCGGTAGGGCCATGAGACAGGGGCTAATGAGTCATTAGGTGTGGCCCTTTGTCTCATAGTCGCATTATTGGCCGGTATCCCGCATATCGGCCATTTTTGTGCGTCGCGGCGAATCCTAGACTAGTCAGAAAAGCAAAACGCGGCACTGCGGCCCTTTCGGCCAGGCAAGAGGAAAGGCCCGGATTATGAGACCAATGGACTTTGCAAAGCGCACGGCGGCCAACAAGCTCGTCGACTACCTCTGCGCAGACCCCGAAAACAACATGAGCAAGGTGATGGACAAGATCAACGCCATTTGCCCTGATGCCCTATTTCCCGCTCAGCGCGAGGCGTTCACGAAGGTCATGTCCGATCCCGACAACAACATGTACCAGCTCATGATGCGGATCATGAACCTCAACCCCGAGGTCCGCAATGACATGATCAAGACCGTCCTGGTCGAGTCCAACCTCATAGCGTGGGGCATACAGGAAAAGATGCGCGAGAAGTACCGCTGCAACATCCCCTGGGCCATCCTGCTCGATCCCACGAGCGCCTGCAACCTGCACTGCACGGGTTGCTGGGCGGCGGAGTATGGCCACAAGCTCAACCTGAGCTACGACGAGATTGACTCCATCATCCGCCAAGGCAAGGAACTCGGTGTTCACATCTACATCTACACGGGTGGCGAGCCGCTGGTGCGCAAGCACGACCTCATCAAGCTCTGCGAGGCGCATCCCGATTGCGCGTTTCTCTGCTTCACCAACGCCACACTCATCGACGAGGAGTTCTGCCAGGAGATGATCCGCGTCAAGAACTTCATCCCGGCCATCTCGGCCGAGGGCGATGAGGCCGCTACCGACGGGCGCAGAGGCGAGGGCACATACGCCAAGGTGGAGGCCGCCATGGATCTGCTGAGCAGACATGGGCTGCCCTTTGGCGTCTCCATTTGCTATACCCACGACAACGCGCCTTCCGTTGCCAGCGACGAATACTTCGACTGGCTCATCGAGAAGGGCGCGTTGTTTGCCTGGATCTTCACCTACATGCCCGTGGGCAAGGACGCCCCTACCTCCCTCATGCCCACCCCCGAGGACCGCGAGCGCCTCTACCGCTTCAACCGCCGCATACGCGAGACCAAGCCCATCCTCACCCTGGACTTCCAGCACGATGGCGAGTTCGTGGGCGGTTGCATCGCCGGTGGCAGGCGCTATCTGCACATCAACGCCGCAGGTGACGTCGAGCCCTGCGTGTTCATCCACTATTCGAATGCCAACGTCCGCGAGATGTCGCTACTCGACTGCCTGCGCTCGCCCATCTTCATGGCTTACTACGAAGGGCAGCCCTTCAACGACAATCTCCTGCGGCCGTGTCCGATGCTCGAGAATCCCGAGTGCATCGAGCGCATGGTCGAGGAGACGGGAGCCCACTGCACCGATTTGCAGGCGACCGAAAGCGCTCACGACCTTGCGGAGAAGTGTCGCCCTGCGGCACGCGAGTGGGCCCCGGTGGCAGAAAGGCTCTGGACCGATCCGGAGGATCCGCGTGCCGAACTGCGCAACCGCACTTGCAGCGGTCTGGCCGACAGCGATCTGGATCGCCTGAAGCGCCAGGGCCGCACGATGCATGCCGCTTTCGATCCCGACCGCGACAAGGACTCCATCTTCGCGACAAAATAACGGCTGACGCAGCGCGCGTCAGTCGCCCATCGTCACGCATTTGTAACGCCCATCGGGGCTGCTTGCATGCTATTCTTCCCGTTAATTGGCTGCACGGGCTAATTAAATGGCCAGTGTATCCACGGTCCGTCGATGGGGAGAGCCATACCGAGACCCCACTACAAAAAGGGCGATGACACCGCCCGTGACAAGCTGGAAGCGGCGTTCTGGGATGCGCTCGCCGAAGGGTCCTACGAGGGCATAAGCGTGGTGGGGCTGTGCAGGTCGGCTGGTGTGAACAAGAACACCTTCTACTACCACTTCGACAACATCGACGAGCTGGCCCGTGCGGCGGCGGAGTCCCTTGTCGAGACGCAGTTCATCTACACGGTCATCGAGGCGATCAGGGGAGATGCGCAGATTCCCGACTACCTCTCGAAGAGCGAGTTCTCGATGCGCCTGGATCGGGTATGCCTCCTGGCCGATGATAGGGCCCCTTCTCAGTTGCGCCGCATGCTACATGACGCCATCCTGAGGATGTGGAGCGCCAAGTTGGGCATTGACGTGGACGGGCTCGATTTGCGAGACCGTACGTCCCTGGAGTTCGTCATCGGCGGATTTCTGGGAATCTTCGCGTACAGGAGTCGCGAGAGCGGGAGCTTCGACCTGAAGGACATCTGGGGCGCGGATTACCTGTATCACGCGTTCGATATCGTGAACAAGCTGGTGGAGGATAGCCAGCAGACGTAGGCGAGAGGAGGCGATGAAGAATGCCCATTCTCCTGACTCCAATGCGGCAGAGCCTATGATATCAATCGCAATATGAGACAGCGTCCCTGAGCAGCTGTCTCATTCTGTGCCGATGTGTCAGGGGGTCAGACCCCCTGACACACGCACGCGAGATTTGCCCGCCTGCTACTCCGAATCGCTGCTCGCCTCTGCCATGCGCTTGCGGCCACGCCAGGCAAGCACGGCGAACACGACGGCCGCGAGAAACGCAATACCCGCCAGCGTGCCCACGATGGCGATCGTCCTGTCACCGGTTTCGACAAGCGTCATGGTCTTTTCCGTGCCGGTCGTGTAGGCGTTGATGGTCTCTTCGGCATCCTTCTTGTTCACGGGGTTTTCGAGCATCTCGTCGGTGATCTCGACCGTGTCGTCAACGGCCTCGCCGTTGCCGGGCGCATCGTCGTTTCCATTCCCGACGAAGTCCTCGACGATCACGTCATCGGGAAGCGTGGTGATGAGGTCGTCATGGTCGAAGATCTGGTCGGGAATCTCCACAGCATCTGGCAACGTGGTGATCTGGTCGTCATAGTTGACGTCCCCATCGGGAACTTCCACGGCATCCGGCAAGGTGGTGATCTGGTCGTCGTGGTCGAAGATGCCATCGGGAATCTCGATGCCGTCAGGCAGCGTCGTTGACGAGGGCGTGTAAAGCACGTTGATCACGTTGTTGTCAGGGTCCGTGCCCAGGCGAATCTGGGCCGGATACGTGTCGATCACGTAGGTGTCGTCAATCTTGTACTCGTAGGCATCGCCTACGATGAGCTTGTCAAAGCGCTGGTTGGTGAAAGTCTCCGATCCGAGTTTGGTGAACTCAACGTCCTGGGGTGCAAGGGCGCCGCTCCACGAATCGGCAGTCAGGTCGGCGCCGGTCATGAGATAGTAGTTGACCGTGTACTCGGAATTCCACAGCCGCACGTAGTTGAGCGTGTAGACGTTTTGGCTCGGATCACGCGACACGACCATCCTGTTGGGCCATCCATCCCAGAAGAAGTAGCCGGGAATGTCCACGACATAGCTCCAGGCGGTCAGCTCCTGGCCTTCATGAAAGCCCGAGAGGGTACGCGTCCCCATGAGGCGAAGGCCATTCTCGTCTTTGGGTACGTCGGGGTCATCGAACATGACCATCTCGTAGTAGTTGAGCGTGATGGAGCAATTGTCGGCGGGAGAGAGGCCAGCATCTTCGTCGTTAGCCAGGGTCTGGTCCTGTACTGTCGACGTTGGGACCTCGAGCTCGTTTCCCTGCGTATCCACGACGGTTTGCGTGGGGTTTTCGGCGAAGGCGCTGTAGGCGCAGTACGCGCTCAGGACAATGCCAATGCACAGGAGCGCAATTGCCGAAACCAGGGTGACCTTGAAGAAACGCATGGAAGTGGGGCCTGAAGCAAGCGTCTTCATGATAAACGCCTCCTTAAGTGTTAATGATGTTGCTGTCAAGAATAATACAGCGTTTATTTGTCTTTCGGTAGTAAATTATCGGTATAGTTTCCAAAAAGACAGAAATGCGATATGTCATCTCGAGCGAAGGAGCCCCCCCATTGTCATTTCGAGCGAAGGCGCGAAGCGCCGGAGTCGAGAAATCTCTCCCCCATTCCCACCGGCTTACAATCTTGTCATTCTCGATCATGGAGCCCCATCATCTAGTAACTTACCTCGTATGGAAAGGAACTTCGCGATGGAGGTGAGATGCAGATGGGGTCAGTCAGCTCGTTTCTGAGCAGCTTTAGCGGTAGCTTCAAAGCCGCTCTTCTCATCTGGCCGTTCCTCTCCTTTGCTCTCACGCTTCCCGTGCTCGTGTACCTCTATCATCGCGACGGCCGCTTGCGCCTGTCGTCGGCCGTGGCCGCTTACCTCACGATCCTCTACATCGCGGGTCTGGGTTGCTTCACGCTCTATCCGCTTCCAAGCGGGGATGCCGGCCCGGGCATCACCTACGGCATCCCACCGCAGTTCGATCCGCTCAATTTCGTCCACGATATTGCGAAGGACGGCATCAGGGCGGTTCTGCAGCTGCTGTTCAACGTCGTGCTGTTCGTGCCGCTGGGGTTCATCGCGAAGCGCTTTCTGCGCCTGGGTTTTGGCGTGACCGTGCTCATCTCGCTCGGAACGACGATTCTCATCGAGACGGCACAGCTCACGGGGCTCTTTGGCATCTATCCGTATGCCTACCGCACTTTCGAGGTGGATGACATCATCTGCAACACACTCGGCGGCGTCATCGGGTGGTTGTGCGCGTGTGGTCTGGGGCGTGTACTGCCCGAGGAGAGGGCCATCTTCCTGAAGACGACCCATGACCCCGGCTTTGTGCGCCGATGCGTGGCCCTCTGGGTTGACCTGATGGTTATCGCCCTGTGTACGGAAGGACCATGGCTGTTGCTGGCCCTGACGAGCGAGGCGTTTCTCGACGAGCCCTTCACGATAGCGGGGCTTACCGCGACTCAGACGGAGATGCTCATGATGTACGTCTGCTTCGCCCTTTCTTGTGCTGTCTTCGAGGTCGTGGTGCCCTGGTGCAACGATGGGAGTACGGTTGGCGGCAAGCTCGTGCATATGTCGTTCGAGACGAAAAAGCGGACGGGATCGCAGCGAGTGCTCTTCTACGCGGTGCGCACTGCCGCGCTCATTGCTATCCTCGTCTTCCCGCTTGTGCTCGTCCCAGTCGTTGTCATCTTCTATCTTATCGCGCGCAAAATGCCCTACGACTATCTGCCGGGACAATAACGGCGGGTGAGACAAATGGATAGGGCATTTGTTTTATGGATGCCGATCGTTTGCGTTGGGCGTGCCAAGGATTCCCGGGTGTTGACCGTCTTAGGGGCCACGCCGTGTCTCAGTTTGGCGAAAACACGGTCATCACCTGGGAATCCTTGGCATTCTACGGTCACGCGGACATGATTCTCGGCAGTACGCTAGGTAATTTGGTCAGGCTCTTATGATTCTTGGCATAAAGATAGGGCTGGAGGATAATCGGCTCAATAGAACGTGACGATCCGGGAGGGACCCATGAAGCGCGATTATCCCAATCTCTGCAAACCCCTCAGGGTGGGCAACCTGACATTCCGCAACCGCATGGTGTCGGCTCCCATGGGTGCCACCGACATCACGGCCGAGGGTACGCCGGGCTTGCGCACCCAGGGCTTCTACGAGGCCCGCGCCAAGGGCGGTTCCGCCGCAGTCACCGTGAGCGAGCTCGTGGTCCATCCCGAGACCGACGGCTCGCAGATGCTGCACCTCTCGCTTGCCACGCCCGGGCAGCTCGGCGCGTTTGCCTACGTGGCCGACGCCATCAAGCGCCACGGGGCCATCGCCTCTATCGAGCTGTCGCATTCCGGTCAGTACGCGGGCACGTACATGGTGGATAAGAAGAAGAAAGCCGACCTGTGCCAATGGGGGCCGAGCGATGCCGTGCGTCCTGACGGGCTTCCCGTGCGGGCACTTTCCGTCGAGCAGATCGAGGATATCGCCGCTGCCTACGCCGATGCTGCCGTGCTGGCGCGTCGCGCGGGCTTCCAGATGTGCATGGTCCATGCGGGCCATGGTTGGCTCATCAACCAGTTCCTGTCGCCGTACTTCAACAAGCGCACTGACGAGTACGGCGGTTCCCTCGAGAACCGCCTGCGCTTCGCCCGCCAGATACTCACCGCGATTCGCGAGGCTACAGGTCCCGGATTTCCCATCGAGCTGCGCATGAGCGGCTCGGAGCTCTTCGACGGCGGCTATGACATCGAGGAGGGATGCCGCATCGCCCAAGGCCTCGAGGATCTTGTTGACCTCATTCACGTGTCGGCCGGCTCCTACCAGTTTGGCTTCTCGATAACTCATCCGTCGATGTTCCGCGAGCATGGTTGCAACGTGCCGCTGGCCGCGCAGATCAAGCAGCACGTGTCCGTGCCGGTCATCGCCATCGGTGGCCTGTCCGACCCGGTGCAGATGGAGGAAATCGTCGCCAGTGGCCAGGCCGATGCCGTCGCCATGGCCCGTGCGCTGCTAGCCGACCCCGAGCTTCCCAACAAGGTCATGGCCAATCGGGGCGACGAGGTCGTAAAGTGCCTACGTTGCTTCGTCTGCATGGCCGAGCGTCCCGTGACCCAGACGCGTCGATGCGCCGTGAACCCGCTCATCGGCCGCGAGTTCGAGGGACTGAGCGCGACGCCCGCGGTCCGGCCCAAGCGCGTGCTCGTGGCTGGCGGTGGCATCGCCGGCATGAAGGCGGCCCACACCGCGGCGCTGCGCGGCCATGACGTCACGCTGTGCGAGGCAAGTGACGAACTTGGCGGCATCCTGCGCACCGAGGCGGCGCTTCCCTTCAAGTACGACATGTACGAGCTGGGACGCACCTATGCGCACCTGTGCCGCGAGGCCGGCGTCGACATTCGGCTCGAGACACCCGTGACCGCCGCATTGTGCGAAGAGCTCGAACCCGACGCGCTTATCATCGCCGTGGGCTCCGAGCCCATCAAGCTCCCCTTCCCCGTGGCTGAGGACGCTCGCGTGATTTCCATAGACGAGCTCTACCTGGACGGCGCCGAGCCGGGACCAGAGGTCACCGTCATTGGCGGCGGTCTCACCGGCTGCGAGTGCGCGCTGCAACTGGCACGCACGGGTCACAAGGTGCACCTCATCGAGATGCGTCCCGAACTGGCTCCCGATGCCAACATCCGCCATCGCCCCATATTGCTGGCGGAGCTGGAGGGCGAGGACATCGACGTGCTGACGGGCGCGGCCGCGAAGTGCGTGGACGCCGATGGCGTGACGGTCACCATCGATGGCGAGGAGAGAGTGGTGCCGTGCCAGTCGGTCATCGCTGCCATCGGCCAGCGCTCGCGCAGCGCAGTTGTCGACGAGCTACGTGACGGCGCGCCCTTCGTACGCGTCATCGGCGACGCCCAGCGCCCGGCCAACATCACGCTCGCGATCTACGAGGCCTACCACGCCGCGCTGGATGTGTAGGGATATGCTATAATATCGTATATTCATTACATTAATATGTATAATAGCTTAATTATGAGACATTAAGGATATTCATGAAGCGTCCGACCCCTACGAAGACGAGACTGGCTGCCAAGGACATTGGCGAGTCGGTGACAACATGGCGCAAGCTGCGCGGACTGACCATGCAGCAACTCGCCGACAAGGCGAACGCGAGCAGAGCCACTATCTCGCGGTTGGAGAATGGCGACCCCTCCGTGTCCTTTGAGACCGTGCTCAACGTGGCCACCATGCTCGGCATCATGGACCGTGTCATCGACGCCTTCGATCCTTTCGAGACCGATTATGGTCGTCTCAGGGCCGAAGAAGAGCTTCCCCAAAGGGTGAGACGATAACATGGTTCCCGCACTCGAAGTCTACGATGCCTCCCTGGGAGACGACAGGCTTGTCGGCATCGCGAGGTTCTCATTGCGCCGCGCTGCCATATCGACCACATTCGCTTATGGCGAGGCGTGGCTTGCGGGAGGGCAAGGCTCCTATGCGATTGATCCGGCATTGCCGCTCATGGCAGGTTCTCAACACTGCTCGGGATTGCCTGGTGCGTTTCGCGACTGCTCTCCCGATCGTTGGGGTCGCACGCTCATTAAGCGCGAGGCGCGGGAAGATGCGCTGCAAAGGGATCTGCCCCTGCATCAGCTCGATGATGTTGACTTTCTCATAGGGGTGTTTGACCAAACACGCGAAGGGGCGCTGCGTTTTTGCGAGCCGGGAGGAGATTTCCTTGCTACCTCATCGCCCGTTCCGCCTATCGTCCAGCTGCCGGCTCTTCTCCATGCGAGTCACGACGTGGCACGAGACGATGCAGGGCGTGATGAAATCAAGATATTGCTGGCCGCGGGGTCGGGATCGCTTGGCGGCGCTCGGCCAAAGGCGTCGGTATGCGATGGTGGTCGTCTTCTGCTGGCAAAGTTCTCCCATCCTGACGATGAGTGGAATGTGATGGCTTGGGAGAAGACCGCGCTTGACCTTGCGAAGATGGTGGGAATTCCCACGCCGGCTTGTCAGCTGATCCGCGCGGGCGACGAGAGCGTCTTGCTCCTCGATCGCTTCGATCGCGAGAACTCGCGCATAACGGGACCTCGCATCCCTTATATGAGTGGCATGACGGTTTTGGAGAGCACGGATGGTGAGTCACGAGATTATATCGAGCTAGCAGAGGCAATTGCGTTGCTTGCAAATGAGGCTTCGCAAGAGCTGAGGGAGCTTTTCAAGCGGATTGCCTTCTCAATAGCAATAAACAACACGGATGATCATCTGCGAAACTGGGGGTTCCTAAGGCGAGGCAAAAGTTGGCTGCTATCTCCGATTTTTGACGTGAATCCCAACCCCTATGCCGACGCCCTACGCGTGACTGCCATAGCGGGTGAGGCGCATGGAAAAGAGTCGATGGGCTTGCGCGATTTCGCGGCATATTGTGGAATATCTCCCGATGAGGCGCTGACAATTGTCGAGAGCGTTCTGCGCGCAGTTGCACAGTGGCGTACGATGGCGAAAAAGAACGGATGTTCCAAGCGAGAGCTGGAGATGTTCCAGCCCGTGTTTGAGCAAAAGGCTCGTGGTCTGCAAGAGGCCTTTGTTCGGTAATCGACTTGAGAAGCGCTTTCTGGAAAAACGAATTTCGCAGCGATGCTTCTTAAACAGGAAGCATGCACATCGGAGGCGAGTAGCGCCGGAGCGCAAGCGCGCGAGTGGCCCCTACCCAAAAAGCCTCATGCTGCGCTCGCGCGTGACGACGCTTTGCGCGGCGCTCAGGTGTATGCGCACGGCCTCCTCGTCGCTGTGGCACGTCTCGAGGAGTGCGTCATACGTGGGAAGAAGCAATTCCTCCGTTCGGTCACGCCCCCTTGGCGTCAGTTGCAGCAGCTTGGTCCGGCGGTTTTCCATGCTACGCTCCTTGGAGATGAGCCCTTGGGATTCCAGGGTTTTCATGGGAGCCGTGATGTCGCTGCTCTTCAGGAAAAGGTAGTCGGCGACGCGCGATGCGGTCACGTTGGGACCGAGCAGGTAGAGCGCGAGCAGCACGCGAAGCTCCGACGTCTTGAGGCCGAGCTCGCGCAGGCGCTGAGCCGTGATCGTGCGCGAGATCATGATCGTGTCGAAGAACGCCGTGTCCAGGCGGAACTTGCCGTTTTCGATGCGCTTTGCGTCGTGCAGCGTCACCGCGCTGGTCGAACTGGCGAAGGCGGCCTCGAGCTGCTCGGGCGTGAGGTTTCTCCAGTAGTTCTGCAAGAACTGCCCGACATGATAGTCCGCCCGCTCGATAGCCGACGAACCCTTTCTCGTGAGGGTGAGCGACACCACGCGCATGTCATCGGGATCCTCCGTCCTCGTGACGAGCCCATCGTCCACGAGGTGGGGCACTGCGGCCGAAACCGTGCTCACGCCGACACGCAGGTTAGCGGCAAGATCGGTGCTGCGCATGGTTTGCCGCGGGGCTGACAGCAAGCGCAAGAGCATGCGGTACTGCAGGGTCGTAAGGGAGCAATCGCCCTCCAGGATGCGGCTGATGGATTTGTATAGCAGGTTCATGATGGTGAGGTAGTCCGACAGGCCCTCAACCGCGGCGGCATGCTGCGGGTGATAGACGTCCTCGAGCTTGCGCCGTTCCTGGTCAAGTCCTATTGCGATCATGACAACCCCATTGCAACGACTACATGAAATAATTCATTCACAATAATATTTAATGCATATATTGTTAATGAAAAATGCTTTACATGAGCGTGGATGGGCGTAATCTGAGGGACGACTGGTCATCGCGGATGCGTCGCATATCGCAGCCAGCAAAGAGAGCGAGAGGAGTTTCGCATGTCGGAAGAATCGTTCGTCTACACTGCTTGTCCTGGTTGGGGTGACCATGACTACTGTGCGCTCAAGACCATCGTAAAAGATGGCAAGATCGAGCGCATGGAGCGCATCGTCTACTCTCAGCCGGAAGAGCCCGATGGGCATATCTGCCAGAAGGGCTGCCTCGCGGGTCGCCAACCCTACGATCCCAAGCGCCTCAAGAAACCGCTCAAGCGCGTGGGCGAGCGCGGCGGCGGCAAGTTCGAGGAAATCAGCTGGGACCAGGCCCTCGACGAGATTGCCGAGAAGCTTTGCAAGATTCGCGACGAGTACGGCCCGGACAAGGTCGTTCTCTGGAATCTTGGCGCAGGCGTTCCCGCCCAGTACAGTTTCGAGAACCTGATGCCGTTCCGCTTCGCGAACACCTTTGGCGTCACCGTCCCGCTCGGCTCGATCGGCCTGGATAACGGGCCCTTCTACGCCGAGTTCTACAATGCGGGCAGCGAGTTTCCCCGCACTGTGATCGATCCGCGCATCATGGTCGGCACGGACCTCATCTACGTTTGGGGCTGCAACCCCATCGAGAACCAGATGCGCTGCGCCCAGAACCTCGTACGCGCCCGCGAAGCCGGTGCGCGCATCGTCGACCTCGGCCTCATCTTCGATGGCACCGCTGGATTCGCCGACGAGTTCGTCGCCATGAAGCCGGCGTCCGACGGTTATCTGGCCATGGCCATGGTCAACTACATCCTGCAAAACGACCTGCAGGCAAGCGAGTACCTGCTCGCGCGCTCAATCGCAGCCTATCTCGTCGATGACGAGACGGGCATGCTTGCCCGCGATCCCGAAGACGGCTGCTATCTCGTCTGGGATGCGGCGAGTAACGCCGCCGTCGGTGTCGCGCCCAAGCGCGGAGATTATCCCGAAGGGGCTGACGTCCAGCTCTTCGGCAGCTACGAAATCGACGGCAAGAGCTATACCACGGCATTGCAGAAGCTCAAGGATGCCGCAGCGGAGTATACCTTCGATCTTGCCGCCGAAAAGTGCGGTATCAGCGCCGAAGATGCCGAGCGTCTCGCGCGCGACTGGGTCGAGGCCGAAAACGCCTTCATCCTGTCGGGCTACGGCCTGCGCTATCGCAATTCCAACGAGACCTATCGCCAGTTCCTGCTGCTCGGTGCCCTGACGGGACGTCTGGGCAAGCCGGGTAGCGGCGTCTTCGAGGCACTGCAGCTCCAGAGCTGGCCGCTTGTCTTCAACGATATCCCCATCAGCTGCCCTGATGGCGTCGCCGCCGTCAAGTCGGTGCCCGTGCGCATGGCGCAGTGGTTCGCGGCCGCCGAGGCCGATGACAGCCCCTACAAGGCGCTCATCGTCTGCAGTGGCAATCCCGTGCACCAGCAGCCCGACCGCCAGCGGTGGCTCGACGTCGTGAAGGATATGGAGCTTGTCGTCGACTATGACGTATGGCTCACCGATACCGGCGAGATTGCCGACTACGTGCTGCCCGACCTCATGTCCTTCGAGCGCGAGGACCTTATCACCGGAGCGTGCTATAACCACGTCATTCTGCAGGAGCCGGCCATCGAGCCGCAGGTTGATGGTCATGAGCCCGTCTGGGTATTCAGCGAGCTCGCCAAACGCGTCGGCCTAGGCGATTACTTCACGATGGGCATTCCCGAATACATCGACATCCGCCTGCAAACGCAGTATCCGCTTATCGCCGGCATCCAGCCGCCCGTCACCTACGAGCGCCTCAAGGCCGAGAAGATGATCCGCGCCGCCGCCCCGCCCGAGCCCAAGTACACGCCATACCTCAACCCCGCCGAGGTGCTCGATAACGAGACCGGGCGCATGGAGATCATCTACTCCGAGAAGCTCGCCGACCTGGGCATGGCGACGACCAAGGTGCTCGAGCCGAACAAGATCGGTAAGTCGAGCGAGTATCCGTACCAGCTCTTTACTGGGCGCCAGCGCTTCTTCATGCAGTCCAGCTTCACTGACGATCCCATTACCGTGAAGCTTTCCGGAGAGACGCCTGCCACGAGGCTCAATCCGGTGCAGGCCCAGCGTTTGGGGCTAGCCGAAGGCGACATAGTCGAGGTCTTCAACGAGCGCGGGCACGTCATCACGCGCCTGGTGCTCGACGAGAGCGTGCCGGACGGCACCGTGCACGTGTGGTTTGGCTGGCGCCGCCGCCAGTTTGAGGAAGGAACCTACGCAGAGATCACGCACCAGTGCGCTGGCCAGGATTCGCAGGGCCCGCTCGAGGACAAGTGGTTCGCGGATTGGCTTGCGGCGGGGCATCATCCCAACCCTTACGTCGAGTCGATGAGTTCGCTCACGGGTTCGACCGACTGCTACTGGGACTCGTGGTGCGATATCCGCAAGTTCGAGGGCGAGATAACGCCCAACCCGCAGGAATCCATCGTGAAGGAGGCTTAAGCCATGGCACACAAGATGTTGGTCGATATCGACCGTTGCATAGGCTGCTGGACCTGCGCGATGGGCTGTAAGGTCGGCAACCACCTGGAAGACGACGAGTACCGCGTCGAGGTCAAGACGCATGGCTCGGGACAGGGAATCGACCGCCCCGAGGGCGTCTACCCCGACTTGCATATGTGGTGGCAGCCGGTCTACCTGCCCAGCTGCAACTTCTGCGCCGAGCGCATGAAGGAGGGGGAGCCGCAGTTCTGCGTGATGGACTGCCCAACGCAAGCACTGGCCTTCGGGGATGTCGATGATCCGGATTCTGCCTACTCGCAGGCCCGCGCGAGGCTTGAGGCCCGCGGTGCGCGGTTCTGGGAACTCGACGACTCCGGGGCGGCTACGCGCTCGTGCATCGAGTACGCG
>ERZ827492.663-NODE-663-length-31358-cov-59.687730_pt1 | contig 31358 bp, 28 predicted proteins | sample MGYA00519704_ERZ827492 | MGnify/ENA primary metagenome ERZ827492 (study PRJEB31778, sample SAMEA3449325) | human gut metagenome | biome: human gut; feature: human-associated habitat; material: faeces | place: United Kingdom | collected 2010/2012 ... | reverse complement strand
TGGGGAAGTGATTTCTTCGTGGTCGGAACCCGGATGCCTTTACTGCTCTTTATCCCGGTATAAATCCGGTAAACGTCTGATGCATAAGCAAGACGCCTCCGGTTCTGGCGTTCACTCTTTTTGAATCCGGCATTGTATGCACCAACGGCTTCCCAGGATACGCCCCATTTTTTAAATGCTATTGCCAGATAATAGGCACCGGTATAAATGTTCATGCAGGGATCTGTTGTCAGATGTTCTGGCTTTATTCCGTAGCGGGCCAGTTCGTTAAAATGCTGGGAGTCTACTTGCATCAGTCCGCTGCCATATCCCGTTACCGGATTAATACCAATGGCATTAACCCGGTAACGGGATTCTTTCCATGATATTGCTCTCAGTAAATCAGGGTCTATTTTGTAATCTCTTCCAGCCAGTTCAAAACAGTCCTGAGCAATAACCGGAGAGCTAAGCATGAGTAATCCAACAAGCAGAACGCTCTTCATCTGCAAAATTCCATTATTATCTTTCCCTGTGCCAGAGTGCCATTTTTTAATAAAAACGGCAATGCCCGTTAATACTGAATCCTGCCCGGCAAGCTAATTTTCATATGCCTGCTCCTTAACATCAAAGTCCCACACCCGTCGCAAGATTTAATCTTGCATGATATATCTTTAAAAACATATGGTTACTATTATTTTTATGCGGTATTTTGGAAGAAATAGTGTGATGTAGAGTATAACTGTACTCTTATGACACTCTAATTAGAGTGTTGGGTATACTCTAATTAGAGTATTTTAATAAATTCAATCTGTTATGCAGAGTGTAGTCGCGAGTATACTCTTGCTCCGCAGCCTTCCATACTCGCATCTATACTCTGTTTATTTTAATGGTATACTCGCCTTATACTATGGATAAATTTATTCAGACAATATTTTATATTGAAGATGGTTGTTGGTTTGAAAAGGATTAGCGATGCCACGCATACAAACTTTTGTCAGTAATCAGGTCCGTGAAGAAATTGAATCTCTGGTAACAGAAAGGAGGCAAGAGGGGGCGACGGAAAACGATGCTACGGTATCGTCTGTTACTTCAATGCTTATAGAACTCGGTCTCAGAGTATACAGGATTCAGAGAGAAAAGAAGGAAGGTGGTTTTAATCAGATGGAGTACAACAAACTCATGCTGGACAATATATCAAGAGTGAGATTTATGTGTAGTGAAATTATGAACATGAGCATGCTCAATCAGGAGTCTGTTGCCAGCGGTCATTTCACGATTGAAAAGATTAAGCCTGCTATGGAGAAGTTTGTTAATGAGCAGGTCGGTATTTTTTTTCATAACGATGACGAGACAGAGTAGCTCCTGTTATCTATATATCAACGCGCCTTGTGAGTTTTGTTGTACAAGGTGCTTTCATTTTTTTCTTAAATACTGTGCAATTACAATTCTGCTTTTCTCCTCCCTCTGTATAATAAGTGGCGACCTCTTAACGTTTGATTCTAACATAAGCCATTCTTTTTAATCATCCCTGAGAATCATGATGCATATCTGTCAGTTGCTTTTTGTACCATCATTCATGGTGTGACCATTTTTATTTAATTATTCAGATTGAAAATGTCGTTTTTTTTGTGATAACTGTCAAAAAACTAGTGTTTATATCATAATTTATTGAGGGTCGATCTGGGGTCGGATATATTTGTTTTAAGGTGAATCAATAATTCCTGGGAGGCGAGTGTAGATTATTAAATTGATTTACTTTAGTCGCGATGACAAGGGATGCCCCCCTTGTCATCGCTAGCCACCAATAACGCAATCATTTTTAACAGGAGGTCACGATGGCTATCATCGATCCTATCCGTATGGAGATTTTACGCAAGGTCTTTCCTGAAATTAATGATATCAAGATCGAAGTGTTCACACTTTTTGCTTTTGGTATGACTGTCAGGGAGATTTCTGTTTACAGGAATACGACGCATCAGGCCGTGTATAAAGCACTAAAAGAGCTATGTGAGCAATACAACTCCCCATCAAATGAGGCACTTAAAACTTTGTACATTATAAGGCTGGCCTTACATTCCTTTCTTGAACTAAGAATTGAACTCACCCCTGAGCAGTAAGTGAGCTGATTCGTGATAAAACGTGATGTGATCTGCATCACGTTTTATTGTTGATTTAGATCAATTTACGGTTGTAGGAATTTTCTTGCATATATCTAAAGTTATTTATTTTCATTGGGTTATGAGTAGTAAAAATAGTTTTATCTGCAACTGGACAACCACTTTTTTTAGTTCAACATATATATAGATTTTGGACTTGTGGAGCGTTATTAAATGAATAAAAACATCCCCCTCAAACCTCGCCCTGCAGGTAAGTTTATTCGGGTATATGTGGATGGGATCGTTTATGAAGAGTTGAGGAAAATAGCCAAGAAGGATTCCAGAAATATACCCAAAACTGCTGCGCTTAAAATTGAAGAGGCTTTGGGAATGAAGGAGTAATTCCGGCACAGAATCATTTGCGATGGTTCTGTGCCGGATTGACTTAACCAGTCAATACCGCTCTGGGTTTTTGTAAATAACATAAATGGAGTTTTTATGAATTTATCCTTATCTAAAGGCGGCCGCCCCGCGTCTGTAAAAAACCGTGCATGGCATTATTGCCAGATGGCATGGCGTGGAGTGTGCACCCCAAAAGCACTGTCCCGTCTGGCTGCGTTCTCTCCGCTGCTGTTACTGGGGATGGGGCAGATGGCTCATGCCACTGACCTGCTGGCCGGGGGCAAGGACGATGTAAAAGCGACCTTTGGTGCCGACTCATTCGTCATCATGTGTATTTATATCGCTGAAATCGTTATCGGTGTTGCGACGTATATCCGAACCAAGAACCTGCTGATTCTGCTGGGACTCGTCGTGGTTATTGTCTTCACCACCGTTGGCCTGACATTCGTCAACTGATATGTCGGGAAACGATTTAGAAAAATTCCGTTTCCCGAAAACTCTGTCAGAGCAGAACCGTATTATCGGACTGCCGCTTGATGAAGCCATCCCCGCAGCTGTGTTAGTGCTGTGGGGATTTTTCGCCAAGAAATATGTATTTGGTCTGATTATTGCGACAGTGGTCTGGCAGCTAATCCGGGCGGCAAAACGCGGAAAGAGTTCCCGCTGGTTATATAACTGGTGCTACTGGCATCTGCCTGTTGAATTATTCCGGGTTGTCTACCGCGTTATTCCCGACTCCAGTTACAGGAAATGGATAAAATAAAATATTACAGGGCCATCTTATGGAAATAAGCGCTCGTAACTCATCCACCAAAATTATTGCCATTATTATTCTGTCACTCACGGCTCTGGTATTTATTCTGGGGTTTGCTGTTACCTGGCTGGCGGTGACTAACAGAACACTCATTCATGAACAGCGTACGGTCGTTACCCCGATGACCTATAACGCGCCTTTCGCGGTATCTGAAACAAAAGCGGATACCGAGTTTTTCCGGATGATGACGCTGTCCTTCCTGGCCCTGCGTCTTAACGTCTCCCCCGAAACGGTAGATTCAAACCACGCTTTTCTGATGTCTTTTGTCGAACCAGAAGTCAGAGAGGAATTTAAAAAAGTTCTGCAGGAAGAGGCTGCACAGATAAAGGCCAGTGATGTGAATTCCACATTCTACACCACGGAAATCAATGTCTATCCCGTAGACGGGCGCGTGGATGTCAGGGGGGTGCTGAAAATGTGGATCGGCAACTCAAAACCCACCACGGAATTAAAAAACTATCGTCTCCGCCTTAAGTACGCCGGTGGTTTTACCCGCATTGGCCGTTTCTATGAGGTAACCAATGAAAAATAACTTTCCGGCGCTGCTTTTGGGCACCGCCCTGATGGTCACTTCGCCTGTGACAGTATATGCACAGTCACCTGCCACACTCAGCTTTCCGCAGGGGGGGCAGTTCCGGCTCAGTATCAGTAATACCGATCCCAATATGATTTTTATTCCGGGAGATAAAGTCACAGCCATCACAGCTCAGAACGGGATGCTGGCAGATAAACGACTGACGTCTGCCGGCGGGGTGCTGTTCACTTCCGTGGCTACCCGGGCCTTCACGCTGTATGTGGAAACTGCCCTGGGGCAAACCTTCTCTGTTGTGGCCACGCCCGTCAAAGGTGAGGGGCGAGTCTACCGACTGATGAGTGCAGAACCTCCGTCGCGCCCAGAAACCCGCCACTGGGAAACCGCTCAGGCTTACGAAAAACTGCTCATCGCACTCAACCGGGCTGTGCTGACAGACACGATGCCTGATGGCTATGGCGAGGTGAAACCGCTTGCGGACGGTATCAACGTACCGGATGGGTTTTCCGCCACGCCGCAGAAAGCATGGTCGGGCGACAAGTTACGGGTCGATAGTTATGAACTACGCAATGCAAATACGTGGGGAGTGGCTCTGCGTGAGCAGGACTTCTGGAAGCCCGGAGTTCGTGCCGTCATGTTTGACAGCAATGCACAGACCCTGATGGGCGGGGGACGGCTGACTGTCACCGTTATCCGTGAAAACGGGGAGGGAACAGATGGCCAACGTTAACAAAATCGTTCGTCGTCGTCAGCTCGCTCTGTTTATCGCGCTTGTGCTGGGTATTGGTGCGGGTGGGGCAGGAACCTGGATGGTATCCGAGATGAATCTGAAGAAAGCCCCGCCGGCAAAAGCACCAAAGGGCGAACCTGCGCCGGATATGACCGGGGTGGTCAATCAGTCCTTTGACAATAAAGTCCAGCGTTCCGCCATTGCGGAAGCCCAGCGTCTGAACAAGGAAACGCAGGCTGAAATTAAAAAGCTGCGTACAGAAATGGGGATTATCGGGCGTGATCTGAAAGGCTCTCAGGAACGTATCCGTGAGCTGGAAGATGAAAATAAACTCCTGCAGACACAAATCGAAGCCGGGAAGAACTTTGACTCTCTCAGTGCTGAACCGTTGCCAGGGGCACTCGCTTCACAGGGAAAAGCAGCGGTACAGGCCGGTGAAGTTCCGCCCCCGACCACATTCTGGCCCGCCGGTGGTGGGCAGGCTCCTGTCGCACCGGTGATGACCCCGGTTCAGCGTCCGGGAATGATGGACAGTCAGGAGTTCACTCTGCCGGACACCACTCCGCAAAAGCCCCGTTTCCCGTGGATTTCCTCCGGCAGTTTTGCCGAAGCAATTGTGGTGGAAGGTGCTGATGCTAATGCCTCTGTCACCGGCGATAAAAATACCGTCCCGATGCAGCTTCGTCTGACCGGCAAAGTTCAGATGCCTAACGATCAGGAATTTGATCTGACCGGGTGTTTTGTGACTCTGGAAGCCTGGGGGGATGTTTCCAGTGAACGGGCCATCGTCCGTACCCGCTCCATCAGCTGCAAGCTGGGTGATGACAATATCGACCAGAAGATTGCCGGTCATGTGTCCTTTATGGGCAAGAACGGCATCAAGGGCGAAGTGGTCATGCGTAATGGTCAAATCCTGCTGTATGCAGGGGGCTCAGGCTTTCTTGATGGTATCGGAAAGGGCATTGAGAAAGCCTCTTCCACAACCGTGGGCGTTGGAGCCACTGCCAGCATGAGTGCCGGTGAAATCGGTCAGGCCGGGCTCGGCGGCGGAGTCAGTTCTGCGGCCAAAACACTCTCTGATTACTACATCAAACGTGCTGAACAGTACCACCCTGTTATTCCGATTGGTGCGGGCAATGAAGTCACCCTGGTTTTCCAGGATGGCTTCCAGCTTGAAACGCTGGAAGAAGCCCGCGCGAAAGCCGCTGCACGCAGGAAACAAAATCAACCATCAGCCTCATCTGCGCCTGCTGCCATGCCCGGCAACACGACGGACATGCTTAAACACCTGCAGGACTTCAGGCTGGGGGACACCGTCGACCCGGCTACAGGCCAGGTTGTCACGCAGTAAACGGGAGCCGGAATACCGGCCAGAACAACACAATCCGGAACAGTCAGTGCCCTGAACGACGTGAAAGGGATGGGCGGTAGCGTGTCCGGACAGCGTAAACAAGGAGAACCGATGGCCGACGTTCTGGACCATTTACAGAAGCAGGAAGACCTGCTGAACCGGCTGCATATTCAGGCTGCCCGGCAGTTGATCATAAGGGGTGGGGAAAGCCTCTGCGAGTGTGAATGTTGTGGCAACGATATTCCTCTCAAACGCCAGCAAACGATACCTGGTGTACGAACCTGCACGGAATGCCAGCGGGTACTGGAAATCCGGCAGAAACACTACCTGAGGTGAAGGATGAAAAACAGAAAAACCAATGTGATGGTCGTGGGGAAAACCGGTAGCGATAAGACAGTCATCAGCGTTGATGTTATGCGGACCTTTTTATCAGAACAACAACTCCGTGACTGGCGTGAATTGCGCAAAAACATTCAGAAAGACGGCAAAAGCGCAGGAGATAAAGATCATGACAACCAACAGTAACGGCGCTCCGGGTAAGACCCGCCACCTTAATGATATTGCGGTCTGCTGTGAGAATCCGGGGATGCGTGTCATCTGTGTTGATGACGCAGAGAGCGACTTCTGGCTCTCAGCGTCTCTGCCGTGCGCTACCGTCCTTGAGGGGAAGTCGCGGATTTCTCAGGACGTACTTGTACTGCAGCGGGAACGAGGGCACTGCCTGTTCCCGGGAACTCCGGGGGCAGGTATGAGCATAACCAAACAACCGATGTCCCGGGTTTTCCTGGCGAAGTCTGACGACAGCCAGATTAAAGCACTGTATAGCGGTGAGGACGGGGAGAGGCTGGCGGAGGCTATCCGTCAGAACTGTAACATCTGGTATCCACTGAAGCCAGGAGACGTGCGTCATGATAAATAAAGTGCTGCGCTTTCGCAGCCAGCCAGACTCTTCAGAGCATAATTTTCAGGAAACAGCGATGAAAAATGTCACATTTTTGCTGGCAGGCAGCGTCCTGCTGTTGACCGGCTGTGCCGGCGTTAAAAGCAGTTTCGACTGCGATACCACAACATCTGATACCTGCATGACCATGACGAAAGCCAATCAACTGGCACGGGACAAGGCGGCAAAAAATACGGGAAAGCAGGCTGCGGGCGGGCTGCCTTCCCTGGTTAATCTCCCGACCACTTCTGCGGCGGTGCATCCGTCAGCATCCCGCTCCGCTGCCAGCAGCTCTTCCGGTGTGCAGGTAACCAGCGACAGACCGACAGTATCAGGCAGCATAGCTGCGGGTACAAACACGACTGCTGCAACGTCAACACTGACGCCCCGCCCGGTTGTCGGAACGCCGGTACCCGCTGCTTCACGTCCGGCTGTATCCGGGGGCAATCTGGCACCCTCATGCCAGAGCGTGCGTTGTGATAATCCCGGCACTGTACACCCACAGCGCAGCCGGGATCGCATCGCTACCGTATGGATCGCCCCCTGGGTGGACAGCGATAACGCTTTCCATCAGCCTGGTCGAGTCTCCTTTGTGGTTACCCCTGCCGAATGGCTTCTTCCGTCTCGCATAAACTAAGGAGGGGCAGGTGAAAAAATTTCTGAGCGTGCTGGAGAACCTCACGAATGCTTTCCGGATGCCGGATGGTGCATCTGAGATGACGCGCAATCTGGCCAGCCTGGATTTTCCGCAGCTGACCAGCGTCCTGCCGTATCGCGACTATGACCGTGACTCCGGGCTGTTTGTGAACCGCAGTACGGTTGGTTTTCTGCTGCGGGCGGAACCCCTTATCGGTGCTAACGAACAGATTGTGTATGTGCTGGAAGACCTTATCAAAAGCAAGCTGCCGCGTAAGACGCCGATTTCCTTCCACCTGGTATCCAGCAAACTGATTGGCGATCAGCTTGATCGCGGCCTGTCTGAGTTCCGCTGGCAGGGGAAGTGTGCGGATAAATTTAACCGTATCACACGGGCGTATTACCGGCGTGCAGCGCAGCAGCAGTTCAACAGTCCGACGGGCTTGCCGCTGACCTTAAGGGACTACCGTCTGTATATCTCCTACTGTGTGAAAGCCAGGAAACGCACAGCGGCAGTAATGACGGAGGTTGCCCACACACTGAAAGTTCTTCGTTCTTCACTGGATGCAGCAAAAATTTTCACACAGACGGCAGATGCTCAGGAACTGGCCACGCTGGTTCACGGGATGCTGAATGCCCGTCATGATCAGTTGTATCCGGACGACGTACGTGTCGGCAAATTTGATGAACTGCATCAGCGCTGTATTGATCAGCGTATCGGCATCGATGTCCGTCCTGACGATGTGCGTATCAGCCTGGCTGACAGGCAGGGCAGTGTGACCACCACACGGGCTATGAACTTTATGCTGGAGAATAACCCGGACATGTTCATGCTGTGGATGGGCGGCGATAACCTCTCTAACCTGCTCAGCCCTGATCTGACCATTGCCAGCCCGTTCGTCATCACCATGGTAATGGAGGCCGAGGACCAGGTGGCAACGCAGGGGGAGGCCACACGCAAGTATCTCGACCGGGACAAAAAAGCGAAATCCCCCTATGCCACCCTGTTTCCCGGTGTGGCCAAACAGGCCCAGGAGTGGAAGGAAATCCGCGAGCGTCTTAACAGCAACCAGACCTGTATTGTTCGTTATTACTATAACATCACCACATTCTGTCCGGATACGGATGAGGATGCGCTGGTCTGCGAACAGCAGGTTATCAATACGTTCAAGAAAAACGGTATAGAGCTGTTTTCCCCGACCTATATGCAGTTCCGCAACTGGATAGCGATGATCCCCTTCATTCATGCGGAAGGGCTCTGGGAGGACATTAAAATGGGCGGAGCCACGTGCCGGGCGGAGAGTATCCAGGCCGTGAATCTGCTGCCGGTGGTGGCCGACAACCGACTGTGTCAGGGGGGACTGCTGACACCGTCCTACCGTAACCAGCTGGCCTTCCTCGATATCTACGGGGACGGGATGGGCAACACCAACTACAACATGGCGGTCACCGGTACCTCGGGGGCAGGCAAGACCGGCCTGGTGCAGCCTATCCTGCGCAGCGTGCTGGACTCCGGCGGTATCGCCTGGGTATTTGACATGGGGGACGGCTACAAATCGTTCTGTGAGAACGTGGGTGGCACCTACCTTGACGGTAAGTCACTCAAATTCAATCCGTTTGCCAACATCTCTAACATCAATGAGTCCGGGGAACGTATTCGTGACCAGCTGGCTGTGTTGGCAAGCCCTAACGGTACGCTGGATGAAGTCCACCACAGCCTGCTGTTGCGCGGGGTTCAGGAGGCCTGGGAAGAACACAAGGAAACCGCCCGTATTGACCATGTCGTCCATAAGCTGACGGCTATCCGTGAGCATGATAAATATCAGAATTCGCCGGGCATCACCAACCGACTGGATGAAATTATCGAGCTACTCGGGAAATACTGCTCCTGGGGGATTTACGGTGAATATTTCAACAGCGATGAGCCGTCACTGACCGACGATGCCCGCTTTATCGTCCTGGAGCTGGGCGGTCTGCAGGACAAGCCTGATCTGCTGGTTGCGGTAATGTTTTCCCTCATCATCTACATTGAGGACAAGATGTACCGCACGCCGCGCAGCCTGAAGAAGTGCTGCACCATCGACGAAGGCTGGAAGCTGCTCAACTTCAAAAATGAGAAGGTCGGTCAGTTCATTGAGACCGGTTACCGTACCGTGCGACGTCACCGTGGCGCGTTCATCACCATCAGCCAGAACATCAAGGACTTTGATGCCGATGATGCCTCTGGCGCGGCAAAAGCAGCCTGGGGGAACTCTGCCTTCAAGGTGGTTCTCAAGCAGGATGCGTCGGAATTCAAACAGTACAACCAGAACCGCCCCAACCAGTTCAGTGAGCTGGAGCGCAGCGTTATCTCCAAATTCGGGGATGCCAAAGACCAGTGGTTCTCCTCCTTTATGCTGCGCATCAACGATACCTGCAGTTTCCATCGTCTCTTTGTTGATCCGCTCAGTCGCGCGATGTTCAGTTCAAAGGGCGATGACTTCGAATTTATCCGCCAGTGCCGGGAACAGAACATGGATATCCATGACGCCGTCTACCAGCTGGCACAACGCAACTTCCCTGATGAGATGCGTGAACTGGAAGCGCTTGCGGAGGCAGCATGACCACAGAGCAAAACCTTAACTCAGCACCGTCTGAATCCTCTGTTTCTGCTGAGTCAGTCGGAAAAGGGGGGAATATTAATGTTAAAGGGAGCCGGCGGGAGCAACGCCGTCGCCGCTGTCTGCGTAATCTGCTGCTGGTCGCCGCCACTGTTTTGTGCGTTAACGCGGCGGTCACGTCTCTGCTGATTAGCTGGCGTACACCGACGGTTGTGTCTTTTGATATGAAGGGCACGGTCGATCAGTTCACCGACCAGGCGGGGGCACAGTCCCTGAACGAGGCGCAGATGAGCGTCCTGACAGAACGCTTTATGCAGACACTTAGCACAGAACTTCAGGAATACCAGCGCGATCACAACGTCCTTATCCTGGTGACGCCGGCGGTGGTCAGCGGTGCGGCAGACATTACCGGTGAAATTCAGTCTGCAGTGGCACAAAAAATGGCCGCCGGAGGGGGGCAGTAATGTACCGACGTCTGCTCATACTGCTTGCCCTGCCCGGCATGGTACAGGCAAAAAACCTGGGCACATGGGGGGAGATGTACCCCATTGCCGAGCAGGACATGCTGACCACCATTCAGACCCGGCTGAAAGCAATGGAGGCCAGTGGTGAGATGGCCCGGGAGCAGGAAGCATTCAAACAGCGTGTCATAGAAAACACCCTGCGTCCTAAGCCGGTGGAAGGGCTGACGCTGGCGCAGGAAAACACCACGCACTATATCGATCCGTCGCTGACGGTCAGTGAAGATCTGAAAGACCACCAGGGGCGGGTATTTGCCCGTAAGGGGCAGGTGATTAACCCGCTGGATACGGTGCCGTTCACCGACACGCTGTATTTCATCGATGCGGATAACCCACAGCAGGTGGCGTGGATGAAAAAGCAGAAGCCCGGTACGTTGACGTACCGCGTGATTCTGGTCAATGGCGATATTCGTGAGGCAACCAGAGCCCTCGATACACGTATTTACTTCGATCAGGATGGCTCCCTCAGCCGGAAGTTTGAACTCAAAACAATCCCGGCCCGGGTGACGCTGGCGGAAGACCGTCGCCGTCTGCGGGTGGATTCCTTTGCACTGGATGTGCCGGAGACGACGCCATGATCCGTTATTTAGCCGCGCTGGGGCTGATGTTGTTATGCCTGACCGGTACGGCCAGGGCTGCTTCGGCTGAATGTGAAGGTAATTTTGTTAATCCAATAACGGATATCTGCTGGGAGTGTATTTTCCCGGTGACCATTGGCAATGTTCCGGTCGCCAAAGGGCATCAGCCGGATACGCCGAATCCTTCCATGCCGATCCAGTTTTGCCCGATGGGCATTTTATACCGGGTGGGGCTGGCCATTGGTTACTGGGAGCCGATGGCGCTGACGGATGTCACCCGCTCTCCTTACTGCATGGTGAATCTGGGGGGCTTTAATATCAATATCGGGAATGTCGGCAGCGGGACCGGTGGGCAGGAAAGCCGCGCCAAACCGGGCGCTTTCTACCATGTTCACTGGTACAAATACCCGCTCACCTACTGGCTTAACATTATCACGTCTATGGGCTGCCTGCAGGGTGGCGACCTGGATATTGGTTATCTGTCGGAACTTGACCCCATGTGGGACAGCAGTTCTCTCAGCATGATTATCCAGCCGGAAGCGATTCTCTTTGGCAACATCATCGCTCAGGGGGCCTGTGCCGCTGATGCCGTGGCCAGTCTGGTGGGTAAACCCATCGATGCCCTTTTCTGGTGTGCCGGCAGTCAGGGCAGTATGTACCCGTTTAACGGCTATGTTTCTAACGAATTCAGTCCGTTACAGACGTCACTGTTACTCAGTGAGCGCATGGCGTTCAAGCTTCACCGCCAGGGCATGATCATGAACAGCATCGGTGAAAACAGGGCTGTCTGCTTTGAATATCCATCCCCGATCATCCCCAAAAGCCGCTGGCGATATCACATGGTCAACAAGTATCCCGATGCCGGACAGTGTCATCCGCTGGGGCGTAGCGTAACCCGCTGGGAAGCGGGCAAGAACATGCCCAATGACCGGCGTAACTTTGGGTATCTCTTCTGGCGTAAGCGCAACTGCGTCTTTCTGTAAGGAGCACAGTATGCTCGTGAGTAAAAAAAAGTATGACTTTCGGCTCGCCCGCTACGAACAGGCCGCCTCCCGTGCTGACCTGCTGGAGCGTCAGCAGGCAGAGCTGAACGGCGCGCTACAGAAAAATGGCGGGCCGTTCAAATGTATTCTGGAGTGCCGGGAAGCGGCGATAGCGCTGTCATCGTCAGGTAGTGAACAGGTATGGCTGACACTGGAGCGTCTGGCGTTTGTGGACAGATGGATAAGCGGTCTGCTTCCGGTACTGAGACGGCAGATGTCAGTCCGGGAACGACGCATGTGGGAGGAGATGCTGGACATTCGTTCTGCGGATCGCGCCTACGGTATGGCACACCGCCCGTCACAGGAGGAAACGCGATGAAACGAGTAATGGTATCGCTGGCCCTGCTTCTGGTCAGCGGGGGCGGCATGGCGAATAATCATACGGAGAACCGTCAGTTTATCCATGAGCAGCTGCAACTGGACCGTCAGCGATTTCAGTCTCTGCAAACCCCGGAATTCCTGAAACAGACCCGTCCGGTGGCACCGCAGGAGCAGTCGTTTCTCGACGCGCAGGCACAGCAGTTCCGGCAATCCATGCAGCCCGGGGAACGCCCGGTGAATGCGGCCCTGGTGTTTGTGTCCTTCTCGATGCCGGCGGAGGAGTTGAAGCAGCGTGTAAAGGATGCGGCACAACTCAATATTCCGGTGGTTATCCGGGGAATGGTTAACGGCGATATGCGGGCGACGGCTAATGCCGTTGCCGGTCTTGTGAAAGAGAGCAATACCGGTGGGGTACAGATAGATCCGACGACGTTTCGTAAATACAACATTACCGCCGTGCCGGTGCTGGTTGTAGCCTGTGGTAATCAGGGTGAGAAAGTCGATCGTCTGCAGGGGGATCTTACGCTGCATCAGGCCCTGAAGCGGGTGGCAGAAGAGGGCGACTGTGCTGACACCGCCAGGAGCCTGCTTGGCGAGGGGGGGGAATGAAACGATACCTTCCTTTACTGATGCTGGCGGCATCTGTCTGCCTGGTACAGCCGCTTGTTGCAAATGAGCAGTTTAACCAGGGAATGAATCTGAGTAGCCAGAATAAGGGACAGGGGGCCAGTGCCATTCAGGGGTTTAATCCTGCGGAGGTCATCCCGGGTTATACCAACTCCCCTCCTGAAAGCGGGTATTACGGTGGCGTGACCTCCTCTGGCGTCGATATGACCGCCCCGGGTTCAGCAGCGCTGAACACATCTGAAGCGGGTAAAATAATCACGGAGTCCATTCTCAATACGCCGCCGGATAACAAGCCGTCGCTGGATGCACCATTTATTTCTGAAGGGCTGGCCATGAAGGACAAGGCCGAGACCATTACTGGTGGAGGGTTTGCCGGCTGCGTGGACCAGCCTGCCAGTTTTACCGAAACCACCACGCATCAGTGCTTGCGTGATCCGAAGATAGAGCAATACTGCACGCGAACCGCGACAATCACAGGCCACTATGAGGATACGACAGAAATCAAACAGATAGTGATTGAATCTTCCTCGATTCGGTTCACTGAAAAGAACAATTCTTTTTCTGGTGAATTTAAGGTCAGCACAGGAGGGAAAGTGATCGCTGCCAGCGCGGTTTACTCCTGGAATAAGAAACTTGCTTACGGCAACGATCACTGGTTCATGAGAGTGACCACGCCATTTGGTTTAATTTCAATGGATGATTCTGAGGGGAGCGTCACGCTGAGTTCCGGGCTGAATATAACAGATGGGCAGTCATTGCCGTTTTCCATAACGAATAGACGCAACAAACCTACAGTGTCTTCCATCTGGTATAGCTCAAATATGAAGTACCGTTTCACCATTACGCTGACGATTCAGGTTCCTTCCAGAAAATGGGTACCTGAGGTTGTCTGGACAGAAAGCTGCCCGTTCAGCAAGTCTGAAGGTGCAATGACCGGATCTCAGTGTGTAGAGCCAGGAGGCACCCGGACCGTCGTTGTTGACGGAAAAACCTACAGCATCCACCAGGACTGCTGGAAGTGGCAGGACACATATCTGACACAGACCGAAACTGAGGGAACCTGCGGTGAGTATATGAAGAACCCTGCCTGTACGGTTGTACGAAGTCAGTGTGCCGATACGGTGGATGGTTTTTGTGTCAGCCAGCAGGTCACCTACTCCTGTGAGCGTAAAAAAGAGGGAAACGGCCAGATTTGCGGCGGGGAGTTCTTCTGCAAAGACGGCAGTTGTGCCCAGGCGCAGACAGGGACCAGCAATATGTTTGGTCAGGCAGTGTCAGCGCTGGCGGCAGTGGCTGCTGCCGGAGAGGATGTGGCGGAACTGAACGGCGAGAATGTCAGGGCATTCACTGGCGAAGCCAAATCCTGCAAGAAGTTTGCTGCCGGGTTTAACAATTGCTGTAAGGATTCTGGCTGGGGCCAGGATATCGGGCTGTCCAGTTGCAGCAGTGATGAAAAGGCACTGGGTAAGGCTAAAGAGAAAAAACTGACGGTCTATGTCGGGGAATACTGCAGCAAAAAAGTGCTGGGGGTATGTCTGGAGAAGAAACGCGGTTACTGCGTATTTGACTCCAAACTGGCCCGCATTGTCCAGGAGCAGGGACGCCGTGGCCAGCTGGGCATTGGTTTCGGCAGTGGCAAATCTCCGGACTGTCGGGGTATCACGGTAGATGAGCTGCAGAGGCTGGACTTTGGTGTGATGAATTTCAGTGATTTCTATGATGATCTCAATGCCGGCAGTGATATTCCGGAAGACCAGGCTTTACTGAAAAAAGCACAGGACATTATCGCTGAAAAGATGAAGGAAAATGCGCCATGAGAGTTGTCATCGGTGTGCTTACCCTTTTGATTAACGCATCGTTGTATGCAGCCCCTGAGGATGTACTGACGTCCAACTACGCCCGTGAAGAAGGCTGGCAGTGGTACAACCCGAATGCAGAAGAGATTCAACCGGAGCCTGTGCCAGAGCCGACCCTTCAGGAACGTCTGACCAGCATGACACCATCTGAACAGAAAAAGATCCTGCAGCAGGCGACCCGTGAAGCGCTGGATACGGCCATTCTGTATCCGTCTGCGGAGAACTTCCGTCGTTTTATGATTCTCCAGAACTTCTGGACTGACCGGGCGACAGATTTTACCCAGACATCAAAATTGGCGCGTCTGAAATATCCGGAGCTTGACTATAACGTGAAGCGCAGCCATTACAACGGCTCGGTGGAAGCGCGTCTTACTGAAGAGAGGAAGGTTCAGAATGCGGTCATCCGTCAGGTGGCGCAGCGCTACGGTCTGTTCTTTTTCTACCGCGGGGATAATGCCATCGACAACCTGATGGCCGGTGTCATCCGCGCGTTCTGCGAAGAGCGGGGCATCACACTTATGGCCGTCAGCGTGGACGGTAAAATCAGCGACCAGCTGCCGCAGAGCCGTCCGGACAGCGGGCAGGCTGAGCAGATGCGCGCCACACATTTCCCCGCGACTTTCCTGGTCGATCCGAAAACGCACCAGTGGCAGCCCCTTGCATGGGGATTTATGAGCCACGATGACCTGGACCGCCAGATGGTCAACGTTCTTACCCATTTTAAACCTGACTACTGATAACGCCTGTTCTGAGGTAATTCATGCTTATTCTCGTATTGCGAACCGCCATTCTGATGGCGGCGATGCTGTCCGGTTGTCTGCAGGCCGGGACACTGGATGATATCCGTGCACTGGAAGCCGGAAAAAACGGACGTAGCGCACCTGCACTGGATGGGGTGCGTCTTCCTGAGAGCAACACACCACCGTCACCTGGACTCAGCGAAAAGACGTCGCCCGTCTGGTATCCGCTGAGTGACGGGCGGCGGGTGGATTTGCAGGACTGGAAACTGGTGCTGTTTATGCAGTCGACCTGTCAGTACTGTCGCCAGTTTGCGCCGGTGCTGAAATCACTGTCGCAGCAAAGCGGTCTCAGTGTCTTCCCTGTAAGCCTTGACGGAAAAGGTGATGCCGAATTTCCCGATGTGCTTCCGGCCACCCCGGATGTGATGGTGGAGTTTTTCCAGAGCGGCGTGCCGGTAGCCACCCCAACCACGTTTCTGACCAACGTTAATACGATGGAAACCTGGCCTCTGCTGCAGGGTGCCGCAGAGGCCGGAGAGGTCCGTAAACGTCTCGATGACGTGTTCCGTATGGCCCTGGACCGTCAGGCCGGGAAATCCCTTCAGGCTCATTCTCAGGAATAACAATAATGCGACTGAAACCGCTTTGCCTGGCGTTTGCGCTGGGCCTGTACAGTGCAGGAACGGCACATGCCGGACTGCAGGATGACATGAATTCGTTTTTCAACAATATGAGTTATGCCAGTAACTCCACCTCGGCGAAAGCCTGGCAGGGACAGGCGGCACGCTATGTAACCGGCGGTTCGTTCTATGCCCGCACAGGAAACAAAAATATCCAGCTGATATCCATCAGCCTGCCGTCCATCAACGCCGGATGTGGCGGGATTGATGTCTATCTTGGGTCTTTCTCCTTTATTAACTCCGACCAGATTATGGCGTTTGTGAAACAGACGATGGCTAACGCGGCGGGGTACTTTTTCGACCTTGCACTGGAAACTACCGTGCCTGAGCTGAAAGCGGCAAAAGACTTCCTGCAGAAGATGGCTGCTGACCTTAACCGTTTCAATATGTCCAGTTGCCAGGCGGCAAAAGCGATGGTTGACAGCGTGGCGTCGCTGTGGGGGGAAAGTCAGCAGAACGTCTGCCAGTCTGTCGCCGGTCAGAATAACGTGTTCTCGGACTGGGTCTCCTCCCGTCAGGGCTGCACATCCGGCGGGAAATACGAAAGCGTCACGAACAAGGCTACCGGCGCAGAAAAAGATCAGGTTCTGAAGGATATCAACCTGATGTGGGATGCTCTCAGCAACAGTACGCTCAGCAGCAATGCAGAGTTACGCCAGTTTGCCATGAGCATCAGCGGTTCGGTGATTTTCGGCAGTAACGGGGAAATGCGAATCCTGTCTTCGCTGGCATCAGACCGCAGCCTGTTGAGTGCGATGATGAGTGGTGGCAGCGCCAAAGTGTACGTCTGTGATAACCAGAACAAATGTCTGTCACCCTCCCTGAATAACGTGACCATTTCGGAGTCAAAATCTCTGATCCGCATGGTGCGGGACACGTTGACCAGCATAGAAAATAAAGCCATTACGGACACACCATTGACGGAGAGAGAGAAGCAGTTCATCAACAGCACCTCCATTCCCATCCTGTCCTGGATAGTGGATCAGTCATCCCTGAGTGTTTCGCAGTCCCTGTTTGCTCAGCTGACGGATTACATCGCCGTCGATATTTATCTGCAGTATCTGGAAGCTGTCATGAAGGTGGTCAATGGTTCACTGGCTACCAAAGACTATCCGGGGGCCAATATGAATGAACTGAAAAATGGCCTGGCAGATGCGCGCCAGGCGCTCAACTCACTGCGTATGGAGGTTCAGATTAAGGAAAATGCGCTTATTTCTGCACAACAGCAAATCCGTTTTATCCGCCAGCAGGTCTCCTCAAAAATGAGCGATCGCGTACTCGGTAACTATCAGTTCAGCAGGGTGAATTAATATGGCCATTGATACCATTTATACGATTGCCGGCGGAGCGTGGTTTCAGGATACGCTCAATGGCGTGGCATCGTTTCTCGACAGCCGTGCGGGCGATGCGCTGATTGCGATGGCCACCGCCGTGTCAGTTATAGTCGGCGCTGCAACCTATATCCGGACCCGTAATATTATGGATCTGGTCAAGTGGGCCGGATTTTATGTTCTGGTCATTGCCGTTTTGATTGGCGATAAACGAAGCGTTCAGATTATTGACCTGTCTGAGCCTGCCCGGATTTATCAGGTGGATAATGTTCCTGCAGGCCTGGCTGCGCCCGCCAGTATGATTACCCGGATCGGTGCCGGTATGGCACAGACGTACGATACCATTTTTGCCCGCCCTGACGCGCTGACCTACAGTAAAACCGGGATGCTTTTCGGTGCGCAGCTGGCTGCAGGGAGCAGTGATTTCCGGTTCTCTGAGCCGGAGATTCAGCGTATGTTCTCTGATTACGTCCATAACTGCGTGGTGGGCGATATTATGCTGAACAACAAGTACACCATCGGGGAGCTGATGAATGCGGCCGACCCTTATGCACTGATCTTCAGCCGTCCGAGTCCGCTGCGTGGGCTCTACGATAAAAATCGCAATTTTCTGACCTGCGAACAGGCTGCCACCAGAATAAACACGGATTCCGGTGATATTTCCGGGGCGAATACGTCCCCATTTCTGCAACAGATCCTGAATACGTTACATGGTTTCACTGATCAGGTGTTTGGTCAGACGAATGGTGCGCAATCTGCGCTGTTCACTGAAATGCTGGGGGACAGCTATAACTATTTTCATCGTACTTCCCTGACATCCACGGAGATCATCCGAAAGAATGTGATAATGAACGGTCTGCGCAGCGGACTGGAGAGTTTTTCCGCACTGAGCGGGGATACGGCCGGGCTGGTGAATGTAGCCACGCAGACCTCAATGGCAAAAATGCGGCTGTCACAGGCGACCAGTGCGTCCATTGCTGCTAACACACTACCGGTGATGTACAGCGTACTGTTGGGCATGACAATAGCGCTTTTCCCTGTACTGATTGTGCTTGCGGTGGTGAGTTCCCTGTCCTGGACCATTATTAAAGGCTATGTCTATACCATCGCCTATCTGCAGATGTGGCCCATCCTGTTCTCCATCCTGAATCATGCCATGAACTTCTATCTGCAGGGTAAGCTCAGTGGCACAGCAGTAACGCTGGCTAATTTTGACCAGGTACAGAATACCTACTCGGATATTGGCACAACCGCCGGCTGGCTGGCGCTGTCCATCCCGTTTATCGCCTGGGGTATGGTGAAAGGTCTGGGACAGGTGGTATCGCAGGCAGGTAACTATCTGGGACAGACCCTGCAGTCTGCCTCCACGCAATCGTCGTCTCAGACCATTGACGGTAACTGGCACTACAACAATATGACAACCGGGAACGTACAGGGTAACAAGTGGGACACCAACTACAGCCATCGTGAAGGCCATATGACCAGTCAGCTGGAGAGCGGGGCGATGAAGACGCTGACGAGCTCCGGACAGTCGGTTTACAACACCACAGAAGCGATTTCAAAACTGCCGGTCGATATTGCGCTGGGTAAAACCGCAACGAGCAGCTGGCAGCAGCAACAGCGTGATGCCATGAGCGAAGCGCAAAGCCTCACTAACAGCCTGTCGCAGACATCCAGCCTGGCCGCGTCGCAGATGAGCCAGTGGAGTCAGCAGCGGGGCAACAGCGACACCACCGTGGCGGGCAGTGACATCTCGAGCAGCAGCAATCTGACCAAAGCGCTGAATACCATTCAGTCGATTGGTAACCGCTATGCCCGCGATGAAAATGTCAGTCTGGCTGAAGCAGTGAGAGAAGCCGCGACAAAAAGTCAGGAGGCGAGCGCAGGTGGAGGCCTTCAGGTTTCATTTGATACAGATCGCCATATACTCGGTAAAATTGGTGGGCTGGCAACAGGACTTAAAGGCTCTGCTGAAGGGCATGTCAAATACGCTGGCCGAAGTGGCTCTTCGCACGGGACCAGTTCCGATCTGACCCGCCAGGGCGGGACCAGTAAAGGGTTCAGTGCTCAGGAGCTTAAAGATTTTCGCGATGCAATGGATGTGGTGGCCTCCAGCCGTGTCACTGACAGTGGTAGTCATACAGACAATGAGTCAGCTTCCCTGGCCAGCCAGCTGTCGTCCACCTTCTCCAGCCTGAAGAGTCAGGCGTCACAATATAATGATGCCGTTACCCGTAGCCATGAGTATGCCCAGCTGGCCAGCTATGCAGAGAACAACAGTGCGAACATTAACCAGAACTACTCGCAGGAGTTTGTCGGGTATGTCACCAGCCAGCGTCCGGGAGAGGCTGACCAGCTGCTTTCTGACACTGCCAGCCCGGAAGTGCGGGCAGAACGCGAAAGACTGGTGCAGGCTTTTGTGGAAGAGCGTATGAAGCCGCAGTTGTTACAGCAATTTGAGCAGAATAAAGCTCGTACCGGAGAGGGAATGGGGAGTGTGTCTTCCTCCTTTAGCGGCGGTGATCTGGAAAGTGAATATCAGGTGCAGCAAATGCAAATAGAAAACAGGGCCAACGAAAGCGGCGTGAGACAACAGGGCGATGTCAGTGGTGATGTGGCTGACAGACGTCGTCACGCTGAATCGCAGGTTCATGATGAAAAAAATACTGTGATCTCATCCGGCAATACACCGCAAGAAGAATACAACCGCTTGCAGAGCGAGCATGAACAGGGTAATAAACACTTTAGTGATGCTAAGGCTGCTGAAGATAAAAGGCAGAGCGAAGAGTTAGGTGATAATAGTATCGGGAGAAAGGAATTGAATAATATCAAAGATAATCTGCAAAGAAAGTTTGACCAGAATTGACTGGAGGGATGATGAAACGTTCAGAACTGGAAAAAGATGTTGCATTTATTCTGGATGCGTTTAAAGAGGTCGATTATGAGATTCCATCAAATCGAAATATTCTGAAGGTCATTTTTAGTAAGCTGGTAATTGTTTACGCTCTTCAGGTAAGTTTTATTATTGTTGATGTTTTTTTTAATTCCAAGTCTGGTGAGTATCATTATTTTGATACTATTGTTCTGGCGTTGGGATCTAATGCTTTTTTTAGTGTTGTATTTTTAATGTCGACTTATGATTCTGTTTGTATGCGGCTTGCATTAGGTGACGAAATCATAAATCAATCTGTTTTTTTTAAGCTGATTGAGAAAAAGATTGGTTTTTACAGCTTATTCCTCATGTCAGTAAATACTATTGTTGGATTTATTTTAATTTTGAAGGATGAAAGCTTGATTGGTGGTTTGGGTTTTTCTTGGTTTGTAACGTATATAATTAGCATGCTGACGCTACAAACATCTCTTTCTCGGTATATGACCCCAGCAGTAGTCAGTAGTCTGTCGAAAATGAAAGAGCTTATTTCAGCATCCCCGAAATAAGTTATTTATCGGTTTTCCACTATGTGAGTATAAAAAACAACCAACTCTGGCCGTGATATTGATGCGGGTATATTTCTGGTTATAAGATAGCCATTACCTCCCTCTGGGAAGGGAGGAATGATAGCAGCACTTCTGAGCATGAAAGATATCATGCTACTTATACGGAAATGATAAAATATGAAACAAAACATTAAGTTAATGGCAATGACCGCCATATTGTCTTCCACTCTGGTGTTATCTGGTTGTGGCGCGATGAGCACAGCAATCAAGAAACGTAATCTTGAAGTGAAAACCCAGATGAGTGAAACCATCTGGCTTGAACCGTCCTCGCAGAAAACCGTATATCTTCAGATAAAGAATACCTCCGACAAAGACATGTCCGGTCTGCAGGCGAAAGTAACGAAGGCGCTTCAGGATAAAGGGTATACTGTGACATCCGCGCCGGAAAGCGCATATTACTGGATACAGGCCAATGTCCTCAAAGCCGATAAAATGGATCTGCGTACGGCTCAGGGATTCCTGAGCCAGGGCTATCAGGGTGCTGCAATGGGGGCGGCGTTAGGGGCAGGTATTACGGCCTATAACTCCAACTCTGCAGGGGCGACATTAGGTGTGGGACTTGCTGCCGGTCTCGTGGGAATGGCCGCTGATGCGATGGTTGAAGATATTAACTACACCATGGTCACGGACATTCAGATTTCTGAAAAAACGAATGCCACTGTCCAGACCGATAATGTAGCTGCACTGAAACAAGGAACATCCGGATATAAGGTTCAGACCAGTACGCAGACAGGTAATCAGCATAAATACCAGACGCGTATTGTCTCTTCCGCTAATAAAGTTAATCTCAAGTTTGAAGAAGCTAAACCTGTTCTTGAAGATCAACTGGCGAAATCAGTTGCTAATATCTTGTAAGACTTTCCGGGTGGCCAGTGGCCACCCGTATTAAAACGTTTCCCTGTTATTTTATTCTCTGACGCAATCAGAATTAACGCGTTCTGTTCGTGAAGGTTTCTTTCTGAAGTATCTTCACTAAGTATTATTCTCCGGAAAATATTATGAGCCTGAATCCTCGCGATTTAACGCAGGGCGGTCAGGTCGCTTTTATGCGCCTGAAAATGTTCCTGCAAATAAATAATCTGATTTCTTATTACGTTATCATGGGCACGGTGTTATTTGGTATTGCCGTTCTGCTGATGCGAATAAGCATCCAGAATCTGACCAACGGTATTATTTACTGGTTTGTCCGGATGATTTCACCTTTTACGGAAAAAATGGTGAGTCAGCCTGTCTATACCATCCGTTATTACGAACATAAGCTGCAGTACAGTGCACGTCAGATACTGAATGATGATTACACCGTATATTGCGGTCAGTTGCTGAAGCAGGAGCTGATTATTGCTGGTTGCGCCGCGCTGCTGGTCGCCTTTGTGGCCACATTCGCCGTGTACTGGTATATCGGGCGCACCGGTCGCCAGCAGAGTGAGGATGAAATCATCGGGGGCCGCGCTCTCAGTGAGTCACCAAAAGACGTTGCCCGGATGATGAAAAAACGTGGGGAAGCATCCGATATCCGCATCGATGACCTGCCGCTGAAGCTGGATTCTGAGATACAGAATATGTCCATGCACGGTACTGTATCGACCGGTAAGTCCACTCTGATGCGCAAGATTATGAAGCAACTGCGCGACAGGGGGGACCTGGTCATTATCTACGACAAGGGCTGTACGTTCATTGAGGATTTCTACGATGAATCCCGGGATAAAGTGCTTAATGCGCTGGATGCCCGTTGCCCCAACTGGGATTTGTGGGAAGAGTGCCGTACGATTTCCGAACTGGAGAATGCCAGTGCAACCTTGATCCCGGCCAGCAGTGGTGAAGATCCGTTCTGGCAGGGCAGTGCGCGTACCATCTTTGCGGAAGGCGCAGAACGCATGCGCAGGGATGAAGACCGCAGCTACAATAAATTCCTGCGCACTCTGCTGGCTATTCAGCTTGATCAACTGAGAACGTTTCTTGCCGGCACGCCCGCTTCCACCCTGGTTGACGGTAAGATTGAGAAGACCGCCATTTCCATCCGCAGCGTGCTGACTAACTACGTCAAGGCGATGCGTTATCTGCAGGGTATCGACAGGCCCGGACGCGAAAAGTTTACCATCCGGGAATGGATGAAGGGCCAGGCCGATAAATCGAAAAATGGCTGGCTCTTTATTACCTCCGACGAACAGAACCATGAGTCTCTTAAGCCATTGATTTCACTGTGGCTAAGTATTGCAGCCACCAGTCTGCTGGCGATGGGGCCGAACCGCCAGCGACGTGTCTGGTTTTTTTATGACGAACTGGCTTCTTTACACAAATTACCGACTCTGCCACGAATTATTTCGGAGGCGCGTAAGTTTGGCGGCTGTTTTGTCCTGGGCTTCCAGAGCTTCGCACAGCTGGAAGAAATTTACGGCCCGAAAGCGGCGGCGGCGCTGTTTGACCTGCTGAATACCAAATTCTTCTTCCGCTCCCCGAGCGCCCAGATTGCGAAGTTTGTGGAGGAAGATATCGGTGAAACCTGGCGAAAAAAATTCAGTGAACAGACCAGCTTTGGTCATGAACAGGTGCGTGACGGGATTTCTTTTGGCAAGGAAGAAGAACGCGTCAGTATTGTCAGCTACTCCGATGTGCAGTCCCTGAACGACCTGCAGTGTTTTGTCACCCTGCCGGGAAGTTATCCGGTGGTGAAACTGACAATGAAGTATGAGGCGATGCCCAAAGTGGCTGACTCGCTGTTGTTGCGTGATGTACAGACCAGTCTGGATCAGATGCTTGAAGATGAAATTACCCGTCGCACTGAAGAAGAGAGGCATAAGTTTGCCGGCCTGTTCGAAGGGGCGTCGTTAATTCAGGCTGTTCCGGAGAGTAATCTGTCGAATACGCCCCCTCCTTCTGCCGGCCGGGTGGCTGCTGTTCTTGCGGAAACAAACACACCTCCTGAGACGCGCACATTACAGACAGAAAACGCTGCCGGCGATGCAGATACCAAAAACACGGGATCCACTGCTGTTGCAGCGGAAGGTGGCTCCACCTCCACCGGAGGAACTGAGCGGGATATTGAACAGGATTTACCTAAGGACGTTCCTCCGGGTCTGAACAGCGATGGTGAGGTGGTGGATTCCGAAGCGTATGAGGACTGGGTTCAGGCTTCACATCAGACCCGCGATATGACCCGCAGGGAAGAGGTCAACATCAATCATGCGACAGATAAAGCGCGTGATTTTGATGACGACAGGGAGGTGTTCTGATGCTCTCCATTTCTTCCATTAAAGGTGATGCGGGCTACTACAGTCATGAAGACAACTACTACGCCAGCGGTTCACTGGACTCCCGCTGGATGGGGGAGGGTGCGGAGAAACTGGGACTGAAGGGGGAAGTCGCCAGCGCCGATATGGATGCTGTGCGTCAGGGTAAACTTCCGGACGGTTCAGATCTCTCCCGTATGGTAAATGGTGTGAATAAGCACCGCAGCGGCTACGACCTGACGTTTTCTGCCCCCAAAAGTGTCTCCGTCATGGCGCTGGTCGGGGAAGACCGACGCTTTATTGAGGCGCATAACCGGGCTGTAGCGGTGGTGATGCAGGAGGTTGAGAAGCTGGTCAGCGCGCGCATTACAGAAGAGGGGAAAACGGAAACAGTACTTACCGGCAACATGGTGGCCGCACTCTATAACCATGATACGTCCCGTGACCTCGACCCGCAGTTGCATACCCACGCTCTGGTCTTTAACGCCACGTTTGCTGATGAAAAATGGCGGTCGCTGGCCAGTGATACCCGCATGAAAACGGGGTTCTCCGAGAATCTGTATGCCACCAAGATAGCGCTGGGAAACCTGTATCGTTCTGCTTTACGTGAAGACGTTGAGTCGATGGGATTTGAAACTGTCGCGGCCGGAAAGAATGGTCTGTGGGAGCTGAAGGATGTCCCTGTCGATGTTTTTTCCTCACGCAGTCAGACTATCCGGGAGGCCGCCGGCCCGGACGCGTCCGCCAAATCCCGCGACGTGGCTGCACTCGATACCCGCCAGGCCAAAGCCTGGGCCGATCCTGAACTACTGAAGGCTGACTGGCGCCGGCGGCTGACCGAAGAAAAATTCGATATCGATAACTACATCAGCCAGGCGCAGACGCGCCTGGAGGTTCCTGGTCCTGTTGCAGGTGGACATAGCGGTATACATGCTCCGGACCTGTCGGGAGGCGCGTCTTCAGGCGAGATTGCTGACGAGCAGGTGCGGAAAGCCGTCAGCGACACGATTTCGGCGCTGTCGGAGAAAAAGGTCCAGTTCACCTGGTCGGAGATGCTGGCCGGTACGGTCAACCGTCTGCCCTCCGCACCCGGTCTGTTTGAGCAGGCCCGGGCCGGCATCGATGTCGCGATTGAAGGGCAGCGTCTTATCCCTCTGGACCGTGAGAAGGGGATATTCACGTCTGATATCCACCTGCTGAATGAACTCAGCGTCCATCAGCTGGCGCGCACGGCCATTCAGGAACAGACCGTGCTGCTCTTTCCTGAACGGGCACAGGAACGCGATATACCGGCAGGTGATACTGTCTCTGTTCTGACGCAGGACAAAAGCCCGGTGGCCATTCTCAGTGGTCGCGGAGGCGCGCAGGCCCTGCGTGAGCGCACGGAAGACGTGGCCATGATGGCCCGTTCACAGGGCCGTGAGGTGATGGTGATTGCAGCCGACGGTCGCAGTGGCCAGTTTATGTCAGAAAGTCCGCATCTGGCAGGCCATGTGATGCTGCGCTCGCAGATGAACGCTGACACCGTATTGCCGGTGCAGGGAACGGTCATCGTTGACCGCGCGGAGCGGCTGTCGCTGAAAGAGACGGTGCTGCTGCAGGAAAAGGCGCTCAGCGTCGGGGCGCAGCTGATTTTTATGGATACGGAGAACCGGCAGGGAACGGGGAATGCCCTGTCTGTGCTGAAAGAAGCCGGTATTCCGCAGTACCGGTTTTATAGCACCCAACTACCGGAGGTGCGACTGGTCAGCGAGGCGGACAAGCGAAGTCGTTATGGCCAGCTGGCACAGGACTATGTGCGCCTGTCGGCGGAAGGGCAGGATGTCGTGGCCCAGGTGACCGGTGCCCGGGAGCAGCAGCAACTGACGGATGTCATCCGCGACGCACGTCGTGAGGCCGGGGAGCTGGGCAGGGAGCAGATGACAATCCGGGTGCTGGAGCCTGTGTGGCTGGACAGCAAAACCCGTCATCAGCGCGATAATTACCGCGCCGGGATGGTGATGGAGCAGTGGGACGCTGAGAAGAAAATGATGACACGTCACACCATTGACCGTGTGGCTGAGGCCACCAACAGCCTGGTTCTGCTGGGAGAAGACGGCAGTCGCCTGACGCTGAAGGTCCCGCAGCTTGACGGCAGCTGGAGCCTGTACCGCAGCCGGACGCTGGCAGTTTCAGAGGGGGACCGCGTCAGGGCGCTGGGTCGTGAGCTGAAGGGGGCCATCAAAGCGAAGGAGCAGTTCACGGTGACTGCTCTGGAAAATGGTGCGATACGATTGCGCAGTGGTGAGCGGGAGTTGCGCCTGCCCACTGAGCGGGCCGTGAAGCTGGCCCATGATTATGTGGAGGGAACCGGGGCGGGTACCAGTGCATCACGCACGGTACTGGCCGCGGTTGGGCCACGAGCACTGAATAAACAGGTTCTGAACGCGCTGGCGCAGAGCGGTGGTGATATCCGGATTTATACGCCACTGGAGGCAAGGCAGGCTGCGCGTAAAGTGGAGAGCGTGTCTGCCGTCCGGCTTGCCAGTGACCAGCTCCGCCAGTCGACCGGCGAGGAAAACCTGGATATCGCCATACAGGCAAGTCGTGAGCGTCTGATGTCGGATGCTGAGCAGGCTGTCAGTCTGGCCATCCCGCGCGCACAGCAGGGACAGGTACACCTCAGTGAAATTACCCTGCTGTCAGAGGCGGTAAAATCCGGCCAGCCGCTGGCTGATGTCCGGACTGAAATCGCCCGGCAGGTGAGCAGCGGGGAACTGATTCAGCTGGATTCGGTTGCCGGAGCGGGAAACAGGATTCTTGTTCCGCGGGTGGCGTATGAGATGGAAAAGAGCATCATCCGCCATATTGCTGAGGGTAAGGATGCCGTACAGCCCCTGATGTCGCTGACGCCTGCTTCGGTACTGTCAGGTCTGACAGCAGGCCAGCGGGAAGCCACGCGAACGGTGCTGGAGAATACCGACCGCTTTATGGCCATTCAGGGTTACGCCGGGGTGGGGAAAACCACTCAGTTCCAGGCGGTGATGGGTGCCCTGAACACCCTGTCTGAATCCGTGCGCCCGCAGGTCATCGGCCTGGGCCCCACGCACCGGGCCGTGCATGAGATGCGGGAGGCCGGAGTGGAGGCACGCACGCTGGCCAGTTTCCTCAGTGAAACCCGCCAGGCCATTCAGGCCGGGGAAACTCCTGACTTTCGCAACATCCTGTTCCTGACTGATGAGAGTTCGATGGTGGGCAACCGTGATATGGCAGAGCTCTATCAGCTGGTTGCCGCCGGTGGCGGGCGAATGGTCTCCAGCGGGGACACCGCGCAGTTGCAGGCTGTTTCCACTGGTCAGCCGTTCCGTCTGGTACAACAGCGCAGTGCCATCGATACGGTGGTGATGCAGGAGATTGTCCGTCAGACCCCGGCGCTGCGCCCGGCAATTGAAAGCATTATCGCCGGGCAGGTGGAGACATCCCTTCGCCAGGTGGAGGACGTCAGCCCACTACAGGTTCCGCGACAGGCCGGGGCATGGATACCGGAAAAGTCCGTTATGGAAATCCGCAAGTCGAAAAAGGGCCAGGAGCAGGACAATAACGTTACAGGTGAACAGACGCAGACACCTGAGCAGTTGTCACCGGCGCGTACCGACATCATTGCAGCCATCCGGGATGACTGGATGGGACGTACCCCGGAGGCTCAGCAGCAGACGCTGATTGTGGCTGAACTTAACGCCGACCGGCATGCCATTAATGAGGCCATTCATGCCGCCCGGCATGAGAAAGGTGATACCGGCGCAGAAGAACGTACGTTCACCGTGCTGGAGCCGCTACGGGTGCCGGACAACGCCCTGCGTGCGGCTGAAACCTTTGCGGAATACACCGGGGCGGTGGCGATGATGAATGAACGCTACTGGACGGTAGCAGACGTAAACCCACAGGACGGTGTGGTCACCCTGCGTAATACCGACGGTGAATCGGTTCTGATTTCACCGCAGCAGAACACTGCACAGGATATTTCCCTCTTCACCCATCGTGAACTGACCCTCAGCCAGGGAGACCGGGTACGTTTTACCCGCTCCGATACTGATCGGGGTTATGTGGCCAACAGTCTGTGGGAGGTGGCCGGATTCACGCAGGAGGGGGCTATCCGCTTTCGTCAGGGTGAGCAGGAGAAAATTGTCGACCCGCAGTCCATGACGGAGGACCGTCATATTGACCTCGCTTATGCCCTGACGGTGTATGGTGTGCAGGGAGCCAGCGAGCGTTTTGCCATTGCCCTGACCGGCACCGAAGGCGGCAGGAAGAGAATGGCGTCCCTGGAATCCACCTATGTGACGTTGTCACGTGCAAAGGAGCATGTCCAGGTGTACACGGACAACCTTGAGGACTGGCAGCAACAGGTCCGGCAGTCTGACGGAGGCAAAACCGCCCACGACCTGCTGCACGAGAAAAGTGACCGCGAGTCCGACACCGGTAACCGCCTGCTGGCCACAGCCTCGCGGCTGGATGAAACGGCGCTGGGCCGCCGGGTGCTGGTGGAAAACGGTCTGGAGGGTGAAACGATGGCCCGCTTTATTGCGGCCGGTAAAAAATACCCGACACCGTATGTGGCTCTTCCGGTGTGGAGCCGCCACGGAAAAGAAGCCGGGGCGCTGCTGACGGAAATTCGTATTGAGGATGACGGGATGCGCGTGGTGCTCAGCGAAGAGTCCCGGCTGCGTGGCGGAGAAGATGCGCAGTTTGCCGGACTACAGGCCAGCCGGAATGGTCAGACACTGATAGCTGACAGTGCAGAAGCCGCACTGCGACTGGCGCAGGAGAATCCGGAGAGTGGGGTGGTGATACGCCTGCACGGCGAAGAGCGCCTGCTCAATGCTGTCCGGCTGACCGGGGGACGTATCACAGAGCCTGACGAGTTGAGTCGGGCATTGCGTAACGTGGCGGACGCCGAAACGGCGGCAAAGGCGGAAGACCCCATTACGCTGCCTCCGGATGAGCAGCAGAAGCTGGCGGAGGTGCAGGAGAAAGCCGCCCGTGAACTGGCGGAACAGGCCCGGCGTGAGCTGCTGTCGGTGGCACCACAGAAAGATGAAGATAAACGTGATCCGCTGTTATCTGCCGATGATGAGCGCCGCCTGCGTGACGGTACAGAACGGGAAAGCCGGGAACTGGATGAGGCTGTCCGGGAAGCGGTTGCCGGTGGTCGTGGTGCCCGCCAGCAGGTACGTGAACAGATGCAGCGTACTGAACGTGAGTGGGTGGTGAAGATGCCGGAAAAAGAGATAGAGCTGGAAAAGACGCTCGGTGGCGACTGAATCAGGGAGAGGAACGTATGTTTATTGCATTCATTATTATTGTCATTCTTCTGGGCGGGTTTGTGCTCCTGCTCCGTCAGGCCGGTCGTGCAGCACATCCACTTCTGCAGTCATTGCGGTCAAGGGGTATACGGCCTGGTGCAGCAGAGCTGTTGTTGTGCAGCCGACCATCATTTGTCAGTGCCGGCCGGTTAATGACCGAACGGGAGCAGCGTTTTCTGCGCAGGCTGGACAGAGTGACAGATACCCGCCAGTGGCGGTTATGTCCGCAGGTTCGTGTGGCCGATATCGTCAGAGTGGCGCCCGACCGGAAGTCCGGCAGCCGTGAATGGTGGCAGTTATTTCGCCTGGTGTCACAGTGGCACTGCGATGTGGTTATCACGGACCGTGCCGGGCGCATCATTGCAGCGGTCGAGCTGGACGACCGGTCTCATCAGGAACCGAAACGTCAGCGGCGTGACCTGCTGCTGGAAGAGGTGCTGAAACAGGCGGGTATCCCGCTGTTGCGTGGCGATAATGAACAGCAACTGGCGGCGCGTGTCAGGGCGCACCTTTGCGCACAGCGTCCGGAGGCCGCAGCATGAATCAGGGTAAATCCGTTGCTGTGCAACCTGTCAGGCCGGTCCTGAATTTCTCCGCGCTGCAGCGCGATGTCATCCGGATGGTCGCGTTTGTGGCGATGGTGGTGGACCATATCGCCACAGCCTTTCAGCTGGATATGCCCTTACTGAATATGCTCGGGCGCTGTGCATTCCCTCTTTTTGCACTGGTCAGTGGGGGCAATCTGGCGGGTAAAACCTTACGTCAGCACAGCCTGAACCGCCTGTGGCTTATGGCACTCCTGGCCCAGCCGGGTTACTGGCTGGCCTTCCGTGATGTCGGCCTTGCGTGGTGGCAACTGAATATCCTGTTCACCTTTGCTGTTGTCATGCAGGTGGCTCTTTTCCTGCAGTCTGCTACTGCCCGTAATGGTGTTGCGGCCTTCACTGCACTGATGGGGTATATACCATTCAGTTCTGCCAGTTACGGCATCCCCGGTCTGCTGATGCTCGCCGGAGCGCTGCTGGTCTGGCAGGTCAGGGACACGCTGCGTCCCGCCCTGTTTGCTGTCTGGCTGTTGCTGGTTGCCCTGCTTAATGCCCGACACGGTGATGTGATGATGTTTTCCGGCGTGATTCTGACGCTGACGGTGCTGTTCTGTGTCCACGGGCTGGTACCGGCTTCCGGACGACGTCTGCAGGCAGGACGCTGGTTTGCGCCAGCGTATGCCATTCATCTGTTTTTTATTGGCTTTCTGGTCAGAGTTCTCTGACCGTTCCTGACTCCGATACAGTGGTCTGGTGCTTTAGTATTACTGAACAGCAAAAAAATGCCTCCCTCAGAGATGAAGGGAGGCGGAAGAATAAGGCTGGTCTGATGAAACAACTCCCATGCCCGTTGGAAGTCGGATTACGGTTATTTTTTTACATATTTAGCAGGCGGAATTAAAGAGGAGAGAGGAATGAATGGATTCAGAAACAGTTCACGGAACGGTCAGGTCTGGCGTTACCAGCGTG
>ERZ827492.661-NODE-661-length-31377-cov-9.197912_pt1 | contig 31377 bp, 24 predicted proteins | sample MGYA00519704_ERZ827492 | MGnify/ENA primary metagenome ERZ827492 (study PRJEB31778, sample SAMEA3449325) | human gut metagenome | biome: human gut; feature: human-associated habitat; material: faeces | place: United Kingdom | collected 2010/2012 ... | reverse complement strand
CTAAACCCGAAAAATCATCGTGACTAAACCCGCAACAACTAATTGAACACAAACACACGCCGAAATCGACCTGCATGCTGCCCGCCGCCCACTCGAGCCGCACGTACCCCTCGCGATCCGGCACGCCGCGGTTCGCCTCGCGCCACCGGTGCACGTAACGCATCGTGGTCGAATACTCGCCGTCGTAGTCCGTCTCCGCCAGCAGACGGTCGTGCACGCGCCTGATCGTGTGCCGCTGCTTCCTGGGCAGCAGACGATCGGCCTCCAGCCACCCGTCCACCAGATGCGCGTACGGGTCGATCTTCGACCCGTACCTGCGATCCGCCTTCGGCTTGGGCGAGCAGTCCTCCATATCCGCGTACTTCGCGACCGTCCCGCGATCCACGTGAAGACGACGCGCTATCTGCGCGCGCGACATTCCCTGCCGGTCGAGTCTCCTGATATCTTGCACAATGGGCATCGGTATCGCCATGTTCCTTTCCTTCCCGAGCGCCGGCCGGCGGCAACCGGCCGAATCAAAACCGATTGGCAACTCGGGAATATACAGGCGGCGGCACCGATGCCTCTCACATCACCGGGAAACGATGACGGCACCGGGGAAAACCATCAGCCCACACTGCGGAAAAACACTGCCGAACCCGCCCAACAAACATTGAAGCAATACAATCGCGTTTGATGGCGTCCCAGTCCTTCTTCGACGCGTGGCGGAACGTGTTGCGCAGCAGATGCACCACGCAGGTCTGCACGATGGCCAGAGGCCATACCGCGCCCACCGCGTCGGGCAGGCCTTTGAGCCCGTCGCAGATCAGGAAGAACACATCGTCCACGCCCCGGTTCTTCAGCTCGGTGAGCACCGACAGCCAATAGCGTGCGCCCTCCGCGGCGGGCGACGCCCAGATGCCCAGCACGTCGCGGTCGCCCTCTAGATCCACGCCAACGGCCACGTAGAACGCGCGGTTGGCGACCTGCCCGTCGCGCACCTTGACGACGGTCGCGTCGATGAACACGGCCGCGTACACACGATCCAGGGGACGCGAGCACCATTCGTCCTTCTCGGCCACGACCCGCTCGGTGATGCGACTGACGGTCTCCCTGGACACGTCCGCCCCGTAGATCTCCTGGAAGTGGGCGCTGATCTCGCCGGTGGTCAGGCCCCTGGCATACAGGGACAGCACCACCTCGTCCACCCCGGGCAGCCGCCGCTGCCGTTTCCTGACGACGACCGGCTCGAACGAGCCATCGCGGTCTCGCGGCACCTCGATCCTGACCGGACCTACCGAATCGGTGACCACGGTCTTGGCGGTGGTGCCGTTGCGCGTGTTCGCGGCCCTGCCGTCCTTGGATTTCTTGTGCTTGGCGCGGCCCAGGTGCTCGGTCGTCTCCTCGTCCAGGGCCGTCTCCAGCACGCTTTTGGTGAACTGTTTGAGCAGTCCGTCGGGCCCTGTCAGGTCCAGTCCTTTTTCCTTGGCCATGCGCACGAATGTGAGCGCTGCCTCCCGCTCGGCGTTGCGTTTTTCCGCGTCCGGCTTCTTCGTCGGTGTCATGTTTCCCATTGTCCCAGCAGACATCGTCCACCAGCCTTTCCGACCGGCCACACGACCGGCCAGTTAAGGCCAGTTACACACTTCGAGAGACAGTCCCTACGGTGAAGACAACTGGGGCTGTTCGTATGGCACCGTCCGCATGGGTGGGAAAGTATCGGTTCCTGATCTTGGCCCTAGTGATTGCAGCTGCTGAGATAGCAGCGTTCGTGCTCTTTGTGGGAATGACTTGGAATGACTTGGAATCGATGAGTCGATTCGGAGTGTTCCAAGGAATACAGGGACGGTATGTGCTCCCGGTGTTGCCAGTATTCCTGCTGGGACTAGTCATAGTTGACGATAGGAAGGTAAGCCAGCGCGCCCTAGCTTGCTGATGATAAGGGTTTGCTGGCTCGGCTATTGCTCTACTTCATCGAGTGGATGCGGTTATCGTATACGACATTTTCGCAGGAGCGAATCGTGGCAAGTACCGCGCATTTCAGGCGTTCGCCGATGCTCAGCTTGCTGATCAGGGCGCGCATGGTGGCCACGTCATCGAGATGGTTCTGCCAGTCGCTGTCATGTAGTTCTTCGGAGCTGAGCGCCTTGAGGCCTTTGCCTTCATCGCGCATGCTGGCGGTCAGACCGAAGTAGTTCCGGCACGGGGTGATGCCCTGCTCCAGAGTGAATTGGAAATTCTCGGCTGCGGAGAGCACGTTATCGTGCCAGAATGCGGCGGTTCGCTTTGAGTGCGTCACCGAGTCGGGCTCCTGAAGCCAGTAGTAGAGCACGCAATCGATGTCGGCCACTTTGCCCATGCGGGCGTACAGGGGGCCTGCCATGCGGATATCCTGCGCGTAATGGCCCTCGGGGAACCGCAGGCCGTCCCACAGCTCGCGCCTGTACAGGCGGCACCAGTTCGCCTCGTTGAAGTAGCGGGCCTCGGTGTTGCGGCCGAGCTTGCTGCCGAGCAGTCGCAGGCTTTTGCAGAACACGGTCTGGTAGGCGGCGAGCGGGTGCTCGAACACAGTGATTTTGCCGGGCGCCTGCGCGCCCGTCTCGGCCTCTTTGGACACCTCGCCCAGCTGGGAGACGCCGAACTGACGCCAGCGGGCCTTGCTCATATCCGCCCCGGTGCTTTGCAGCGCGTGCAGCAGGTATTCGATATTGCGGCGGTTGAGGATGTCGTCGTTGTCGGAGAACGCGATGTACTCGCCATGCGCGGCATCGAGGCCGGTGTTCTGGGCCTTGGCGATGCCGCCGTTTTCCTGATGGATCACGGTGACGCGGCTGTCCTGCGTCGCATACTCATCGCAGATGGCCGGGCTGGAATCCTTGGCCCCGTCGTCCACCAGAATCACCTCGAGGTTTGTATACGACTGCTGCAGGATCGAATCAATGCAGTAACGCAGGTAGTCTTCGGCGTTATACACCGGCACGATCACGGAGATGAGGGGAGTGGCGTTGTTCGGCAAGGCTTATGCTTCCTCTTTGTATATGCGGACGTATCCAGTATGGCACGTTTCCTAGCCGAGCTGCGCAACGTTTAATGGGGTACTTTTGCTCGAGGATGTTTGATTATTGACGATGAAGACACCTGTGGAAGTCAATTCAGACTCAAGGCATCGAGAATGGGGTAGAGGCGATTCGCAAATTCGGGTACACCGCTTTTCCGGAGCATGTCTGCGTAGTCTTCAGGCGTTTGTGGATATCATTTATAGCTCAGCAGTGCCGTGTGACAAACTCTTGCCACTCTTCCTGGATCGAGATCCAATACATCGAGGAAGAAATCATCGGGTCTCTTTACTTCGATGCGAAGAGGCTGTGTCGAAGTTTCAGGAAAATCTTTCGTGTTGAAGGTGACCAAGGTTTGTGCGGGTAAATAATCTGCTGCTGCAAGTACGTGCCGGTCTTTCTCGTCGCATGTCATATTTTTGATGAGGCTTTCGTAACCAGTGACTAGAGCCTTTGGGAATGCGGCAGTCATCGCATTGATACGTTGCGCCGAACGCTCTTCTCCTATGCGTAATTGGAGGTCTCTCCTCAGCTCATCGAGTATCTGTTGTGACCAGTATGGGGCATAGAGGTGTTCCTCGGCGAGACGGAGGATCAAATCGTTGATGAGTTCGTTGAAGAGCCATAAATCTGTGTGGAATGAAATATGTGACAATCCAGCATTGAGTTTGAGCTCGTAATTTTGGTATGGCTCGTCTCATCGGTAGGATAATGACGAATCGAACCTTGCGCTTGAACGCTTATTACCGGAAGGATTGCCTGAGCATGGCAGATTCTGTTGAGTATCCCGATCTCGTTATCGTTGGCGCGGGCCTGTTCGGTCTGACGGTGGCGCAGCAGGCGGTGGAGCACACCGGCGCGCGCGTGCGCATCATCGATATCCGTGACCACATCGGCGGCAACGCGTACTCGTACTTTGATGAGGAGACCGGCGCGGAGATCCACAAGTATGGCGCGCACCTGTTCCACACGTCCAACAGGCGTGTGTGGGACTACGTCAATCGTTTCACGAGCTTCACGAACTATGTGCACCGCGTGTATGCCACGCATGACGGCGAGGTCTATCCGCTGCCGATCAACCTGGGCACCATCAACCAGTTCTTCCATGCGCATTACACGCCGGCCGAGGCGCAGAAGCTTATCGCCGGGCAGGCGGGCGAGCTGGCCGGCACCGATCCGGCCAACCTGAACGACAAGGGCATCCAGCTCATCGGCCGACCGCTGTACGAGGCGTTCATCAAGAACTACACGGGCAAGCAGTGGCAGACCGACCCTGCCGAGCTGCCGGCGGCCATCATCAAGCGCCTGCCGGTGCGCTTCAACTACGACAACCGCTACTTCAAGGACACGTGGGAGGGCCTGCCCGCCGACGGCTACACCGCGTGGATGGAGAAGATGATCGACGACCCGCGCATCACCGTGGAGCTCGGCGTGGACTTCTTCGACGAGTCCCAGCCGTACAACAAGGAGGCGCTGAAGGCCGCGGGCGTGCCGGTGGTGTACACGGGTCCGGTGGATCGTTACTTCGGTTACGAGCTTGGCGACCTGAAGTGGCGCACGGTGGACTTCAAGGAGGTCCGTTACGATGAGGGCGACCATTTCGGTTGCCCGGTGATGAATTTCTCGGACGCGGACGTGCCGTACACGAGGGCTATCGAGTTCAAGAACTTCAACCCGGAGCGTCGCGAGCGGCAGAATCCGGACAAGACGGTGGTGTGGGAGGAGTACAGCCGTTTTGCCGAGCGTGGCGACGAGCCGTACTATCCGATCAACACCGATGCGGACAAGGCCCTGTACGCGCGGTACGAGGCCAAGGCCGCGGCCGAGCCGAACACCGTGTTCGGCGGCCGCTTGGGCACCTACAAGTACTATGACATGCACCAGGTGATCGACACCGCCCTGACCGTCTACGAGGAGCAGGTCGCGCCGCTGCTGAAGAAGTAGACCGTCGTTTCACCAGAGGATTAACGATTTAGCTTGAAACCGACTGAATATTGCTGAGGCAATAGCCGGTTTCAGGCTTCTGTGTTTTTTGGGAAGCCAAATTTCCTGGGGTACTTAAGGCTCGCCACGAGGAGTACAGTTGTCTGTACCGCACAATGTGGCGCGTAAGACGAGGGGCGCATCTCGCAAGTAGGGTGCGATGCAGTTGAAGGAGTGCATGTCATGACTGATCCGAATGTCAATCCGAACGGCCAGGTGCCGGGGCAGCAAGCTGACGCCAATCCGACTGAGCCGTTAAATGCGATGACGGGGGAAGCAGGAACCGCCGCCAACAATGCTCCAACCCAAGCACTCGCAGCGGGCGAACAGCCCACTCAGGCGTTCACTCCTGTTGAGCAGCCTACGCAGGCGTTTACACCTGCCGAGCAGTCCACCCAGCCTTTTGCGCCGGTCAATCAGCCGGTACCGCCTACGCAGGCTTTGCCACCAGTGACTCCTGCCGCTGCGCCCGCGCCCGCATCGGCAGCGCCCAATTCGCCCTATCCGGGGGCGGCTCCGGCAGGCGGATCGGTTCCTCCGGTCTATGGCAGCGGTAGTGCTCCGGTATATCCGGGCGGCGGGGCCGTGCCTCCGCAAACGCCCTATAACCCGTATATGCAAGGCGGCCAACCGAACGGCCAGCCGGGATGGTCTGGTTCTTACGGCAGTGTGCCGCCTGAAGCGAACCAGAAGTACAACGGCCTGGCTATTGCCGGTTTTATCTGCTCGTTCCTTGTCTCACTCCCCGGTCTGATCCTGAGCATCGTGGGCCTCAACCAGATTAAGAAACAGGGCGGCAAGGGCAAGGGCTTGGCCATCGCCGGCATCATCATCAGTGCGGCGGGCATGGTGATACAGGTAATACTGGTCATCGCGCTGATCGTCGGCGGTGTCTCGTACACCAGCAAGGCTATAGATGAGGCGAAAACCGATTCCTTCTATAGTCAGTCCTCTTCGGGCAACGGTGATAGCAGCGATAAGAGCAAAGCTCAAGATAATCTTGACGATGCGCTGGACGACACGTTGGGCGAAACCCATGACGATCTAACCGACGGCGATTATGGGCTGTACGATTCGATTCAGGATTTCGTCGACTCTTTGGAATTCAAGGACTCCATTGAATCCGAAGCGGATACGTTTGCAGACACCGGCATCACCTTCAACTACCGTGTCGACGGTGACACCTTGGTGTACGAGTACGTGCTCGACGACAGCTATGCCTCGCTAGGCGATACCGCCGCTTCCTCACTGGATGCTATGGACAGCACCTATCAATCCACCGCGAATCTGCTGGGCTCGATGTGCAAGACCTCCAGCGGCAAGGCATCATTGCGCGTCATCATGCACACGCAAAGCGGCCAGTCGCTGTATGACAAAACCTGGACCGAAAAGTAGCAATCCCAGCGAACGTGCGTTTTGGTCGATTGAAGGCCGGTCTGCTTGCTCCTTGGACGGATGCTTCTGCGGAAGGAACCGCCAAGGAGTAGGCTTACAGGCATGAGACTCGCACGTTTTTCTTTGAATGATTCGCCGCGCTACGCCTTCGTGCAGAAGGACGAAACGGACGGCAAGGACTACCTCATCGAACTGGACGGCCATCCGCTGGCCGGCGACCAGGTCAAGCCCACCGGCACTCGTTACCCGGTCGACGGCGATGGCATCCGTTTGCTCTCCCCGGTCATCCCCTCCAAGGTTTACGGTCTGGCCAAGAACTATGAGGCCCACGCCCAGTTCATGCACGAGGCCGGCCACTCCGAAATCGCCCACGCGCCGGAAGACATGGTGATCTTCACCAAGCCGTCCACCTCGGTAATCGGCCCCGACGACCCGATTGTGTACCCGGCCTGCTCCAAGGACATGAACTTCGAGCCGGAAGTGGCCGTGGTGATGGGCCGTATCGCCAAGAACGTGACCGTCGAGAACGCGATGGATTACGTGCTCGGCTTCACCTGCGTCAATGATGTGACGTTGCGCGATCTGCAGGGCATCGACCCCACGTGGACGCGCGCCAAGGGCTTCGATACCTCCTGTCCGCTTGGCCCGTGGATCGTGATGCGTGACGACCTCGACTGGAAGGACGCCAAGATTTCCTTCACGCTGAACGGCGAGGATGTGCCGATGGCGTCTGGCACCACCGCGAACCTGATTCACGGCATCCCCGAGCAGATTGCCGCCATTTCGTCGTTCTCCACGCTGCTGCCTGGCGACGTCATCATGACCGGCACCCCGAACGCCTCCGGCCACCTCGACCCAGGCGACGAGACCATCGTGCACGTCGAAGGCATCGGTGATCTGCGCAACGTAATCGTTCGGGCGTGACTCGACTGACGAACGCATGGCCCGGTCATTTTCCTATTTGGGGGATGTCCGGGCCTTCGTGCTTTGTTTCATATATTTCATCTATATATGCATCTGTCTAATGTACAGATGATTTTTTCGCGAAATCTAAGTGTTGCACCAAGCTATATGTTACACTTATTTCAGTTATGAAATGAGGTATGTGCATTATGACTGCAGTAATAGAACGTGAACAGCTTACAGAACGCGATTTGGATCAGGCGAAGGCGTGCCGAGAGCTGGTGCAAAAAGGCTCTGTACTCGCTGCAATTTTGGATGGCATTATTGACGATAATGTACTGGTGGTTCGCAAGGACGAAGAATTATCCCCTGCTCAAGCTGCTGAGATTCTTGGCGTGAGTCGGCCCTATGTGACTCGTTTGCTGAAGTCAGGACTGCTCGAATCTCATATGGTGGGCAGTCATCATCGGATTACGGTACTTGCTTTGCGGACGTACATGGCTAATCGTGATGCGGGACGTAAGGAATACGCCCACGCAATCAATTCTCGGGCAAAGGATATTGCCGATGCGGTTGACGAAGTCGCTCCGGTGTCTGAGACAAGTCGAAATCGTATGCGTGATTTAGTTGCAGAGCATCGCCGTGAAGCGATCAAAGCGAGTAGTGCCGCAGTTTCTCCCGCAGAGTGAGGATTGTCTCAGGCGAATCGTAGTGAATCTATTGTCTGTGCGATTTACCCGGTATGCGTCAAGTCATGACTATTGCTCAGGCGTGTAATTACGTCTCAGATACTCCTTGACTTCCAGTATGTCTTGGCAATCGGGGCATGCAGGAAGTCCTGAGTATTCATCTCTGGTTGGCACGAACCATTTCCCGCACAGAGAACGGATGAGGGTGCCTTCAACATATGCGTCGGTCAGAGTCTCTTTGGGTACGCGATGTAGCATAGATTCTGGCTCGGTGTCGCCTATCGTCTTGTATAACGATTCGGAATCATCGAGGAAGTTCGGGCTTGTGATGCGCTTGATGTCGTCTGGTTCCAGCAGCACGAATGCTGACATAGTTGCGCGTCTTTGCTGACCGTCGCTGTATGTCTTCAACGACGTTTCTGCTGGCTGATTGGGGTCTTTGGGCTGGCAGATGGCGTTAAAGCATCTCAAGAGGATGCGGTGAAGTCGGGCGTATGGAGAACTGTTGTCCTGTTCCTCGACCGGAAAATCAAGGGTCAATTCAACGAATTGATTGACAGTTGCTGAGTCGTCATCGTCATCTTGCTGAATCTGAATACTGGCCTTTACGGGGGCTCCTGAAATCTGATAGGGGATATCCAGCGCTGAGAGGGCTTCGGACTGGGAAGTTGTTTGGCCCGCATAAATTCCTGCACGAATTTTGTTAAGCATCTCCTGAACGACTCGTCGCTCAAAATCCAGAAAATGCTGACGTTCTTCTTCTCGTTTCCGAACCAGATAATCTTCTTCGCTGGGCATATAGTTGCTGGCGTTGGAAGCCTTAATGATTGATTTGCAATTGCCTGAATGGAAATCCCCATGCGATCCGCAATAGACCATCCACGGGTCGCCATATTGGTCAAGAATGACGATGCCTCGCCAGCCGGTTTGCTTGTTCCTTATTTCATAGACTGGGCGCTTTGCCACAGCGCTAAATTCCGAATGCTTGGTGGCAGCGATTTTGTCACCAGCGAAAGCCTGACGAGCCATATTGAGTAGTGTGACGTCGAATGCGGTGAAATCAAGACCTTCGAACGGTGTTACTGCTTCCGTCCGCATGTTCTGTTCAATGAGTTGTTGAGGGTTCTCTGAGTTGAAGAGATTATTGTCAATCATGCTCAACAGAACTTGAATTGTAGGGCGAACTGGTCTCATGATGATTAACCATAGTCGGTGATGCAGCTTAGTCAGTGATTGATATCACATAGAAGAAGTATTGCTCTTTTTGGCTCCCCTCGTGTCTGGGCCCGTAATTCCCCCTTACGCTCCCGGCAATACCGCGTGCAGGGCGGTCATCACCACCAAGCTGATGATGGCCGTCACTGTCAGCGAGAAGCCGGCGAGCTTGGCGTTGCCGGTCAGTGAATCGGTGAACTTGGTCGAGAAGATCGTGATTGGAGCGAAGGAGCCCAACACGATGATCTCGCGAATCCTCATGTCAAATGGCAGCAGGAACCAGGCGGCCACGGCGATAATCGCGCCAAACACTGCGCGTCAACCAATCACCTTCAGCAGTTCCACGCGATCTTTGCGATTATCCGGAATCTCCATCATGAGACCCTGCACGATTTTGTAGTCGCGCTCGCCGAATACGTGGAGATGTTTGAGCGCATAGGTGCCGATGATGACGAGCAGCAGCGAACCGGCCTGAAAAATCATGTTCTTCTCTTATCCCACAAGCACCCGCCGCAGCACCGGCGGCGGTCAGGCGCATAACAAACCAGCCGTGAGTATAGGAGCGTTCGCGCGGCGCTGGCGCGGGGCGGTGCATATTGTGGACAGTCCCGTAACGTTGATATGCCATGCTGGCGAGATGAATATATCCAATACCAAGTGGAGCTCAGCACGATAGAGAGGTAGGAAAACATGGCAGAGCAGACGGTCACCGTAGGTGTTGGAGCGCTGAGCATCGAGGACGTTATCGCCGTAGCGCGCGGCGGTGCCAAAGTGGCGATTTCGGACGAATCGAAGCATGAGATGGCGCTGAGTCGCGCGGTTATCGATCATTTGGCCGACGACACCGTGCCGTATTACGGTATCTCCACCGGATTCGGCGCGCTCGCCTCCACCTCCATCCCCAAGGAACAGCGTGCGCAGCTGCAGAAAAGTCTGATTCGCTCGCATGCCGCCGGTGCCGGACCGGAAGTGGAGCGTGAGGTGGTGCGCGGCCTGCTGGTGCTGCGCCTGAGCACCCTGTGCACCGGACGCACCGGTGTGCGCCCGGAAACCGCGCAGGTCTACGCCGATATGCTGAACGCCGGCATCACCCCGGTGGTCTACGAATACGGTTCACTCGGATGCTCCGGTGATTTGGCGCCGCTCGCAGCCTGTGCTTTGGTGGCGATGGGTGAAGGCGAGGCCCGCAACGCTGACGGCCTCAAGATCGGCGGCGGCGAAGCGCTGCGTGCGGCCGGCATCACGCCCGTCGATTTGAAAGAGAAGGAAGGACTGGCGCTGGTCAACGGCACCGACGGCATGCTCGGCATGTTGTGTATGGCCATCACCGATCTGCGCCTGCTGCTCAAGACCGCGGATGTCGCCGCCGCGATGAGCGTGGAAGGCATGCTCGGCAACGACCGCGTATTCGCCGCCGACTTGCAGGCGCTGCGCCCGCATCGCGGCCAAGGCGATTCCGCTGCGAACATCGCCCGCATGCTCAAGGACTCTGGTCTGATTGAGGCCGGCCGCCCGGGCTCCACCGTGCGTGTGCAGGACGCCTACTCGCTGCGCTGCACCCCGCAGGTGCACGGCGCCGCCCGCGACACCGTGGAATACGCGGCCTCCGTGGCGGGCGTGGAACTCGCCTCCGCCATCGATAACCCGTGCGTCACGCTGGACGGCCGTGTGGAGTCCAACGGCAACTTCCATGGCGCGCCGCTGGCCTATGTGCTCGATTTCCTGGCGATTCCGACCGCCGACGTAGCCTCTATCTCCGAGCGTCGTACCGACCGCTTCCTTGACGTGGCGCGCAACCGCGGCCTGCCGGCGTTCCTGGCTGGTGACCCGGGCGTGGACTCCGGTTTCATGATCGCCCAATACACCGCTGCCGGCATCGTCTCCGAAATGAAGCGTAACGCCGTGCCTGCCTCGGTCGATTCGATTCCAAGCTCCGCCATGCAGGAAGATCACGTGTCGATGGGTTGGGCCGCCGCCCGCAAGCTGCGCCGGTCGATTCCGGCCTTTGCGCGCGTGCTGGCCGTGGAACTGCTGTGCTCCTGCCGCTCCTTCGACTTCCGCAAGCCGTACCGTCCGGGTGCGGCGGGCGCCGCCGTATACCGCGTGGTGCGCCAGTACGCCAACGAAATCGGCCCCGACGTACGCGATACCTGGACCACCCCGCAGATTGAGAGCGTGGCCGAGGCGATTCTCTCCGGCGAAGTCCTCGCCGCCGCCGAATCCGCCGTCGGCGCACTGAAGTAGCGGCTGCCCAAGCTTCCTCATCAGAGGGGGCTACTAGTCACCCTCCCCACCAAAATCCAAAACTTGAGTCATATGCACTCAAGTTTTGGGAATAGAATGGGTTCCAGGTCGGTTGACCATATCAGACAACGACAAGCTGCGGTCTGTCGCAACGCTCGCAGGGCTTTCGAAGCCCGCGAGCCGCACTGCGCAGACCGCATGATATGGAGGAATACGATATGGAACAGAAGTTCACCACTATGGCCCAAGAAGCCGTCGGCGACGCGATTCAGAGTGCGTCCGCCGCAGGAAACGCGCAGGTCGAGACCCTGCACGTCATGGATGCGCTGCTGCGCCAGGAAAACGGCGTGGCGCGCTCTCTGATCGAGGCCGCGGGCGGGGACCCGCAGGCCATCGGCGCGGCGGTGCGCAACGCTTTGGTCGCGCTGCCGAGCGCATCCGGATCCAGCACCTCGCAGCCACAGGCCAGCCGCCAGCTGACCGCCGCCATCGCCCAGGCTGAGAAGGAAATGCAGCAGATGGGCGACGAATACGTCTCCACCGAACATCTGCTTATCGGCATCGCGGCCAGCAAGCCGAACCAGTCGGCCGAAATCTTGGAGAAGAACGGCGTCACCGCAGCCTCCCTGCGCAAGGCCGTACCCGGCGTGCGTGGTGGCGCGAAGGTCACCAGCCCGGACGCGGAAGGCTCGTACAAGGCCCTAGAGAAGTACTCCACCGACCTGACGGCCGCCGCCAAGGAAGGCAAGCTGGACCCGGTCATCGGACGTGACCAGGAAATCCGCCGCGTGATTCAGATCCTCTCCCGTCGTACCAAGAACAACCCGGTGCTGATTGGCGAGCCCGGCGTCGGCAAGACCGCCGTCGTGGAGGGTTTGGCCCAGCGTATCGTGGCGGGCGACGTGCCCACCACCCTGCAAGGCAAGAAGCTCATTTCCCTTGACTTGGGCTCCATGGTGGCCGGTTCGAAGTACCGTGGCGAGTTCGAGGAGCGCCTGAAGAGCGTCCTGAACGAAATCAAGAATGCGGATGGTCAGATCATCACCTTCATCGATGAGATCCACACCATCGTCGGCGCGGGTGCGGCCGAAGGCTCGATGGATGCCGGCAATATGTTGAAGCCCATGCTGGCCCGTGGCGAGCTGCGCCTGATCGGCGCGACCACGCTGGACGAGTACCGCGAGAACATCGAGAAGGATCCGGCGCTGGAGCGTCGTTTCCAGCAGGTGTTCGTGGGTGAGCCGAGCGTGGAAGACACCATCGCCATTCTGCGTGGTCTGAAGCAGCGTTACGAGGCGCACCATAAGGTAACGATCGGCGACGACGCGCTGGTTGCCGCCGCGACCCTCTCGAACCGTTACATTTCGGGTCGTCAGCTGCCGGACAAGGCCATCGATCTGGTCGATGAGGCGGCCGCTCACCTGCGTATGGAGCTCGACTCCTCGCCTGAGGAGATCGATGAGCTGCAGCGCAAGGTGACCCGTCTTGAAATGGAGGAAATGCAGCTCAAGAAGGCCGAGGATCCTGCGTCCAAGGAGCGTCTGGGCAAGCTGCAAGCCGAACTTGCGGACACCCGTGAGAAGCTCAGCGGTCTCAAGGCGCGTTGGGATGCGGAACAGGCTGGCCACAACAAGGTCGGCGACCTGCGTGCCAAGCTCGACGACCTGCGCGTGCAGGCGGATAAGTATACCCGTGAAGGCAACTTGGCGGAGGCCTCGAAGATTCTGTACGGCGAGATTCCGTCCATTCAGAAGGAGCTTGCCGCCGCGGAGAGCGCGGATGCTGAATCTGCTGATGCCAGCGCGGCCAACCCGGCCGATGAGCCGATGGTCCCGGACCGTGTGGACGCCGACTCGGTGGCTGAGATCGTCTCCGACTGGACCGGCATTCCCGTCGGCCGCCTGATGCAGGGCGAAAACGAGAAGCTGCTGCACATGGAGGACTACCTCGGCAAGCGTGTGATCGGCCAGAAGGAAGCCATCGCCGCCGTGTCCGACGCGGTGCGCCGTTCGCGTGCCGGCATCTCCGACCCGAACCGTCCGACCGGATCGTTCCTGTTCCTCGGCCCCACCGGTGTGGGCAAGACCGAACTGGCCAAGGCGCTCGCCGACTTCCTGTTCGACGACGAGAAGGCCATGGTCCGCATCGACATGTCCGAATACATGGAGAAGGCTTCGGTCTCGCGCCTGATTGGCGCGGCGCCGGGCTACGTGGGCTACGAGCAGGGCGGCCAGCTGACCGAGGCCGTGCGCCGTCGCCCGTATTCCGTGGTGCTGTTCGACGAGGTCGAGAAGGCCAACCCGGAGATCTTCGACGTGCTGCTGCAGGTACTTGACGATGGTCGCCTGACCGATGGCCAGGGAAGGACCGTGGACTTCAAGAACACGATCCTGATTATGACCTCTAACCTCGGCTCGCAGTTCCTCGTGAACGAGGACATGGACGCCGACGCCAAGAAAAAGGCCGTGATGGACGCTGTCCACATGAACTTCAAGCCGGAGTTCCTGAACCGTCTGGACGACATCGTCATGTTCCACCCGCTTACGCGCGAGGAGCTTGGCGGCATCGTGGATATCCAGGTGGCTGGCGTGTCCCAGCGTCTGACCGATCGCCGCATCACGCTGGACGTCACCGACTCGGCTCGCGAATGGCTTGCCAACACCGGTTACGACCCGGCTTATGGCGCTCGTCCGCTGCGCCGCCTGGTACAGACCGAAGTGGGCGACCAGCTGGCCCGTATGCTGCTGGCCGGCAAGGTCCACGACGGTGACACCGTGCTCGTCGACCAGACCGGCGGCGAACATCTGGAGCTCTCCGCTTGGGCGAGCGACCAGATTGTCTCCGACAATCCGGACGTGAGCGTGGACAACGTCACCGAAGACAAGTGACAATCACTGGCTCCCCTCTCTGAGCAAAGCTGTCAGCGAAGCTGACTGAGGGGAGTTCGGGCTGGCGAGCTTCACTATATTGGCTCTCCTCTGAGGAGGAGAGCCTTTTCGCTACCATGGTGCTGAACTTCATACGAGGAGGGCCAGTGACTGGACGATTCGCGCCGACGCCGTCGGGGCGCATGCATATCGGCAACGTGTACGCCATGTTGGGTGCATGGCTTTCGGCCCGCTCGCGTGGCGACCGCATGCTGATGCGTATCGAGGACGTGGACAAGCCGCGTGTGGTCGCCGGTGCGGACCAGCTCATGATGGATGACCTGCATTGGCTCGGCCTCGACTGGGATGGCGAACCGATGTTCCAATCCCAGCGCACTGAACGATACGAATACGCTCTCGAATGCCTGCGCTCGCAAGGTGTGCTGTACCCCTGTTTCTGCTCGCGTGCCGACATTCGCGCCGCCTCGGCCCCCAACGAGGGCGACGGCTTCATGGTGTACCCCGGCACGTGCCGCCGCCTGCTGCACGACCATCCCGACGAGGTCCGTGCCCGTTTGGTTCGCGGCGACCAGCATTCCATCCGTATCGCCATGCCGGAATCGGCAGCGGGAGAAAAGCAACGTACAGTGCCTGACGATTCCGCTGCGCTGTCGGGAGCCGTGCCGCCGGAACAGCAGGGCGATGCCGGAATCGTTGATGGTGTCGCATGCTTTAACGACCGTGTCTATAGTCCACAGCACTACGATTTGGCCCGCGAGGTAGGCGATTCCGTGATTCGCCGAGCCGATGGACTGTTCGGCTATCAACTGGTCGTGGTCGTGGATGACCTCGATATGGGTGTTGATGATATCGTGCGCGGCCGTGATCTGCTGCGCTCCACCGCGCTGCAAATGTGGATTCGCCAGTGTCTGTTGGCTGGCGGCTTTGAGCCGGAATGCGGCAACACGGAAAAGCCTCTCGCCGAGCACCCCGAGTATGCGCACCTGCCGCTTATCGACAATGCGGCCGGCCGGCGTTTAGCCAAGCGCGAACGTTCGCTGGATATGGGAGCCTTGCGCGCCCGCAACGTAACCCCCGAGCAAATCATCGGATACTGCGCCTGGCTGCTGCGTCTGCAACCCACTCCAATTCCTTGCAAACCCGCCGATCTGCTGGCAGATTTCAGCTGGGAGCCACTGCGCGCCAACCACCTGGACCGCGCGCTGAAACCGGATGATCCAACCACTCCACAATGGCTGGCAGAAGCGTTAGGCTAGAGGCAGCCCAACAGGAAGGATTCCAATGTCGTCGAAGCTCTGGAGAAACGTGGCGCTGGCAGGCGTGGCCGCCGCCGGTGCTGCCGTGTGGGCCGTGGCCCCGCGCACGTTCAATGACAAGCGTCGTAATTTCGTGCCCTCCATTCCGGAGGTATGGTATGCCCATCGTGGCTTGCATGATGCGGGTTCTGGTTTGGTCGGCTATACCGATATCGCTGATTATGGTGGGGATAATCCGGTTAGCGCCCAAGCCGATACCACTGAGCGATCCATCGCCGAAAACGATGATTATGTGTCGCTTGCCCGTCGCATGGCTGTCAAGGCCGGCTACGGCAGTGCGGATATGACCGGTCCGATTGCTCCCGAAAACTCGCTGGCCGCGTTCGCCGCCGCCTGCGAGGCTGGCTATGGCATCGAACTCGACGTGCAGCTTACGCTCGACGGCCAAGTGGTCGTGGTCCATGACGCCGATTTGTTGCGCGTGGCCGGCGATCCGCGCCGCATCGAAGACCTGACTTACGACGAACTCGCCCGTATTCCGCTCTTCCCGAACGGCGAGTCAGGCGATTTGAAGGCCGAACCGTTGCCGGGTGCCGACGCGAACCCGCCGCTGGTGGTCACGCCGTCCGCCGCGCCGAAGGGGTACTACCAGCATGTGCCGCTGTTCTCCGATGTGCTGGACGTGGTGGCCGGCCGGGCTCCGCTGATTGTGGAATACAAGTTCAGCAACAACAGGGCTTGGGATGAGCGTAGCGAAGAGCTCATGGAAAAGGGCCACGCCTTGCTTGAGGCGTATGACGGCCCGTACGTGATCGAATCCTTCCACCCGGGCGCGGTGAATTGGTACAAGGAGCATCACCCTGAGGTGTGCCGCGGTCAGCTGAGCTGGCCGGCGAAGCTGAGCAAGAATGGTGCGGCTGAATGGGCCGCCGGCTTACTGGCGTTCGACTGGCTGTCTCGTCCTGATTTCGTGGCTTATGACTGGACCGGTGGCGCTTCGCCGCAAGTCAAGCTCGCTCGTTCGATGGGTGCGATGCCGGTTTCATGGACCGTGCGCAGCAGCGATGAACTCGCCCAGTGCGCCCCCTACTTCGACCGCCACATCTTCGAAGCGTTCGTCCCCGACGCAGTGTGAGGTTGAGGGCGTTATTGATGCGCCCATGGGGTGGTTACAGGCTCATCGGGCGGTAACTTGCCCATGGGGCGGTTTGAAGAATATGTGAAACCGCGGAATTAAGCCATTTTGGCATACCGCCCCATGAGGATTTTGCCGCCTCATGGGGCAATTACCGCCCCATGGGGGATTTCCCGCCCCATGAGGTATGGCGTTTTACTTGTGATACGGCTCGCCAGCGTTGATTTTATAAGCGCGATAGATCTGCTCCAGCAGAATCACGCGCATAAGCTGATGCGGGAACGTCATCTTCGAGAAACTCAGCAGAAAATCAGCACGACGCAGAATCGCGTCGTCAAGGCCGATTGAACCGCCGATGACCAGCTGAATATGGCTGGTGCCACGCAATCCAAGGTCGTTGATTTTGGCGGCCAATTCTTCACTGGACAGCTGCTTGCCATTGATGGCAAGGGCAATAACAAACGCGCCGTCCTTCAGATGCTTGGCGATGCGTTCGCCTTCTCTGGCCTTGATCTGTCGGTCAACGCCTTCGGAGGCATGGTCAGGCGTTTTCTCATCTGCCACTTCAATGATGTTGAGCTTGCAGTAGCGCGAAAGTCGCTTGGAATACTCGTCAATGGCGTCGCGAAGGTAACGCTCCTTCACGCGCCCCGGCGCAATAATGTCGATTTGCATAGATGTTCCGTTATGTTGGCTCCCCTCGGGGAGGGGAGCCAGGGAAATCAGTCAATTACGCCATAGAGACGGTCACCGGCGTCGCCGAGTCCCGGCACGATGTAGCACTTGTCGTTAAGACGTTCGTCGACCGCGCACACCACGACCTTGAAGTCGATGGACGGGTCGATGTGCTCCTCGACGTACTTGATGCCTTCGGGGGCCGCGATGATGTTGATCGCGGTCACGTCCTTGGCGCCGCGCTCGGCCAGGTAGTGCGTGGCGGCGACCAGCGTTCCGCCGGTGGCGAGCATCGGGTCGATGAGGAAGCACTGGCGGCCGGACAGGTCCTCGGGCAGACGGTTCGCGTACGTCACCTGCTGGGTGGGGTGCTCCTCGTCGCGCTTCATGCCCAGGAAGCCGACTTCAGCAGTCGGAATCAGGCGGGTCATGCCGTCGAGCATGCCCAAGCCAGCGCGCAGCACCGGCACGATGATCGGGCGCGGGGAGGCGAGCTTCTTGCCGGTCATCGGGGCGACCGGCGTCTCGATCGGCGCGGCCACCACGGACAGGTTGCGGGTGGCCTCGTAGGCCTCAAGCATCACGAGTTCGGAGACGAGCTCGCGGAAGGTGGAGGAGGGGGTGTTCTTGTCGCGCAGCACGGTGAGCTTGTGCTCGACCAGCGGATGATTCAAAACATGGAGTTCCATGATTCCCAGCCTAGTCCAAGTTTGCCGACCTGCCGAATTGGTAATGGCGCGGCTTGCTTATCGGATTGGATTTGTGGGTGATTCGACTTTTTGCTGCGATAGGCCAGTTGCAGCAGGACAATGCCCTGTCCGTGCCGAGATCTGCCTCTGATACCTCTGAGAGGGTAAAGCGTAAAAAACAACACGGTGTAAAACAGGGAATGAAACTGGTGTAAAACCGGGAATGAGATAGGTGTAAAATCGGGAATGAAACTGGTGTAAAATCTATATTGTTAGAACGATAGAACTGGGAAAGGCTGCAATATGAACGATTTGAGTGGTCGCGATGGTACCTTGACCAGGCCTGATTATCGTTCACGCGTGGTAGATAGCAGATTAAGTAAACTGCTCAAGGCGTTCGGTGCAGTGGAAATCGTTGGGCCGAAATGGTGCGGCAAGACATGGACCGCGCTCTCCCGGTCTCGAAGCGTTGATCGTCTGGATGATGTGGCAGTTTTCGCGGCCGCCCAAACCGATCCTGCATTGGTGCTGATGGGGGAGGAGCCCCATCTGGTGGACGAATGGCAAGATGTACCGCAAATTTGGGATGCCGCTCGTCGCCATATAGATGACAATGCGAACCGCAAGGGGCAGCTGATTCTTACAGGTTCGGCTATTCCAAAGGATCGTGACGCCATTCATCACAGCGGCACTGGTCGCATTGCTCGTCTGCGCATGTGGCCCATGAGCTTGGCTGAATCCGGAGAATCCACGGGCGCGGTCAGCCTATCCGATTTGTTCGAGGGGAAATTCGAGCCTGCCGAATGCAATACGAGTATCGAAGACATCGCCAGATGGTGTTGCCGTGGCGGATGGCCCGCGAATCTTGAGCTAGACGATGAATTCGCCTTGGAAATCCCGGGCGAATATATCGCAAGTGTGCTGGATATCAGCGTGCCGAAGATGAAGAAGAATCCTGAAACTGCACGAGCTTTGATGCGAGCTCTTGCCGTGAACATCTCGCAGGCACCAAAATATGCGACGCTGGTTGCGGATATGGCATATGGCGATGAGCGGCGTGAGCCGGATACGCAGACGGTGAAGAGCTATTTGGAAATGTTCAAGGACTTGTACCTTCTGACGGATTTGGAGGGTTGGGAACCGCCACTCCGCGCAAAGAGTCGTGTGCGAACCAAGCCCAAGCGATATTTCGTGGATCCTTCGTTGCCTGCTGCGGTTTTAGGTGCCGCGCCGAATACTCTGATGCGCGATACACAGACGCTCGGCGATCTGTTTGAAACGCTGTGCATTCGTGATTTGAATGTATATCTGTCGGCTATGCCGGGTGCCGGGAATCGCATTGCGTATTACCGCGATGACAAGGGGCTTGAAGTTGATGTCATTATCGAGTTGTCTGACGGCAGGTGGGGTGCCATCGAAATAAAACTCAGTGACCTTAAGGTGAACGATGACAATGCGGATAAGCTCAAATCCTTCCGCAACAAAATCTGCGGCAATCCCATGGCTCAGGTCCGAGACCCCGAATTCATGATGTTCCTTACCGGCCGAGGTGGGAAGGCCTATCGCCGCAATGACGGCATACTGGTCGTGCCCATCGCAACGCTCGGGGCGTGAATCTGGTAAAAGAAAAGAAGCGCCGAACCGCGAAAGCGCCTGTCGGCGCAAGGGCCGCTCGCGGCGGCAAAAAATGGAGCCCGGGGCTTAAGCACGGTCCGACGCGGATACTTAGTATAGCTTGCGATGGGTCTCGCCGCGCCGGGGAAGGGGTGGCGTTGGCCGGTAGCTGATTGTTGGGGTGCGGTCGGTGGGTTTCTCCCTCAGTCATGGGCATCGCCCGTGACAGCTCCCTCATCAGAGGGAGCCTGGAGCGGGGTTACTCCAACCGTCCGCGACGCCAGAGGTTGGCACCGTGTTGGAAATCCTTGGCGGTGGCCATGAGGCTGCCGGCGGTGTGCATAAGGCGGGCGGCTTTGGTGCGCACGGCCTTCTCATCGGCATCCGAGGAGAAGCCGCCGTTGGCCTCGGCCCGGGTCACCATGCGCCGCGCCTCCACGCGCAAGCCCAACGCCACCACATCGGTAAACGCCGCCGCACGCTCAAGCGCCACGGCAAAATCGCCCACAAAAGCACCGGAGAGAATCGAATCGGCCAATCGCACGATGTCATCTTCACTGGGAGCCTGATCCACGCCGGCGATGGCGGAGGCGGTAGTGGCCACCGGCTCACCCAAGCGCCACAGATGCGCGATCGAGTCGCGATTCGATCGCATCCACGTACGCAACATATACAGTCGCCACAGCACACCAGGCAGCGAATCCGGCTCGGTATCGCTCCATAGTTCGGCGATTTCATCCACGCCGACCGTCTCCACCAACGTGAGCACCCGCTCAACAACCGCCGGGTCTTCGCTATGGCGCACACGATCCAGCAATGCGGCAGCAGACAGATGACTCATCTCGCTCAACGCCTGCGGGTCCATGCCACCGGCCAATCCATCGGCCACAGCCGGGTCGAGCTGAGCCGGGCGCGAGGGGCGTGAAGAACCCATGCGAGCAGGTCCGAATGCCGCTCCGGCCGCACGCAACGAGCCGAAGCCCGGGCCCAGACTGCCGGCGGCACCATTGTGCGCGGCATGAGCTGCAGCGGCAGCGGCCGAGGAGTTGGATGAATCAGGAAATGCGGGTCTAGTAGACAAGCGGTTGAACCTTCTGAATATCGATGATTTTGGGACCATGAGGCGTCGGAGTGACGAACAGCGCCACCGCCGTGCCGGTCGGCATGAACGGTGTCTTGGCGATCAGGCGTTTGCTCAGAGACGGCGCAACGCACATGCTGCGCAGGTGTCCGAACATACCACCAATCACCGGCCGGTGCATGCATATCGCTATGGGCTGACGGCGCTCAAGTGCGAACTCGATTTCGCTGAGTAGACACTCCCATGCGGTGTCCGGCGCAGCGGCGTATGCATCTTCGGTGAGCGGATCGAGATGAACCATGTCTCGTCCGGTCTGCCACGCGAACATCTCCAACGTCTCCTGGCAGCGCACCCAAGGCGACGTGGCCAGTCGGGTCGGATTGAAACACGCCAGCTCGCGGTTCAGCGCGTATGCCGCAGCCGCGCCGCGCGGCGTGATCGGACGGTTCGCGTCCGAACCCTTCCACAGCTTGCGCGCTTCCGCTTTGCCGTGGCGCACGATAATCACCGGCACGGCGTCAAGCGCGCCCTCCTGCACCCGATCAACGAATAGCGCGAGGATGTCCTTATCGGTGGAATGGCTGAGCTTCTTGCGGGCCTCGGCCGGCGTCAGCCACAAAACTTCGTCGATTTCGCCGATGTCCGCCCGATGCACCGGGCCAAACGCATGGGTACGCCGCAGGTTGTCGATGGCGCTGATCGGCGTGGCCATCCAGAACTGGATATGCTTGGTATCCGCCGACCGATCCTTGGTATGGCGCTGTTTGCTGCCTTCTTCGGACAGCGGGTACTCGATGTCGCCCAGATAGGGGCCAAGTTCCACGGACAGGCCCGATTCCTCGCCGATCTCGCGTACGGCGGCATGCCGGTGCGATTCGTTCGGGTCGACCTTGCCTTTCGGCCAGCTCCAGTCGTCGTATTTCGGGCGATGCACGATGCACAGTTCGATGCGGTTGAGTACGTTGTCCGCTGTGGCTGGGCTGTCGGCCTGCGCCGGGTCCGGGGTGGAAGCCGCGTCCGATGCGCCGTGTGCTGCCGTGGCCTTGCCGTCAGAATCCGCGGTATTCGCGATGATGGTGCCATCGGTGGCAATATTGGATTTCACTGATGGAGATGATGCCCGCGTCGGCTCGGCATCATCCTTCCACCGGTACAGAATACCGCCGGCGGCTTCCACGATTCGTCTCATACTGTTCGTACCCATCTCTTGTATTGTAGGTCACGTTGGACCGCTGCTACGTAGTTTTTGCGCGCTGAACAACGATGCCCGGCATCCTCTCGAAAGAGGAGCCGGGCATCGTAACCACCCTCAGTCAGCTCGTGCTGACAGGGAGCATCGAATGAAATCAGTTGTGCGAATTGGGGCGGCGCTGGTGCTTGCGAATCAGATATTCCTGACTGTCGACCAGCGGGCGGCCCTCGTCGTCCTTGGTGTGCAGCACATACGTGCCGTCGGGCTGCATGTGCCAGCTCATGGTGGAGTCGGCCATCTGCAGGTCCACGTACTTGATGAGCTCGTCAATCTGCTCCGGGGCGGTGACGCGCACCAGAGCCTCGACGCGGCGATCAAGGTTACGGTGCATGAGGTCAGCCGAACCGATGTAGACCTCCGGGCCGGAAGCCGGGCCCTCGCCGATCTGCGGGCCGTCCGCATTGCAGAAGGCGTAGATGCGGGAGTGCTCCAGGAAGCGGCCGAGAATCGAACGTACGCGGATGTTCTCGGACAGGCCGGGAACGCCGGGCTTCAGAGCGCAGATGCCGCGTTCGACGATGTCGATCTTCACGCCGGCCTGAGAGGCACGGTACAGGGCGTCGATGGTCTTCTCGTCCACGATGGAGTTGACCTTGATCTTGATCCAGGCCTCCTTGCCGGCGCGGGCGGCGTCCTCCTCGCGGCGGATGCGCTGAATCAGGCCGGTGCGCACGGTACGCGGGGCCACCAGCAGACGGTGGAAGCTGGACTTCGGCGCGTAACCAGAGAGCTGGTTGAACAGACGAGTCAGATCCTGGCCGACCACCGGGTCGCAGGTCAGCAGACCCAGATCGGTGTACAGTCGCGCGGTCTTCGGGTTGTAGTTGCCGGTGCCTACGTGGCAGTAGCGGCGCAGACCGTCCGCTTCCTGACGCACGACCTCGATGAGCTTGCAGTGGGTCTTCAAGCCCACGATGCCGTACACCACGTGCACGCCGGCGCGTTCGAGCTTGCGGGCCCACGCGATGTTGGCGTCCTCGTCGAAACGAGCCTTGATTTCCACCAAAGCCAGCACCTGCTTGCCGGCATGAGCGGCGTCGATCAGGGCGTCGATGATCGGCGAGTTGGAGCTGGTGCGGTACAGGGTCTGCTTGATGGCCAGCACCTTCGGGTCCGCGGCGGCCTGCGCAAGGAAGGCCTGCACGGAAGTGGAGAAGGAGTCATAGGGGTGATGCAGCAGGATGTCGCGCTCGCGGATGGCAGCGAAAATATCCTGTGCGCGGGAGGACTCGACCTCGGCGATCTGACGGTTCGTGGTCGGCACGAACGGACGGTTCTTCAGGTCCGGGCGGTCCACGCTGCCGAGCTCAAAGAGCACGGTCAGGTCCAGCGGGCTGGGCAGACGGTATACCTCGTCCTGGCTCACGCCGAGCTGGTCGGCGAGCAGCTGGGAGAGGAAGGGGCTCGTGGTGTCCGTGATCTCCAGGCGGATCGGCGGTCCGAAGCGGCGGCGCAGCAACTCCTTCTCCATGGCGTTGAGCAGGTTCTCGGCGTCATCCTCTTCCACGTCGATGTCCTCGTTACGAGTCACGCGGAAGGAGCGGGCCTCCTTGATGATCATGCCCGGGAACAGGGATTCCAGATGCGCGGCGATGAGCTTTTCCATGGCGATGAAGCCGTAACGCTCGTCCTTGGACTCCTCATCGGTCATGTCGTCCACCGGCACCAGGCGCGGCAGGTTGCCCGGGATCTTGACGCGGGCGAAGTGCGACTTGCCGGAGGCCGGGTTCTCCACAATCACGGCCAGGTTGATGGAACCGCCGGAAATGTAGGGGAACGGGTGGGCCGGATCCACGGCGAGCGGCGTCAGGACCGGGAACACCTGCTGGCGGTAGTAGCGCGAGAGGCGCTCCTGCTCGGAGGATGTGAGCTTGTCCCACGTCAGCAGGACGATGCGCTCCTTCTCCAATTCCGGCAGAATGGTGTCGATCGTGTAATGTGCGTGCTCGTCTTGCAGACGGTGTGCGGTCTCGCTGATCGCGCGCAGCTGCTGACGCGGGCTCAGGCCGGCGGCAGATGGCACGGCGATGCCCGAGTCGATACGGCGCTTCAGGCCGGCGACGCGGACCATGAAGAACTCGTCAAGGTTCGAGGCGAAGATCGCGGCGAAGTTGGCGCGCTCGAGCAGGGGCATGTCTTCGTTCTCCGCACATTCGAGCACGCGCTGGTTGAACTTGAGCCAGCTGAGCTCGCGGTCGAAGAAACGGTCCTTGGGCAGCGGTGCCTCGCCTTCCTGATCGACGCGGCGGTCGTTGTTGTCGTTTTCGGCAATATGCTCTGCGATTTGGCTGCGCAGAATTGCCTTCGAGGGTGCGTCAAATATCTGTGCCATAGCTTATATCGTAAGCTTTGGCGTGGCCGGAAAACGACTGAACGCGCCAGAATTCAACGGGTGTTCATGTTAGTTCGGTGTTGGTTGGTTTTGAGTGTGCTAGCGTCGCTCGCGACACGCCGTGAGCGGCGGTGAAACGAACGAAATCGAACATCGGACGGGTTCGATGTGAACGGTTCAGCTCGTTTTCCGATAGCCAGAAAGTGCGATTGAACAGTTGTGATAAAAAACGCACAACGACTCTCTGCAGGTTGCGAGAAACGGGAGTGATGAATAGATTATGAGGTACAAGAACAACTGAACAGAGCAGAGCCCACAAATAGTGTATGGTCACGAGGACTGTTACGTTGGACGGGCATTGGAAAGACTTACCGTTACAACGATGATGTTGTGCAGAGATTCTGCTCCAGTAGTTGAACTTGTAGAAAAGGCCCGCTCCGGCGGGCCTTTTCGTTTGTGTGTACAGTGGAGGGCATGACGGAAACACAGCGTACGCCAGAGGGGATGTCGTCGAAACCTCGTATCAAGCCGGCCGATGCCGAAGACGGCCGTCCGGTCTCTATCTCTGCGCGTCTCGGACGACTGCAATTCCACTATTCCGGCAAGTTCCGCGTGCTGCAGATTGCCGACATTCAGGATGGGCCGAAAGTCTCCAAAGACACCATCACCCTGATTGAGGCCAGCCTTGATGCCACACGGCCTGATCTGGTGATTTTCTCCGGCAACCAGATCGCCGGCTACGATCCGGCGTTCGCCGATTCATTCCGTAAACGTCGCTGGTGTGACGAACCTATTGCCGAATCCGCGCTGAACCATACCCGAGCGCTGGTGCGCAAGGCCATTGGCCAGTTCACTGAGCCGTTGGCGGCGCGCGGCATTCCGTGGGCTGTGACGTATGGCAACCATGATTTCCAATGCGGGCTAAGCAATGCGGAACTGGACGGTATCTATCGCGAGTTCCCCGGTTGTGTCAATCCGCCGAGTGAGACCTTGCCGAACCAGATTGCATACACCTGTGGAGCGGGTGGCGCTGTGCAGACGCCGTCTGGTGCCATTGGTTCCGGTGAACCAGGCACCTTCGCGCTGCCGGTTATGGACGTTGACCATACGCGCAATGTGCTGGGTCTGGTCATTCTTGACTCCGGCGATTACGTGCATGGCGGCGGCTTCGGCACACCATCGCCCGCAGCGCTCGCCTTCCTGAACGCCGTGCCCGACCGTATCGGTGCGAAATCAATGGTGTTCCAGCACATGCCGATGCCCGAGTATTACAACGTGCTGAAGCCGGTGGCGGCCAACGCGGCGTTTGCCATGCAGGGCTATCGTTCGCACGCCGATACCTACTACGTGCTGGACGAATTGCAAACCCAGCCCGGCGGATATCTGGGAGAAGGCATATCCTGCCCTGATACGTCAGACGAATTCGAATTGCTGCGCGAGGGGTATTTCGGCGTCGTAGCTGGTCATGATCATCGCAACGGTTTCGTCGGCGAACATGAGGGTCTGTTGCTTATCGCTACGCCAACCTGCGGATTCAATACGTACGGACCGGCTCCGGCCAAACGTGCCACGCGATTGATCGAATTTGATATCCGTCACCCTTACGAGCCGCGTACGCAATTGCTGGAGTTTGGCGAACTGGTGGGCAAGCCCAGTTCCAAACGCGCCTATACCTATGCGGTGAACCAGACCGCGCCTGGCGAGGGCGAGGGCGATGATTTGCTGCGCAAGCCGTCGCTATGGAGTCAACTGTCCGGTTTATTCAGGTAACCCGGTTTATTCAGGTAACTGTTCCTGATAGAGGCGGAAAGCGGCGCGAAGTATTCGAGGTTTCGGTGGCCTTCCGCTGTGTTGGACGATTAGTGGCAGAAATCCCGCGTCTCTTTCGTTGTGACGCGGGATTTCTGCCGGTTGGGCTATCGGTTGGATTGACTGGTATGTTTCAGCGAACGGCTTTGACCAGTGCCTCGGTGAGGTACTTGCCGGCGGCCATCACCAGCGGCGCATAGCGGCGTCCGGGGGCGGCACCCATGCGGCCGGTCGGGCCGGAAATCGAGATGGCGGCGATGACCTGGCCGGAGGCGTTGCGGATCGGGGCGGAAATCGAGCACACGCCCTCTTCGCGTTCGTTCACGGACTCGGACCAGCCGCGCTTGCGTACGGCGGCCAGCTTAGTGGCGGTGAACTTGGCGTGGCGCAATCCCTGGTGCAGACGGTCGGAATCCTCCCAAGCCAGAAGAATCTGGGCGGCGGAACCGGCTTCCATCGACAGCATGGCACCCACCGGAATGGAATCACGTAGGCCGGAGGTGCGTTCCACAGCGGCGATGCACACGCGCTGATCGCCCTGGCGGCGGTAAATCTGCGCAGACTCGCCAGTACGATCGAGCAGGGTCTGCAGGATCGGGCCGGCGGCGGTCAGCAGACGATCCTCGCCTGCTGCGGCGGCAAGTTCGGCGAAACGGGAGCCGAGTACGAATCGGCCATGCTGGTCGCGCAGTACGAAACGGTGGCGTTCCAGTGCAATAGCCAAACGATGTGCGGTCGGTCGAGCGAGACCGGTGGCGGCCACAAGCTGTCCCAGCGTGGACGGGCCGGACTCCAGTGCGTCAAGAATCTTTACGGTTTTATCAAGGACGCCAACGCCGGAATGGATTTCCCCATCGTCCTTGGCGGTGGTGTCTTCAACCGGCTCGGACTCGGTCAAGCTGTTGTTCAATGGCTCTTCTTGGGAATCAGTCATAATAAGGGCGATTATGCCATCTCACATAGTGAAATAGCAAATTGGGGAAGTGTCTCACAGGGTGGCCATGAAGTTGAAAGGGCGTTCGTGGATGCCGAAGAGACATGTCTGGAGCGGAACCAAGTCATGACTAGGTCATGTTCGAGTCGGGTCCGAGTCATATTGAGGCCATCATTTGACCGTATCTCAATATCCGGCATGCTCATGGCCGGGCCCATCGCAAGCACATAGGCTAATACCACGAACAAGGCGCGAACACAATACCTCGCGCGGAATTTTTTGGAGGAATCACTATGGGAACGACACTGGCCGAGAAGGTCTGGGCCGATCATCTGGTGCGCAAGGGCAGCGACGGAGCTCCTGATTTGCTGTACATCGATCTGATGCTCATGCATGAGGTCACCAGCCCGCAGGCGTTTGAGGGCCTGCGCTTGGCCGGCCGCAAGCCGCGTCACGTGGATCAGCTCATTGCCACCGAGGATCACAACACGCCGACCGTTGATATCGATCGCCCGAACCCGGATGAGACGAGCGCGTTGCAGTTGACGACTTTGGAGAAGAACTGCAAGGAGTTCGGCGTGCGCCTGCACCCGCTGGGCGACGCCGATCAGGGCATCGTCCACGCGTTCGCCCCGATTCTGGGCCTGACTCAGCCGGGCATGACCATCGTGTGCGGTGATTCGCACACCTCGACGCATGGCGCGTTCGGCGCGCTGGCGTTCGGCATCGGCACTTCCGAAGTCGAACACGTGATGGCCACACAGACGCTGTCTCTGAAGCCGTTCAAGACCATGGCCGTCAACGTCAACGGCAAGCTGCCCGCGGACGCGACGGCCAAGGACATCATTCTGGCGATCATCGCCAAGATCGGCACCGGCGGCGGCCAGGGTTACGTGATCGAATACCGTGGCGAGGCGATTCGCAACCTCACCATGGACGAACGTATGACCGTGTGCAATATGTCCATCGAGGCCGGTGCGCGTGCCGGCATGATCGCGCCGGACGAGACCACGTTCGAGTACCTGAAGGGCCGTCCGCACGCGCCGGAAGGCGAGCTGTGGGATCAGGCCGTGGCGTACTGGAAGACGCTGAAGACCGATGACGATGCCGTATTCGACAAGGTGGTGGATATTGACGCCACCAAGCTTGGTCCATATGTGACGTGGGGCACCAACCCCGGCCAAGGTCTGCCGATCACCGCCTCCGTGCCGGAGCCGGACAAGATCGCCGACGCCACCAAGCGTGCCGCCGCCGAACGTGCGATTACATACATGGGTTTGAAGCCGGGCATGCCGATCAAGGACATCGCCGTGGACACCGTGTTCATTGGTTCGTGCACCAACGGTCGTATCGACGATTTGCGCCAGGCCGCCGCGATCATGAAGGGCCACCACAAGGCCGAGAACATTCACCGCGTGCTCGTGGTGCCGGCCTCCTCCCGTGTGCGTTTGCAGGCGGAGAAGGAAGGCCTCGATAAGGTGTTCAAGGACTTTGGCGCCGAATGGCGTAACGCCGGCTGCTCGATGTGCCTGGGCATGAACCCGGACAAGCTGGTGCCGAACGAGCGCTCGATTTCCACTTCGAACCGTAACTTCGAGGGCCGCCAGGGCAAGGGCTCGCGCACGCATTTGGCGTCGCCGGCCGTAGCCGCCGCCACCGCCATCCGCGGCACAATCTCGTCCCCCGCCGATCTCTGAGTCAATACACATGAGCCCCCTCTGACGAGGTGGCTGTCAGTCGAAGACTGACTGGGGGAGAGATCCCCGAAAGGAAAATTGTTATGGAAAAACTCACCACACTGACCGGCGTGGGCGTGCCGCTGCGCCGCTCCAACGTCGATACCGACCAAATCATTCCCGCTGTGTTCTTGAAGCGCGTGACCAAGTCCGGCTTCGATGACGCCCTGTTCTACGCATGGCGCCGAGACCCGAACTTCGTGCTCAACAAGCCGGAATACGCCGGTAAGGGCCAGATTCTGGTCGCCGGCCCCGAATTCGGCATCGGCTCCTCCCGCGAGCACGCCGTGTGGGCGCTGCACGATTACGGTTTCCGCGTGGTCATCGCGCCGAGCTTCGCCGACATCTTCTACGGCAACACCGCCAAGAACGGCGTGCTGGCCGCGATTATGCCGCAGGAGTCCGTCGAACTCCTGTGGAAGCTACTGGAGGAAGAGCCTGGTCGTGAGATGACTGTCTCGCTGGAGACCCGCACTGTCACTTGCGGCGACGTGACCCTGCCGTTCGAGGTCAACGATTACGTGCGTTGGCGTCTGATGAACGGCTACGACGATATCGATCTGACGCTGCAGCACGAGGACGACATCGCCGCCTACGAAAAGATGCGCGCCGAAAAGTTCCCTTTCAAGCCCAAGACCATCCCCGCCAAACACTGGGCCGAAGAAAGAATCGAGTCCGCCCGCGAGCCTGAGGACGCAGACTGGACAGGGCCGTTGGCCGATCGCGGCATTATTTAGCCGCGATCGGCCTGCTGAAAGCCCGGCGGGCTTTCAGCAGGCCCTGTGCCGAGCTGCGACAGCAGCGAGGCCAGCATTGAGCCTCGCCGAAAGGCGAGTCCATAATTGCAGGCCCAGGGCCGTTGGCTCTGTGTCTGATTGAGATTATTGGGTCGCTCGCATCGCATCAGACAAAGGTCTCACTGGCTCTCGCCAGTGAGACCTTTTACGTATAGGGTCACTTCACGCAATCGTCTGGTTCCAATGCGGCAACTCGCTTAGCATCCCAAATACTTCCACCAACAACGCGAGAAAGTGCCATTCCCTCCTATCTCTTCTAGGGTGTGTTTGCACTATTTAAGTTTGCGCCAATATCACCGTACGAATCGTAGTATTCCAGACACGTACTTTGGCTGGGCAGCTCCGACGTTCATCATCTTTGTGGTAGCCAATGCCGCTTTCGCCATTATTTCGTTTGTCGGCGCGATGATGGGTTGAGTGTGCGTGTGCGCATGCAGGTTGGCTTATCGTTGAAGCATGAGTGATTTTGAGCCGTTTTACGATGTCAGCCGCAGTTACGAAGACAACTATGAGCAAGGGCCGTTCGGCGCGTTCGCCGAGGCGCTGAAGGATGGCAACGGTGCCGATGCCGCCGGAACCACCAGCGAGGGTGCCTCGGCCTCCTTCCTGGGCCAGCCGGTCAATCTGCCTTTCGGCATTCCCGCAGGCCCGCTGCTCAACAGCCGTTTCACCACGGCCGCTTTCCACATGGGTTTCGATCTGGCGACCTACAAAACCGTGCGTTCGCGCGCCTGGGGCTGCAACCCGTTCCCGAACGTGCTCGCCGTACACCCCAAGTCGGCGGACGGTTCACTGACGCCGGGCAGCGCCGAACTGGACGAAGGCGTGCTGGCCGACACCAACTATGAACAGCCGATTTCCATCTCCAACAGCTTCGGTGTGCCCTCGCAGAGCCCTGACGTCTGGCAGCCGGACATGCGCGCCGCCATCGAGGCCGCCGGTCCCGGTCAAGTGCTGGTCCCGAGCTTCCAAGGCTCGCGTGTGGAGGGCATGAGCGAGGAGGAATACATCGCCGACCATGCCACTACCGCCCGCCTGGTCAAGGAGACCGGTGCCAAGCTCATGGTGATGAACACCAGCTGCCCCAACGAGGGCCACAACCGCCTGCTATGCCACAATCCGCTGCTCGTGGGCCGCATCACCGAGGCCGTGAAGCAGGAGATCGGCGACATCCCGCTGATGGTCAAGCTCGCCTACATCCCCAGCGACGACGCTCTGGAGCTTATGGTGCGTTCCACCGTGGGCCACGGCACCGTGCAGGGCTTCAGCACCATCAATACGATTTCCGCCAAACTGGTCGATGCCAATGGCAATCAGGCCCTGCCCGGCGCGGGCCGCGATCACTCAGGCGTGTGCGGCAATGCGATTCGTGGCGCCGGCCTCGACATGGTCGCCCGTCTGGCCGCGATTCGTGAAAAGCTCGGGCTCGATTTCGCGATCAACGGCGTCGGCGGCGTGGTCTCGCCCGCCGACTACCAGGCGTACCGTGACGCCGGCGCGGACTCGGTGATGTCCGCCACCGGCGCGATGTGGGACGCCGAACTGGCCCACAAGATCAAGGCCAGCCGGTAAATCGGCTCCAAAAACAAGCAACAGCCTGTACGGGCCGTGATTCCCAGACGATTCCCAGACAGTGCCCATGTTGCATTGAAACTGTTGCTGTTATATGTAATCACGGCCGAACAAGCTGCATAACTTAACCTCTTTCTTCTTCT
>ERZ827492.659-NODE-659-length-31393-cov-6.273055_pt1 | contig 31393 bp, 30 predicted proteins | sample MGYA00519704_ERZ827492 | MGnify/ENA primary metagenome ERZ827492 (study PRJEB31778, sample SAMEA3449325) | human gut metagenome | biome: human gut; feature: human-associated habitat; material: faeces | place: United Kingdom | collected 2010/2012 ... | reverse complement strand
CCCACCCACCCCCTGGGCTCGGCTTCCCCACGAAGAAAAGCCCCTTCGAACCGCTGCAAAGCCGTTCGAAGGGGCCTTTTTTGCGCGCCCACGCAGCGTCCCGCGCCCCGCCCCGCCCGCCCAGCGGCGTCCGCGCATCCACCTGCGCGCCTCACTGCGGGGCGCGGCGAAAACCGTCCCGGCCGTGCCCGCAGAGCGGGCAGACCTCCGGCGCGCGGGCGGAGAGATGCGCCCAACCGCAGTGGGAACAGACCCACATCGCCCGCTCGCGCCGGTCGTACACTTCCCCGGCGCGGACCTCGTCATAGAGCGCCTGCAAGCGCTCCTCCCGCGCGCAGGAGACCTCCCCTGCGCGCTCCAGAAGGTCCGCGATGTCCGCGTGCCCTTCGCCCCGCGCAGCCCGCGCCCGCGCGCGCAGCGCATCCGACCAGAGCGCCCGCTCTGCGCGCAGGGCCTGCTCGAGCGCATCGGCGGCAGCGGGCGCCTTTCCCTCGGCCAGGCACCGCAGCCAGACCTCCGCGTGCGTGAGCGTCTGCCGCGCGCAGGCGCGAAACTCCTCCTGGACGGGCGCCAAGCCCGCTTCGCCGGCCAGGCGCGCCCAGAGCGCATACTTCCCCGCCAGGGCCAGCGCTTCCTCCCAGGATGCGCGGAGCGCCTGGCGCGTTCTCTCTCCCAGATGGTGCATGTGCTTCTCCTTTCTCCGGGCGCACGCGCCCCGCACCATTCCTATGCAGCGCCCCCTGCGCCTGAGTCCTCAGTCCAGGGGGGAGTAGCGCCGGCGCGGCGCGGGCTTGGGCGCTTCCGGCAGGGGATGGGCCATGAAGAGATACCGCCACTCGTCGTAGATGTGGTCCTCGCCCTGCGTATCCACGTCCTCGCAGCGCTGCGCGTCGTAGCTCAGGGCCGGGAGCGTGCGGATCGAATCCCGGCAGGTGGAGAAGACCTGCACCCCGCTGCGCCCCTCGGCGTCGAACTCCAGCCGCCGGTGCACCTGCATGAGCCCGGCCAGGCGCGCGTTTTCCGCGGGGAGGAAGTAGACGCCTTCCCGCTGCATCTGGTCCGCGATGCTCTCCCCGCGCGAGCCGTCCCAGATGGAGGGGTCCGCGTAGCCCGTCACGAGGAGGCCCCGCTCGTGCGCGCGCTCCGCCTCGGCGATGCCCCGCGCGATGGCCGTCGGCGTCAGGCGCAGGCCCGCGTTGGGCACGCCCGTGCAGCCGTACCACTCCCGATAGCGCACGAGCGTCCCGTGCGGGTCCAGCGCCCACCAGCCCACGGAGAACGGCCGCGAATACCCGAAGTCGAACGACCGAAACCGCCGCCAGCTCTCCGGGATGGGGAAGGGGGCGACCACGTGCGTGAAGCGCCCCGTGCCGTAGGCGGCGGGGTCGTCCCGCCACTCGGTAAACACCTGACCCTCAAACGCGTCCCAGCGGCCGTAGAGCAGCGCGTCCCGGAGCGCCGGGGGCTTTGCGGCCAGCTCCAGCGCATAGCCCGGCGCCAAATGGGGGTTGTCCTGTACGCGCGCGGGGATGTAGCGCAGCGTGCGCTCCCCGGCGACGCCCGCGGCCTCCACGCGCTCCGTGCGCACGGTGTCCGGCGGCATGGGGTCGAGAAAGCGCGCCTTGACCCAGGCGTGGCCCGGACCGCCGGGGTTGCTCGTCGCGCGCACGACGGGGCGAATGCCCAGGTCCGCCCGCGCGCGCAGGCGCGAGCGGAGGAACTCGTACACCTCCTGCGAAAAGTGCGTCAGCTCGTCGATGTAGAGCCAGTGGATCTCCGCGCCCTGGTAGAGAAAGCGGTCCACATCCTTCTGACAGTGCCGGAAGCGCAGGGCCGAGCCGTTGCACAGCCGGATCTCGTGCCCCTGGCCGGAGTAGCGGTAGAGCGGGCGCGGGATGCGCCGCAGCGCCTCGGGCAGGAGCGTGTCCTCCAGCTCGCGGTACGTGCGGCGGAAGAGGTAGGCGATGGTCCCGGGATGCCGCGCGCAGCGCAAAAAGGCGTCCATCACGATGGCCGTGGTCTTGCCGCCGCCCGCGGCCCCGCCGTAGAGCACCTCGTCCTCCCGGCTCTCGTGGAAGGCGCGCTGGCGCGGCGTGGGCGAGTAGTTGACCTCAAGTCGCATCGGCGGCCAGCGCCTCCTCCCCGCGCAGGACGATCTCCATGCAGCCCGCGTCCTCCGCGCCGGAGAGCTTCTGCTGCATCTCCACGGCCTTGCAGAGGACGGGCACGATCTTGAGTAGGAGATCGTCGTCCTTGGCGCGGTAGGCCGCGCCGCACCGCAGGCGCAGGTAGCGGATCGCCTTGTCCAGTACTTCCGCGTTTGTCATAAAAACCTCCCTCCCTTCACCCCCCGAGCGTAGCGCTCCGTGGGACGGACAGCGCGCGAAAGCGCGGGAAACGCGCCCACGCCTTGCGCCGCGCCCCGCGCTTTGCTATAATGGAAGAAGCGTATTTTCGCCATTTGGGGAGGTTTTCCGTATGATCTGTACCCTTTGCGGCCACCGCTGCGGCGTGGACCGCGCCGAAAACGAGACGGGCTTTTGCACCATGGGCGAGACGGCCTTTCTTTCCAAGGTCATGCTCCACAAGTGGGAGGAGCCCTGCATCAGCGGGACGAACGGCTCCGGCGCGATCTTCTTCACGGGGTGCTCGCTGCGCTGCGCCTTCTGTCAGAACTGGGAGATCAGCCACATGCGCAAGGGCGTGGCCGTGGACCTGGACCGCCTGCGCGACATCTTCGACGAGCTGGCCGACCAGGGCGCGCACAACCTGAACCTGGTCAATCCCACGCACTTCGTTCCGTTCATCGCCAAGGCGTTTTCCCGCTACAACAAGCGCATCCCTGTGGTGTACAATACCCACGGCTACGACAGCCTGGAGGCGCTGCAGCGCATGGACGGCATCGTGGACGTGTACCTGCCGGACCTCAAGTACACCTACTCGCTGCCGGCGCGCCGCTACTCCGCCGCGCCCAACTACTTCGAGGTGGCCAAGGCGGCCATCGACGAGATGTTCCGCCAGGTCGGCCCTGTGCAGTACGACGAGAACGGCCTGCTCAAAAAGGGCGTGCTCATCCGCCACCTCATCCTGCCGGGCCAGACCGACAGCGCAAAGGACGTCATCGACTACGTCGCCGAGCACTTCGAAAAGGGGAGCGTGCTCTTTTCGCTCATGGCGCAGTACATCCCCTGCGGGGACGCCGTGCGCTATCCGGAGATCAACCGCAGGCTCACCCAGGAGGAGTACGACGAGGTCGCGCAATACCTGATGGACAGCCCCATCGAAAACGGATTCTTCCAGGAGCTGGAATCGGCGGAGGAGGAGTACGTCCCGAAATTCGACCTCGGCGGCGTGCTGCCCCCGGAGGAGCGGTAAACAAAGGCGCAAAAAAAGGACCGGAGCGATCCGGTCCTTTTTGCTGTCTTGTATCGATTAGGCAAGGCCGTCGATGTCATCCGCCAGGCCGTCCTCGATCACGCAATCCACGGGCGGGCACACGACGGGCTCGCGCAGGCCGTCGAACTTGCCGTTGTCCTCGGCGGGCTCCAGGGCGGTCTTGTCGCCGTTCAGGCCGTCATACTTGCCGTTGTCCTCGGAAGCTTCCAGAGCGGTCTTGTCCTCGTTCAGGCCGTCGTACTTCTCGGTGACGCAGGCTTCCAGGGGCTGACCGGAGATGCCGAGACCGTCGAACTTGGCAGACGCCGCAGCGGGCTCCAGGGCGTACTTCTCCTCGTCCAGGCCGTCGTACTTGCCGTTGTCCTTGGTGGGCTCCAGCGCGCACTTTTCCTCGTTCAGACCATCGTACTTGCCGGGCTTCTCCTCGTCCTCCAGGGCGTACTTCTCCTCGTCCAGGCCGTCATACTTGCCGGGCTTCTCCTCGTCCTCCAGGGCGTACTTCTCTTCGTCCAGGCCATCGTACTTGCCGGGCTTTTCCTCGTCGGGGAGGGCGGTCTTGACGCGGTTCAGGCCGTCGTACTTGATCTGGTCGATGGTCTCGCAGGGATTCTCGGGATCGTAGACGTAGCCGGTGTAGTTGTCGGCCACGACCGTGATGGAGATCATGGACAGGGCGAGAACCACGATGAGAACGGGCAGCAGGGATTTGATCAGGGACTTTTTCATGACGAATCGCTCCTTGCAAAAGATTTGAGTGACCAAATACACATTGCGCTGATTTGGACGAAACAATCCGGCACCGACGCTCGTCTATCATGACGTAGGGGATGCAGGACGGACGAGTGCGATTACAAAATTGTTACAGATATCATAACACAACTGGAATAGAATTTCAATCATCAAACGGGCCAAATTTGAACTTTTCGAAAATTTTTGCCCGCGCTTTTTGCGCCCGTTTTCCGGCCCCCGCGCGCCCTGGCGGGGGCCGGCCTGTTTTTTTGGCGGAAAACCGGGCTAAACCGGGGTCTTTACGATCCGGAATCCGTGCGCGGGCAGGGTGAAGCGCTCCACCGCCTCGCCCGTGAAGAAGTCCGTGCCCGCAAGCTCGACCTCGCGCGCCTCGGGCGCAAAGTTCAGGGCAAAGGCGTAGTTCGTCTCGCCGTCCGTGCGGGTGGCGACCGTGACCCCCGCGGGCAGCGCGTGCGCCGGCACGCCCGCATCCGCAAGGATCTTTCCGTACAGGGCGTCCAGGAACGCGGCCTCAAAGCGCCCCGCGACGTAGTAGGCCTTGCCGCGGCCGCGCTCGTTGACCGTCAGCGCCGGCATCCCCGCGTAGAAGTCCTCCTCGTAGGCCGCAAGGACCTTGGCGCCCTCGGGGTGGACGAGCTCCGCGTAGTCGGTCAGCGCATAGCGCGCGCCGTCCAGCTGCGCGTGGTTCTCCATGCCCGGCATGAGGACGTCGATCTCCTCGGCCCAGAGGCCCAGCGTCTTCTTCAGCGGCCCGGGAAATCCTCCGAGGAAGCAGAGGTCGCTGTCGTCGACGTAGCCCGTGCCGTAGGTCGTGACAAACGTCCCGCCCGCCTGCACGAACTCGTCCACGCGCAGGGCGAAGTCCCCCCGCAGCATGTAGGAGAAGGGCGCGATCAGCACGTCGTGGCCGGCAAAGTCGCTCGCCTGGTCCACGATGTCCACGCTCACGCCGCGGCGCCAGAGCGCGCTGTAGTGGTCCATGACGGTCTCGACGTACTTCTTGTTGACGTTGCACAGGCCCTGCGCGTCCTCCAGCGCCCAGCGGTTCTCCCAGTCGTAGACCAGGGCGACGCGCGCGGGCGCCGTGGTGCCGACGATGTCGTCCATCTGCGCAAGGAGCTTGCCCAGGTCCGCGATCTCGGCAAACACGCGCGTGTGCTCGTGCCCGCAGTGGTCCACCACCGCGCCGTGGAACTTCTCGGAGGAGCCGCGGCTCTTGCGGAACTGGAAGTACTGCACGGAGTCCGCGCCGTGGCCGACGGCCTGCATGGACTGCAGCGCGTGCACGCCGGGGCGGTGCAGCCGCGCATAGGGCCGCCAGTTCGTGGCCGAGGGGCAGCTCTCCATCAGGAAGAAGGGCTTCCCGCCCTTGAGCCCGCGCGTCAGGTCGTGCTCGAAGGAGAAGAACTGCGCGGTGGCGATGTCGTTCTCCGTGTTCTCCCACTGGGGATAGCTGTCCCAGCAGACGAAGTCCATGTCCTTTGCCAGGTCAAAGTAGTTGATGCCCGGGTAGATGCCCATCAGGTTCGTCGTGCAGGGCACGTCCGGCGTGATGCGCTTCAGGGGCTCGACCTCGATGCGGTACCACTTGCGGAACTGGTCGGTGGTAAAGCGCTTCCAGTCGAGCTTCTGCGCGTGGACGGACTGCTCGCCGATGGGGGAGGGGGACTCGATCTGGCTCCAGTCCGTGTAGGTGTGGCTCCAGAAGGCCGTCCACCAGGCGTGGTTGAGGTTGTCCAGCGTGTCGTACTTTTCCCGCAGCCAGAGGCGGAAGTTCTCCTGGCAGGCGGGGCAGTGGCACTCGCCGCCGAACTCGTTGGAGATGTGCCAGGCGCCCAGCGCGGGGTGGTCCTTATAGCGCTCGGCCAGGAGCGTATTGATTTCCTGTACCTTTCTGCGGTATACTTGACTGGATAGGCAATGGTTGTGCCGGCCGCCGTGGAGCATCTTCTCCCGCCGCTCGTTGACGCGCAGCACCTCCGGGTACTTCTGGCTCAGCCAGGCCGGCCGCGCGCCCGAGGGCGTGGCCAGCACCGCCGTCAGGCCGTTGTCGGCCATCCTGTCCAGGATCTCGTCCAGCCAGGCGAAGTCGTAGACGCCCTCTTCAGGCTCCAGCGCCGCCCAGGAAAAGATCCCCACCGAGAGCGAGTTGAGGCCCGCCAGCTTGGCCAGGCGCATGTCCTCCTTCCAGATGACGTCCTTTTCCCGGAGCCACTGGTCGGGGTTGTAGTCGCCGCCGTGGACGATGTGCGGCACCTGCCGCATGATGGGAGGGTATTTCATGGAATTGCAACCGCCTTTCCGTATGAAGTGCTTCGCTCAATAATAGGATTTTAACATACCCCTCGGGGGAATTTCAACCAAAAAAACGCAAGGAGGTTTTGCGCACATGTGCGGCATCGTCGGATATATTGGAAAGGATCAGGCCGTGGGCATCCTGATGGAGGGCCTAAAGCGCCTGGAATACCGCGGCTACGACTCGGCCGGCGTCGCGGTGCTCCGCGGCGGCGAGATCGACGTCGTCAAGGCCCGCGGCAAGCTCGACTGCCTGCGCCGGAAGCTGGAGAGCACGCCGCTTTCCGGCAGCGTGGGCATCGGCCACACGCGCTGGGCTACCCACGGCGAACCCTCGGACGAGAACAGCCACCCGCATTTGTCCCAGTCCGGGGAGGTCGCGGTCGTCCACAACGGCATCATCGAAAACTACGCCCCCTTGCGCGAAAAGCTCACCGCCAAGGGCTATCGCTTCCAGAGCGAGACGGACACCGAGGTCTTTGCCCACCTGCTGGAGGAGACGCTCAAGACCGAGCGGGACATCCTGGGCGCCGTGCGCGCCACGGTGCGCCAGCTCGAGGGCGCCTATGCCCTGGGCGTGCTCTGCACGCGCTTCCCGGACCGCATCCTCGCCGCCCGCAAGGACAGCCCCCTCATCATCGGCCTGGGCGAGGGCTGCAACTACATCGCCTCCGACATCCCGGCCGTGCTGCCCTACACGCGGCGCGTCTACCTGCTGGAGGAGGGGGAGATGGCCCAGGTCTTTGCCGACCGCGTCGAGATCTACGACATGGAGGGCGAGCCCGTCCGCAAGGAGGTCTTCGAGGTCACCTGGTCCGTGGACGCGGCCGAGCGCGGCGGCTACGCGCACTTCATGCTCAAGGAGATCTACGACCAGGGCCGCGCCATGCGCGACACGATCCGCCCCCGCATCAAGGACGGCCGCATCGACCTGAGCGAGGCGAACCTCACGGACGAGATGCTCCGCGGCGTCCGCCGCGTGGTCATCACCGCCTGCGGCACGGCCTCCTACGCCGGCCAGGTCGGCCGCGTGCTGATCGAAAAGCTCTGCCGCGTGCCCGTGGAGATCGACGTCGCCTCCGAGTTCCGCTACCGCGACCCGGTCCTTACCCCGGAGGACCTGTTCGTCGTCGTCAGCCAGTCGGGCGAGACGGCGGATACCCTGGCCGCCCTGCGCCTGGCGCACGCGCGCGGCTGTAAGGTGCTGGCCATCACCAACGTCGTCGGCTCCACCATCGCCCGGGAGGCGGACAGCGTCCTGTACACCTGGGCCGGACCGGAGATCGCCGTGGCCTCCACCAAGGCCTACACCACGCAGGTGCTCATGCTCACCATGATCGCCCTGCACATGGCGCTCTGCAAGGGCACGCTGGAGCCGGCCCGCTATGACGGGCTCCTGAAGGAGCTGCAGCGCCTGCCGGACAAGGCGGAGGAGATCCTCTCCGACGTCACCCCGGTGCAGCGGTACGCCGCGCGCTTCTTCTCCCAGGAGGACATGTTCTTCATCGGCCGTGGCCTGGACAGCGCCCTGTGCATGGAGGCCTCCCTCAAGCTCAAGGAGATCTCCTACATCCACTCCGAGGCCATGGCCGCGGGCGAGCTCAAGCACGGCACCATCGCCCTGATCGAGCCGGGGCGCCTGGTCGTCGCGCTTTGCACGCAGGGCAGCACGATCGAAAAGCTCCGCTCCAACATCCGCGAGGTGCTCACCCGCGGCGCGGTGGTGCTCACCATCGGCTACGAGGACAGCGACGCGGAGAAGGAGCTGACCGAATACCGCCTCACCATCCCGCGCACGGACGACCTGCTCGCCCCGGCGCTGGCCGTCATCCCCGCACAGCTCTTCGCCTATTACTGCGCCATCCAGCGCGGATACGACCCGGATAAGCCCCGCAACCTGGCCAAGTCCGTCACCGTCGAGTGATCCCAAGACCCACTCTCAACAAAGGAAGGAAGCGACCGCCATGGACAAACGCGCCATCTCCGACATGATCTCCTACTACCACAACGAGCCCTGGGTGGCCCACACGCTCAAGGTCTTCGGCTACGCGCAGGGCATCGCCGCGGGCGAGAACCTCTCCGGCGAGGAGCTGGAGGCCCTGGAGTACGCCGCGCTCTTCCACGACGTGGGCATCCCGGAGGGCCTGGCCAGGGAGGGCACCGCCGCCGGCCCCGTGCAGGAGCGCCTGGGCGCGCCGATCGCCATGCGCCTTGCCGCGCCCTACGTCTCCAGCCCGGCGGTGCTCGAGCGCATCGGCTACCTCGTGGGGCATCACCACTCCTTCGGCATCCGCGGCCAGCGCGATTTGCAGATCCTCTTTGAGGCGGACTGGCTGGTCAACCTCGTGGAGTCCGCGGACAAGTACAACCCGGACATCGTCTACGAAAAGCACTTCGTCACCGAAACCGGCAGGCGCTTCTTCCGCTGCGCCCTGCGCGGGGAGGAGGCGTGAAGCGATGGCCCTGCTCTATGTGGTGGGCACGCCGATCGGCAACCTCGGCGAGCTCTCCCCCCGGGCGCTGGAGGCGCTCCGGGACTGCGGCCTGGTCCTCGCGGAGGACACGCGCGTGACCCGAAAGCTCCTGAGCGCCCTGCAGATCCCCGGCAAGCGCCTGGTCTCCTGCTTTCAGCACAACGAGGCCGCGCGCGCGGAGGAGATCGTGGGCCGCATGGCGGAGGAGGACCTCACCGTCTGCCTGGTCACGGACGCGGGCACGCCCTGCATCTCGGACCCCGGCTACCGCGTGGTCGAGGCCGCCTGGGCCGCCGGAATCCCCGTGCAGCCCATCTCCGGCCCCTCGGCCGTGGTGGACGCGATCTCCGTCAGCGGGTTTTCCGCGGATAGCTACGCGTTTTTCGGATTCCTGCCGCGGCAGGGCCGCGAGCGGGAGGAGGCCTTTGCCCGCCTTGCCGCCTGCCCGACGGCCCTGGCCGTGCTCTACGAGAGCCCGCACCGCGTCAAGCGCCTCGTCGCCGACCTGCAGGAGGCGCTCCAGGACCCGATGCTCTCGCTGAGCTGCGACCTGACCAAGCTGCACGAAAAGACGCTGCGCGGCCGGGCGGGCGAGGTCCTCGCCGCGCTGGAGGCCAACCCCAACGCGGAAAAGGGCGAGTACGTCTGCGTGGTGGCGCTCCCGGACCGCAGGGACGAGGAGGAGAGCGCCGGCCCCGCCGCGTCGCCCCGCGCGCTGCTGCTGGACCGCCTGCTGGACGGCGCGACGATGAAGGACGCCGTGCGCGAGGTCTCCGCCCTGCCCGGCCAGAGCCGGAACGCCGTCTACCGCGCCTCGCTCGAGGTCGCGGACTTCCTGCGCCGCGCGGGAGACGAGGCCTAGCCAAGCGCCGCAAAGCCCCTTTTGCGCCCAATTTCGGCGCAAAGGGGGCCTTGCTGCGTTTGTGCAGGAAATTGTGATAAATTTATCATATAGGCGCAGCCGGGGGAAGCTCCGTATCGTTCCGGTTTTATCTTTTGACAAAAACATTGTATTTTTTTTATGATTGTTATACTATAATGGATGGAGTGAATACAGGGGCATTTTCCGTTTTATCGAATCGCCCAAGAAAGGGGAACTCTCTGGTATGAGCAGCGTCAAATCCTTTCGCGGCGGCATCCATCCGCTGCACGCCATCGGCAGCGGAAAGGGCCTGACTGCGAACCTCCCCATCGCGGAGGCGCCTGCGCCGGCGCGCGTGGTCCTGCCCATGGCCCAGCACATCGGCGCGCCCTGCGTGCCGTGCGTCGCGGTGGGGGATCGTGTGCTCCGCGGCCAGGCTGTGGGCCAGGTGCGGGGCTTTGTCAGCGCGCCGGTGCACGCTTCGGTATCCGGCACGGTGGTCGAAATCGCGCCGCACCTGACCATCGGCGGGGCCATGGTCCCCTGCGTCGTCATCGAAAACGACGGCAAGGACGAGTGGGACCCGGACTGCCGCCCGCCGGAAGGGTCCGTGGACAGCCTGAGCCCGCAGGACATCCTTGCGCGCATCGGCGAGGCGGGCGTCGTGGGCATGGGCGGCGCGGCGTTTCCCGCGCGCGTCAAGCTCTCCCCGCCCGGGGATAAGAAGATCGACTTCCTCCTGCTCAACGGCGCGGAGTGCGAGCCCTACCTCTCGGCGGACCACCGCCTGATGCTGGAGGAGGGCGCAAGGATTCTGGAGGGCGCCCGGTACGTCGCCCGCGCGCTGGGCTCGCCCCGCGTGATCGTGGGGATCGAGGCCAACAAGCGCGATGCCGCCGAGGCGCTGCGCGCCCTGGCCGCGCCCCTGGGCATCGAGGTCCAGGTCCTGCGCGTCAAGTACCCGCAGGGCTCGGAAAAGCAGCTCATCTCCGCGCTGACGGGCCGCAAGGTGCCCTCCGGCGGCCTGCCCATGGACGCCGGGTGCGTGGTGGTCAACGTCTCTTCCGCCGCGGCCATTGCGGACGCGGTCGCAAAGGGCCGCCCCGTGACCGAGCGCGTGCTCACCGTCACCGGCGCGGTCCAGACGCCGAAGAACCTGCGCGTGCGCATCGGCACGCCGGCGCAGGAGCTGATCGACCTGTGCGGGGGCCTCAAGCCGGAGGCGGACCGCGTGGTCTCCGGCGGGCCGATGATGGGCGTCGCGCTCTACGACCTGACGGTCCCGGTGGTCAAGGGCACCAGCGGCCTGCTCGCTCTCACCCGGGAGCAGACCGCCCCGGGCAAGCGCACCAACTGCATCCGCTGCGGGCGCTGCGTGCGGGGCTGCCCCATCCACCTGCTGCCCTACGAGCTGTGCAACGACTTCGAGCGCGGGGACTGGGCTGCCGCGGACAAGCACAACGCCCTGGACTGCATCGAGTGCGGGTCCTGCACCTACGTCTGTCCCGCGAAGCGCAGCATCACCTCGTCCATCCGCGTCTGCAAGCGCCAGGTCCAAGCCCTGCGCAAGAAGCAGTAGAAGGGGGGAGAGATCCAGATGAGCAACCTTACGGTATCCCTGTCGCCCCATGTACGCGCGCAGAGCTCGACGCGCCGCATCATGCTCGATGTGCTCATCGCGCTGATCCCGGCGGTGGTCTTTGCGGTGTACTGGTTCGGCTTTTCGGTCCTTGTGACGATTCTTCTCTCCATGGCGGCGGCCATCGGCTCGGAGGCCCTGATGCAGAAGGCGCTGCGCCGGCCCATCACCGTGGACGACGGCTCGGCCGCGGTCACGGGCCTGCTGCTGGCGCTGACGCTGCCGGCGGGCGTGCCCTGGTACGTGCCGGTCCTGGGCGCGGTCTTTGCCATCGTGATCGCCAAGCAGGTCTTCGGCGGCCTGGGCGATAACTTCGTCAACCCGGCGCTGGCCGGGCGCGCGTTCCTGCTGGCGTCCTTCCCGGTGGCGATGACGACCTTCCCCGCCGTGGCGGACGCGGTCTCCTCGGCAACGCCCCTTTCGAGCGAGTTTGCGGGGACGGTGGACTACGCGCAGGCGTTCCTCGGCCGCATCGGCGGCTCCATCGGCGAGGTCTCTAAGCTCGCCCTGCTTGCGGGCGCGGCCTACCTGCTCGTGCGCCGCGTGATCGACTGGCGCGTGCCGGTGAGCTACCTGGGGACCCTGGCCGTGCTGAACCTGGCCTTTGGCGAGCCCGTGCTCGACAGCGTGCTGCTGGGCGGCACGGTCCTTGGCGCCTTCTTCATGGCCACGGACTACGTCACCTCTCCCGTCCCTGTCTGGGGCAAGGTACTCTACGGCATCGGCATCGGCGCGATCAACTTCGCCATCCGGCAGTGGGGCGCCTATCCCGAGGGCGTGACGTACGCCATACTCCTGATGAACATCGCGTCCCCGCTCCTGGAGCGCGCGACGCGGCCGCGCAAGTACGGGGAGGTGAAGCGCCGTGCGTGAGATTGCAAAGGTGGCCTTTCGGCTCTTCCTCATCATGATCCTGGCCGGGCTGTGCCTGGGCGCGACGTATACCGTGACCAAGGACCCCATCGCCCAGCAGGAGCTCCTCCAGCAGGAGGCGGACCGCCGCGCGGTCCTGCCCGGGGCGGCGACCTTTGAGGAGGTCGCCATCGAGCCCACGGGCGCGGTAACGGCCTGCTTCCGCGGCCTTTCGGAGAGCGGGGAGCCCTGCGGCTATGCGCTCTCGGTCACCGCGTCGGGCTTTGGCGGGGACATCGCCATGACCGTCGGCGTCTCCGACGGCGTGGTCACGGGCGTGCGCATCGGCACGCACTCGGAGACCCCGGGCCTTGGCGCCAAGGCCGCGGACGACAGCTTCCTTTCCCAGTTCACGGGCAAGGGCGGCGAGCTCACCGTCAACAAGAACGGCGCGCAGAACGACACGGAAATCAGCGCCATCACCGCCGCGACCATCACCTCCCGCGCTGTGACCAGCGCGGTCAACGAGGCGGTGGCCCTGGCCGGGAGCCTGGAATAAGGAGGAGGGGGGAAACCATGGCAAAGCAGGATCTCAAGAAGATCTTCCTCAACGGCATTGTCACCGAGAACCCGACCTTCCGCCTGGTTCTCGGCATGTGCCCGACGCTGGCGATCACCACCAGCGTGCTCAACGGCCTGGGCATGGGCCTGGCCACCACGTTCGTCCTGGTCTGTTCGAACTTCGTCATCTCGCTCATCCGCAACTTCGTGCCCTCCAAGGTGCGCATTCCCGCCTATATCGTGGTCATCGCGACGTTCGTGACCATCGTGCAGCTGCTCCTGGAGGCGTTCCTGCCCTCGCTGTCGCAGAGCCTGGGGCTCTTCATCCCGCTGATCGTGGTCAACTGCATCATCTTTGCGCGGGCGGAGTCCTTCGCCTCCAAGAACCCGCCGCTGGCCTCCATGGCGGACGGCCTGGGCATGGGGCTGGGCTTTACGATCTCGCTGTCCATCATCTCCGCCGTGCGCGAGCTCATCGGCTCCGGCACGCTCCTGGGCTTCCCGGTGCTGGGCAGCAACTACCCCGGCGTGCTGCTCTTCATCCTGGCCCCGGGCGGATACATCACCCTCGGCCTTGTGATGGTGGCCTTTAACGCCGTCATGAAGAAGATCGACGGCCGCCGCCGCGCCGCCGCGGAAGGGAGCGTGGCCTAAATGCAGGAAAACCTTTGGCTTATCCTGGTCGGCAGCATCCTGGTCAACAACTTCGTCATGTCCAGGTTCTACGGCACCTGTCCGTTCCTGGGCGTATCCAAGCAGGTCTCCACGGCCCTGGGCATGGGCGTCGCGGTGACGTTCGTCATGGGCGTGGCCAGCCTTGTGACCTACCTTGTGCAGTACTACATCCTCGTCCCGCTGGAGCTGACGTACCTGCAGACCATCGCCTTCATCCTGGTCATCGCGGTGCTGGTGCAGCTGGTCGAGATGGTCATCAACAAGACCTCGCCCTCGCTCTACAAGGCCCTGGGCGTGTACCTGCCGCTCATCACCACGAACTGCGCGGTGCTGGGCGTGACCATCCTCAACATCACCGAGAGCTACTCCCTGCTCGGGTCCGTCGTCAACGGCGTGGGCTCGGCGCTGGGCTTTACGCTGGCGATCGTCCTGTTTGCGGGCGTGCGCGAGCGCCTGGAGAACAGCAATATCCCCGCGTGCTTCAAGGGCTTCCCCTCCACGCTCATCGGGGCGGGGCTGATGGCGGTGGCCTTCCTCGGCTTCCAGGGACTGATTTAAGGGGGCGTGTGACATGATGCTATCGGATATCCTCCTGCCCGCGGGCATCCTCGGGAGCATGGGCGTGCTCTTTGGCGCGGGCCTCGCCTTCGCCAGCCAGAAGCTCGCCGTCAAGGTCGACGAGCGCGTCGCCCAGGTGCGCGAGGCCCTGCCCGGCGCGGGCTGCGGCGGCTGCGGCTACGCCGGCTGCGACGCCTACGCCGCCGCGGTCGTCAACGAGGGCGCGCCCGTCAACCGCTGCCCCGTCGGCGGCGAAAAGGTCGCCAGGGAAATCGCCGCCATCATGGGCGTGGAGGCGGGGTCCTCCACCCGCATGGTCGCCACCGTCCTCTGCCAGGGCGACGCGGATACCTGCAAGATCAAGTTCCCCTACGAGGGGCTGACCGAGTGCCGCGCGCTCTTCCTCGCCTCCGGCGGGGACAAGGCCTGCAAGTACTCCTGCCTCGGCCTCGGCTCCTGCGCCAAGGTCTGCGACTTTGGCGCCATCACGGTGGAAAACCGCCTCGTCCACATCGACCCGGACAAGTGCAAGGGCTGCGGCAAGTGCATCCAGGTCTGCCCCAAGTCCGTCCTGCGCCTGGAGCCCTATGGCCAGCGCTCCATCCTGCGCTGCCGCGCGGTGGAGAAGGGCCGCGCCGTGCGCGAGGCCTGCACAAAGGGCTGCATCGGCTGCGGCAAGTGCGAAAAGAGCTGTAAGTTCGGCGCCATCACCATGGAAAACAACCTGCCCATCGTGGACATGGACAAGTGCGTCGGGTGCCTGGAGTGCGTGCGCAACTGCCCCACCGGCGCCATGACGGGCGACCTTTCCACCCGCAAGCACGCCGTCATCGACGAGGGCGCGTGCGTGGGCTGCGGCCTGTGCGCCAAGCAGTGCAAGTTCGACGCCATAACCGGCGCGCTCAAGGAGAAGCACCGCGTGGACGCGCAGAAGTGCGTGGGCTGCGGCCTCTGCGCGCAGAAGTGCCCCAGGAAGTGCATCCAGCTCGTCTAAGGACGCGCTTTCCCCGCTGCGGCGATTGCCTCGGCGGGGATTTTATTGTATACTGAGGAGGAAACCGACGCGCGCATTTCCGCGCTCTTTGGGAGGAAGCATGAAAAGAGCTTGTTGCATCATTCTCGCGGCATTGCTGCTGCTTGCGGCAGGGTGCTCCGCGCCCGCGCCGACGCCCTCGTCCTCTGTGCCCGGGTATTACGGGCAGGGCCAGACGATGACCGGCGGCGCAAACCTTCGGGAGGCGGCCCTTTCCGCCGTCGCCGTCGAGCGCCAGCAGGAGGAAGTGGTCCTGACCATGACCTTCCGCCAGGGCGAGGGCGAGAGCGCCCGCGTCCCGGCCTACGAGGTCGAGTCGATCACGGCCCCGGCGCGCATCGCCGTGCGCGTGCAGGCGGACCTTGCCGCGGACGCGCAGACGGACCTGGAGTCCGCCGGCGAATTCCTCGGCCTCTTTGCCCGCGGCACGGAGGAGGGGACGGACCTCTACTTCCAGTTCCTGGGCCAGATCGCCTACAAGATCAGCGAGGAGGAGGGCGCGCTCGTCCTGCGCGTGCGCGCGGACGACGCCCAGAGCATCGACCAGTACCACGTCAAGGTCCCCTATAACGAGGAGAACCTCGCCGTCACGGCGGAGAGCGGCCTGCAGCCCGCCCTGTGCGCGGACGGCGAGCACGTCTACGACCTGAGCGCCGGCTTTGCCACGATCGAGGAGGCCGACGCCCTCTGCCGCACGCTGAACGACGCCCTGGAGGCCGCCGGCTGCGACGAGACGGCCGAGGTCATCTACCTGAACTCCGGCGCGGCGCCGGCGTATACCGAGCCCGTCTCCCGCTCCGAGCTCACGATGATGGGCGCGCTCAAGACCGACAGCGGCGTCGTGGACGGCACGCTCGTGGCCACCGACGCGCGCTTCCTCTGCTGGGACCCGGAGGGCGGCATGGTCATGGCCCGGCCCCAGGTCGAGACCACGGGCGACGGCACGACCTCGACCTATGAGGAGGTCTGGCTCTACCAGCTCGACGGCACGCGGGAGCCGCTGCTGGACACGGCCTTTTCCTCCGTGCAGAAGGCCGCCTATTCGCCGGATACCCGCTATATCGCGCTGCTGGAGCAGAGCAGCGGCGCGCGCCTGCTCTACCTCTACGACCGGCGGGACGGCGGCCTGCTCTTCCTCTCGGCAGAGGGATTCGGCGACTACACCTCCGACTTTGCCTGGGGGCAGGACGGCGTCCTCTACGCCATGAGCGGCAGCGACACCATGCAGCTGATGGCCTATGACCCCGCCCTGGCCGAGATGGGGCAGGAGCCCCTGCGCGCCGTGGAGGAGCGCGAGGGCGGCTACGGCAACGTCGGCGAAGCGGGCGGAATCGTCTACTTCAACGACGAATACGGCAACGTCTACGCCGTGGATACCGCCACCGGCACGCGCGAGCTCTTCGAGATCGCCGACGGCTTCCTGCTCTCGCCCGACGGCAGCCGCATGCTCCAGATCGTCTACGAGGACGGCGAAAACGGGTCCCTGGCCACGATGTACCTGTGCGACCTGGCGAGCGGCACGCGGATGCAGATCGCCGCGCAGGCCGCGCTCTCGGACTACGCCTGGTCGGAGGACAGCCGCGTGCTCTTCTACCTGGTCAGCAACCGCGACGCCGACGACGCCGCGGACTACCCCGTGCGCCTGATGCGCTACAGCACGGTCGACGGCCGGACCACGGACCTCGGGGCCCTGGCGAGCAACTCGATCTTCCCCGGGCGCACGCAGGACTCGATCCTGCTGATGTACTACCAGGACCGCGACGGCCTGTTCTATCCCATCACCTACCAGCTGAGCCTGACGGATCTGACCGACCACGCGCAGGACGAGCTCGTCCCCACCCTGGAATAAGAGCGGAGGGCGGAGCGCATGGTCACAGAAGAGAAGCTTGTGCGGGAATTTCAGGCGATCGGGGTGCAGCCCGGCATGACGCTGGAGGTCCACAGCTCCCTGAGCAGCTTCGGGTTTGTAGAGGGAGGCGCGGATACCGTCATCCGCGCGCTGAAGATGGCCGTGACGGAGGAGGGGAGCCTCTTCCTGCCCGCCCTCCGGCTCAGCCGGGAAATGCCCCTGACGGAGAGAGACCGAAGCCTGGGGATTGAGCGAAAAATCCAAATTCTGCCTCCGGACTGCGCGTATACCGCGATGGGCGCGGTGGCCGATACCTTTCGTAGGCAGCCGGACACCTGCACGGGCGAGGGCGTGTTTCGGATTTCCGGCTGGGGAAAACATGGCGGCGAGGCCGCGCGCGGGGGACTGCAGTTCGCCCTGGAGCACGGGGGAAAGGCGCTGCTCCTTGGGGTGGACATCTACGCGCTCACCGCGATGCACTATGTGGAGGACCTGCTCCCGGATCGGATTCAGCGCATTTTTGCGCCCGGTCCGGAGGTCCTGGCCCTGTACCCGCCGGAAAACTGGCTGATCGAGGTCGGACATCCTCCGGTCCGGGCCTGGTACACGATTCAGCGCATGGCGTACGACCGCGGATGGATTCGGGAGGGAACGGTCGGGTCCTGCAAAATGCGGTTCTTCGATTTGCGCAAGGTGGTAGGCCTCTACGCGGAGGAGCTGCGGCGGAATCCATACCGGCTCTACGGCATGGAGGAGCCCTCTCCCGAATAAGACAAGACGCGGCGTGCTTCCCCGGTTTTCATGGGGAAGCGCGCCGCGTCTTTTTGCCGCGCAGGGGAGAAGGGATCAGCCCACCGCCCCGTCCTCCTCGTCGTAGGAGGGGTAGACGTTGCTGTCCGACCAGCCATCGCCGCCTCCCTCCTCGGGGATGCCGGGCAGGCTGTAGTCGCCGTGCGCGGAGCAGTAGAGGTTCTGCGGCAGGGCGCCCGCGTTTGCGGCGGCCAGCAGCTCCTCTGCGGAGTTGTAGCCGCGGATGCCGTGCGGGAAGTAGACGTAGAAGTCGTCGTCATCCATGTTGTCCGCGCCCCAGGAGGAGGGCACGACCTGGTAGGCGACCTCCGTCGTGTTCGGGCAGCCCGCGCGCGCGATCTGTCCGGTCGAGGCGTCCGTGGGGAGCAGAACGTGCAGGTCGCAGGTCTCCGTGGGCACGCTGTCCGCGTGGCACCAATCGGTCGTGGGCGGGAAGTCGTCGTCCGCGCGGCAGGCGTCGGTGGCGAGCTTGCCGGTGAGGGAGCAGAGGGTCACGCGGGTCAGGCCTAGGCTCTCGGGATCGTCCTCGATGATCTCCTTGTCCTCCTGGCCCTTGGCCTCGATGATGCGCTCCATGACCGCCTTCCAGATGGGCGCCGCCTCCTTGCCGCCGGTCGCGCCGCTGTAGAGCGACTTGAACTCGTCGTGCCCGACCCAGACCGCGCCGGAGAGATAGGGCGTGAACCCCGCGAAGAACACGCTCTTGTAGTCCGAGTGCGTGCCGGTCTTGCCGGCGACGGTCATGCCGTCGATGCGCGCGGAGCGGCCGCTGCCGCTCTGCACGGCGTCCACGAGCATGTCCACGAGCATGTAGGCCGTGCCCTCGCGGAAGACCTGGCGCTGGCTCTCGGCCTGCTTGGCCTTCATGTCCAGGATGACGTTGCCGTCCGCGTCCGTGATCTTGGTGAAGGTCAGGGGCTTTTGGTAGGTGCCGGAGTTGGCGATGGTGCCAAAGGCCTGCGCCATCTCGCGCACCGTGATGCCGGAGGAGCCCAGCGCAAGGCCGGAGCCGTCGGCGTTGATGTGATCCGGGTCGATGCCCATGGCCTCCAGGTACTCCACGCTGTCGGAGATGCCGACCATGCTCATGAGCGTGTTGGCCGCAACCGTGTTCAGCGAGGCGCGCATGCCCGCGCGCAGCGTCACCATCCCGCGGTAGGTGCCGGAGGTGAAGTTGGAGGGATAGCCCTTGGCCGTGCCCCAGCCCTCGATGGGCACCGGCAGGTTGGAGGCGACGGACCCCGGGGCGTAGCCCTTGTCCAGCGCCGGCCCGTAGACCGCCAGGGGCTTGATGGAGGAGCCGACGGGCATGTTGGAGTCCGTCGCGCGGTTGAGCACGAGGAACTGCGTCTGCGGCGTGCGGCTGCCCACGACCGCGCGGATCTCGCCGGATGTGTAGTCGTAGATCACGCAGGCGGCCTGGGGCTGAATGGCCTGCGTGCTGCTGGCGTATTCGTCCGAGGGGTCCGCCAGCTCCGGATAGTCCTCCCAGTTGTAGAGCACGTCCTCGACGATGTTCTGGATCTCCGGGTCGATGGTGGAGTAGATGTGGTAGCCGCCTTCCTGAATTTCGCGGCGGACGGCGGAGCGGTTTTCACTCGTGTCCTCCAGGCCGCGGTCCGCGAGCAGCTCCGTCACCGCGTCGTCGAGCACCGTTTCCACGGCGGAGGGCATGTCGTACAGGTCGTTGACCGTGGAATCCTCCACCACGGTGAGCGAATCCGCGAGCGCCGCGTCGTACTCCGCCTTGGAGATGAACCCATTGTCGTACATGCACTCCAGCACATAGTCCGTGCGGTCGTCGATGATGCTCGGCTCGCCCGTGCCATAGTAGTTGCGGCGCGGGTTGTAGCGGCTGGGGTTGCGGGTGATGGCCGCAAGGGACGCGCACTCGCGCAGCGTCAGCTCCGACAGGTCCTTGTCGTAGTAGTCCTTGGCCGCGGCCTTGACGCCGTAGTTGCTCTCGTCCAAGGGGATGATGTTGAGGTACCACTCCAGGATCTGCTCCTTGGAGTATTCGCTCTCCAGCTCGATGGCCAGGTACGCCTCCTGCAGCTTGCGCTTGTAGCTCTGCTCGGTGGACAGCAGCGTGGTCTTGACGAGCTGCTGGGTGATGGTGGAGCCGCCCTGCGTGCTCTCGTTCTGCAGGTTGGAGACAAAGGCGCCGATGATGCGCTTGATGTCGATGCCGTTGTGGGTGAAGAAGCGCGCGTCCTCCACGGCCACAAAGGCGTAGACCAAATTCTCCGGGATCTCGTCGTAATAGGCCCAGACGCGGTTCTCCGTTCCCTTGTAGGCGGTGATGAGCTCGCCGTTGCAGTCGTAGATGAAGGAGGTGAGGTTCTGCGTCTCGATCTTGTCCACGTCCAGGTCCGGCGTCGTCTCGTAGTAGCCCTTGGCCACGCCCATCAGCGCGCCGAAGCCGCCGACCCCGAAGACCAGCACCACCACCAGCAGGATGCAGACCGTGTGGCACAGCACCGAGAGGATGAAGTTTGGCTGCTTGTCCCTGGGCTTGAACGGGGAGAAGGAAGGGCGGCGCGCCTTGCGGCCCTCCGGGGTTTCGGACTTGTCCTTGTTCTTCTTCAGCATGCGGGTTCCTCCTGGGAAGTTGGGTGCGCATAAAGCGGATGCGCAGAAACATAGTATAATTCGCCGGGGCGCCGGGATTTTCCTGCAAGGAGAGGGGGGTGTTCCTTGAGAAAGGGGAAAAAGGGCCTGCTCCTTCTGGCGCTGGGGGTCGTGCTCGCGCTGGGAGCCGCCATCGCCGTCGTCACCGAGGTCAACCTGCGGCCCATCATCCTCAACACCGCCGAATCCCGCGTGCGTGCCATCGCCCTGGACGCCGTGAATTCCGCCATCGCGCGGAACCTGAGCGCCATCACCTATGAGGACCTGATCCGCGTCGATACGGACGGGCAGGGCCGCGTGACGCTCCTGCAGGCCAACACCGTCAACATGAACCGCATCTCGACGCAGACGGCGCTGACCGCGCAGCAGTACATCGCCGACATCGCGGACCAGTCCATCCGCATCTCCATCGGCTCGGCGACCGGCAGCCCGCTGCTGGCCGGCCGCGGACCCGAGATGCTCGTCAAGGTCGTGCCCGTGGGCTCGGTCTCCTCGGAATTTGTCACGGAGTTCCGCACCGCCGGCATCAACCAGACGCGCCACAAGGTCTATATCCGCATCCGGGCCAACATGCGCATCGTCATCCCCACCGGCGCCCGCGAGGTCGAGGTCGTCGCCCAGGTTCCCGTGGCCGAGACCGTGATCGTGGGCCAGGTGCCGCAATCCTACGTCAACGTGGACTCCACGGAGGATATGCTCAACCTTCTGCCCGATATGTCCGGCTCCTGAGGCGAGAATTAACCTTGCCATTACCTAAAACGAGCGCCGAAAGCCCTCCGTTTCCCTTTACGGGAGGCGAAAAGGTGTGGTATAATGACGGGTAAGCATTTCACAGCATTCTCGGGAGGGATTTACCGTATGTCCGGACATTCCAAGTGGCATAACATTCAGATGAAGAAGGGCAAGACGGATGCCGCCCGCGGCAAGATCTTCACCAAGATCGGCCGCGAGATCGCCATCGCCGTCAAGGCCGGCGGACCGGACCCGGCGCTCAACGCCAAGCTGCGCGACGTCATCGCCAAGGCGAAGTACAACAACATGCCCAACGACAACATCAACCGCTCCATCAAGAAGGCCTCGGGCGAGGGCCAGGGCGAAAACTACAAGGAGGTCACCTACGAGGGCTACGGCCCCGCAGGCACCGCCATCATCGTCGACTGCATCACCGACAACCTCAACCGCACCGCCTCGGACGTGCGCCACTGCTTTGAGAAGCACGGCGGGTCCCTGGGCGCGACCGGCTGCGTGGCCTGGATGTTCGACCGCAAGGGCCTCATCGTGCTCGAGGGCGAGAACCTGGACGAGGACGAGGTCATGATGGACGCCATCGACGCCGGCGCCAACGACGTCGCCTTTGACGAGGGCTATGCCGAGATCGAGACCGACCCCAACGAGGTCGAGTCCGTCCGCGAAAAGCTCGAGGGCAAGTACACCATCAGCTCCGCCGAATCCACCCTCGTCCCGCAGAACACCACCGATCCCGCGGGCGAGGACCTGGAGCGCCTGCAGAAGATCCTCGACATGCTCAACGACCTGGACGACGTCTCCGAGGTCTACCACAACGCCAACCTGCCCGAGGAGGAAGAGGAGGACTAATCGCCTCCCCATCCGCCAACGGCACACAAAAAGGACCCGCCGAGCGGGTCCTTTTTTGCGTGCCGGATCAGTCGTCGATGTCCGTGCGGTAGCAGGCGACGACCTGGCCAAAGTACAGGGTGTGGAAGTCGCCGTCGCCGTACCAGCGCTCGCGGACGGCCGGGTCCATCGCCTCGGGGTCCATGGGCATCGTCAGCGCGATGCGGCACTCGATGTGCAGCGCGCACTGGCCGATGACCTTGCCGTTGACCGACAGCGCGTCCAGCGGCGTCAGGTGCGCCAGCGCGTACTTGTCCACCTCGTTGCCGTGGCGCGTGCCCACCAGCGCAAGCGCCTCCTTCATGCCGTCGTCCAGCGGCACGGAGACCGTGAAGCTGTCCGCGTTCTGCAGCAGCTCGTAGGTGTAGCGGTTGTGGCGGATGGGCGCGATGAAGACCGGCCCGTTCCAGTAGCAGGACAGGCTGCCCCAGCCGATGTTCATCGTGTTGCAGCGCCCGGACTTGTCCTGCACGGTGAAGAATACGCCGCCGTGCGCCATGCGGTCGAGCACGTCGGGCGCGACGTCGTAGAGCTTGACTTCTTTCATTGGGAAAACTCCTCCTTTGTGTTTCGGTTTTGCGCCGCGGCGGGCAGACTAGTGCTGCACCGCCGGCTCGCGGCGGCGGAACAGAAGCGAGATGCTCCACAGCCCCGCAATGCCGACCAGCGCGTAGAGGATGCGCGCGAAGGCGTTCGCCTGCCCGCCGAAGATCCACGAGACCAGGTCAAACTGGAACAGCCCCACAAGGAGCCAGTTCAGCGCGCCGACAATCACAAGTATCAGCGAAATGCGGTCCATCATGCCAATTCCCTCCTCGTAAACGGTTTCGGGAATAGCATCTGCATCGGGGCGCGAATTATGCGTTCGTGCCAAAGTCGTTTCGCGGGTCGGTCGACCGCCCGTGCGGCCGCAGAAACTCGATCTCCAACTTGTCAAAGGCGATCGGTTCGAGGAAGTGCTCCTGCGTAAAGGCCGTCCGGCCAAAGCGCGCGACCTCCTGTTCGTGCTTGTCCAGCCAGATCGGCCGGGCGATGTCCAGCTTGTAGCAGAGGTCGCTCAGCGCCTCCTGCGCCGCAGACGCGCTGTCGCCCTCCGCCTCGACGACGGCGTCGCGCCAGATGCGGTTCTTCCTGCGCAAAATGCCCCAGAGTTGTGCCATTGGCGTCCTCCTGTGATCGATTTGCTTTCACTATACCGCATCGCCGCCCCGCGCGCAAGGGGGTTTCATATCATGAAACAACAAAAAAGAATTTCGCCCCCCGCATTGGAAATTGATATTGAAAATGGTAAAATCGATGTGTATACTGAATCTGTGGTGGGGACACAGAACACATCCGCAAGGAGGAAAAACAATGGTAACGATCAAGGACATTTACCCGATTTGCACCGCACCGGAAGGGATTCCCCTCGTTATCGTCAAGGTGGTCACCTCGGAGCCCGGCCTGTACGGCATCGGCTGCGCCACCTACACCCAGAGGTGGATGACCGTTGCCCATGCGGTGACGAATTACATGAAGCCCCTGCTCGTCGGCAAGGACGTCACCCGCATCGAGGACATCTGGCAGATGAGCATGGTCAGCGCCTATTGGCGCAACGGCCCCGTGCTCAACAACGCCATCTCCGGCGTGGACGAGGCCCTCTGGGACATCAAGGGCAAGATGGCCGGCATGCCCGTGTACGACCTGCTCGGCGGCAAGGTCCGCGAGGCGGCCCGCGTCTACCGCCATGCCGACGGCCGCACCCTGGAGGAGGTCGGCGACCGCGTGCAGGCTTTCCTCGAGGACGGCGTGCAGGTCGTGCGCATCCAGCACGGCGGCTACGGCGGAAACGCCTACCAGCAGGCGCTGGAGTCCATGCGCCCCGAGGGCGCGTGCGAGGGCGCGTACTACGATCCGCTGGGCTATCAGCTCTCGGTGACCAAGCTCTTTGACTACATCCGCAACCGCTTTGGCTTCAACGTCGAGCTCTGCCACGACGTCCACGAGCACCTCGATCCCATCGAGGCCGTGCGCCTGGCCAAGGAGTTGGAGCCCTACCGCCTGTTCTTCTACGAGGATTCCCTCGCGCCCGAGCAGGTCGAGTGGTTCGAGATCATGCGCAAGCAGACGCACACCCCCATCGCCATGGGCGAGCTGTTCAACAACCCGCGCGAGTTCACGCCGCTGATTGCGAACAAGCTCATCGACTTCATCCGCTGCCACGTCAGCCAGATCGGCGGCATCACCCCCGCCAAGAAGCTGGCCAACTTCTGCGAGGCCTTCTCCGTGCGCACGGCCTGGCACGGCCCGGGAGACACCTCCCCCGTCGGCCACGCTGCGGACATCCATCTGGACGTCTCCAGCTGGAACTTCGGCATCCAGGAGTGGGCGGGCTTCAAGCAGGCGTCCCTGGACGTCTTCCCCGGCTGCCCGGAGCTCAAGAAGGGCTACGTCTACCCCAACGACAAGCCCGGCCTGGGCATCGACATCGACGAGGACCTGGCCAAGAAGTTCCCCTGCTCCGAGAAGCTCCCCACCTGGACCAACTGCCGCCGCCCCGACGGCACCCTCAACCGCCCGTAATTAGGTGTTCTTATTATGTGATCAGATAATTTTTTATCTGATCACATAATTATAAATCACGGAATCATCATTGTAGCAAATATACGATGGAGGGAATTCGAGTGAAAAAACGCATTGCCATATTGCTTTTCATTCTTATATCGATATCTTTGGTTGGATGCTCTGAAATCCAGCAAAATTCTGGAATCAAAAATTCAGATGAATTTCAAACGACATCAATACCTACATACATCCCGACGGAAGAAATTAATCCAACACCGACAGAAAAAATTGTCGAAGAAGAAATAGAACATATTTCGAATGATTCAATGGTTGCAATAATAAACATTTTGGATACAGGGGAAATTTGGACGCTACAGCGAGAAAATGACGAATTGTTTATTGTATTAACAAATATCGATGGAGAAATTCTAAAAAAAGTTCCATATAGCCTAAAAGAAGGCGATGGAATGGAGCGCGGAATTAACGACACTTTGATTATCACAGCGGACGACAATGATTTTGGAATTTATGACAATGATTTTGGAATTTATGATGTAAACACAATGACTGATATTACCTCTGAATACATCGAGCAGGACGAGAGAATAGTTTTTTATACACAAACGGATGATAATATTTATTTTTGGGCTCTAAAGACATTGGATACATTCGAGGAGAAATATGTAGAAATAAGAATATTTGACCTTTCGACAGAAGAAGTTATGTTCCTATCATTAGACAGCAAAACATTAATTGAAGAATATAACATAGAAAGAACTTATAGCGTAGAAAATATTGATATAGGGGATGCTGGAAACGGGGTTTGTTACATTACATACTTGGGGTCGGCATACGAATATGAGAACAACTCAATAGTTATCGACCTCAATAGAAAAAAGGTGACACCTGTTCCGTTCCCTCGAGAAAATGGAGGAAAGTATAGTTCGGATGGAGATAATATGATTATTTTCTCGAATGTTGCTATGCACGGGTTTTTACTTTTAAATCTGGAAACACAAGAGGTCGTGGATTACCCCAATGGGGACTTTGATCCAGAGGGATCGTTAGCCGAGGGGCTTTTTCATGGGGTTTCAGATGACTCTTCCAACGATTCAGTAGTCTTAGATGTAAATGGAAATGTAGTTATTGATTTGCAACAGTATCCGCAACCAGTTGATCATATATCAACATTCCATAATGGAATTGCTCTTGTGGAATTTGAAAATGATTATTTCACTTTTATTGATATAAACGGAAACTTCTTGTTCGAACCAATCAAAGGATATTATCCACATTTTTATCAGGATGCAGGTGTGATAATTGCCGAAAATGAAGATAATTTAGGAAACATAGGGCCGACAAAATGTATTTGCGTAGAGAAAAGTGGAAAGATGGCATCTATAGAAATTCCAGCACCAGCTGATCCATACTCTCTTCGTCCTAATGAATATGTAATAGCAAGGGAAGGGAAAATATATTGCATCGCAGGAAGTAGTGCAGGACTCTATGCGCAAGAGCTTATTTTCGAATAATTTGGATAAACGAGGAAAAACCATGCAGCGGATTTGCCTCTGCCTGCTCGCCGCGCTTCTGCTCCTGTGCGCGGGGTGTGCCGCGCCCCTGCAAGGGCCGGCCGACCTGCCCGAGGACGCCGATGCGCTGGTGCTGCTCGATGTGCAGGCGCGCGGGCAGGACGTGGTCGCGACCGTCAGCGCCGCCGCGTTCGCCGCGGACGGGACGAGCTATACCTACAGCAAGGAGATCCCCTACGCCTTTGCCCTGGCCGACGGCTTCACCGCGACCCTGCGCGCTGCGGACGGGACGATGCAGGCCTATGACGCGCCCGCGGCGCTGCTCGACGCGCAGGGGGAGCGGGGAGAGGGCGCGCCCCTGCCCGTCTGCGACTTCTCCTTCGACGGATCGGGCCGCCTGCTCGCCCTGAACGAGCGCGCCTGAGAAAAAAGGAGCCGCAGCCTCCGTTTCTGGAGGATGCGGCTTCCTTGCGTTTTGGGGGAGGGAGCGCGTCTTATGCGCGGCCGTAGATCGGGCCCAGCGCCGCGCAGGCGCGGAAGTCCGCGCCCTCGAGGTCCATCGTCCCGAAGGCGTCCCACATGCTCGGGCGGTAGATCTTCTCCTTGGGCACGTTGTGCATGCACACCGGGATGCGCAGCATCGAGGCCAGGGTGATCAGGTCCGCGCCGATGTGGCCGTAGCTGAAGGCGCCGTGGTTCGCACCCCAGTGCGCCATGACGGAGTAGACGTCCGTGAACGCGCCCTCGCCCGTGAGCCGCGGGGCGAACCAGGTCGTCGGCCAGGTCGGGTCGGTCCGCTTGTCGAGGATGTCGTGCGCGGCCTTGGGCACGTCGCAGGTCCAGCCCTCGGCGATCTGGAGCACCGGGCCCAGGCCGTCCACCAGGTTCAGGCGACTGAGGGTCACGGGCATGCCGCCGCGGCTGACCAGGTGCGCCGAGTATCCGCCCCCGCGGAAGTAGAACAGGTCGCCGTAGCAGAACTGCGTCTCGTCCAGGCAGGCCTTGGCCTCCTCCGGGGTGATCGTCCACCAGGGCTTGATGGCGGGCTGGCCGTCGACCTCGCAGGCGCCGGTGGCCTCCAGCGTCACGGAGCCGGAGTTGATCAGGTGGATCATGCCGTTTGCCGCATAGCCCTCGGGCTTCCAGCCGGATACGCGCTCGATGGAGGCGGGGCTCCAGTAGGTGCGCACGTCCGCAAAGCCCTGCGCCCGGCCCGTCACGAGTTTGCCAAAGAGCATGGCCAGGCCGTTGAGGTGGTCGTTCTCCGTGGCCACGATCATGGGCTCGCGGATGCCGTTCCAGTCAAAGGAGGAGTTGAGCAGCGCCTCCATCATGTCCCCGTTGGGGAAGTGGTCGGTCCACTGGCGCTGGCCCTGGAAGCCCGCGGCGATGGCGTTGTGCCCGCAGCTCTCCTCGACATAGCCCATGGCGGCCAGCTTCTCGTTGCCGATCATCAGGTCCCGGGCGATCATGGTCATCAGGATGCAGGTCTCCAGCACCTCGCGCTGCTTTTCCGGGCTGTGGCGGATCTCCTCCGGGTTCTTGTCCCAGCCGATGCGGACGTATTCGTCCACCCAGGACTTGGCCAGCTCGAATTCCTCGTGGTCGTAGATGCCTTCCTCCCAGCGGCGGACGAACTCAACCATGTCCACCTGCTCCATGCGCATGCCGAGGTACTTTTCCAGGAAGGGAGCGTTCATGATGGAGCCCGCGATGCCCATGGACATGCCGCCCATGCCGAGGTAGCTCTTGCCGCGCATCGTCGCCACCGCAAGGCCCGCCCGCACAAAGCGCAGCAGCTTCTCCTGCACGTCCCCGGGGATGGAGCCGTCGCCCGCGTCCTGCACGTCATGGCTGTAGAGGGAGAAGGCGGGGAGCCCCTTCTGGTTGTGCCCGGCCAGGGCCGAGGCCAGGTACACCGCGCCCGGCCGCTCCGTGCCGTTGAAGCCCCAGATCGCCTTCGGGCGCAGGGGGTCCATGTCGAGCGTCTCCGAGCCGTAGCACCAGCAGGGCGTCACCGTCACGGTGAGCCCCACGTTTTCCCGCGAAAACTTCGCCTCGCACTCCGCAGCCTCCGCAACGCCGCCGATGGTCGTATCCGCGATCACGCACTCCACCGGCAGACCGCACGGGTGCTTGAGCTCGGATTCGATCAGCGCGGCCACGGCCTTGGCCATGCCCATGGTCTGGGCCTCCAGCCCCTCGCGGATGCCCTTGCGCCGGCCGTCGATCGCCGGGCGGATGCCCACCTTGGGCAGATCGCCGCGCAGCTGGAACGCCGGATCGTTTCTGTGAAATGCCTGCATTGTCGTCCCTCCTATGTACATCTGTGTAAATTTTCGGTAAGTCCTGGGTTATGTCTATCGTAGGGGAAACACCGGAAAAAGTCAAGCGCCCAGCGCTGCCCCAAAAGAAAAAGTTTGTGCAGGCGTTGACAGGCGCAGCCCGGCGCAGTACCATGAAGGCAGTTCCCGCAAAAAACTCCATTCTCTTCCAAGGAGGGAAACCCATGTTCGATCTCAAGAGCCTTTCGCGCCTGCCGCAGTTTGAAACGCGCTCCATCAGCCCCGAGAACCGCACCGGCGAAAGAGCTGGCGGCGCGCGCACGCCGCTGGAGGCGGGCACGGCCCGCAACGCGGCGCGGGACCTGGGCACCGGCTGGAAGGTCAACCCCAATCTGCACCTGGAGGCGGGGGAGACGCTGACCCTGGCCGACATCCAGGGCAGCGGCGTCATCCGCCACATCTGGCTCACGCCCACGGGCGCCTGGCGCAGCCAGATCCTGCGCTTCTACTGGGACGACAGCGACGTGCCGGCCGTGGAGTGCCCCTTGGGAGACTTCTTCGCCTGCGGCTGGGGCGAGTATGCGCAGGTTTCGTCGCTCGCGGTGTGCGTAAACCCCGGCTCCGCCTTCAACTCCTATTGGGAGATGCCCTTCCGCCGCCGCGCCCGCGTCACGCTGGAGAACCGCGGCGCGGAGCGCTGCACCGTCTACTACCAGATCACCTACACCCTCGAGCCCGTGGAGGAGGACCGCGCCTACTTCCACGCGCAGTTCCACCGCGCCAACCCCCTGCCCTATAAGCAGGAGTTCCCGATCCTGGACAAGATCCAGGGCCGCGGCCTGTACGCCGGCACCTACATGGCCTGGGGCGTCCACAACAGCGGCTGGTGGGGCGAGGGCGAGATCAAGTTCTTCCTCGACGGGGACGAGGAATTCCCCACCATCTGCGGCACCGGCACGGAGGACTACTTTTGCGGCTCCTACAACTTTGAGAACCAGAAGACGCACGAGTACCAGACCTTCACCACGCCCTATACGGGCCTGTGCCAGGTCCTGCGCCCGGACGGCCTCTACCGCTCGCAGACGCGCTTTGGCCTCTACCGCTGGCACATCCCGGACCCCATCGCCTTCTCCCAGGACATCCGCGTGACGATTCAGGCCCTGGGCTGGCGCAGCGGCGGCCGCTACCTGCCCCTGCAGGACGACATCTCCGCCGTGGCCTACTTCTACCTGGACAAGCCGGCGACGAACCTAACGCCCCTGCCGGGTCAGGACGAGCTGGAAATCATCTAAGGCAAAAAAGGAGCGGCTCGGAAGGCATTTCCTTCCGAGCCGCTTTCTCTTTGGCCGTCTCACTTGGGCAGCAGGCGGGAGAAGCCCTCGCCCATGGTCTCGTTTGCGACGGTGAGCACCACAAAGGCGTTCGGGTCCTCGTCGTGGATGATCTGCTTGACGGCGTGGACCTCCTGCTTGGCCACGACCGAAAAGAGCACGTTCGTCTGCGCGCCGGAGTAGACGCCGCGGCCATCCAGCTCCGTGACGCCGCGCTCCAGCTCCGTCAGGATGCGCTGCGCGATTTTCTCCGCGCGCGGGCTGATGATGAAGAACAGGCGCGAGGAGGCCACGCCCTCCTGGAGCATGTCCACGATGCGCGAGGTGAGGAAGAGCGACACCGCCGCGTACAGCGCCAGGTGCACGCCGAAGACCAGCCCGGAGAAGGAGACGATCAGGATCTCGATGATGAGCAGGATCATGCCAAAGCTCACGTGCGGCAGAAGGCGCTGGATCATGGCCGAGGCCAGGTCCGTGCCGCCGGTCGTGGCGTTGCCCATGAGCACCAGCGCAAGGCCCACGCCCAGGATTCCGCCGCCCAGGATCGTGGCCAGCAGCAGGTCCTCGGTGATGGCGAACATGGGGAAGGCGTCCAGAAACAGGGAGAGCAGCATCATCGCGACCAGCGAGCGCGCGGCGAACGTGCGCCCCATCTGCTTCCAGGAAAGGAGGAACAGGGGAACGTTGATCACGGCGGACATCAGGCCCACCGGCAGGCCCCACAGGTGGTAGAGGATGGTGGCCAGGCCCGTCACGCCGCCCGGGGCGATCTGGTTGGGCACGAAGAAGTAGTTGTACGCCACCGTCATCAGCAGAAGGCCCGCCACCATCCACGCGTCCAGGCGGAGTTCCTGCTTCCAGTCAAACGCTCTCCAGTTCCATCTTTTCAAATCTAGCCCTCCTTTGCGTCAATAGTCCGTGCGCGCGCCGATGCCCAGGCTCATCAGCAGCGCGCGGTCCACCTGCGCCATGACGCTCTCCGGCAATGCGCCAAGGCGCTCCGTGAGGCGCTGCTTATCCAGGGTCCGCACCTGCTCGGCCAGGATCACCGAGTCCCGGGGCAGGCCGCCGATGGGGCTGGGCACCTCGATGTGCGTGGGCAGGCGCGCCTTGTTCATGCGCGAGGTCACCGCAAGAACGATGACCGTGGGGGAGTATCGGTTGCCGACGTTGTTTTGCACGACGACCACCGGCCGCGTGCCGCCCTGTTCCGAGCCGAGCACGGGGTCCAGCGCCGCTCTGTAGATCTCGCCGCGTAGCATTGCATCATCTCAATCGGGGGCGCAGTATGGGGTCGCGTCCCCGCAAGCTATCCTATGCGCCGCAGCGGAAAAACGTCAAAGCCGAACGCCGCGCGCCATGTCCAGCGCGTTCATGGAGGCCGCGCCGAACTCCGCCTCCGCGCGCAGCCCGGCCTCCGCGTGCAGATAGGCCGCCGCGCGCGCCGCGTCGTAGCCGTCCATGCCCTGCGCGAGCAGCGCCAGCACGATGCCCGTCAGCGCGTCGCCGCTGCCGGCGGTCGCCATGCCGCTCGTGCCGATGCAGTTGAACGTCAGACGCCCGTCCGGCGCGGCGATGACCGTCAGCGCGCCCTTGAGCAGCACCGTGCAGCCGTGCGCCCGCGCGTAGTCCGCCGCGTCGCGCACCGGGTCCGCCACGGGCCGGCCGAGCAGGCGCGCCA
>ERZ827492.658-NODE-658-length-31430-cov-5.003602_pt1 | contig 31430 bp, 20 predicted proteins | sample MGYA00519704_ERZ827492 | MGnify/ENA primary metagenome ERZ827492 (study PRJEB31778, sample SAMEA3449325) | human gut metagenome | biome: human gut; feature: human-associated habitat; material: faeces | place: United Kingdom | collected 2010/2012 ... | reverse complement strand
TTTAAATTTATAAATTTAAAGTTTTTCTATTATGAACAAAAAATTTTTAAGTGCAGTCCTGTTCGGAGTTTTGATGGCTTCATCTACAGGAACGTTCGTGTCTTGTAAAGACTATGATGATGACATCAAGGATTTACAAGAAGAACTGAATAAAAAGGCTTCACTTGAGGAAATGACTCAAAAACTTTCCACAATGGAAACTGCTGTGGCTGATGCAAAAAAAATAGCAGAGGAAGCAAAAGCTAAAGCAGAAGAAGCTTTGAAAAAAGCCGAAGAAGGAGGCAGTGGTAGCGGTGAGGTTACTTCGACAGACCTTGAGAACTTGAAGAAAGAACTTCAAGCACAAATTAGCAAACTTGCTTCTTTAGAAAGTGTAGACAAAAAAATCGCAGCTTTGAAAGAAGAGTTGACAAGTGACTTCATTACTTCAGAAAGCTTGCAGGCTTTAAACGAGAAGGTAGATAAATTGAGTGCCGAAGTCATGCAGATTATAGGTCATCGTTTGACTAGTCTTGCTTTAATTCCAACAGAACATATCAATGGTATTGCCGCTATTACTTTGACTACTCTACAGTATACTCCTCAGAGATATAAGGCAATGGAGGAACATGAATCGAACCCCGGTAATCATACTAATCGTCCTGTTTTAGACCATGAACCTGTTGGTGAAGCACGCTATATTTCTACAGAAAAGAATGAAGCTTATTTCCATGTAAGCCCAAGCATGGGAGTGCGTACCGAAGATATTGAGCTGCCATCATTTGATTGTATCACATCAAAAAACACACAAAGATCTGCTGATGTAACATCAAACAGCCCGATTGTACCGACAAGCAAGGAAATTAAGGATGGAGTATTGACTGTTACATTCAAAAAAAGTGAAGATTTCCTAGGCAAACAGATTACTACAGACAAGGTAGGCGACACAGAAACATTCTATATGGCATCTTTGAAAGTTCCTGTTACTGAAGCTAATTACACAGAAACAGAGAAAGCTGACAAAGAAGCAGGAAAAATTGAGGGAGTATATGTAAATTCTGAATATTCTCGTATAGAGGAAATTGTGGCTATCCCTTATTTGGCTAACTCTAAGACTGATTTTGCAAAACCGATTGAGGGCGAATTTGCAGATGAGATTCAAAAAGATGCAGACAACAAAGATATTTATGTTCATTATCATGATTCTATTTGTCTGTATGGCTCAACCAATAATCAGTTGGTGGATGTTGAGCAGGCATATAATGAACCGCTTGACTTAAATAAATTGGTTACCGTTTGTACTACTACTGAAGCTAACAAACATGCAGAACACAGAGAACTGGAAAATTATGCAGATTATGGATTAGAATTCCGTTTTGCTCTTGCTCAGGCTGAATATCTACAGGGTGACCGCAAGACTGACGAACAGGCATTTGCTAAAATATTAAAAGGCAATATGCTGAAATCGGAAGTTTATGATGTGGATTTGGCAGATAACGAGTTCTCAAGAGCTTCTATCGGTCGCGAACCCATTGTACGTGCATCATTAATCGATACAAAGAATGGTAATGCACTGATTGCACAACGTTACATTAAAGTGCGTTGGATTGACAAAGCTGAAGAACAGACATTAAAACCGTTCAATTTCACTGAAGACATTATCAGTTGCAAGGATATGTTCCAGCAATTGTTCTCTCAGGATATGAATGAAGCTATCTACCATCAAGTTCAATTCAATGGTGGACAAAGTATGAGTAAGACTGAGTTCCACAATGTATTCAAGACTTTAAGAGTGAAGAGTCTGATGAAAGATGGTCAAGCAATGGATTTAAGTAAATTGACTGTTTCTACAGATGCTGCTACCGATTGGAATGAAGGTAGCGAACAACAAGAAAAGGATGGAGCAGAAGCATTGAAGAATGACGTAGATTTGTTGTTCGGTTTCTTGGAAGACGCACAAGACAATACTTCATACAATCTGGTATGGGCTATGAACCCTGCAACTGTAGGTGCCCTTAAGGATAATGGAAATGGTAACTACTCTTCTACATTTGATATCGAAATTGAATATGTAGATGCTGTAGGTACTGTAGGTAATATCACTCAGCACTTTACTCAGGAAATAGTTGCTCCGAAACAAGAATTTGCTTACCAAGGAACATACTGGAAAAATGGTACAGGTGAAGGTATATTCAACGTAAATCCGCTTGTATTCACAACTAATAACAATGGTTGGAATAATGGAGCAGGAGTTAAACCTGATCATGAACATGAGTATAATGGAACTGCTTGTGAATTGAAAGATTACAGCCATATTTCCGCAGACCTTGTCAACGGATATATCTACCAACCTACAAGTGCTAAACCTGAAAATTTGGCTCAGTTTATTAAGAATATCCGTTCTTGTGCCGATGTAAGATTTGTATTTGATGAGGCTCGTTTCAATGACTATGATTATTTGGCTGGATATCATGTAAGCCAAGATGGTATTTCATTATGGAAGGGTACTGCACCTGATACATGGAATGATAACTTCGACTACGTTCAGGCAGATAAGGAAACTTTAGCTGCAACTATCGAAAACAAGATGGGCGCTAAAGAGGAGTCAAATACTCAATACTTGCCATGGGACTTCAATGAACCACTGGGTTCTGGAAAGGAAGAATGTGAAAGCAAGATTCGTTTACACGAATTAAACGAACTGAATGGTACACCTGCAGCTCAGGCATTGGTTGGTAAATCTGTTCCTGTAAACTTGGTTGTTGAATACAATAAGTTTAATGTAATTCCTGTTCAGAAATTTGAGGTATTCTTCATTGATCCTTTGACTATTGACGGTAGCATTAACGGTAACTTTGTTGATGCAGAAATCGATGGTAGCTTCTTGAATGTAGCAAACGGATTCAACTTTACAGACTGGAATGGAAATAAAGTTGCAGCTCAAGACCTTACGGAAGTTAAGGACGGTGAATATGCACATGAATTGTATGACTTCTACGGTGTTCACAATGTTAAGTTCTTAACAGATAAAGTAACTACCAGCTTGTCATATGATGCAGCAACTAACACTTACAAACATACCGAAGGTCGGAAAGACGGTAAGTTGCCAACCAAGGCATCACTGAAACAGATGGAAGCTACTGAAAATGGTGGTGTGGTTGATAAAGCAAATGCTCAAGAGGTAGTTTCAGATCCTACCCACTTGGCATACTTCAACAATGAAGGTACTCCGGTTAATGTTGATTATAAGATGTATATCTCTGTTGAAGTTGCTCATAAATGGGGTGTCTTGAAGAAAGAAGCTCTCGAAGTGAATGTTCACAAGGCAGCCGGTACTCCCAATAACTAATATTTAGGACTACAATATGAAAAGGACGCTTTTTAAAAGGAGCGTCCTTTTTTTACGAAATCAAAATAGAAATAAACATGAAATCATTTACTTATACGCTGATTCTTCTTTACTTTTATATATTTTCCTCATGCAAAGGAGATAGCAGTAATTCTGCTCCCTTTGATGGTGTGTTTGTTACGGAATCAGGGATAAAATTTGAGTTAAAAGAAGATTCAACCACACTTATCCTATTTGACGATACCTTAAATTATGAAGGTGTATGGTCTATACATCATACTAATGAGTCAGAGTATGCCAATATAGAATTTGCCGGCAAACCGGACTATTATTATTTAAAAGATAAGAAAATCTATCGTAGCAAGAGAGAGATGGAAAGTGACTGGATGGGAACAAAAATACAATATCTCAATTGATATTTATAACATTGATGCTATTAAGAAACTTTATTTTATATCATAAATATAGAAGGGCGGTCTTCAATTGAGAAAACTACCCTTCTTTTCACCAAAATATTATAAAAGCGGCTCTCTTATTCCGCAATCATAATCACTACACGGTTCCAGTCATTTGTTGTGAAAGGCTGCACCTCGGAACCCTTGCTGTCCACACTCAGTCGGTCTGCACTGATGCCGTACCTGTTAATCAGTTCGTCGGCCACCATGCGTGCACGTTTTTTGGCAAGCTCGGCATTGACCTTTGCACTTCCCGTTCCCTTGTCGGCATAACCGGTGATGGTTGCCTTTGAGCGGGGATACTGCTTCATATAGTCCGCAATGGCCAGGATGTTGACCTGCTGGTCCTCGGCGATGTCCGTCTTTGCCAGCCCGAAGGAAACGTGGCTTTTGATGCCCGGCACGCTCTTTTCCACCTCGGGACACGGAACCGGTTCGGGACACTTGTGGTTGTCGATGGTACCCTGCAGCTCGTTGATCTTGTCATTGAGCGACTTCACGTATGACTCGCTGTAACGTTCGTTCCTGTACGCCACCGGCTTGCAGTCGGGACATTTCAGGTTGAATCCCGTACCGAACTTGTAGGTGATGCCCACCAGCACGTTGTAATAGGAATCGAAGCTGTGGTCGTCCCGGCGGTTCCAGCGGTCGGAAACACCGTTTGCCAGGGCTTCAACATTGAAATCGAACGCTTTGTTCAGGCGGAAGCTTGCCTGGAGGCCCAGCCTTGCCATGAAGCTGCTTGCACCCTCGTCAAAGGTCCGGTTGTAACCGACCCCCGCAATAAGGCGTGCATTGAAGAAACGTTCGGGATTGCTTCCGCAGAACAGGCTGCTCATGTTGAACAGGCCGTCCACGGTGGCCGCACCGTAGTAGAACCCCTCGGCGGGCCTGCTGCCGCTTCCGGCCCTTCCCCTCCAGCCGCTGACAGCCAGACGGGCACCCACATAAGGATTGAAGTACTTGCCGGCAGCAATCTGTCCTGCCGGAGAAATCAGTTTGCCGATACCCGTACCGTCCAGCGAATAGGAGGCACCAAGCTGGCCCTGGAGGAACCAGTTGTCATCCGTACTCTGAGCGTTGGCGCTCATACCGGCACCCGCCAGTAATAAAGCTGCAATAATCACCTTTACTTTCATAGTCACTACTGTTTTAATTGGTTATTTGTTTCATCCAGCCGCTTGCGGAACCATTCACCCGCCCGCTCTGCGATATGTGCTTTCTGTTCGGGGGACAGACGCGAGCCGTAGCTGCGGAAGATATAGACTCCCACTTCGTTGTCCTTGTTCTGGAGAATGGAGGATTCCAGCAAAACGGAGAAATCCTTTTTGATTTTTCCGTGGCTTTCCCCTTTCCCGGCCATCTCGTCACCGAACCGGTCGACAGCCAGCAGGAAGTCCTGCAGCCTGTCGTTCAAATCCGTCCCCGAGGTGAGGACCAGCTCTCCCAGGACCACTTTTACAACTCCCTTTTCAGTCACCACGGGAAGCGTAACGGGGAACAGGTCATCGGAGGAGGCCTTCAGCACCAATAGGGACACTTCAGGTGAGGTTTCCCCCAAGGTAAAGCGGAAAGTGCCGTTCTTCACGATGGTACTGTCATACGTTTCCGAAGTCAGTGCGTGGCGCAGGTAAACCTGCTTCCCCTCGTAGCTTTTGTCCTTTACCGTCCCTTCTATGGTGCATCCTTTGGGAACAGAAGTACACGCACATAATGACAGGACGACTATCAGAAAAGCGGTCATTTGCGCTAGAAAACATGTTCTTTTTCTCATCTTTCTCATTTGAAAAAAGCCGTCCGGCTAAATCGCTTTAGCGGAACGGCCTTTTGTTATTTACTACGTAAACGGGTTACGTCAGAATCTGATACCGAGCTTCAGCACCGGCATATCAAAAATCTTGATATTATGGTGTGAGGCGTTGTACTTGTCAAAACCTTTGGGGCACAGCTGGATGACATCGTAACGGTAGGCCAGGGGTTGGAACTGGAATCCCAGCACCAGGCCCGGGGCCAGGCTGTATTCGATACCGGCTACACCGGCAGCCTTGATGCCGAACATCTGACCGGCACGGCTGCCACTGCCATAAAGCTGGACAGGAACTTCCTCACCGCTGTCGGGGTCGGTTGTTGTTTCACCTGTATAAGGTTCTGTTGTCTCAATACGTGCCATCTGGAAACCCAAAGAGCTGCCCAGATAGGGATGGATACGTGGATTGTTCACCTTGAAATAACGGTTGGAACCGACTGAAACATACCAGTTGTTCGTTGCCTGCGCATTAATATATTTCTGTGCAGGAATGACCATATCGGGTACGCTGCCGTCTCCTTCCACATAGTCCTTCTTGGGGGTAAGATTGATATTCATTGCGAACTGGAAATTGATATCCCAGCAGTCGGAAATGAAATATTTACCTTCAACACCCAGAATATTGGTCAGACTATTGTTATTCAGACCGTCAATGTTCAGATATCTGTTCAGGTCGCCCGAATTGGCACCGCCGCCGTTGGGAAGTCCGACTTCTCCTCCGGTATGCGTGTTTTGGGGAAGCAGGTAAGAGGTATTTTCATTGTAGAAATTATTACCTCCGCCCAGCAGGACAGACACTTGCCACTGGCCTTTCTTGGGAGCAAACAACACGCCATCACTCTCACTGCCCACAGTCTGCGCCAGTAAAGGCGCAGAGAGGATAGTGAGCATCAGTAATGTGCATAGTTTCTTGATCATCGTATAATTACGTTTTACTTAATTATTCTGCGGAAGCTTTGCTATAAAGAGCTTTCATCATTTCTTCCAGTTTACCGTTCCAGTAATTGAATACTTCAACCTTGTTTTCGTATGCAGCTTTAGCACGTTCCAATTCAGCTTGTGCCCATTCGATTACATATTGTTCTTTCAAATTGCCGGCATTAAAGAGCTCAAGCATCTTTTCAGCTTTTAGAACAGCTTCTGAAGCATCTTCTACATCTTTATTCAATCCTGTAGACTCTATTGCACCATCAACACCCTTCTTATCACCGATTTCTTGTTTTAAGCTCTTGATGATAGCTTCATATTCTTTTAATTCATCACCATCAATAGCATCGATAACCAGTTGAATATCATCTTTCATAGCTTTAGTTGCATCAATCTTCAATTCATTAATTGGATTAGCAACTTTTTCTGTTACGACATTTTGTGCTGTTGATACGGCGTCAATATCTTCTTGATATTTAGCAATATAAGCATTCTTAGCTGCAGATAAAGAAGACTTCCATTTAGTTAACTGAGCAATTGCTTTGTCAAATTGTTCAGCCTTCTCTACATTTTCTGTTGCTGTATTATACTCATCGACTTTTGCTAAGTATAAGCCTTGAGCGCCACATTCACTTCCAAAGTTTTCGATCTTTTTAATTTCATCGTCCTTCGGTTGTACAAGAACACCACGGTCTTCCGTTCCATCATTATATATACCTGCTTCACCAAATGCAGTTTTTGCTGCCTCTAATAAATTGGCTTTCAAGTCTACTTCTGTATAGTTGGTCGGAAGAAGAGTAGTTACAGCGTTAGAATCCAAATATTCTTTTAATGTCTTACCATCTGTAATTGCTTTTGGCATTTCAGGAAGTTCTTTCTGACCATTAGCTGTCATTACGGCTCTGAAAGAAAGATATTTCTTATACACATTTTGGATTTCTTCTTCTGATTTATATCCTTCATCTCCGTTCTTTACTGCCTCCAACAAAATTTGAATAGCTCCACGGGCTTCATCATATTCTTGCTTTGAATAAGATGTTCCTGAATTATAAGCAGTGACGGCATCATTCCAAACCTTAATAGCTGCATCAGCAACTTTCTTCTGCTCATCCATGGCTTTCTTTGCAGTTGCCTGAACTTCTTTAGCATAAGCTACTTCATTTGCATTGATAGCAGCTTTTGCATCATTCACGGTTTTTATTGCCTTATTAATATCATCAACAGCAGCTTTGTATACGCTTCCATTTCCATCTGCAAAGCCATAGGTGTTATCCATTAAAGTTGCATATGCTGTAGCATCACTAAGTTCATCTGATTTATCATTGCCGTTTGTTTTTGTCAAAGCAAGAACATTCTGTGTTGATTTAAAGTTAGCAGTAAATACTCCGCCTTTGTATGTGATAAATCCTTGATTATCGGCAATTAAATCCTCATTAATAGCTTCTGATACAGTAAATGTAGAATCGGCTGTTCCTGCAGCACTTTTTTTATTCTGAATAATATTATCCATTGCAGTAACCGCATCCTGCAAATCCTTTATAGCACCATTTGTATTTTCAGCTATAATTTTCGCTTTTGCTGTTTCTTTATCAGCTAATACAGCATTTAATGAATCAATTTTTGCATTATATTTAGCTTTTAAAGCTAGCCATGCATTATATGCATCATCTGATTCTAAAGCAGCGAGAGCCTCTTTCTTGATAGCAAGTTTGTTTGTTGCTTTATCCAATTCGGTCTGAGCATTAAGAAGATCTTCTTTCAGAGTTGCTTCATTGATATAGTTTTCAGGAGCAGTTACTTTATCTTTGTAAGTATCGTAAGCCTCTTCCAATTCAGTCTTAGCTGTTTCCATTGCAGTCTTTGCTAAACCTAATTGCTTTTCAACAGCTTCCAATTGCTTCAATTCTGCTTCACTCAAATATGTTTTAGAAAGCTCCAATGCTTTCATCGCGTCTTCATAAGCTTTTTGAGCTACAGCCAATGTTTCTTTTTCCTTTAACAGCTCAGCTTCCCACTTTAACTTATTCTGTTCTAACTTAGCTTGAATTTCAGCGATAGCAGCTTCTGTTTTAGCTGTTTCTTCTTGAAGCTCCAGCTCTTTCAATTGGTTAGCCAATTTAATGCTTTCATTGGTTAATTTTTCTTTTTCAACTTCAGCCAACTTAAGCTGAGTTTCTGCATCTCTGTAGGCAGCATTCGCTGTTTCTACAGCAGCTTTGGCTTTCAACAGTTCAGCCTTGGCACCGCGAAGATTTTCGATACCTGCGGGTTCATCGTTGTCGATACATCCCGTGAAAGTCACTGAAGAGCCGGCCATAAGAGCTCCGAACAGGACTACACTTAAAAATTTTTTGTTCATAATAGAAAAACTTTAAATTTATAAATTTAAAAACTTGATTTGTTTTTTGTTTATTATTTTATAAAGGACTTAATCGTATTCAGAGAGAAACGGGAGTGTATTCCCGGGATACCGTGAAGGAACCACACCGACTTCTCTGATAAAGGCGGAATAGAAGACACTTCTGGATGTAAACCCGCAAAGCTTTATCAATTCATCAGCCGTGCGCTTTTCCTTTCGTAGAAGGAGTTTGGCATACTCCACCCGACATCTGTTCACCAATGTCTTAAAGTTGCATTTAAAGTAATGATTGACGACATTCGACAGGTAGGTAGTATTCGTGCCGGTTGCAACAAGAGGATATTACGTTGATTATCAGTGGTATTTGAGGAAGAGAGGCAATTCGGGATTTATCCCTTATTTTGTATAGATTCCATATAAGCATTCATAATCTTGGTTATAGATTATGGCAGAAGCAATCTTGACAAGGACTTGATTTTATGGCGGGAAATAAAACAAGGCGGAAGAAAGCTTCATGCTTCTCTTCCGCCTTATTATGTTAAATAAAAGGATATATCCGGTCAATCCAACTGTTCTATTTCTTCGATGCTTAATCCGGTTACAGCAACAATGGCTTCAACGGACATTCCACCGGACCTTAAATTGCGGGCTACGGAAAGAATGCCTTCTTTTCTTCCTTTTTCGATTCCTTCCTTCAACCCTTCCTCTTTCCCCTGATTTTTAGCAAAAGAAATCGTTGCCAGATTATCCCTGTATACTTTGATGCTCTCATCATACTTCATACGCTCCTCTTTACTCAGGGAAGCGATATCCACAATCTTCTCCAGTTTTTCAAAGACGGCTTTGCGCGCTTTGAAAGGAAGTCTGTTCAGCGTTTCCATATTCTTGAGTATATATATCCAACGTTCAAAATCCGTCTCGCATTCCTCTTCCTCCTTGTTGAAAGAAGGAAGCTCGATAAAAATAAACCGCAGCTTGTCTGAAAACACTTCGTGCGTATCACGGTCCGAAAGGACAATGTCCGTGCGGAGCTTGTGGGGAGTGTCCTCCAGACGGAAGTTCATGAAGAAGACACCGTAAACGGCCTTCAGGTCAAACTCCCAGCGGGCTCCCTTCTCACCCTGACGCGTAATGGTATGCGAAAGATAGAACAACGCACGCTCCTTAAAGTTCGTCTGCTGCCGGTTCTGCATCTCCACAATGATATGCTCCCCTGCCTCCGTGGTGCAATAGATGTCATAAATAACACCCCGGTCACCCATGTATTCGGGCAACAGTTCTTTATCCAGAAAAGTGATGTCCTTTATGGACCTCTCACCCACCAGCAGGTCGTTCAGGAAGTCTATGAGCAAATCCTTGCTGACCTCCTGGCCGAATATCTTCTTGAAACCCACGTCCGTAAACGGATTGATAAATTTTCCCATGCCGCTTTATTTTTAGCAAAGATAATCTTTTAAGGGGAACCGGACAAGAAGGAGGGATATTTTATTTATGGGATTTATTTCCCTTTTTACGGAAACATGATAATAACGAAAAACAACGATCTTTTTAGATGAAAAACATTTTTTTATTTGACAGTATAACATTAGTGTGAGGATTGTATGCCTCTTTCGTTTTACTCTGATAACATCCCATTTCTTCCCTTGCCTGTTAATATTATTTCTTTTGATGAAATTGTGGAATACCTCCAATGCTTATATGGAATCTATACAAAATAAGGGATAAATCCCGAATTGCCTCTCTTTCTCAAATACCACTGATAATCAACGTAATATCCTCTTATTGCAACCGGCACGAATACTACCTACCTGTCAAATGTCGTCAATCATTACTTTAAATGCAACTTTAAACGTCTATTAAATAAGTGCCGTGTAAAATATGCAAAACTCTTATTAGACAAGGGTAAGCATACTCCGGAAGAGCTTGTCAAGCTCTGTGGATTTACATCCAGAAGTGTCTTCTATTCTGCTTTTACTAAAGAAGTTGGCATGGTTCCCTCACGGTACCCCGAACAAATATTCAAAATTCCTTTGAAATACGATTGAGTCCTTTGATTAACAATAAACTATTGAGTTTTTTAAATTTATAAATTTAAAGTTTTTCTATTATGAACAAAAAATTTTTAAGTGCAATCCTGTTCGGAACCTTAATGGTTACCTCGGCAGGAACATTTGTATCTTGTAAGGATTACGATGACGACATCGATAACCTGCAGGGACAAATTGATGCTAACAAAGCAGGCATCGAAGAACTGAAAAAGTTAATCGGTGAAGGTGACTATGTTACCAATGTAACCAAAGATGGCGATAATATTGTTGTCTCTTTCAAAAATGCCGGAGATAAAACTATCGAGCTGAAAGATGAAGTAGGCTCAATTTGCAAAGTAGAAAACGGTGAACTTTACATTGATGGCAAAGCAACAGGCATTAAAATATCTGCAGATGCTCCTGTTACTGAATTCAAGCCGGCTGTAAAAGTAGAAGATGGCAAATGGGCTGTACTTCAAGCTGATGGTACTTATAAAACAACAGGTATTCCTGCAACAGGAGTAACTGTATCTGGCTCTCAGACAGAAGGCTTTATTTTGACTTTTGTTAATGCTGAAGGCGAAGAAACTGTAATCGAATTGCCTACTGCTGCTTCTAGAATTACTAGTTTGAGCGTAGCTAACGGTGCAGAAACAACTGTAAAGTTGAACAAATATACTTTTGGTATTACTGCCGAAAATAAAAAGGCATGGGAAAAAGCTACCGGAAAAACTGTGACTTCTGCTAAATTCATCGTAGCAGATAATGCAGAAAACAAAGTTTCTGTAAGAGTGAATCCTGTAGACGTTGACGCAACGGCTATTGAATTTGTAGCTATTAACGGTAAAAATGAAGTGCTTCCTAATGTGACTTTCGTTGCTAACGAAGATAAGAACTACGCAACAGAAGTTAGAGCTGCTTATGGAAACGGACTTTATCACATGACTGTTAAACAGTTTACTTTGGCAGATGACAAGGCAAGCGATGCGTTAGATAAAGCAATGGCAGGTGATAAGGGTTATTATGCTTTGACTGCCAATAAGGTTTATCGTGCAGAATATAATATGAAATTCCAAATCGAAACTGCGACTGCCGCAATCGGTGACATTCTTGTTGACGATAAGGAGGTAGGAAACGCAGTTACTGTAGATGCCGGAAAAGCACATTCTGTAACTGTTGAGAATGAAGAAGATTTGTATGACTTGTATTTGAGCGCAAGCCAAGAAGATATCAAATTGTTCGGTTTGGAATTCGACAATGAAAAAGGCACTTTCACTATCACTAAGACTCCTGACGTGGTAACTGCTGCTGATTTCGATCTGACAGTTCATACTTTGGACAATAGTGGTAAGGTTGCTGAAAAAACTATCAAAGTTACTTTATCTGATGTAATTGTTACTGATGCAGATTATGCTACTAGAACTTTGGCTATTGTTGCAAACAATACAGAAGATGCATCAAAAGACAAGAACTTCTTCACAGCTGATATGGCAACCATGACTAAGGCTTTGGGTAACGAACTTGATGCATGGAAGAGAAAAGTAGCTAATGCCAGCGTTGCATTCTACTCAGATGCGAAATGCGAAAAGGCAGTAGAAGGTGATAACGCAGGTGTTGCCTTGACCTTCGTTGACGCAGAAGGCAAAGAACTCACCGAAAACGCTATAAAATCTGCAGTTGACATGAAATTTGCTGTAACCAATGCTACTGCTTCTAAGGTGTTCAAAGTAAATACTGTATATTATGCAAAAGTAACATTCATTACAACAGGTAATTCTGAACTTAACTCAGTAGTTGTTCCGTTCAAGTTCACTGTTCCGACTTTGGCTAGCATGTTCGCTACAGAAGCCGCAGTGTTCAAGGGTGATGTTGCTTACGCATACATGAATGTAGCAGATCAAACTAGCGGTGAAGCTGCTTATAGCTTGAAACGTGCATTTGCTAAATATCCGGAAGTTTCTCTTGATATGGATGCTGAAACTGCAATTGTAGGTGACTATACATCTGCTGATTTGGCTGAAGTAAGCACTACATTTGACGGAGAAGCTAAGATTACATTGAAAGCTGTTGATACAGATAAAGCTACTAAGATTCCTGCCGGTTATGCAAAAGAATTGATTGTCATTGCTAGCGACAAAGACTATGAAGGATGGGCTTACGGTGAAGGTGAAGGCGAATATGTATTCAAAGTGAAAGTAATGAGCCCGATCTTTGAAGGTACTGTAACTTCTATTGAATCAGCAGTTGAAATTCCTGCAACTTCTGTAGACGGATACAAATTGGGTAATAAAGACATCCAGGGTACAACTTACAACAAGGTAGCTTACAAAGTATTGCAAGATGCTGTTAATGAAAAGGGAGAAGGTTACTGGAAACGTCCTGAAATCGCAAGCGTAGAAGCTGCTGTAGCCAGCGACCGTGTAATTAAGATTGGTAACGACGGTAAAGCTTTTGATGCAGCTATGGCTACTGACGGAAAAACAGTAGTTGAAGGTTACATTCAGGTATTGCCACAGAATATTGCTACAACAACTGAAGAAACTATCAATGTTTCTGTAACAGATACTTGGGGATTTGTTAAAGTTAACCCGATTAAGGTTAAAGTTACCGTTGAGTAAAAAGTAGTTGATAAGAATAAGGTTATTCTGTAACTATCAATAAAGAAGGGGCTGTCCGAAAAGTGTGACAGCCCCTTTGCTTTTTCTCTTCTCAAGAAAAGTTTTTCTTTTTTTGCTTTCACACATTTCACGCTACAACTCACTAATACATCTGTTGTTATCGTGAAACGTATGCCGGCAAACTGCCATTCACATACCTATAGCAAGGCAGGATGATAAGTGAAGCTAGACAAATGCTTGCAAAATCTGGTTACTTGTCCGGACTATTTGAAGCCGTAAAAACACACTAAGGAGTTTTTAATAAAGACTTTGAAGTTTTTTAAAAAGCTCTTCATCTTTTTGAAAAATACTTCCGTCTTTTTTTAAAGACTTTGGTGTTTCGATATATGCTCTATATTGCTTGTTATTTCAAACTCAAATATCCTGTTCTTTCAAACATTCTATCATTTTTTACTTTGATACTCCTGAAATCCGGGTAAACACTTTAGCCTTTCAGACAGGTAAGCTCCCATTGGCTTTGAATCCTGTATCAAAGAAATGACAATAGATAAAAATGCAGGTTTCACGGTAACAGATAGTTCATCAGATAGTTACAGTGTGAAATGTGTGAAAGCAAAAAATAAAAAACTCCCACTGGGGAGAAATGTAACAAGTAGAAAAAAGAAGGCATCCAACCTATGGATGCCTTCTCTTCTTATCAGTAAAGAAGTTTATTACTTCTTATATTCAATTGTCGCCTGAGTTTTGATTCCTGCGTAGTCTGTGAAAGTAACCACCAGTTCACCTCCCTGACCTGCATTCAAAGCAGCAATTTTCACACCGGTATTACCTGATTCCAAATTAACACTACCACCTGCACTTTCTGCAGATTTAGCGAATTCAACTTTGATTGTTGCACCTGAAGTGGCATCAGCTGTAGAAACTTGATATCCGCCTAGTTTATTAGAGGCACTTGCAGATGCAGGGATAGCAGTGGTACTTACTGCAATTTCTTCATCACCATATTGCAATGCAAGACCATTTTTCGGTTTGTTTGCGGTTCCGTCTCCTGTGAGAGGTGCAATAATACCGTCTGCATTAACAGCAGCTACTGTACCTGCAACACCGTTCGTATAGTAAACCAACTTAGCTTTGTTGAAAGCAGGAGCAAGTTTCATGGTAAACTCTTTAGATACTGAGATAGTATTGTCTGCTGCAGCATTACTTACACCTGTCAAAGCATTAACTGTTACAACTTCCTTGCTGGCTTTTACTTTGTAATCAGTAGTTTTAAGGAAGCCATCTTTAACGACGTCATTGAAAGTAATTGAAGCTGCCTCTTTAACCTCACTATTATCAACTGCTGTTTTCTTGTATGTATAATTATAGCCCGGCTGAGCATCAGTCATACCAGTAGTACCATCAGCCTTTTTGTTAATAGTATACAAGTTAGTCGGCATTGTAAATGCAGGAGTATCCTGAGTTGAGTTATCAATTACAGAACTTAATACGCCTTCATTCCATCCTGCATATTGATTTGCAGTATAATAGTCATCGAATTCAGGTTTAGAAACTGTTACAGGAACAATTACCTTCTTCAATTCATTACCCTGAGCATCTTTCAATGTCAAAGTCAAATTGAATGTACCGTAGATGTTTGCAAGGTCTTTGGCTGCTGTTGTATACTTGCTGCCACTATAGTCCAAAGTAATAACAGCTTTGGTAGCATTGCGTGCAGCAATTGTTGCAGCACCGCCATCTGCTTTCTTGAATGCAATTTTATCGTTGCCTGCCACATTAAACAATCCGTTAGCTGCGGTTGTGTTAGTCAGAGCAAAGAAGTTACCGTCTGCAGTAGTTACAGTTGTTTTAGTTGCATCTGCATTCTGAGCGATGTTTGCATCCAAGTTGGTAAAGATAGTACCCAAATCAACAGAGAACGAGTTCACTGTGCTGATTTTGATGCTAACCGGAGCAACAGTTTCTGTCTCAGATACAGAAGCACCTGCAATCGTAAGGGCAACGTTATTTTTAGCTATCTTGCCTGTGATATCAAGAATGTTAACAGTAACGCTTAAACCGGGAGTTGCAGCAGCAGTAGCAGGAACAGTAATGTTCATACCGTCTACCGTGATACCCTTGGCTTCGGCTAAAGTTTTATTTGCGCCTTCGAATGTTAAATAAGAATCATAAGCCTGAGCTGCAGTAGCGGCATTAAGTGACAAAGTAGAAGTTCCTAAAGCCACGTTTACACTTGCCAACCCAATATTGGCTTTATTATAAGCCGTGTTAGTCTTGCTTTCGTTTACGGTCTGAGTGTCAATAACATATTCATATCCTGTCATTACAGTACCGTTCACAGCCAAAGCATATTTCACATTTTTATCTACACCGTTTACTTTCTTGGTGAAAGCAGTGGCAATATTATCAGCGGTTACTTCATCGGTCATTGCAATAGCCAAATTCCATTTTCCGCTAGGTGAAGCGGCACGATCGGTTACATAGTCGCCTTCTGCAGCTGTAGCTGTAACAGTAACAGGAGCTGTTTTGCCATCGATGTCCACTAAAGTCAATTCTTGTGCACCCAAATCATAAGAAGCGGGAGTAACAGTAGCAGTTTCACTTCCCAATTGACCAATCAAGAGTTGTCCTGCAGTCACGTTGCCTTTCTTACCTGCCCAAGTTACATCGGCACCGGCTTTTGACCATGCGATATTTTTACCTGAAGTCCAATTGCTCGGAGTTGCATTAAGTGCTGTCAGAGCCGAAGAAGAAGTCGGCAGGGTAATTTCCTGCATCACGCCTGCTTCATTGGGGATGTGCAGAACCACCGAATCGCCTTTCTGTACAGCCCACGCGTTACCTGACGCCTTATATTCAGACTTCACGAATGCCTTGGTTGCATCATCATAGAAATACCAGAAGCCGTCCTTTACATAAGGAGCAGTGCTTTCTCCCTGGGGAGTAGTGCCTGTAGTGGCAAAGAAACCTGTAGGAGTACCGTCGATGCTGATTTCACCTGTTGTCTTGTCGATGACAACCGTGCTGCCTGCAGGTGTGCCGGCAATAGTCAGGTTGTAAGAAGTACCGTCGCTGACAGATACTTTCAAACCGCCCTCTACAGATTCAATCTTGGTTACATAAGCGCCACCGGTGGTGACTTTCGATTCAAGGTCTGAAAGCTTTGACTTGATATCGGTCAACTCCTTGTTGATGTTGTCGATGTCATCGTCATAGTCTTTACAAGACACAAACGTTCCTGTAGAGGATACCATCAAGGCTCCGAACAGGATTGCACTTAAAAATTTTTTGTTCATAATAGAAAAACTTTAAATTTATAAATTTAAAAACTCAATTTGTTTATCGTTTTTAAAGGACTTGGTTTCATTGATTTATATGACCTGCTGTTGACGTATTTCATTCTTTCCCAATGAGTTTTCCATTGTCCCGGAGAAGCCGGAGCAGGTTTCCGCATCTTCTTTTTCCCTCCGCTTCCGGTAATGTGCCGGTGGAATTCCCATTATTTTACCGAATGCATCATAGAACACACTTCTGGAAGTGAACCCGCAACGCTTGTCAAGCTCGGTGATAGCGCACTCGTTGTTGTCTATCAGGTGCTTGGCGTGAAGGATGCGGTATTTATTCAGTAAGTGTTTAAAATTGCATTTAAAGTAATGATTGACGACATTTGACAGGTAGGTAGTATTCGTGCCGAATACTATCTACCCTTTGTAATATTCAGTATATCAGAAGTATAGAAGGAAGGCTTAATATGGTGAGGTCCTGTAGAGGACCCTTTTATTATTTATAGTTGATAGTTAGATCCGGTAAACTATCGACAGCTTTTTGCTTCAGTTCATCTATTATATGTACATACTTTTCAGTGTGTCTGGTTGTTGAGTGGCCGGCAAGGGAAGCGGCGGTTTTAATGTTGGCTCCATTTGCCATGATATTTGTGATAAAAGAGTGGCGGGCACAGTGGAAGGTAATATGCTTTCGTATATTAGCGTCTATTACCCACTTACGAAGAATTCTGATTGTATATGAGTAGGAGGGAAGTGAGAAAACCAAGTCTCTGTAAAAGTTTGAGAGCTGTGTGGTTTAAGTTTAAGTGCAAAATGGCACTTTTGGAATGTGTTTGTACTTTCTGTTGTATGATGGTTAATCTTCTTGCCGGAAAGTCAACATCCTTATATCGTAATTGATAGACGTCGCACCAACGTAATCCGCAATAACATGAAAAAAGAAATGCTCGTTTTACCTCATTATTTGGGCAGGAAGTAACAGCTAATTTTTGTATCTCTTTTAATGTCAGTATCTCCTTTGTTACTTCGTCAAATTGCGATAACCGTATCCCATTTGTCGGATTATGAGAAATTAACTTCTTTTCAACACATTTATTGATGCACATTCTGAATTTCTTGAAATAGCCAATAGGGGTATTGCCACGGAGTTTAGATCTTAAATAGTCGAGAAAATCTACACAAAATTCTCTTGTAATTTTGTTGATTGGTAAGATTTTCTTTTTATTAAATGTGCGTAAATGGAGAATGGCTGATTTTACCATTTTCTTATCTTTCTTATAATAAGTGCTTAGGTATTCATTCATGATGCGGAAAAAGTCCGGTCCGTTACTTGGTGCTTCGGGCAGGATATCTTCAAATGTTTCTGCTGTTTTATTTAAGGCATATTCGACAGACAAGAATTCAAGCTCTTTTTTTGCTCGAATCTGTTTAGCAATCAATATTTTATTCTTGTTCTCCGCTCTGGCTTCCGGTGTGACAGGCGCTTCTAGAATAATGCCTAAATACTCTTTACGGCGCTTGCCGTTGTGACTGTAATTTAAATAAAGAGAAATTCTTCCTTTGTTTAATTGTTTCTTACCTAGTGTAACTCCCATAATAATTAATTATTTATACAATAATGAATTTATATAAAGGACGGATGAGGGACTGAAAATGAATTCCTCGATCTTTCTTTCTATTATAATAATATCTTTTGTACCTTTGTGCGAGAAACAAAAAGATGGAAGAGAATTTTGATATACGTGAGCATCAGCTCACAAGCAGAGAACGTGACTTTGAGAATGCCTTACGCCCATTAAATTTTTCTGACTTTAGCGGGCAAGATAAGGTAGTGGATAATTTACGTATATTTGTCAAAGCTGCTCGCTTGCGGGCCGAGGCGCTCGACCATGTTTTATTGCATGGGCCTCCGGGGTTAGGAAAGACAACATTAAGCAATATCATTGCCAATGAACTGGGAGTTGGTTTTAAGGTTACTTCCGGGCCGGTACTAGATAAACCGGGTGACCTGGCAGGTGTATTGACCAGCCTCGAACCGAACGACGTGCTTTTTATTGATGAAATTCATCGTCTGTCGCCCGTAGTGGAAGAATATCTTTATTCGGCCATGGAGGATTATCGGATTGACATAATGATAGACAAGGGACCGTCTGCTCGAAGCATTCAGTTAGACTTGAATCCTTTTACTTTGGTGGGGGCGACTACCCGTAGCGGATTGCTTACGGCGCCTCTTCGTGCACGTTTCGGCATTAATCTGCATTTGGAATATTACGATGATGATGTGTTGACTGCTATTATCCGCCGTTCGGCAAAGATATTGAATGTGCCTTGCGATGTACAGGCGGCGGGTGAGATTGCTTCGCGCAGTCGTGGAACTCCACGTATTGCCAACGCACTTCTTCGGCGTGTGAGGGATTTTGCGCAAGTCAAAGGTTCCGGCAGGATTGATGTGGAGATAGCTCGGTTTGCATTGGAGGCCTTGAACATAGACCGCTATGGTCTTGATGAGATAGATAACAAGATTTTGTGTACTATTATCGATAAATTCAAAGGAGGACCGGTGGGTTTGACCACCATTGCTACTGCTTTGGGAGAAGACCCCGGTACCATTGAGGAAGTTTATGAACCTTTCCTGATAAAGGAAGGTTTCTTGAAACGTACTCCTCGCGGACGAGAAGTGACAGAACTCGCTTACATCCATCTGGGACGGAGTATCTATAATAGTCAGAAGACATTATTTGATGATTAAATATGGCCGGATTAAAATCATTAGCCAAAGACACTGCAATATATGGACTAAGCAGCATTGTGGGGCGTTTCCTGAATTATTTGCTGGTGCCCATTTATGCAGCAGCTATGTCTGCGGCTTCGGGAGGTTATGGGGTGGTGACCGAAGTTTATGCTTGGACTGCGCTGCTGATGGTCATTCTGACCTATGGCATGGAAACTACTTTTTTCCGTTTTGTCAATAAGGAGACGGAAAACTCTGAGCGTGTGTATTCCACTGTTCTGTTTATGGTGGGAAGTACTTCTTTGATTTTTGCCGCTTTGTGTATGCTGTTTCTTCATCCGGTTGCCGGCATGATGGGCTATGGCGACCATCCTTGGTATATCGGCATGATGGCACTGGTAATTGCGATGGATGCGTTTCAGTGCATTCCGTTTGCTTATCTGCGTTATAAGAAACGGCCGATACGTTTTGCCGCTCTGAAACTTCTTTTCATTCTGCTCAATATCACTCTGAATTTAGTTTATTACGTAGTGATGAAGGGTAGTGATGTTTTTTATGCCTTTTTCTTTAATTTGATTTGCACCTCGGTCATCATGGTACTGATGGTTCCTTATCTTAAATTTAACGGAGGTTTTGACAAGCCATTGGCGAAGCGAATGCTGATATATTCCTATCCTATTCTGATATTGGGAGTGGCAGGTATCTTGAACCAAGTGGCAGATAAGATTATTTTTCGTCATATATATCCCGATAAGGTGGAGGCCAAGACGCAACTTGCCATCTATGGCGCTTGCAGCAAGATTGCCATGATTATGGCAATGCTCACTCAGGCATTCCGTTATGCTTATGAACCTTTTGTGTTTGGAAAGAGCCGGGACAAGGATAGCAAGATTATTTATGCACAGGCGATGAAGTACTTCATTATTTTCACATTATTGGCTTTTTTGGCTGTTATGTTTTATTTGGATATATTGAAATACATTCTTGCTCCCGACTATTGGATAGGATTGCGGGTGGTACCTATTGTGATGGCGGCTGAAATTTTTATGGGTATTTTCTTTAATCTTTCATTTTGGTACAAACTGATTGACGAGACCAAGTGGGGGGCCTATTTTTCATTTGCCGGTTGCATCGTTTTAATCTTGATTAATGTGATTTTTGTTCCCTTGTACAGTTATATGGCATGTGCCTGGGCGGGATTTGCCGGATATGCGGTAGCTATGTTGCTCTCTTACTTTGTGGGGCAGAAGAAGTACCCCATTCATTATGATTTGAAAGCGATAGGTAAATATGTTGTATTGGCACTTGTATTGTTTGGTATATCGGAATACCTTCCTTTTCAGAACATTTTTTTGTTACTGTCTGTTCGTACGGTGTTGCTGATGCTCTTTGTGGCATACATCATAAAGGTAGATTTTCCATTGCATCAGATTCCTGTTATTAATCGGTTTATAAAGAAATAATTATGGCTGACATTAAAGGTAAGTTAAAAAACGATTTGAAGAATATGCCTTATATCAGGCAGTTCCTTCATGAATATTTTGATTTGGGCAAAGATAAGGATAATGAAGCTGTGACTGTCGAGTCTATCCGTAATGGAGTGGAGTTTAAAGGTACTAACCTTTGGATTTTGATATTTGCCATTTTCATTGCTTCTTTGGGGCTGAATGTCAATTCTACGGCGGTAATCATCGGCGCCATGTTGATATCTCCTTTGATGGGTCCTATCATGGGAGTGGGATTGGCTATCGGGCAGAATGACTTTGAACTGCTGAAACGGTCGTTGAAGAGTTATCTGATAGCGACTGTTTTCAGTGTTATTACTGCCACTTTATATTTCTCACTGACTCCATTGGATGAAGTGCAATCGGAATTGCTGGCACGAACTTCGCCTACTATTTATGATGTTTTGATAGCTTTATGTGGCGGTTTGGCAGGTATTATTGCGCTTTCCACCAAGGAAAAGGGCAATGTGATTCCGGGGGTAGCCATTGCCACTGCATTGATGCCCCCCTTGTGTACCGCCGGCTTCGGGTTGGCAACGGGAAACCTGCTTTATTTCTTGGGCGCTTTCTATTTATATTTCATTAATTCGGTATTTATTAGTTTGGCAACTTTCATTGGAGTGCGCGTGATGCACTTCCAGCGGAAAGAGTTTGTGGACAAAGAGCGTGAGAAATTGGTTAAGAAGTACATTGTTATCATTACTTTGGCTACCATGTGTCCGGCAATATATCTGACATATGGTATTGTGAAGAATACCATCTATACGGCATCTGCCAATAATTTCATCAGCGAAGAACTGAATTTTCCCGATACACAGGTTATTGACCGTAAGATTTCGTATGAGAATAAGGAAATTCGTGTTGTGCTGATTGGTAATGAAGTTCCTGCAACAGAGATTGCTGCTGCTAAAGATAATTTGAAACATTATAATTTGGCCGGTACGAAATTGATTGTCATGCAGGGGATGAATAATGAGGCTATGGACATAGGAAGCTTGAAGGCTCAGGTCATGGAAGATTTCTATAAGAATAGTGAAAAGCGTTTGTTGGAGCAACAGAACAAGATACATGAGCTGGAAGATGAATTGAAAGTTTATGCCGCTTATAATGCGGTAGACAAGAAAATCATTCCCGAACTGAAGGTGCTTTATCCGTCGGCCGAAACCATTGCAATGGCAAAAACAGTAGAACTTTCCGTTGATTCGACACGCATGGATACATTAACTCTGGTTTTGATGAAATTTGCGAAGCACCCCAGCGAGAAGGAACAGGAAAAGATAACCGAATGGCTGAAAGCCCGTGTCGGAGCAAAGAAACTGAAATTAGTGGTGGAATAAAGACAGGACACCAAGCAAAACACTCGTGCCATGAAAAAAATATTGATGTTGCTCGTCTTCTTACCTATATATATATGGGCTGATGAAGGTATGTGGTTGCCTTGCTGCCTGAGCAAGCAGACTCAACAAGTGATGAAAGATATGGGGTTGAATCTTACTCCCAGGCAATTATATAATCCCGGCGGTGCTGCACTTTCCAATGCTGTGGTCAGTTTTGGAGGTTTCTGTTCCGGAGTGGTTGTCTCTCCGGATGGTTTGGTGTTCACCAATCATCATTGTGGTTTCGATGCTATCCGGCAGCATAGCACGGTGAAGCATGACTACCTGCGTAATGGTTTTGTGGCCGATTCGTTATCGGACGAACTTCCCAATCCCGATTTATTTGTCAGTTTTCTTGTTCGTACCGAAGATGTGACAGAGCGCATTTTACAGGCTTTGCCGCAAGATGTGACTGAAGATAATCGTTCTTTGATTGTAGACTCTCTTTCTACACTGATTGCTGACGAAGCAGTGAAGAATGACACTTTACTGCGGGCAGTTGTTTCGTCTTTCTATGCCGGCAATGAATATTATCTGTCTGTGTATAAGGATTATTATGATGTTCGCTTAGTCTATGCTCCTCCCTCTTCGGTTGGCAAGTTTGGGGGAGATACCGATAACTGGGTTTGGCCGAGGCATACCGGAGACTTTTCCGTTTTTCGTATCTATGCGGATACTCATAACGAACCGGCAGCTTATTCTAAAGATAATGTTCCTTATCATCCTGATTATTATGCTCCTATTTCCTTGGCAGGTTATAAGGAAGGTTCTTTTTGTATGACGATGGGTTATCCCGGGACTACCAGTCGTTATTTGTCTTCTTATGGTGTGGAAGAACGTATGAATGCCGATAATATGGCAAGAATAGATGTTCGTGCTATCAAACAGGCTATTTGGAAAGATGCAATGGAGAAAAATGATGCTGTTCGTATAAAATATGCTTCGAAGTATGCTCAAAGTGCCAACTATTGGAAGAATAGCATTGGTATGAATCAGTCTATTAAAAAGCTGAATATTATCGGGAAAAAACGTCGGTTGGAACATCAACTGACGGAATGGATTCATCGGAAGCCGGAAGAACGAAACAAGTATGCTAGGATATTGACGGAGTTGGAAGACAGTTATCGCAATCGTTATAAGAATGCCCGTGCAATGGCTTATTTTGGTGAATGTTTTGCCAATGGTCCCGAGTTGGTTACTGCTGCATGGTCTGTCCTGAACTTTGATTTTGAAGCGGAAAAATCGGTTTTGGAAGAGAGGGTTCGTCAATTGTTGGAACTTTATGCCAATATTGATTTGGACATTGATAAGAAAGTTTTTGTGGCTATGCTTAAAGAATATGCGGCAGTAGTAGAGCCGGAGAGCCTTTCGGAAACTTATGCTACTATAGAAAAGAAGTTCAAAGGTGATTATCAGGCGTATGTGGACGATTTATACAGCCACACAGAATTGGATACTCCCCGAGGATTTGAACGTGTAGTGAAAAAGGACAGTACTTATGTTCTTTTTGAAGACCCGGCTATTTCGTTTGTCATTGATATGTTGGTGAAATCTTACGAACTCAGTGCGGCTGCAGATGATGATAATATGAAAATAGAAAAGAATGAGCGTTTACTTAATGAGGCTGTGCGTGAGATGGAATCAGATAAGGATTTTTACCCGGATGCTAACTCTACCATGCGTTTCAGCTTCGGAATGATTGGCGGATACTCGCCAAAAGATGCATTAGAATATACTTATTATACAACGACCAAGGGTATCTTCGATAAGATACGTGAATACAAAGGCGATAGCGATTTCGAAGTCATTCCCTCCGTCATTGATTTGCTGGAGAACAGAGATTTCGGTCGTTATGCGGCAGAAGATGGAAATATGAATGTTTGTTTTATTTCCGATAATGATATTACAGGAGGAAATTCCGGCAGCGGTATGTTTAATGGAAATGGAGAGCTGATAGGACTAGCCTTTGACGGCAATTGGGAAGCGATGAGCAGTGATATTATTTATGAACCCAATTTACAGCGTTGTATTGGGGTGGATATTCGCTATGTACTTTATATGATTGAGAAATATGGAAAGTCTACGCGTTTGATTAATGAATTGAAATTAGTGGAGTAAGCATTTTGGGGTGAGGAATGCTTATTGTTTTTCCCACATGTTTTGGTGATAAAAAAAGGGAGTACCATCAGTTTTGACACTCCCTTTTTTTTCTTATAAGCGGTTTTATTTTTGTTTTTTTCTGCGTGCCCAGCCTTCTTCGTTAAAGTCGGGTTCTTCCCCTTTCAGTTTGTTGCTTTTTTTCTTGCTGTTGTCGCTGTTGAAAAACTGTTTCCAGTCATCTTGCTTCTTCGGACCGCGCTCTTCGGTATATCCGCGTTCGGCACGGCTAAGCTTTCTTTCCTTTGCTGCCTTGGGAGAAGCGGACTTGGCGGTTTTCTCCTTAGTAGAAGCCGATTTTCGAGAACTGCTGTTTTTGCGTCCTCCGTTATCGCTTTTTCCACTGTTTTCACCTGCTACTTCCACTACTACTCTGCGTCCGTTCAGGTTGACTTTATTGAGTGCGCTGATAACATCATTTGCCTGCTTCTCCGCCACTTCAAAGAAAGAGAAGTTTTGCATCAGGTCTATTCTTCCGATAGTGGTGCGCTGCTTCTTCATGTTGCGGTTAATCAGCTCAATAATTTGGTTGGCATAGAAGCCGTCTGTCTTGCCTAAATTCAGGAAAAGGCGTGTATATCCCTTTTCTGCTTTGCGTTCTGTCTTTTCGCGACTGCTGCCGTGGTCCTTGCGTTCTCTGGGTTCGCGTTCACCGCGGCGGTCGGTTACGGTAGGCGTTTCAATTTCGGGTGCATTACTGTAATACTCTAAAAAGCGGTTGAATTCCATAGACACTACGCGCTTTATCAAATCTTCTTTCGAGAGCCATTCCAGTTTGCGGTAAATACCCGGTAGGAAAGATTCGATTTCTTCCTCGTTTACTTTTACCTTTTCTATGTCATCAATCAGCTTGATGAGCTGCTGTTCACAGATTTGCTTGCCGGTTGGCATTTCGCCCACAATGAACTTTTTGTTGATGATACGTTCTATTTCGCGCATCTTTCCCCTTTCGCGTAAGTTGATGATAGCGATAGAGATACCTGTCTTTCCGGCGCGTCCGGTACGTCCGCTTCGGTGGGTATAGCTTTCGGTATCATCGGGCAGACCGTAGTTGATGACGTGTGTCAGGTCATTTACGTCCAGTCCGCGAGCAGCCACATCGGTGGCAACCAGCAGTTGCAGGTGACGTTGACGGAATTTCTGCATCACCAGGTCGCGCTGTGCCTGGCTCAGCTCGCCGTGTAACGAGTCGGCATTATAACCGTCCTGTATCAATTTGTCGGCAATTTCCTGTGTCTCCTTGCGGGTACGGCAGAAGATGATACCGTAAATTTGCGGATAATAATCGGCAATGCGTTTCAGCGCTGCATATTTATCTTTCGCGTGTACCACGTATGCAATGTGGTTTACGTTTTTGCTTCCTTCATTTTTGGTTCCGATGGTAATCTCTTTTGCATTACGTAAGTATTGTTTGGAGATGCGTGAGATTTCGGGACTCATGGTAGCCGAGAACATCAGTGTATTTCGGTCTTCGGGTACTTTTTCAAGAATAGAGTTGATGCTGTCGGTAAATCCCATGTTCAGCATTTCGTCTGCTTCGTCCATTACTACATTACCGATGGTATCTAGTTTGGCTACTTTTCGTTCCATCAGGTCAATAAGTCGTCCGGGAGTTGCGACAATAATGTGCACTCCGCTTTTGAGCATGCGTATTTGGCTTTCGATGGATGAACCGCCGTATACGGGAAGGACTTTCAGTCCGTCAATATACTTGGAGTAATCATTCAGATCACCTGCGATTTGCAAGCACAGTTCGCGTGTGGGGCAAAGAATTAACGCTTGCGGTACGCGGTTTTTTACATTAATTTTCTGGATTAGCGGCAGACCAAATGCGGCTGTTTTTCCAGTCCCTGTTTGTGCCAGGGCCACTACATCGTTTCCTTCACCGAGTAAATACGGTATAACTTCTTCTTGTACAGGCATCGGGTTTTCATAACCCATTTCTTCTATTGCTTTCCTGATTTCGGGGGAAACGCCTAACTCTTCAAATGTCTTCATTTATTTCAAATATCTAATTCGTTACAAAGATACGGATAATCATGGGATTATATGGCATATATGAAATATTTGTTTGATCGGACAGTACAATTTATAGAAAATTGACTAAAAGGTGCCGGAGAAAATAATAAAGGATTGCTCAATGCAATCCTTTATTCCTTCCCACTGTAAGAGTTATGAGGGGGCAGGTATGAGAGAATTTATGTTAGAGTGTCTGTGTTGTGCCTGTCAGGTTATTCATTCTCTTCACGATACTCCAGAATATCTCCGGGCTGGCAGTCTAATTCTTTGCAGATAGCTTCCAGTGTGGAGAAGCGGATAGCTTTTGCTTTTCCGGTTTTCAGGATAGAGAGATTGGCCGGGGTGAGATCAATCTTCTCGGCCAGTTCTCCCAGCGAAATCTTTCGTTTCGCCATCATTACGTCTAAGTTTACTATTATCGGCATAGTTCAGGTTTTAATTATTCGTTGTTTTTTCTTTTTAGCGAGTTCCACCACGAAGTATAGCGTTTGCTCAGTCTGTAATAGACATACATACAGAAGTATATCCATCCGATATTAAGAAAGGTTTTTGCTGTTTTGTGATCCAGCCATTGGCGTAACGTAAGTGTATAGATGAGTTGGACAACAAACAGTGTTATTATGAAACCGGCTATCAGGCAAACTATCGAAATAGTTTTTTTATCTTTTTCTTTCATGGCGGTTGTTCCTTAAATGGTTAATTCTTGTTCCTCTTTCATGCGGATGCCTATCTGGAACAGATATCCGATAAAGATGATGAATACTCCAATAAGGATATATATCATATAGGTTTGCCTTGGATTTGTTACAGGAGCGAACTCATTCAGGATAGCTTGCAGAATTCCGTTAAACTCGATGATAAGACCGATATAATATATCAGATTGGCGTTGGCTCTTACAAATATCAGATTGCGCTTTACATTGCGGAGCATCAGATAGATAAAAACACTGCATACAGCCATGGATAATAAAGTGATACCTTGTGGAAATGCTTGCCAGATAAATTGTTCGGATGCCGCTGCTTTTCCGGCATCTATGGCAGCCCGATTGGTTCCCAATTCGAAACACAATATTGCGTTTTGAAAGATAGTGATGAATGTGCAACAGAAACAGATGATGGTGAGGCAAGTCATAATCAGTTTCATTTCTTTTAAAGAATGCTCTTTGCTCTTCTCTTTCATAGTTGTTCTATATTTAAATGGTGAGGTCTTGTTCTTCTTTCATTTTCAGTCCGATGGCAAATACTTCGGCAATGACGAATGCCAGTACGCCAAGCAAAAGGCTGGAGTGTGAAAAGGGGTTGAGCCAGTTATAAGAATAACCGGGTATCTTCAATACTTGCGAAAGTTGCCAAGTGTGCATATAAGTGCTGGTCAAAGTGGCGGCGAAAGTAATCAGCAAAGAGGTGCCTAACTTGCGCAACAGTTTTACATTTGCCCAGCAGAAGATGTCCGAGCGGTTGATATTGCGAATGAACTTGATGAATTGCAGGACAGCTTTGATGCCGAAAATGATGAGGATGAAACTAAGAAGGGTGTTGATAAGGGCCAACCAGCCGGGTGCATCGGTGTCGACAGTCACCATGGATTGTATCTGCCATATCGGTACATTCTTTCCGGTCATCTCATTGTATATAGAGTCAGAAGTGCTAATCAGATTGTCCGGGAGCAACATCAGCGGATGGAGGTTATTTATTTCTCCTGCCTTATTTTCCATACCGGCTTTCCCACCTTCGATGGCTCCCCATACCATGGAATAGATATTCTCGGACAAGGAGAGTAATAAGACGGCAAATATCATGGCACAAAGCAGATTCAGTTTCTTTTTCATCGTTATATTTTATTATTGGATTAATCAATTTTGTGGGTTGGTTTCTTCCGCAGGAACAGGTTCGGTCGCTTCTACCGCCCACTGCACGGGTTTCACCTCTTTTTTGAATAACAGGAATGTGAGGCAGAAGATGGCGATTCCTGTCATTCCCCATACATGAACGGCAGTGGTGTTTCCTAAAATATCGGTCAGGGTATCTTTCTCTTCAAAAACATTCATCAGTATCAATGACAGAGTATTATTGATAAAGTGAAGAATGATGCTTGGAAGCAGGCTGCCGGTACGGTAATAAAGCTCTCCTAAGATAATACCGAACAGAAAGGCGAAAAGTATCTGTGCCGGATTCATGTGTATCAATCCGAAGATAAGGGCTGACACAAGGATGGCCCAACGGGGGTTCTCCCATTTGCGCAGCAAGTATCCTTCGATGGCACCACGGAAAAAGATTTCTTCAAATATGGGAGCGATGATACATACGCTCAAAATACCGAATACATTGTTTTTCATTTGTGCAAAGACGTTTTCGGCTATATTGGGGAGATGGACCATCTCGCTCAGCCAGTTCATCCATATAATGGCGGCTGCTCCCATAAGGATGTAGAGACAGGTGGGTTTAAGAGGCAGGGACGCAAGAGTCTGTTTGTCCAGTTTTACATATTTATAATGTATCAGATGCCATGCCATGAGCAGGGTTCCCAACAGTGAAAGGATAATGGCCAAAGAAGTAGGGGCATTATGCAGGTCGAAACTTTGCGTTTCAAAGCATTTCCATATTGTGTATCCGAACATTCCCGGAATGGCTACAGCAAACTGATAAGCAAAATAGTAAAGTATTAATTTAATCGTGCGTCCCATCTTAATTTGTTTTTATGATTATTATTTCTTTAAATGAATACTCAGAAATTTATCCATGGCGCGATAGAAATCAAATTTATTCTCTTCGTTGTGGAAGCCATGTCCTTCGTTGTCTTTTACCATATATTCTACTTCGATGCCACGTTTTTTCAGCGCTTCCACCATCTGGTCGGACTCGGCTTTGTTCACGCGTGGGTCATTGGCTCCTTGTGCCACGAAGAGCGGGGCTTTAATCTGATCTACGTGGAACACCGGAGAATATTTTTCCATCATTTCCTTATCTTTCACCGGGTCGCCCACCATTTCGTACATCATGTCCAGCAATGGTTTCCAATATGGAGGAATGGTCTGCATGAAAGTAAACAGATTTGCAACTCCCACATAGTCGATGGCACAAGCATAAAGGTCGGGGGTGAAAGTGACACCTGCCAGTGTTGCATAACCGCCGTAACTTGCTCCGTAGATGGCAATCCGTTTCGGGTCGGCTATTCCTTGCTTGATTAACCATTCCACACCGTCGGTAATGTCATTCTGCATGGTCTGTCCCCATTGTTTGTAACCCAATTCGGTGAATTTGCGTCCGTAACCGGTGGAACCGCGGAAGTTCATTTGCAATACGGCATAACCGCGTGCGGCAAGGAACTGTACTTCAGGGTTATATCCCCAAGTGTCGCGTGCCCATGGACCCCCGTGAGGATTCACCACTACCGGCAGTTTTTTTGCAGTTTCCATTGTATAGCCTTTCGGCAGAGTGAGATATCCTTCGATGGTCAGTCCGTCACGGCTGGTATAAGTGATGGGAGTCATGGCAACCATCTCCTCTTCTTTAATCCAGGGAGCGGCATCGGCCACCTTTGTCAGTTTGTCTTCTTTTACATTATAGGTATAGTAAGTGCCATACGTGCGGTCACTGCCGGCATAAATCATGCGGATGTTTTCACTTTTGTCTTGGCTGGTAGTGCCTATATCATAACCTTTTAGTTTTTGTTCCAGTTTGGTGCGGATAGCCTCTTCGTCTTTGTCGAAATAGTGACGGATTATTCCTTTGTGTCCGGTACAGGATACGGAAGTCAGTTTTTTCTTCAGTTCGGAATAGCCCAATCCGGAAATATCATATTTGTCATTGGTGTAAAGCACTTCCTTTTCTTCGCAGGTGGCAGGATCCATCAGGACAAGGGCGGTTTTGTCGCGACCGATGTTAGTCAAGGCATATACCATCTTATTGTCGGGAGTGAAAGTAGCGAAGTTGACTGTTTCTTTGAAGTTTGTAGTCAATACCGGGCGGAATGGTTGTTCCTCTGTTTCACGGTATAAAATTTGGGTATTCACTCCGTCTACAATAGCCAGGGCTACACGCAACTTACCGTCGTGGTCGGTCATCCATCCCTGAATGTTTCCGGGGTTTTCAGCCAGTTGGGTCAGTTCGCCTGTATTGAGGTTGAGTCGATAGGGGTCGAAGACCTGTGGATTACGTTTGTTCAGACCGATAATGACCAGTGAGTCGATATTCTCCAGCGGGTCAATGATTTGTGTTCTTACGTTGGGAAAAGCAGTGTATGCTTTAGGTTCTGTTCCGTCTACATTGACTCCGTAAAGTTGATAATTCTCGTCTCCGGCAGTATCTTTTATGTAAAGAATCCGATGACCATTTGCCCACATACTTCCTGCCAGGTTACGTGCTGTTTCCGAAGTAATTCGGGTTGTCTTGTCCGAACCGATTTCCTGTACGAACAGGTTGAGGCGGTTTTCATACGGTGCCATATACGAGAAGTATTTGCCGTCCGGAGAGATTTGATAACCCACTTTTTCGGGGTTCTTAAAGAAGTCTTCCAAAGGCACTTGTGCATTGACTTCGGAGGCGAGGCCGGTGGTTACCAATAGGGTAGCTGCGGCGAAAATACGTTTGAATGCTTTCATCTTAATGGATTTTTAAGTTCTTGTTACTTTTTGTTTTGTGTGTCGGCCAGCAAGTTTGTGTTGCAGTCTTCACGGTAAATTGTTTCTTGTTTGTTGTCATTAAAGGCGCTTTTCTTGGCGTTCCATTCAGTGTAGCTCAGTTTCGTTTCAGATATTCCGGGAGTTACTGTAAGCAAGTAAGCCGGCTTCCAAATTTCGCGACAGGCATCCCAGCGATACGCTTTCTTTTCAATTAC
>ERZ827492.648-NODE-648-length-31812-cov-5.410839_pt1 | contig 31812 bp, 28 predicted proteins | sample MGYA00519704_ERZ827492 | MGnify/ENA primary metagenome ERZ827492 (study PRJEB31778, sample SAMEA3449325) | human gut metagenome | biome: human gut; feature: human-associated habitat; material: faeces | place: United Kingdom | collected 2010/2012 ... | reverse complement strand
ATGCCTATTATACACCTGCTGTAAAGGGGTGACCGCTTTTGTGAGAAGTGCTATAATATACACTACCAGCCCTGTTTCCGACGTGGAGGCAGGGCTTTTTGCATATAGGATGAAAATTGCATTAGAAAAGGGCCTGTTCGCTTGACAAAACTTGCGCAAATATGGCAAAATGACGTTGATAGGAAAGATGCGTTTAAGCGAAATAGGAGGTAGAATGATGAAACGATGGATTTCTATGCTGCTGGCGCTGATGCTGCTGATGCTGGGCATGGCGACGGCAGAGGATGCGCCGGATGACGCTTGGGAGTACGAGCTGGTCGGGCGTGCAATAGAGCTTGTGCGGCAGATGGATGCGCAGGAGCGGGGGCGGCTGTTTGAGGACACGCTCAATATTACAGAGGTGGCATGTACAGAAACGCCGCAGCCGATTGACCGTGGAATGCCCCGGCAGGCGTTCATCAGCGTCAACGGCACGGACAAGTCGGCGTCGGTGCTGTTTTTTGCGCTGATGATGATGGAGGCCAGCGCGGACACGGATGCGACGGACGAGACGGAAAACGCCTATCTGCGGATTGTAGAGCGCACGTTCGCGGTATCCCCGGAATTCGGGATGGACGCGCAGAAAACGAGTGCCGTCGCGAACTTGCTTTACGCCGGGGATGCGCCGGAAATGGGACTGTTGCTGCTATCTTACGGCGAAAATGGCGTGGTGCTGGTGCGCTGGTTCGCGGAAAACGGCTGTGTGTGCCTGACGGCGATTCCGGTGGCGCATCAGGCGACCGAGCTGACAACGGACAAGCTGAGCGAATTCTACGCAGGCGAATTTGAGGAAGTTGACTTGTCCTGCGCGGCGGTATTGGCAGAATCGGAGCCGCATCAGCCGGACGAGGAGACCATCCGGCAGCTTGCCCTGCAATCAGCGCAGGAGATGCAGCACTGGGCGGCGCTGAGCGGCGAGCAGGAGGACATTGTCCCGTGGAATACAGCGGAGACGGCGGTGCAAATCAGCATACTCGACTACGATGCGTCGCAGATGACAGCGTTTGAAGCGCAGATGCAGCAGTGCGGCAAGACGGAGACCAAGTTCCTCGACATACTGGCGATTGCGCTGTACCCCTGCGACGCGCACGATGCGAGCGGTTTGCTATATCTGCGACCGAGGGTGGGTACGCCCATTGTGGTGGCGTGGCAGGCAATGAACGGCGCGGTGGTGATGCGCAGCGTGTACGCGCCGCAGGATGAAGAGGACGATACGTGGGAGCAGACGGCGGTCATCAATGGCATCATGACGGCGCGGAAGCTGGTGGACATGGTGTCAAACGACGCTTTTGTGGATTGGCAGCAGTGGCGGAAAGAGGACACCATCGGCGACATTGACCGACTTCGCAGTGCTGACGTTTCGCGCCCGACGGAAGTCTGGATTTGTCCTGACACGTTGAGCAATGAATGGGGCGCTGTGACGCTTCGCAACAATGAAATGCTGACGGTGACGAATCAGCCGCATACGCTGTCACTGCTGCTGTGCTTTGCGCCGAACGCGCTGATTTGCGTGGAAATTTCGGGAGGTGCGGAGGAAAACGACTATTCTGCCCATGTGCCGCGGTACACGAAGGAAGATATTCTGCACAAATGGGGAGACAAAGCGTACTCGTGGGATACAGCGAATCTGCCGGACACGCTGGATTGGGTTCGCTCGGATGTCATATTTGGCGACACGGCGGAGAAAATTTTGCGGAACTACATTGTGTATGATGGGGACGGCGGCGACCTGCTGAACGGCAAGGAATATCTGCTTCAAGTGAGATTGAAGCCGGAAGTGTGCGAAAGTCTGGTAATTCCGCCGGAATATGCGGATGCGGGCATTCAGGCTTCGTGGCTGTACTATCCGGCAGAGATGGCGATGAATCAGCTGGCAATCATTGACCCGGAAGAGGAGCAAAGCCAGCAGCCGATTAGCGCGCTGGAGCGCATGCGGCGGCACGGCACTGCAGAAGGCGTGACGACAGAGGAAGAAGGCTGGGGGATGACTGTGCTGATTCCGGAGACGGGTGCGCCGGTTCAAATGCTGTGGCGGGTACAGAACGGTATGATGCGCGCGCATGTTGTCTGGATGCCGTCGGAGCAGCTTCGCGCGTGCGAAACGAACGAGGACATGGCGGCGCTACTGAATGCGCAGGTGCCGGGAATTGTGCTGGAATAATCCTGCAAGGGAAATGAAATGGGAAATAAAGAAAGGAAGAACCCCATGAAGAAGATGCTTGCAATTCTGCTTGCCCTGCTGATGATGCTCAGCGGTATGGCGACAGCGGAAGAAAAGACGGATAACAACACGAACATCAGCCACATGCTGGAACTGTGCCAGCGCGTGGATATCCTCCTGCACAGCGACCGCATTGTGGCCGATTTGGTGGGCGACACGGACGCCGCTATCACCGAGGAACAGAAGATTGTCAATCGCCTGCGCGCGGGAAACCGCACGATGCCATCCGCCGTCTACTATGTCACGGGCGAAACGCTGCTGGCAGGCTTCATCGGCGATAACCCGGATTACACCGACACGCCGGAGCAGCGCAGGGTGCTTCAGCTGATGCCGCAGCGCATTTTGATGGAGCAGCAGGATACATATGGCAAGCAAATGCTGAACCAAATGGCGCGCTCGACGCAGTATCCCAAGCCGGACGGCGAGCCGGAAATGGGCATGTATATCGCGCTGTACGCGGATGCACTGCCGATGATGAGCTTTTGGATCAGCGACGGCACGGTGAACGAGATGTACTGCACGCCGGTGCTCTCGGATGAATTGGCGGCGTGCAAATCCGCTGAAGAAGTGACGGCGTGGTTCGCAGCGCAGCAAATGCCCGAACTTGCCTGCACGGCGGTGGATTTAGCGGGCGTTGCGGCGTATCCCTTTACGGAGGATCCGTTCGGCGACGAGGGCGAGCCTGTGCCGTTCGAGCGTCTGGCAGAAGCGGGCAATGCGCTGGATGAACTGATTGAAAGCCGCTATTTGCAGACAACGTGGGGCATCAGCGACGAGGATGTGGCGAAGCTGGCGGCATACGCGCATGAGGGGCAGTCGCCGCGCAGCATCTACCGTATTGAATTGATGGAATCGTCGATGGCGCAGATGCTCCGCTTGACTTACCGTTCAGAAGCGCCGCAGGTGCTGTACGAGGTAACCTGCTCATGGGCATTGGAAATGTATCGCATGGTGACACTCTTTGCCATGTACGACGAATACAACGCGGGCGTGCGGACGTTGTATCAGCAGGAAGAGGACGAGGATGAGGAAAGCGACAGCCTTTTCACGGACGAAACGAGTGAGACGGATACGCCGGATGAATCCCTGAAGAAGGAAGCGGAGAATTTCCAGAAACTGATGCAAGAAATCGACGCGCGCTACTCGCTGATTATGAACCAAGCCACGCAGAAACACTTGTACCTTGACTTGAACGAACGCACCAATGCCATGTACGTACTGCTGTACGATGAAGGCGCGCCGATTCTGGTGATGTCGAGCATGGAGAACGGCGTTTCGTGCCTGCATGTGCGCTATTTCCCGACGGCGCAGTTGGAAAACTGCCAGAACACAACGGACTTGATGTTCTACTTCACCGGCAACAATGTCCCGTTTGAAGTGACGGAAATCCTGCCGCAGGGTGATTTAGCGGACATGGCGGAAGCTGCACAGTAAACAAAGAAACGCCGCTGAAAGGATTGGACGAATCCTAAAAGTGACGGCACCGAAGGAGTGTCGGGGGCGAACGGAAAGCCCTGCGCCCCAAAGCAGAATATCCATAACAAAACACCGCCGCACCGGAAAGCAAATTACGGTGCGGCGGCGCATTTTGTTATGGGGCAAAAATCGATGCAGGCAGTTCTTCCTCCTGCTTTTCCTCCGGCTTTGGGGCGAAAAGCCCGCTGAACCATCGGCTCAGCGCACTCGGCTTCTCCACCCGCGCCACCTGCACGCTCTGCGTTCCTTCCAATAGGATGCCATTGTCCAGCAGCTCCGCGTGCACGGGAATCACGCGATATGTGTATGTTACACCGGGCTGGGCGCGGTTGTCGGTGTAGTAGAGTGTTTCGCCCGCGGCGGCGCGAAGCTCGGTCAGGATGAAGCTCTCTCCGGCAGCGTCGCGCTGAACGCGGTAGACGGCGGCATCACTGGCCTGAATGACCAGCAGCGGCTGCCCGTCGTCAGAATGCGAGACGGAGAAGGATTTTGCGGACGCGGGCGCATTCCACACGTCACTCTTCTTCTTCGGCTGTGTGCCGTCGAGGAAAACCTCATTCAGGCGGTAGGCGCTCGGCGTGAGCGACGTGGCCAGCATCGGTTCGCCGCGCCACTCGATGGCCTTCTTGTCAATGTCCGCGCTGACGATGCCCTTGGGCTTGGTGAAATCGGGCTTCTTGCGTCCTGTGTACCACGCACGGAGGAAATTGCGCGCCAGCGAAGCGGGATTCGTGCCGCCGGAGACGCGGTTGGGCAGGCGGTGCGCCGCGTCCGGCTCGTCGTAGCCCATCCAGACGGCGGTGGACAATTCTGGGGTGTACGCCGCCATCCACACGTCACGGTTGCCGCCGCCGCTTTCATTGACCGTGCCGGTTTTGCCCGCGACAGGCGTCCCCGCGCTGGAGAGGCGTGTGCCCGTGCCGGAAGAAATGACGGTTTTGAGCAGACTCGTCATCAGATACGCGGACTGCGCCGACAGCACGCGCGTGCCGGTGGTTTCGCGCTCGTAGATGACATTGCCGTCACGGTCGGTGATGCGCTCGATGAAGTACGGCGCGTAGTATGTTCCGCCGTTGGCAAAGGGCGCGTACGCCGCCGCCATCTGCATGGGGGAGGTGCCGTAGGTCATGCTGCCCAAGGCGAGGGAGAGGTTCGCGTCGCGGTCATCCAGCTCAATGCCGACGCTTCGCAGATAGCGCTGCGCAGTCTGGACGCCAATGGCTTGCAGCACCTTCACGGCGGGGATGTTCAGGCTGTTTTTGAGCGCCGTGCGGACGGTCACGTTCCCGTAGTAAGCATTGCCCGCGTTGCGCGGCTTGTAAGTGCCGAAAGCGGTCGGCGCATCGAGAATCACGCTGGCACACGTCCATCCGGCGGATTCTATCGCGGGGGCGTAGACAGCCAGCGGCTTGAGCGCGCTGCCGGGCTGACGGCGCAGCTGGGTCGCGCGGTTCAATCCGCGGCGGGTGACGTACTTGCGTCCGCCGACAATGGCGCGCACTGCTCCGCTGCTCGTGTCCACCGCGGCGGATGCTGCCTGCACTGGCGTGCCGTCCTTGTTATCAGCGGGAAAGACATCCGTCAGGTACTGCTCGTCCATGATGCGCTGCATGTCCGGGTCGAGCGTCGTGTCGATGCGGTAGCCGCCCGCAAGCAGCGTTTCGGCGCTCACGTCCAGCCGGGATTCGGCCTCATCCAGCACGGCATCGACGAACCAGCCGTAATCTGTCCGCACCTGCGGCGCGCCGCGGGCGGTTAGTTCCTCCGCCATTGCCGCGTCGTATTCCGCCTGTGTCAGCATATTTTCCGCCAACATGATGGACAGAATATACTCCCGGCGCTCGCGGTTGCTCTCTGGCGCGGATTGCAGGCTGTACGCGGATGGCGCTTTGATGGCAGCGGCGAGGGAGGCAGCCTGCGCAGGGGTCAACTCCGCCGCATCAACGCCGAACGTGACTTCTGCCGCCGCCTGCACGCCGTATGCGCCCTGCCCGAAGTAGATGAAATTCAGGTACATGTCCAGAATCTCGTCTTTCGTGTACTGCTTTTCCAATTGCAGCGCGAGGTGAATTTCCTCCAGCTTGCGGGCAATCGTCTTCTGACTGGACAGGTGGGAGAGCTTAATCAGCTGCTGGGAAATGGTGGATGCGCCCTGACTGAACGCGCCGTCGCGGACGTTGGTGAGCATGGCGCCGATGATGCGCGTGATGTCAAAGCCCGGATGCTTGTAGAAGCGTAAATCCTCCGCAGCAAGGAAAGCATTCACGACGTGCGCGGGCAGACGCGACGTGTCGATGACGGTGCGGTTCTCCTTGCCGACAAGCGAGGTGACGTAATCGCCGTTCTTATCGTGTATGGCGCCGGTCTGGGCAAGCGACGTAAGGCGGGACGGGTCAAGCGACTGCCAATCCGCCACGGAAAACGCCTGATACGCCCAAACCGCGCCGCCGAGCAGCAGCATCAGCAAAATCGCCCAAATCGCCGGAAGCACCCAATGCCTTTCTTTCTTCATGCTTGCCACGCCTCCCATATTTCTCTTTCCATCCTGCCCCGAAAATGAAAAAAATCTGCATGGAAATATTTTTCATCACTCAATAGAGAGAAGGTTTACGAAAAAAAGCAGATATTTCGTTTTTTTTGTGAAAAAAGACTGGTCAAACGGGTGAAATTGGTCTATAATAAAGCACAGACAGATAGACGCGGCAGATGCCCGTCTGATTGAAGGAGGAAAACTGTGCGGAAACTTCTTGCGATTCTGCAAATCTTCGTGCTGATGGCAGCAATGGCGCTGCCGACAGCTTTCGCCGCCGAAGCGCCGATTATGCTTGCCGGCTTGGAAGCTGCGTCGTCCTCCAGCAGCACGGAAGCGCAGCATGACTGGGACACGAACTTATTCTTCCAAACAATGCAGGAAAAAACCGGGATTGCCTTCTCCTTTACCGAATACGTCAGCCGAGAGGCATGGACGGAGGCGAAAACGGAAATGCTGGCGGGCGAGGTTGCCATGCCGGATATGTTCTTCAAGGCGGAACTGACCCCGCAGGAGACGCTGGCGTTCTATGAAGCGGGCAAGCTGATTGACCTGCGCCCGTATCTGGCGGAGTACGCGCCGCACGTCTGGGCGCTGCTGGAAGCCAATCCGGAATGGATGGAAGCCGTTTCGCTGCCCGATGGCGCGATTGTCGCACTGCCGAGCATCAACGAACTGACGCCGAACAACACCCTGTGGATTAACAAGACGTGGCTTGACCGCTTGAAAATGGCTGTGCCGACGACGGCAGAGGAACTGACGGAGGTGCTTCGTCAATTCCGCGACCGCGACATGAACCAGAATGGCAGCCGGAACGACGAAATCCCGCTGTCCTTCGTGAGCATGTGGGACTTGCGCTTCTTGGCGCACGCATTCGGCATCAACGCGGATGATTACTACCTGACGGAACAGAATGGAAAAATCAGCGAAGTGCTGACGACAGAGGAAAACCGCGCGTTCCTGACGTGGCTGCACGAGCTGTACACTGAGGGGCTGCTGGATTCGCAGGGCTTTATGGCCATGCGGCTGGTGGAGGCGGCGACGTCCTCGTCATCTTCCAGCAGCAGCGAAACGGCGAAGTATGGCGTATTCTTCGGTGCAACGCCGCAGGACGTGGTCGGCGTGAATCTCGCGTCGGAGTATATCGCGCTTGATCCACTGGTGTACGACGGCCAGCAGGTTTACCGCGATTTCACCGGCGACATCTACCGCGGCACGTTCGCAATTTCGTCCACCTGCGCAGAGCCGGAAAAACTGCTGCAATGGGTTGACTACCTCTACACGGACGAGGGCTTCCTGGCGGCGCAGGTTGGCCGGGAAGGCGAGGACTACGACTGGAACGACGATGGCACATGGGCGTATGCCCGCACGGCGGAGGAAGTTGTCGCCATGCAGGGCACGAATACCATTTGGACAACCTCGATGCCCTCCTATGCCAGTGCGGAAATTCAAATGAAAATGGATGATGACGCAACGCACGCACTGGCAGCGGAATTGGCGCGCGTCCGGCAATGGGAAAAGCGTGCAATGCCGCTGCTCTACCTGACGCAGGAGCAGATGAACCGTGTCACGGAGCTGCAAAGCGGCATCAGCACCTATGCGGAAACGCGCATGGCGTGGTTCGTCGCGGGGGACGTGGAACTTAATGATGAAACATGGGCAGATTTCTGCGCGCAGGTGAAGGCGCTGGGCATCGACGAGATGGTCAGTATCTGGCAAAGCGCCTATGACAACGCATGGCATCTTGACAAGTAATACTGTTTCCTGCATTCACCTGCACCATCTGCTCGCGCCTTGGCGCATTCTCATTTGAAAATAGTATATACATACGCAAACCATTCAAGAAACCATCCATTGAATGAAAGGACGGAACAAACATGAATCAGTACGCCACGATGATCCGCAACCTAAAATCGCCTGAGGTGATGGAACGCCTGATGCACCTGTATGGCCGCCGCGACGGTATGCTGGTGGAGCAGACGGGACGCTATATTGGTTTGCTCAAACGGCATGAAGAGCTGTTTCACGAGAACCGCGAAGTGCTGATGATCAGCGCCCCCGGACGCACGGAAATTGGCGGAAACCACACCGACCACAACCGCGGGCGTGTGCTGGCAGCGGCAATCAACCTGGATACGCTTTCGGCGGTTTCCGCGCGCGACGATATGATGGTGGAAATCCACTCCGACGGCTATCCTGCCATCAAGGTGGATTTGGGCAGCCTTGATGTCGTTGAAAAGGAGAAGGGGAAGACCCATGCGCTGGTGCGCGGCGTGGCGGCACGGATGGCGGAACTGGGCTACAAAATCGGCGGCTTCAACGCGGCGGTGACGTCGAACGTCATGTCCGGCAGCGGCTTGAGCAGCTCGGCGGCGTTCGAGGTGATGACGTGCGCCATTTTTGACGCGCTCTACAATGGCTTCACCATCGACTACAAGACGCGCGCGAAAATCAGCCAGTACGCCGAAAACGTGTATTTTGGCAAGCCCAGCGGTCTGCTGGATCAGATGGCGTCTTCTGCTGGCGGTCTGGTGACGGTGGACTTCAAGCATGATGACCCCGATGTGCGCCCGATGCACTTTGACTTCGCCAAGTACGGTTATTCGCTGGTCGTGGTGGCGACGGGCGGCAATCACGCTGATTTGACGGACGATTACGCGGCGATTCCGGCGGAAATGAAGAAGGTGGCGGCACTGTTCAATGAACCGTACCTGCGCCGTGTGCGCCCGGAGGAGTTCTATCAGGCGCTGCCGACCCTGCGCGGCAAGGTGAGTGACCGGGCGCTGCTGCGCGCCATGCACTTCTTTGAAGAGGACGAGCGCGTGGTTCGTCAGGTGGCGGCGCTTGACCGCAACGACCTGTTTGCGTTCCTGTGGGAAATCATCTGTTCCGGTCGGTCGTCGTATATGTATTTGCAAAACGTCTATGCGAACCCGAAGGATCAGAGCCTGTCGCTTGCGCTGGCGATGGCGGAACACATGATGCTGGACAAGGATGGCGCGTGGCGCGTGCACGGCGGCGGATTTGCTGGTACGACGCTGAACTTCGTGCCGGACAAGCTGTTGAATCAGTTCATCGAGACGATGGAGGGCACGTTTGGGGAGCATTGCTGCAATGTGCTGGATATTCGTCCGGAAGGTGCGGCCGTGCTGCGGCTGGAATAATGAAATAATTTCGGCAAAATCTTGACAAGGACTGCCGCCTGTGCTATCATAACGATGGCGCGGGCGGCAGATTTTGCTGAAACGCGCGAAATAACTGCACAAGCCACTTGGAGCTTCTTCGGGGCAGGGTGAAATTCCCTACTGGCGGTACAGCCCGCGACCCTTCCGCACCGCAATGGGCAGGAAGGCTGAGCCGGTGAGACGAAAGTCAATTCCGGCGCCAACAGTATAGTCTGGATGAGAGAGGAAAGCTGGAAATATGCGCGGAATTTGGCGAGTATGCCGAAGTTCCGTGATGCTCCGCCCCTGAAAAGCGAACCTGCTTCAGGGGCGTGCATATTTTTAAGGAGGCTTGTCCCATGAGTGAATCTCGTAGCTCGTCCGTTAACACCCGCAAGCTGACGCTTGCAGCAGTCTTTGCAGCACTGGCATATGTGTCAGTCGTGATTTTCCGACTGCCCATCATTCCGTCTGCGCCGTTCCTGAACTATGACGTGAAGGATGTCATCACAGCACTCGGCGCGCTGATTCTTGGACCTACCTATGGTGCGCTGATTGCGGTTGTTGTTGCGTTCTTAGAATGGATTACGATTAGTAGCACGGGCGTTATTGGCTTCATCATGAATGTGCTGTCAAGCGCGTCCTTTGTGTGCACGGCGGCAATCATTTACAGCCGCCAGAAAACGCTTGCAAATGCTGTCATCGGGCTTGTCAGCGGCGTTGTGATGATGGTCATCGTCATGCTGCTGTGGAATTACATCATTACGCCCCTGTATCAGGGGATTCCGCGTGAAGCGATTGCAAATATGCTGCTTCCTGTTTTCCTTCCGTTCAATGCATTGAAGGGAAGCCTGAATGCAGCTTTCACGTTCCTGCTGTATCGTCCGGTGATTGGCATGCTGCGCTCTGCAAAGCTGCTTCCTGCTTCGACGAGCAAGGCACAGAAATCAACGCCGGTGATTCCGATTGTTGTTTCTGTACTTGTGATTGTGACCTGCGTACTTGTTATTCTCTCGATGAAGGGAATTATTTAACGTGTAATAGAGGGGTGTATGGTGTGAAAACGACTGCGCCTGAAGAAACCCGTGAACTTGGTCGCCGTCTGGCGAAAAAGCTGAAAGCCGGGGATGTGCTTCTTTTGTGGGGCGATTTGGGCGCGGGTAAGAGCGAATTCACGCGCGGACTGGCGCAAGGGCTTGGCGTGACGGCGACCGTCACCAGCCCGTCGTTCACCATCCTCAACGTCTACGACGACGGGCGAATTCCCCTGTACCACTTCGACTGGTATCGGCTGAACAGCGTCGAGGAGCTGTACGAAATGGGCATGGAGGAATTTCTCGGCGGCGACGGCGTGGCGGTGGTTGAGTGGCCCAGCCAGTGCCCTGAAGCCATCCCGGAAACGCACCTTGCCATCCGCCTGACCCCGGTGGACGAAACGACGCGCGACGTGACCATTACCCCGATGGGCGGATTCCGTGAAATATCCTTGGAGGAAGAACAATGAAGCTGCTTGCTGTGGATACATCCGGGCCGGTGTGCGGCGTGGCGATTTTGACGGAGGACGGCATTCGCCATGAGTGTGCCGTCATGAACCACAAGACGCATTCGGTCAACCTACTGCCCATGATTGACAACGCCTTTCAGTCCACGGGGCTGACGATTCAGGACATGGATCGCTTGGCTGTCGTGGTCGGGCCGGGGTCGTTCACGGGCGTCCGGCTCGGCGTCAGCACGGTGAAGGGGCTGGCGCACGGCGCGGGGAAGCCCTGCGTCGCGGTCAACGCGCTGGAAGCAATGGCGGCGGGCATCAGCGGATTCAGCGGTGTCGTCTGCCCGATTCAGGATGCGCGCGCTGGGCAGGTGTACGGCGCAGCGTTCTCCGCGGGAGAAAATCGCCCGAATCGGCTGATGGCTGACACGCCGATGAAGGTTGAGGACTATGTGGCGGAAATCAGCCGCTTCGGCGACCGTTTTCTATTCCTCGGCGACGGTATGCCCGTGCATCGGCAAAAGCTGCAAACCCTACTGGGGGATGCTGCCACGTTCGCGCAGCCGCATCAGGCGTTCCTGCGCCCGGCAGCAGTGGCGTACCTTGCGTCGCTGGAGACGGAAACGGTTGATTACCTGACGCTCATGCCGCTCTACCTGCGCGCCCCGAACGCCGCGCTCAACAAGAAGCTGACGGAGGGTCTCCATGCCTGAAATCACGATTCGTCGGATGACGATGGACGACGTGGACGGCGTGTATGCCGTGGAAATCGGCACGTTTGTCGATGCGTGGAGCCGCGACGCGTTCGTCAGCGACATGAAGAATCCTGTTGCACGCTACCTCGTGGCGGAGCAGGACGGGAAAATCATCGGCTATGCGGGTGCGTGGGTCATCCTCGATGAGAGCCACATCACCAACATCGCTGTGCTAAAGGAACACCGCGGGCAAGGGACGGGAAAACGCCTGACGCACGGGCTTCTGCAATACATCTCTAACCTCGGTGCGGCATACGCGACGCTGGAAGTTCGCCGCAGCAATGAAATCGCGCAGAACCTCTATAAGTCGCTCGGTTTTGTGCAGCTTGGCGTTCGCAAGCGCTACTATGCCGACAATGGCGAAGACGCGCTCATCATGGTCTGCGACCACATGCCGACGGCTGACCCGGATTTCACGGAAGCCGAAACGGTATTTGAAGAATAAGCAATGGCGCTCGTCACATGACGGGCGCTTTTTTGAAAGGAGCAGCCTATGGCGACGATTCTGGTGACGCACGGCATCCCGGCAGAGGGATTTTCGCTGCTTTCGGGAGAGAAAATTGTGATTCCGAAGCCGCTCATGCAGTTCTCGACGGACGAACTTGCGGCGCTGATTCCGGCGGCGGATGCGGTCGTTGCGTGCGGCGCGTTGCCGGGTGAAATCATCCGCAAAGGGACGAAACTGCGCATTATCGCGGGCTATGGCGCGGGCTATGACGGCGTGGACGTGCGCGCGGCGGCGGAATGCGGTATACCGGTCACGAACCTGCCCGACACCGTGACGGACAGCACGGCGGAGCTCGCCATCGGGCTGATGCTTGCAGTTTCGCGCAGAATTGGGGAAAACAGCCTCCGCGCGCGAGAGGAAGCGCCGGAAAACCTGTTCGGCATGGGCAAAAACATGGGGCGCAGTCTGCGCGGACAGACGCTGGGTCTCCTCGGCTGTGGGCGCATCGGCAAGCGGACGGCGGAAATCGCGGCGGCGCTCGGAATGCGCTGCATCGGGTACAGCCGGCACGGGGTGAATCATCCGCAGGTGGAAAGCGTGACCCTGCCGGAGCTGCTGGCGCAGTCTGACGTGCTGTCCCTGCACTGCCCGCTGACGCAGGAGACGCGCCGGCTGCTTGACCGTTCTGCGCTGGCGCGAATGAAGCAGGGGAGCATCCTCATCAACACGGCGCGCGGGGCGATTGTGGACTGTGACGCACTGGCGGATGCGCTGGAATCGGGTCATCTGCGCGGCGCAGGGCTGGACGTGTACCCGGATGAGCCGCACATTCCGCCGAGGCTGATCGCGCTGCCGCAGGTTGTCCTGACCCCGCACATCGGCACAAACACGCAGGAGACAAGGCAGCGGATGGCGGAGGGGGGCGCACGGCAAATTGCGGATGCACTGGCGGGAAAACGACCGGCGCATGTGGTGAATGGGGTAGAATAATGCCAAAATTAAAACAGCAGCAGGGGCGACAAGCATCCCTGCTGCTGTTTTTGTAAAGTCAAGATGGCGTGTTCAGGCGATAGCACGTTATTTCGTCCACGCGTCAAACTCTTCATCTGTCGCAAGCACGGTGTGTGTGCCGCCAGCGGAATGTTCCGTTCCTTTGGCGTAATCAATGCCACTGGTGGCGTAGTTGTAGGTTAGGGCGACGCGATGCTTTTCCACCACGGGATTGGGGTGGGGGATGGCGGACAGCAGACTCTTGGTGTACGGATGAACCGGGTGGGAGAAAATCTCCTCCTTCGTACCGGATTCCACCATGTAGCCCAAATGCAGCACGCCGATGCGGTCGGATATGTACTTCACCATGCTCAAATCATGTGCGATAAACAAGTAGGCGCACTGCGTTTCCGCCTGAATATCCTTCATCAGGTTGACCACCTGCGCCTGAATCGACACATCCAGCGCGGAAATGCACTCGTCGGCGATAATCAGCTTGGGGTTCATAATCAGGGCGCGGGCAATGCCGACGCGCTGCCGCATACCGCCGGAAAGCTGGTGCGGATAGCGGGCAGCGTGCTCCGGCGAAAGTCCGACTTTCTTGAGCATTTCGCTGATTTTCTCCTCGCGCTCCTGCCGATTGGCGAAGCGGTGGTGGATGTCCATGCCTTCGCTGATGATGTCGCCGACCTTCTTGCGCGGATTCAGGCTCGCCATCGGGTCTTGGAAAATCATCTGCATGTCCGAGCGAAGCATACTGCGCGTGTTGCGGTCAAGTGCGCCGGAAATCACCTTGCCGTTGAAGGTGATGCGACCGTCCGTCGGGTTATACAGGCGGATGATGCTGCGCCCGATGGTCGTCTTGCCGGAGCCGGATTCGCCGACCAGCCCGTAGGTTTCGCCCGGATAGATGTTGAAGGACACGCCGTTGACGGCTTTGACCGTATAGGTGCGGGAGACAGGGAAGTACTGAACAAGATTTTCTACTTTCAATAGCGGCTCGCTCATAGATACTTGGCAGCCTCCTTCTTCGCCCGTTCAAGGCGCTCCTTCAATTCCTTCGGCATCTCAAAGGCGGGTGCATCCGGGTGGAGCAGCCACGTGGCGGCGTAATGGGTTTCGGAAACTTTGAACAGCGGCGGTTCTGCCTTCTTGTCGATGACCATGGCGAAGCGGTTGCGCGCGGCAAAGGCATCGCCGACCGGTTCATGCAGGAGGTTGGGCGGACTGCCCGGAATGGAGTACAAGCGGTCATCAGCCGTCTCCAAATCCGGCATGGCGGACAAAAGACCCCATGTGTAGGGATGGCATGGCTCGTAGAAGATTTCCTCCACATTGCCCACTTCGACGATTTTCCCGGCGTACATCACATTCACATAATCCGCCACCTTCGCGACGACGCCAAGGTCATGCGTGATGTAAATGACGGACAGGTGCATTTTCTGTTGAATCTGTTTGATGAGGTCGAGAATTTTGCTCTGGATTGTCACGTCCAGTGCGGTGGTGGGTTCGTCGCAGATAAGAATGTCTGGTTCGGCGGAGAGCGCAATGGCGATAACGACGCGCTGCCGCATACCGCCGGAAAGCTGGTGCGGATAGTTGCGGAAGCGCTTTTCAGCATCGGTGATACCCACCAGTTCCAGCAGCTGCAGGGCTTTCGTGCGCGCCTCGTCCTTCGGCATGTGCTTGTGCAGCAGCATGCCCTCCATAATCTGCTTGCCGATGGTCATCGTGGGGTCAAGGCTCGTCATCGGGTCTTGGAATACCATCGCGAGGCGCTGACCGTTGTATTCCGTGCGCAGCTGCTTTTTGCTCAATTTCAGCAAATCAACGGTTTTGTCCTGCCCGTGCCCGTCATCGTATGTATACAGGATTTCGCCGCTGTGGATGGTGGCGTTGCTGTCCAGCAAGCCGACGGCGGCTTTCATCGTTACGGATTTTCCCGAGCCGGATTCGCCCACGATGGCGACGGTTTCGCCCTTTTGCAAATTCAGATTGATGCCGCGGATGGCATGTACTACGCCGGCGTTCGTGCGGAAGGAAAACGTTTTATCGGCATAAATGTCGTCGTAAGCTTCGCCCGTCACCATCTCGTGGATGGCAGGTACACGCGGACTGATGCCGACGGCGGCCTTCTTGCGTCCCTTGGCATTGAGCGCCGTGACGATTTCGTCATACGCATATCCGCTGAAAAGCGGCGCGACGAACGCCAGAAAAATCATCAGCAGTACCAGAATCAGCCCAATCATGGCGCGCTTGTTGCGGACGAAGTGCGTTGCGACACCCTTCCAGTAGCCTTGGGAAGCATAGTTGGTGTCGGTCGCAATGTCTGCCTGCTCCAACTGCGCAAAGTCCTCGGCGACCGGGACGTATTCCGCTGCCTGCACCGGCGGGCAGGTTTCTAACTGTTTCATTCGTTTGCACCTCCCTTGGCCGATACGCGAATCCGGGGATCCAGCGCGCCGTAGAGAATGTCTACCACCAGCATGATGCCAATGTAGAGCGACGAATACAGAATCCCCAGCGCAAGCACATAGTTGTAGTCAACGCCCTCGCCGGCAATGGCATCCACCATCAGCTTGCCGATGCCGTTGATGCCGTAGATTTTCTCTACTAATCAGCAGCGTCAGCAGCGCCATGCCGATTCGCTTGAGCACGTATTTTGTCATAACAATCCGTCATCTCTTTTCAAATGTTTCCAGATGCAAGAGGCAGAGCGGCCTGCCTGAGGAGAACCGCTCTGCCTGAAGATTTCGATACGATTTTAGATTGGCTCAGCCTCTTCTAAAAGCGCACACGACTGATTACTTGATGACGGCACTCTTATACACGCGGTTCAGCGCGACAGGATGGAAATCAATCCCCTCAACGCCATCAGTAATCAGGTTTGCATTTGCCTTGGTGAACAGCGGCGCAATGACAGCTTCCTGCATGACGAGGGTTTCCGCCTTGAACAGCGCCTCCCAGCCACTTTTTCATCCGGGTTTCACCCTTTCTATATTTTGAAATGCAGGAACGACGCGCGAAACTTGCATTTCATGGACGAATCATACCATCAAGAAAAAGTAAAGGGGCGATGAACGGAAAAACATGAAATGTGCAAAGTGGAGTGCACAGAGGAAAAATAAGAACAAGAGAAAAACAAAGGAATGTCCCCAATAGTGCAGAGAAAAGCAGACGCCGAAAAGTTTGAGCTGTTGTTTGAATTCGGTATACCTGAATCGGCAGTGAAAACATCTGGTATCACATGGTTCCTAAATGCTTGACTTTTCTTGCTGCCTATGTTATCTTCCTATTGTAGCGTTTGCTTTTTTTGCAGCCCCTTGCATCTCCGCAAAGGGAAGGTTATGCCACACTCCCCACCACCGTTAGGAGGTATCACAATGGATGACATTCTGTTTACCTGTGCAGGAACGAGCGACCCCGTTCGCGGCAATCGCGACGGCGGCATTCTGCATATCATGCGCTATTACCACCCGAAGCGGGTATATCTCTTCCTCAGCCAGCAAATTGCCGACTTGGAAGCACAAGATCACCGCTTTGAAAAGACTTTCCAGCACATGCAGGAATACTGTGCGGCGCATGGTGTGGTTTATCAGCCTGAACTTATCATCCACAACAGCGGTTTGGATGACGTTTCAAAGATTGACCTCGTCGAAGAGCCGCTGCTGGAATATTTCACCTCTGCTGCCGTAGAGAATCCGAATTGCCGCATTCTGCTGAACCTGAGTTCTGGCACGCCCCAAATGAAAACGCTGATGCAGTTTCTTTCGGTTGATTCCCCTTACCATGTGTTAGGGGTTCAGGTTGATGGCCCGCAGAAAAAGAAAGGCGAAAAAGACCCGCCGCGCACGGACGATAGAATGTATAACGTCGACTATGAGTTGGAAACAAATTATGATGATGAGCCGGATTGCCTGCCGGAAGGCGAACGGCGCAACAGAACGTCCGAGCCGGAAATGTTTGCCATCAAACATCAACGCCATCGCCATCAGCTGCTGAAGCTGCTGGAGCGGCAGGACTATGACGCCATGCTGGACATGTCGCAGAATTTACCCAAACAGCTGCAAACGCTGCTCCAGCATTTGAACGCAAGAAACAACTTGCAAAGCGAGGAAGCCTACAAGCTGTCAAAGGAGCTGACGGATTTAGGCTTTCCGCTGTATCCAGCGATGAAAAGTGATTCGCGGTATCGCGATTTAAGCGAGTACTACCTGCTGCTGCGCAATCTGCAAAAACTGGGGCGGTATTCGGAATTTGTGCTGCGGCTGAATCCGTTTTTGACGGAGCTGCTATATACCCTGCTGATGCAGACGGAATTTGCTGGCTATCTGAAAAAGAATAACGGTCGAATTGATGTCGCGACGGATGTGCTGAACAGCAAGCAACCGGAACTGATGAAAAGGCTTCAAGCCGAAGCGCAGAGGACGCTGCTTGATTACAAAAATTTTAGCATCTTTCTTGGCATTTCTATGCTGCTTGTCACAGATACACTCTCCGACGCGCATCAGAATTTCCTTCGTGCCTGCAATGCGCTCAACACAGCGCAGCGCAACACAGCCGCGCATCAGCTTCATGCTGTGCTGGAAGAGGACATTAAGCACGATTGCTTCTTCGGCATCAAGCACTATGGTTCTGCTGAAATTGTGCAGAAATTAGGCGAACTGCTGGCACAGGCATACCCGGATGTGTGCGACAAGTCGCTTTTCAGGATTTACGACCGCTGCAACGACTACATCAAGGCGCATTTGCAGCTGGGCGCTGCGAACCTCTAATTTTTGTGCGCCAAATCGGCAGCTTTTTCAGAGGTTCACACCGCTTTGGGGATTGTTTTGACCAGTTTTGGGTGTTGCTTTGCCGAACTTTCGCTTGACTTTTTCTGCTGTTTGTGCTATTCTTCCATTATCAGCACAGCTTCTTTTGTGGGGTTTTGCTGATGCAGCTTAGCCCCGCGAGGGGACGGTTACCAAAGCGCGTTGTTTTCCCGGCGTATCCTTTCAAGATGCAGCTTAGCCCCGCGAGGGGACGGTTACGGACGCGGCTGCGGTCACAGAGGGCAAGGATAAACCGATGCAGCTTAGCCCCGCGAGGGGACGGTTACGCCCTCCGGCGGATCGTCCACCGCCGGAGCAGTAGGATGCAGCTTAGCCCCGCGAGGGGACGGTTACATCCATCACTAATTGTTACGGCGCCGAGCGTGATGGATGCAGCTTAGCCCCGCGAGGGGACGGTTACTATAAGGCGGTGGAGGCGTGGCGAAAGGGTGAAGATGCAGCTTAGCCCCGCGAGGGGACGGTTACGAGTACATCAATTCCGCCGGTAAAGCGGGCGATGGATGCAGCTTAGCCCCGCGAGGGGACGGTTACGATAGGTGCTATAAAGACCTACCTTATTTGTCCGATGCAGCTTAGCCCCGCGAGGGGACGGTTACTTGTCCACAACGCAGGAGTTCGCCTCATGCTCAATGCAGCTTAGCCCCGCGAGGGGACGGTTACTAATATAACATGTTTTTATCGACTTTTTGAAAACGATGCAGCTTATCCCCGCGAGGGGACGGTTACTCATGTTTCGTGGTGTAAATCCGCACGCGCAAAAGGATGCAGCTTAGCCCCGCGAGGGGACGGTTACGACAGGTACTTCGCAGCCGTTTCCGCCATGCCGGATGCAGCTTAGCCCCGCGAGGGGACGGTTACGGGTCGTCTTTCGGCATGTTACCGCACCGCACGTCGATGCAGCTTATCCCCGCGAGGGGACGGTTACCGAACGTAAGCCGTGTTCAAGACACTGTTATAGTTGATGCAGCTTATCCCCGCGAGGGGACGGTTACCAGTTCAAGTGTTATATGTTGCATCTCCGCGCCAGATGCAGCTTATCCCCGCGAGGGGACGGTTACGGCCACCCCGTACTCTGCCTGCTCGACAATAGTGATGCAGCTTATCCCCGCGAGGGGACGGTTACGCGCCGTGCAGCACGTCGCTGGTGGGCTGATTCAGATGCAGCTTATCCCCGCGAGGGGACGGTTACAGCTCACGCAGTCCGAAATGGACGCGGAGACTGATGCAGCTTATCCCCGCGAGGGGACGGTTACGGTAAAAGTCCGACCCCGATGAGCTTTGAGCGAAAGATGCAGCTTAGCCCCGCGAGGGGACTCCCATTCATGTGCTTTCTCCGGCAAATTTCCATCATTTTATTGACAATTCGCACATTCTTTGTTATACTTCATGGTGAACTTTTCCTTCTTGTTAACGGAGGTGGTTTTTTGAACGAATTAACTTTACAGGCAACTTTCGCCGGCTTGCTGCATGACATCGGCAAACTTGTCTGGCGCGCTGGACTGGGGAAACGCACGCACGCGTTCGCGGAATACTTGAAAGCACATTTTGCCGATCCCAAAGCGCAGAATTTTCTCGCCTGCGTGCAGTATCATCACGAGAAGGAGCTGCGTGCGGCTTCCTTGCCGGCGAATCATCCCGCCTATATCACCTGTGCAGCTGACTCGATTGCTGCCTCCATCGACCGCCGCGGCATCGAATCGGGCAATCAGGATTATGATGCTTCACAGCCGCTGCTGTCCATTTTCTCGCATCTTAATGGCGAACACCCCAAGCAGTTTGTCGCTCCTATTCAGCCAAGCGGCAGCGTTCCGTTTCCCGTTTCCAGCGCGTCCGCTGCGAAAAGCGACTATGAGCAGCTCCTCCGCCATTTTGAGCAGGGTTTATCGCACATCGGCTATGGCGCGGAATGGCTGAATGCGCTGCTTGCCTTGCTGGAAGAATGCACGTCCACCGTGCCTGCCAGCACCTATCGCGCGCAAAGCGAGGATGTTTCGCTGTATGACCATTTGAAAGTCACCGCTGCCGTCAGCGCCTGCATCAGCGAATATCTGCTGGCACAGGGGATTGACAATTGGCGGGATTATTTGCAGTCTCCCACCTCTGATTTCCGCAAAACAAACGTTTTTCTTTTGTACACCGCTGATATTTCCGGCATTCAGAAGTTCATTTACACCGTCGCCACCCGCGGCGCACAACGCGCACTCCGCAGCCGTTCCTTCTTTCTGGAGCTGTTCATGGAGAATTACATCGACCTTGTGCTGGATGCGTGTGGTCTCAGCCGTGCGAATCTGCTTTACAGCGGCGGCGGGCATTGTTATCTGCTGCTGCCCAACACGGATGCCGTCAGAGCCACAGTGCGTGAAGTCAATCGAAAGACAAATGACTGGCTGATTGCGCAGTTCGGCATCCAGCTTTTCCTTGCCAACGGCTGGTGTCCGTGCAGTGCTGATGCGCTGTGCAATCGCCCCGCGGAAGAATCCCCCTACAAGGAGATTTTCGCCAAGGCTTCCGCTGTCCTCAGTCAGCATAAGCTGCAGCGTTATTCCGTTGCGCAAATCAAGCGCTTGAATCAGTTTGCCGATGCGCTTTCCGGGCGCGAATGCACCGTCTGCGGGCGCGTGGACAATTTGCAGGAGAATCGCTGCCCGTGGTGCCGCGCATTCGAGAACATTTCGCGGAAATTGCAGAATCCGCAGTATACCGCTTTTTGCATCACCCGCGATTCATCCGCATACGACTTGACCCTGCCTGACCGCAATGGTCAGGATGTTTCCCTGCTTTTGCTGACGGAGGACGAAGCCGCCAAGCAAATTGCGCAAGACCGGCAGATGATTCGCTTGTACGGCAAAAATCGCACCATTCTCGGCGCGCAGATCTGCACACGGCTCGATTTGTGCGATTATTATGCCAGCAATCTGAACACATCGTTGGCGGCGCAGTCCGAGGGAATTCGCCGCCTTGCCATCTGCCGCATGGATGTGGACAATCTGGGCGAAGCGTTTGTTTCCGGCTTTGAGCAGAAGGACAAGCCGCTGCCGAAGGAACGGTATCATTTCGTCACACTCTCCCGAACGACCTCGTTTTCTCGGCAAATGTCGCTCTTCTTCAAGCGCTATATGAACCTTGTGCTAACGCAGAATGAACAAAAGCCGCTGCAAATTGCCGTCATTTATTCCGGCGGCGACGATGTGTTTCTGCTGGGCGCGTGGAATGACGTCATCACCGCGGCAACGCGGATTACGGATGCTTTCCATGCTTATACATCCGGCGCATTGACCATCAGCGCAGGCATTGGGATGTACGATGCGAAATATCCCATCCGCATGGCTGCTGAAGAAACGGCCGCCTTGGAGCAGCACGCCAAAAACGAGCCCGGCAAAAATGCGATTGCCTTGTTTGATCCGCAGGAACATCACACCTATTCGTGGCCTGTCTTTACCAGCGCCGTCTTGGGCGAAAAATATCAGGCGCTGAAAACCTTTTTCGATGGGCAGGATGAGCGCAGGATGGCTTTCCTGTACAACATCACGCATCTGCTTCGTCTCGCATCCACAGACAAGCTGAATCTGGCACGGTTAGCCTATCTGCTGGCACGCCTGAAGCCAAGCAGCTTTGATAAGGAAAAAAGCGCACAGTACGACGCATTCTCCAAGGCGGTGTACCGCTGGGCAGCCATTCCGCAAGAGCGCGACCAGCTCATCACTGCCATCTACCTATATGTCTACTTGAACAGAAAGGTGGAAGATTCAAATGGCTTACAACAATAACTACAATAGCTATAACAATCAGCGGCAGCCATCCAGAGGTTTTGCGCCTGCCGCTCCGGTTGTAGCAAAGGCAATCCCGGAAAACTATGTTGATCTTGCAGAAGAGATTATGCACAAAGAGCTGACGCTCAATGGTCAGAAGAACAAAAAAGTCATTACCACTTCAAAACTGCGCAACTGGTTCAGCATTGCGAACGATATTTATAATGTGGAAAGCCGTAGCGCAGAATCCAAACTAAAAGCAGAAAGCCGCATGAAGCTGATGAATTTGCGTTTGCGCATCGTCTACGATGCGGGCAAAGACAACAGTGTCATGGATTTTGTCACCAGCGCGAATTTGCTTTCGTATATCAAAGGCATCGGCGAGAGTCGAGAACAAATGATTCGTTTCACGCACTACATGGAAGCCTTGGTTGCTTATCATAAATACTTCGGCGGGAAGGAAGCATAACAATGTACGGAAAAATTATCATCCACTGCGTTTTGACCGTCAAAACAGGATTGCATATTGGGGATTCCTCTGCCTTTTCTGCCATTGGCGCAGTGGACAGCCCGGTTGTTCGCGACCCTTACACCAATCGGCCCATTATTCCCGGCAGCAGTTTGAAGGGAAAAATCCGCACGCTGCTTGTTCGCAGCAAATGCAAGGATATTGAACATATGCCCGACCACAAGGATGACGACTCCGCCATTCTGCGGCTTTTCGGTTCCGCTGCGCCTGTCAAACGTTCCCGGCTTCAGTTTGCTGACTGCTTTGTATCCAATGCCAGCGATTTTGCAAGCATTGGTTTGACGGAAGTAAAGGCGGAAAACACCATTAACCGTCAAACCAGCCAAGCTAATCCGCGGCAAATTGAACGCGTTACAGCAGGCGTTCAGTTTGGCTGCACCATTGTGTACGATATTGAAAATTCCAGTGAGCTGACCCCCGATTTGCAGCTGCTGGCGCTTGGCATGAAGCTTCTTCAGATGGACTATCTGGGCGGTCATGGTTCGCGCGGCAGCGGGCGGGTCGGCTTTTCCGATTTTTCTTTCCAGCATTTTCAGGATGAAACCTCCGACCAAACGTTGATGGACATTTTCAAGGAGGCCGAGAACTATGAATTATTCCCTAATTCGTCTGCGATTTGATGGCCTTGCTCACTTCGGCACTTCCGATTCTGCGCTTTCCTTATTCACATCAGAAGATCATTTCTATGCCGATACGCTCTTTTCCGCACTTTGCCACACTGCATTGTCTCTCCACGGCATTGATGGACTCCATTCGCTCCTTCAGCAGGCTGCGGATGGTTCATTGCTGCTCAGTGACAGTATGCCGTGGCATCGTACCGCGTACGGTGTTGATTACTACCTGCCCAAGCCTTGCAGGACTTTTTCTCGTCTCCCGCAGAAACAGGACATGCCGCAGGGCAGCCGCAAAGCAATGAAAAAGCTTGCATGGATTCCCGCTCGCAGCTTTTCTGATTTCTGGCGTTCTATTGCCGGAGAAGCCTCTTATCAGCCGCAGCCGGATGCTTTCGGGACACTTGCAGGCAGAACGCAGGCCGCCGTGTCCGACGAAACGGATGCCGTTCCCTATCAGGTGGGCGCATATCGCTTCTTTCCCGATTGCGGTTTGTATGTGCTGATTGGCTGCAAGGAGCAGCGTCAGCTGGATTATTGCGCCGAATTGTTTACGGTCCTTGGTTTGTCCGGCATTGGCGGAAAGACCAGCGTCGGCTACGGGCGTTTTACCGTCGAAGAGCAGATTCGTTTGGACGATTCTGATGATTCCCAGCTGGTATTCCTCCAACATGCGCTGGCGGACGCATCTGCGCCCTATCAATTGCTGCTGACAACCAGTTTGCCGCGCGATGATGAGCTGGAACAAACCATGCAGCACGCGCAGTATCGGCTGATTCGCCGGAGTGGTTTCATCCAATCAAACACATTTAATGCAGAGCCATTCAAAAAGCAAACGCAGTATTACCTTGCCGCCGGCGCAACTTGTACGCAGCGTTATCACGGGGATTTGTACACCGTTGCCGAATCGGGCAATCACCCCGTTTACCGCTATTCCAAGCCGATGTTTCTGGGGGTGAAAGCATGATTGAATCAGGAACGCTCCAATGCTTTGACTTGACGCTGACAACGCAAGGGCTGCTCCACATTGGGGACGGCAAAGTCATCCCGAAAAAATTTTACATGCTGAACGGCAATACCATCTCCTACATTGATGAAGAACGGCTGTTTGCCCTCCTCCTCCGTCGAAATCAGCTGGAGCGTTTTGAAGCCTATTGCCTTGGTGCGGACACAGATTTAGGACGCTTCTTCAAGAGCATTGCACTTTCTCCCGCTGAGCAGCATGCGCTTGTGCGCTGCACCTTCCGCAGTGCCGATGCACTTGATGAAAACCACTCGTGCAAGGAAATTCGTCCTTTTATCCGCAACACGGCCAATCAGGTTTACGTTCCCGGCAGCAGTATCAAAGGCGCGCTGCGCACAGCCCTGCTTTTTTCCATGATTCAGCAGGATGGCAGCAAAAAAGCCCCCCTTGATTGGCAGAAGCCAAGGGGCGCTTTTGAAGCACGTTATCTCCATCAATTGTATCCGCAGATTGAGCGCGATACACCGCAGAAAGACATTCTGCGCGGACTTTCTGTTTCCGACAGTCAAGTCATCGCAGACAGTGCCATGTGTTTAAGCTGCAAGTGCGATGCCAGCGTCAGCGGCGCTGTCCGCAAACTGCCTGTCTGCCGTGAGTGCATTGCACCGGGGCAGCTGATTCATACTACGCTGACGTTGAACCAGTCCATCCTGCGCGGCAGAATTACCAAGGAATCCTTGCTGCGTGCCATCCAAACCTTTGCTGCATACCATCAAAAAACGTGCGCTGAACATTTTACCGTGCCTGACCATGCGCATTATCAGCTTGCAGCGTCAACGCTCTTTCTTGGCGGCGGCGCCGGCTTTTTCAGCAAAACGCTGTCGTACCCCTATGAGGGAAAGCAGCTTGCTTTGCAGCATGTTTCTGCGTTCATGTGCAAGTCTTTCCGTGCGCATCATCATGAAAACGACCCTGCACTGGGCATCTCCCCGCATACTATGAAATATGGACTGTATCAGCAGGAGTTATTCCCGTTCGGTCCATGCAAGGTGGATATTCTATGATAAAACAATACCGAATCAGCTTGGAAAGCAAGCAAGCTGGGCTCAATGCGTCGATTGCCTATCCGCTTTACGCATGGCTGTTGTCACAAGTGCCGACTGAAGTTGGTACGGCGCTTCACGAGCAAGCCACCCGTCCAATCAATCAGTATATTCTTTGGAATGGTGCTGCCAATCGCGGCGAATGGGTGGTTAACCTCATGACCGACGAGATGGTCGAAATATTTTCGCCTGTCTTGAATGCACTTTCCGTAATTGCCTTGCGAAGTGGCACATTGCTTGCTACCGCAGGAAGCACCGTGGAAGTCCCGAATTTCCAGCATCTGTTAAAGTGCGGCGAATCGCTGTCAAACGTTCAGCTTTTTCCAATCCACTTTCTAACGCCCACAACGTTCAAGCAGGATAAGCGTTATGTGATTTTCCCGCAGGAATCGTTGATTTTACAGTCCCTGATCTCCCGTTGGAATGTCAGTTTTCCTGAAGCTCCGATGGATGACGAAGATGCTTTTCAGGCACTTCTGCGCGGCATTCACATTGTGGATTACAATTTGCACACCACACGCTATCCAATGAAGCAAGTGCGGCTTCCTGCATTTCAGGGGCGGATTAGCATCGAAACGCGCCTGCCTGCGCCCATGATGGCGCTGTGGACAACGCTGTACAGCTTTGCCCCTTATGCCGGGATTGGTGTCAAGACGACGCTGGGGATGGGCGGCGTGTCAATGATGAAGGCATCCAATCTGCCTGTGTGACCCCTCTATTTAATGATATATTTCGGATGCCCACACATGAACGACGGGTGTTCCCCGATGGAAAGCCCCTGTGATTAACCCAGCCACCTCCTATGCGAGTAGAAGAATCGCATGGGAGGATTTTTGGTGTGCCCCCGCATAATACTATTTCCAGATTCACCTGCGCCATCTGCTCGCGCCTTTTCCGCTCTGTCGTTCGGTCGTTCCACTTAGCGTATATTGATTTTTCTTTGGTGATTTTTGAGACGCTGCGCCAAATGGAAAGCAATCCGCAAATCAAGGCGCGTCTTTCGCAGATTCAGTATTTGGTTGTAGATGAGTATCAGGATATCAACAATCTTCAGGAAAAGCTGATTCTTCGGATTGCGGAGGCAGGTGCGAATATTTGCGTCGTGGGCGACGATGACCAGACAATCTACCAGTTTCGAGGCAGCAACGCGGACAACATGATTACCTTCGCACAGCGATATGCCCATGTGCATCAGGTGCATTTGGAGCAGAATTTCCGCTGCGCACCGGGCATTGTGGATGTGGCGGATTGCGTGATTGCCAACAATGCGTATCGCCTGCCGAAGAAGATGATTTCCGGTGCGGTCGCGCTGCAGGCAGACATCGAAGCAAATCGGTATGATGACAAAGAAGCGGAATTTGCCGCAATCGCTGAACGCATCGAAGAACTGCATAGGGCGGGCGTGCCGTACCGCGAAATTGCAATCCTCGTCAGAAAGGGAAAGTTGGTTGCACAGATTTCTCCTGCGCTGAATCGTGCGGGAATCCCATATGAAGCCGATAGTGTGGAAAATTTCTTCACTGGCGACTATTTTCAGCGTTTTGTGGATACCCTGCGGCTTTTTAACGATGGCGATAGGGCAAAACTCAATGAATGCTGGAAGGATTTTGCTGATGCGTCCGCAATCAAAACGGGGGTTAAGTTCCTGCGAGGAATACGGGGTGGTTTTCAGCCATTTAGCAGGATTCTGTGTGAATTTTGCGAGAAAATCAACTTCTTGGATGATGCGGCGAAAGACCTCGATGCGCGCAGAATGAGTTTGGATGGAATCAAAAGAATTTTAGATGACTTTGATGAAATCTATGGCGATTATCAGCTGTCAGCGCGCGTCGATATGCTGCTGAAATTTCTTGCGAAACGAGCGGCACAGGAATATCGGTACATCAGCTTTCAAGAGAAGTCCCCTGACAATGATGCCGTGCAAATCATGACGGTTCACAAGGCAAAAGGGCTGGAATTTCACACGGTTTTTCTGCCTGAACTTACGAAAAATGAGTTTCCCGCGCGTACGCTGGGCGGGAAGCAATACTATCATGTGCTGGGCGGCACATTTGCGGAAAACAAAGACAAATATCAAAGTATGCTTGATGATGAGCGGAAACTCTTCTATGTTGCTGTCACCCGCGCAAAACAAAACCTGTACATGTCCTATGCATCGGCAACGCAGCCGGTGTCATGCTTCGTACAGGAAGCGGCACAGTCACCGTATTTGCAGATAAACGACCGCGATTTGACCTGCAATCCGAAAGCCTCCGCTGATTCCGACAAGGCAGAGCTCGCCCAGTATGCACGCAGTCAGCTGCAAGATTACTACACGGAAGCGTGCCGCATTCTTCCGGAGGCAGATGCGGACTTAAAGCGCATCGAAGGACTATCGCCCGACGAGATGATTGCGGAAGCAGAAAGAAACAGCTTGCTGTAACGAGGTTTATTTCTCGTGCGAACAATGCGCTTGAATTGCACTTTTTCTCGGAATTTTTGCCCGGCAGGGATGACGCAGCTGGGTTGGACTCAATTATGAGGGGTACATCAGGTACATCACAGCGCGGTCAGCCGGACGACGGTCAGCCGAACGACGGTCAGCCGGACGACGGTCAGCAGGAGGATGCCCGCACGGCGCAGGCACAAGCGGCGCTATACGCCCTCTTGCAGGACTGGCAGCACATTGCCGAGCAGATGCAGACCGACTTGGAGACGTTCCACAAGCAGCGCGGCGACGAGGCAGGCGGCATGATGCAGAATCTCCGCGCCGTCAACTGAGAAAAGTACGACTACACGTCGTTCCTGAAGAAATTCGCCGTGATGGGCGAGGCCATGCGCATCAATGACGATGAGTTCGACTATGTGTTTTACAGCTACGGGATGCAGCTTTTCCCCGAAAAGCGGATGCCGCTCATTGAGCCGCTGGAATACAAGGACGTGAAGCGCATCCGCGAGTTCGTCATCGCGATTGACACGTCTGGGTCGGTGATGGGCGAACAGGTGCAGGCGTTTTTGCAGAAGACGTACAACATTCTGCAAAGCACGGAGAGCTTTTTCAGCCGCATCAACGTCCACATCATCCAGTGCGACGAGGACATTCAAGAGGACATCAAAATCACCTCGCGGGAGGAGTTTGACCACTATCTGCAAACGATGGCCATCAAGGGGCTTGGCGGAAGGGACTTCCGCCCGGTATTCCAGCGGGTGGATGAGATGATTCGGGACGGGAAATTTGCCAACCTGAAAGGGCTGATTTACTTCACGGATGGCTACGGCTTATTCCCGGAGCGGATGCCCGCCTATAAGACCGCGTTTGTGTTTGTGGAGGATGGCTGCGAGATTCCCGAAGTGCCGGTGTGGGCGATGAAGCTGGTGCTGACGAGGGAAGAGGTGGAGGAGATGGCTGAAAGCACCAATAAATGACGCGGAGGAAAAGCAGATGGATACAGCCTTATCCGTTGCCGCGCTTGTAGTATCCTTGTTTTCGGCGGGGTTCACGCTGTATACGTTCATCTGGACGAAAGTCCGAGACCGGAAACAGGCGACACTGGAAGCATACAATCGGCTGCAAGAGCAGGTGCTGGATCATTTGAACGTGTACATGCCCAAGCAAATTGCGGAGATTGCGAAGAACACACGTTCCGAAGAGTACAAGCAGATAAGCGCCTATGTTGCGCGAATCGAGCATTTCTGCGTCGGTGTAAACCAGAAGATTTATGATCGAAACGTGGTTTACGAACTGGCGCAGGGCTACTTGGACGGCACGATAAAGAGCCGAATTGAGCCGATGATTGAGAAGAAGAGCCGTTTTGGACACGATTATTACGCCAACATTCATCAATTTTCGATTGGATGGAGAAGGCACGAAAAGAAAAGGAGCGCAAAGGAAAATGAGCGACTTTCAGATTGAAAATGGTGAGCTGGTGGAGTATACGGGGAAGGGTGGGGATGTGATGATCCCGGATTCGGTTACATCCATCGGGGATAGGGCGTTCTATGATTGCCACAGACTGACGAGTATAAGCATTCCGGACAGCGTTACGTCCATCGGGAAAGAGGTGTTCAGTAACTGCAGCAGCCCGACGAGCATAAGCATTCCGGACAGCGTCACGTCCATCGGGGAAGAGGCGTTCAGTGGCTGCAGCAGACTGACGAGCATAAGCGTTCCTGATTCCGTTACTTCCATCGAAGCACCAGCATTCACGGAATGTGAAAATCTGCAAGACTTCACCTGCCCTTCTTCTTTCGCGAAGCAGCTGCAAACCATACTGCCTAAAACGAAGACAACCATCATCCTTCACATCCCCGATATTTCAGGCATGAGCACCAAATTTCTTCTCAGTGTTGTAATCGGATTTGTTGAGGACAAACGAGACTGGTCCGACGAAAACGGCAAAGTGTATGCGAAATACATCAAAACAAAAGCACTGAAGCTGGCAGGTATGGCGATTGAGCACCCCGATTTGTTCTACCTGATGCTTCGTGAAAAGCTGATTTTCGCCAAGGATTTGGACGCATTCACAAAAGCCGTGCAGGACAGCGGCAATACGGAGCTGATTGCGGCAGTGCTGGACTATGCCAACAGCAGCGTTTCCGAAAAGGACAAGGCAAAAGTTCAGCAGAAGAAAGAAACGCTCGACACGAATGTGACGAATTTCCTGTTTGATGCGGAACAAATTGAGCAAATCAGCGGGATAACGTTCGCTGTCACAGGCAGGCTCAAGACGTTCGCCAACCGCAACGAGCTGCAAGCCTGCTTGGAAGCGTGCGGTGCAACGCTGACGGAGAGGCTTTCGCGCGACGTGAATTACCTCATCACGAACACGCCGGATTCGGGCACGGCGAAGAATCGGGAGGCCGAATCGCTGGGAATTTCGCGCATCACCGAGGCGCAATTCAACGAAATGGTTGGCAGAAAAGTGTAAAAAATGCCCTCCACCGGTTACTCACAACCGCGGAGGGCATTTCTATATCCTCATTTCGTCCTCTAAAAAGTGCGAATTTGATATTTTGATACACAAAAGGTGGAAACCTGTTGAGGAGATTAGCATCTTCACCTCTTGAACCCCATGAAAAGCATTCGACGAACCGCAAACCCTTGCACCACAAGGCTTTGCGGCACTTTCACAAGTGCCTAATAACCCCGAAATAACCCCGTCAACATGAACGGAACAATTTTAGCCCCTGTGCTGTGTATGCGGTTCAATGTCAAGGCGACAATAAGCACAGGAGGTTTGCTTGATGAAAATGACGATGACGAACAAACTGCCCGCCGAAATCATGGAGAACGGCATTCACTACACCCTTGTGGGCGACTACTACTTTCCTACCTGTATGCTCGCGGACAGGTCGCCCAATGGCAAGTGGGCATCCCTGTATGAGCGCTATTTGCAGGAGAAGCATCCACACGAGTATGTCAGGCTGATTTGGGCGGATGAACTGGCGGCGCTGCTGGAATCCGTGCAGAAGGAGTGCGAGGAGCGGGTGAAGGTGCTTGTTCGGGAGATGGCGGAGATGGAAGGCGTGGATGAGGAGATGAAGGAAAATGAGCAGATGGAGTGGGTGCGGAGGATGGAGATGATTTGCGGCAGGGTAGAGGAGGTCGTGCGAGAAGAAATGATAGGATAAGGGCGGAGGGGAACGGCAGCAGGGACAGGGGAGTTCCTGCTGCTTTATTCGTATAATAATTGCTGTCATGGAAAAACGGACAACCGATACAGATAGACTGTTGAAAAATCAAGCAGTAAATGATATAATCATCATGGAAAATAGGGCAAGGAGGCTGGTGTTGTGCCTGCAAGAAAGAGCGAAAAGGAGCTTGCTCTGCGCAGCTCTGCCGCGGAATATCTGACCTTTGTCGCCGCCACCGGCGAGAGCGACGTTAGCTTCGAGATGCGCTACGAGGATGAAAATATCTGGTTGACGCAGAAGATGATGGCGACATTGTATGACGTATCCGTAGCAGCAATCAATCAGCACTTGAAGAAAGTCTTCGAGGATGGTGAGCTGCGCGAGGAATCAGTTATTAAGAAATACTTAATAACTGCCGCGGATGGAAAAAGCTACAACACCAAGCACTATAACCTACAAGCCATTATTGCCGTCGGCTTCAAGGTCAATAATCAGCGTGCCGTGCAGTTTCGCAAATGGGCGGGTCAAATCGTGAAAGACCATACGATTCAGGGCTGGACAATGGATGTGGAGCGCTTGAAAAAGGGGCATATGTTCACGGACGAATACTTCGAGCGCCAGCTTGAGCAGATTCGGGAAATACGGCTGAGTGAGCGGAAGTTCTATCAGAAGGTCACAGACCTGTACGCAACGGCGTTTGATTACGATAAGGACGCCAAGACGACACGCCTGTTCTTTCAGACAGTGCAGAATAAGATGCACTTTGCCGTCCACAGATACACGGCTGCGGAGCTCATCGTGGAGCGCGCGGATGCCAGCAAGGAGCATATGGGGCTGACTACATGGGAGAATGCGCCGAATGGCAAGATTTTGAAAACGGACGTGACGGTAGCCAAAAACTATTTGAGCGAACAGGAAATGCACTATCTGGAGCGCATCGTCTCTCTTTATCTGGATTATGCGGAATTGCAGGCGGAGCGCAAGATTCCCATGAGCATGGAGGACTGGGCGAAGCGTCTGGACGGCTTTTTGGACTTTAACGGAAACGAGCTGCTGACAGGGCCCGGCAAGATCAGTGCGGAGCAGGCTAAGCTCCATGCGGAGACGGAATATGAAAAGTATCGGATTATTCAGGATCGACTGTACGAAAGTGATTTTGACCGTTTCCTTATGCTGGAACAGGAAGTGAATCACAAACCATGAAAATTTTTTACTGAAACTTGATTGTGCAAACATATTAAGGCAATCCCGCACAAAGAAAGAACAGCCAAAATGTCGGGAAAGAGGTATAATAAA
>ERZ827492.642-NODE-642-length-32028-cov-3.368186_pt1 | contig 32028 bp, 29 predicted proteins | sample MGYA00519704_ERZ827492 | MGnify/ENA primary metagenome ERZ827492 (study PRJEB31778, sample SAMEA3449325) | human gut metagenome | biome: human gut; feature: human-associated habitat; material: faeces | place: United Kingdom | collected 2010/2012 ... | reverse complement strand
GAGCTGAAGAACATGAACTCGTTCAAGAACCTGCACGACGGCCTCGCCTACGAGATCTGCCGCCAGGCCGAGGTGCTCGAGGAGGGCGGCGTCATCTACCAGGAGACGCGCCACTGGGATCCGTCCGCCAAGCGCACCATCGTCATGCGCGTCAAGGAGACGGCAGACGACTATCGTATGTTCCCCGATCCCGATCTGGCCCCCTTTGATCTTTCCGACGAATTCATCGAGACCGTGCGTGCCAAGCTTCCCGAGTTGCCCGATGCCAAGAAGCAGCGCTTCATGGAAAGCTATGGTCTGCCCGCCTATGATGCCGGCGAGCTTGCCGGTGATGTCGAAATCGCCGAGTTCTTCGAGGAGGCTGCCCACGACGAAGACGCGGCTGTCGCCAAGAAGATCGCAAACCTCATCATAAATGACGTGAGCGCATGGACAAACGAAAACGCCACGACCGTCTCGAAGTCCGGTATCGCCCCGGCAGCGCTGGCAAAGCTTGCCAAGCTTCTGGCCGATGATACGATCAGCTCCAAGCAGGGTAAGGAAGTTCTTGCCGCGCTCATCGGGGACGGCGTCGATCCCGAGGAGTACGTCAAGTCACACGGTATGGAGCAGACAACCGACACAGGCGCCATCGAGCAGATGGTCGAGGAGCTCATGGCGGCAAATCCCGACAAGGTCGAAGCGTATCGTGGCGGAAAGACGGGTCTGCAGGGCTTTTTCATGGGGCAGGTCATGAAGCAGCTTGGCGGTCAAGGCAACCCCAAGGTCATCTCGGCGATCGTCACCGAAAAGCTCGAGGGATAGCCTTTCGCACCTATGATGGAAGCATGCGCCATATGCCCTCGTCATTGCCATGTTGATCGTACGAGAACACATGGCGTGTGCGGCGAGGGCGATGAGGTGCGCCTTGCACGCGCGGCGCTTCACTTCTGGGAGGAACCGCCCATCAGCGGTGAGTCGGGGAGCGGCACGGTGTTTTTCTCGGGCTGTCCGCTTCGCTGCGTCTACTGCCAGAACAAGGACATCGCACGTGGCAAAATAGGTCGCGCCGTCTCCATCGAGCGCCTGGCTCGCATCTTTCTCGAGCAGCAGGAGCGCGGAGCCCTCAACATCAACCTCGTGACGCCGACGCACTTTGTTCCGCAAATCAAAGCAGCCCTCGATCTTGCCCGTTCAGACGGGTTTTCGAGCAGACCGCTTGCCTTGCCCATCGTCTACAACACCAGTGGCTACGAATTACCCGTAGCCATCGCTGAGCTCGATGGCTACGTCGATGTCTTTCTCACCGACCTCAAGTACGCTTCGTCTGAGCTTGCCCAGCGCTATTCCGCAGCACCTGACTATCCGTATATCGCCTCTCGCGCTCTCGATGCCATGTTCGAGCTCGTGGGGCCGCTGCGCTATGACGAAAACGAGAGGGGAGAGGAGCGCCTCGTGCGCGGTGTCGTCGTGCGCCATCTCCTGCTACCAGGACATCTCGAGGATTCCAAACGCGTCATGGAGCTGCTTGCCGCAAAGCCCTATCGCGATGACATGATCGTGAGCATCATGAACCAGTTCACGCCTTCCGAGGAGCTTATTCGGGATTATCCGGAACTCGCCTCTCGTGTGAGCGAAGACGAATACGACGAGCTCATTGACTACGCCCTTGATTTAGACATTGTGAATAGTTTTATGCAAGAAGGCGATACGGCTGACGAGTCCTTCATACCCGACTTCGATTACGAGGGGATATAGCCATGCGCCATGTCGACTACCTCATCGTCGGGGCTGGCCTTGCGGGGTCGACCTGCGCATATCTCCTGCATAAAGCAGGTTGTGACGTCATGCTCCTCGAACGTCTCGACGTCTTGAAAAAGTCCAAGCTCTGCGCTGGCCTTGTCACGCCCCGCGCCATGCGCGAACTCGACATGATATTCGACAATTGGTCTAATAAGCTTGTGAAGTCATGGTTCACGTCCATGCGCTGTGATGCTGCAGGCATCACGGTCGACCTCAATGGCATCGAGATGTGCAGTGTCGAGAGATGCGAGCTCGATACGTTCGTACTCGATGCCTTCCGTGAGTGTGGGGGAGAGCTCGTCGACCGTTTTCATGTGCGTGCAATCGACTTCGATCAACATCGCCTTGAGGGAACGCGTGACGCCGAACCCCAGGAGCCATTTGCCTATGGCACGCTCATCGCCGCCGATGGGGCGCTTTCATACGTACGAAAGGCGCTCACCGGCAGCACACCCGACGCGATTCTCTCGCTTGAGACTATGGTCGCAAACACGGGTGCGCCGCTTACGATGGACTACGAGGACGGCTTCATCGGGTACTCCTGGTACGCACCTTGCGGCGACGTCGCCAAACTCGGCTGCTGCGCCTATGCAGGCGAGCCCGACGTCCGCCTTCGGGCATTCGCCAACCAGATGGACGTCGAATACGAGACGCGGCGCGGCGCCTTCATTCCAACCGGAAGCGACATCCTGCTCGAGCGTGACGGCGTCTATTTCATCGGCGATGCGGCGAGCCTCATCGCGCCGCCTTCTGGCGAGGGTATCTACCATGCGCTTCATTCGGCACGTATGCTCGCGCGTGCGCTCGTCAACAAGGCAAGCTACCGTGCGCTCATGCAGCCTGTCGTCACCGAGATACGCCGTCAGTATAAGTTGCGCAATCTCTTCTTCGACACGCGCTTCATGCGCTGTGGCATCAGACTTGCGGATGCCACGCCTTACGGTGCCGAGCGCGCCGTCAAGTTCGCCCTCAGGCATTTCGCGGGGTACTAAGAAGGGGTCCGGATAAACCGGACCCCTTCGCTTATGCAATGCATGTCGCGTAAGGCTACTCGCGTTTCTTCTCATCTTGCTCCTGATCGAGAAGCTCGATCTCCTCGACATTGGCGCCCGCGACGATCTCGCGACGCGTGCTTGCCTTTGCATCGGGCATCGCCTCGATCTCGGCATAGAGCTCGCGATCGGTACCGGACTCGGGACTCGGCGGATTGACCTCGAAGGGCACTGCCCTGGTGAACAAGCTCACGACCGGCACAATGATGATCGAGAGAATCATCGCGATGGCACCGGCATTGATGGGGGAGGCGATAAGCGGCGTGCCGACAAAGCCCATGATCATGTTCACTGTCGTCAGGCCCACGCCGACGATGAAGCTCGCCCACACGGCGGCCTTGCTGATGCGCTTGCTGTACAGGCCCCATAGCATCGGGCCGAGGAAGGCGCCGGCCAAAGCACCCCAGGAAATGCCCATGAGCTGTGCAATCCAAGTTACGGAACTTTGGTACTGGAATACCGCGATAAGAGCGGAGATGGCCACGAAGACGACAAGTAGCGCGCGAATCCAGACGATCTGCTTCTTCTCGTTCATGTCTTTGACGATGTTGCCCTTGATCAAGTCGAGCGTGAGCACCGAGCTCGACGTGAGCACGAGCGAAGACAGTGTGCTCATCGAAGCGGACAGCACGAGCACGATGACGAGGCCGATAAGGAGGTCGGGCAGATTCGAAAGCATGGTCGGGATGATGGAGTCGTAGACCGGTGTGCCATTGGCAGCATAGGCGATCTGGTCGCCGAAGAGCTGGCCGAAGCCACCGAGGAAGTAGCTGCCACCGGCGATGACGAAAGCGAAGACCGTGGAGATGATGGCACCTTGCTTGATGGCCGGACCAGACTTGATGGCATAGAACTTCTGCACCATCTGCGGCAGGCCCCAGGTGCCAAGCGATGTCAGGATGACGACACCCATCAAGTTGAGGAAATCGGGGCCGAGGAAGCTCGTGAAGGCACCCAGCTGTTCGGTACCTGGTGCCTGAATCTGGGAAAGCTGAACGACGGCTTCGGAAAGTCCTCCCTGCGTTTGCAGAACCGCGATGATGACGGCCGTGATACCGACGAGCATGACGATGCCCTGCAGAAAGTCGTTGACGACCGTGGCCATGTAACCGCCCAACACGACGTATATGCAGGTCACGACGGCCATGCCGATGACACACCACTCGTAGGGTACGCCGAAGGCCATCGTGAACAGACGCGACAGGCCGTTGTATACCGACGCGGTGTAGGGGATGAGGAACACGAAGATTATGGCGGCCGATGCGATGCGCAGCCCCTTGCTCTGGTAGCGCTTGCCGAAGAACTCGGGCATGGTCGAGGCCTTGAGTCGCTGCGTGACCTCGCGCGTGCGCGGACCGAGCACCCACCAGGCAAGCAAACTGCCAATCACGGCGTTGCCAATACCCGCCCAGGTCGCGGCCATGCCGTACTTCCAGCCGAACTGGCCAGCGTAGCCGATGAACACGACGGCGCTGAAGTAGGCGGTGCCGTAGGCGAAGGCCGAAAGCCAAGGACCGACATTACGACCACCGAGAATGAAGCCGTCGACATCGCGTGAGGCGGCACGGCGCGTGTAGATGCCGACGCCAACCGCGATGGCTATGAATATGATGATGAGTAGTATTTTGACGAACATGCTCTTTCCTTCTCACGGTAGTACAACGAACAGGCGGAGGCGCACACGACAAGGACATCAAGCGCACGCGAGACATGGAGTGTCGGCACGTGCATCCCGCCGTGTGCTAGAGGTATCGATAATAGGAAAAGGTGAAGGCAAACGAGAGCGCGCTAGCATGCACGGCCGCACCGTGATGTCTCGGTATGTTCGCTCGATCGTTCAATGGTCCTCCAAATCAGATTGCGAACACTATAGACCACTTTTGCACGCTGTAGTAGTAAATTATTCGTTTTTTTGCATATTCGCCTTCAGAAGATATGATGGACGACATGAAACGGAGCGTTTGGTGCGAGGGAGGTGACATGCGCGCTCTCAAAGTCACATTGAGCATGGGCTTGACCCTTGCGATTATGGTACTCATCTTCTGCTTCTCGGCACAAAGCGGAGGAGAGTCGGGATCGCTGAGCGATTCGATTGCACGCATGCTTGCATCCACCTTTGTCGGAGGATTCGACACCATGCCGATTGAGCAACAAACGCAGATCATCGCCCAGATGTCCTGGCCCATACGTAAGACCGCACACGCATCCGAGTATGCTTGTCTCGCCATATCGCTCGTGATCACATGTTGGCAGCTTTACGCCTGGCGCTGCGATAAGAAAGCGGCCATGTCGTCGCTTGGACGACGCGTGGCGCTTGTGGGTGTTGCGGCATTTGTCATCGCGGTGCTCTATGCGTGCAGCGACGAGATTCACCAGCTTTTCATCGACGGACGTGCAGGACAAGTTGCCGACGTGCTCGTGGATGCCTCGGGAGCGGCCATCGGCTGCCTGCTAATGTGTCTGGTAATGCATGCGTTCCTGAAGAGGCGTCTCGCGAAGAGGGAGAGCGCCTGTTGATTCAACCTCGTGTGATGCACTTTGTGTCGAAATACATAAGTTCCCATAAGATACATTATCAGACATACAGTAATTGAAGATAGAAAAGCCCCGAACATGTAGAGGCGCACGTAAGCGGCTACATGTTCGGGGCCTATGAGAATACGCTACTTACCGGTGGAGCCGAATCCGCCAGAAGAACGCTCGGTTTCGCCAAGCTCGTTTACCTCGAGTAGCTCGACAACGGGAACCTCTTGAATGACAAGCTGCGCAACGCGGTCTCCACGTTTGATGGCAATTTCGCTCTGCGTGTCTGTATTGAGTCCGATCACGCCGATCTCTCCGCGATACCCGCTATCTATGAGTCCCGGTGTGTTCACGATGGAGAAACCCTGCTTGGCAGCCAAACCGCTACGCGGCTGCACGAAGCCCGCATAACCCTGAGGAATGGCAATGGCAATGCCCGTTGGAATCATGACGCGCTGTCCTGGCTGCAGGACCACGTCCTTGGCCGCATAGAGGTCAAGCCCCGCATCGCCCGGATTGGCATATGCGGGCGTTGGCAGCCCTTCATCAAGCTTCTTGAGTTTAAGCGTGATGTTCTTACTCATCTTCTAGCTCCTGAACGTCGGTGGCCGATGCTGCGTCAGCTGCGCTTTCGGTCAGGCTCTCAAGCTCTTCGCGCAGCTCGTCGATATCCTTGAAGTCCTTGTAGACCGAAGCGAAACGAATATATGCAACCTTATCCAAATCACCCAATCTTATGAGAACTTGGTCTCCCAAGGACGAAGAAGGGATAGGTCCTCGATATGTGTTGCGAATATCATTTTCGACCATGTCGACAAAGGCTTCGAGTGTATGAAGCGAAACATTGCGTTTGGCGGTTGCCGAAAGCAGGCTCTTGAGAAGCTTGGAGCGATCGAAAGGCTCGATGTGCTCGTCTCGTTTGAGAACCATGATAGGTTCTTCTTCCCTTCTCTCGAAGGTCGTGAAACGCGTGCCGCACTCAAGGCACTCTCTCCTGCGTTTTATGCTTGCTCCGTCGTCAAATGAACGCGAATCGATTACCCGGGATTCTTTACAGCTGCAGTTTGGGCAAAGCATCCGTTCTCCTCACTTTGCATTGAATTATCAAGTAGAGTGATTCTAGCAGAGAACGATGCTTTTACGGCCGAGCTTGCACGAGCGTTTGCCCCAGGTGCCATGCCTCTCTACATGAAGGAAAAGACGAAAAGAGCGCCTGTGGCCACGGTACACGCAGCAAAAGCAAAGACTCGCTCACGCATGCCATTGAGGAAAACGTAACGTGTGTGCGAATCGAGCACGTCATGCACATCCGAGGAGAAATCACCGCCATGCAAATAGCCGAACGCCATATCTGCCATACGGTCTAATAGCGATTCGCGCGTACATGGCATGCCCTGGATAACGGTAAGCTGCGGCTGTGCATTGACTGACGTGAGCATCATGTTGGCTTCTTGTGTACGGAGAGCGTTCATGTTGACCTCCTATTTGCTTCATTTACGTGCTCGTTCGTTATATCCGTTACCTGTGACACGGCTTTAAACCGAACATCTGTTCCGCATATATAATATACGAACATTTGTTTGATTCCAATAAAAAACGAACATCTGTTTGTAATTAATAAGAATTTCGTCTAAACTCTTTGATAGCGAGTCCGGGAGGATGGCATGGATAACGAAAAGCTCACTAAGCGCCAGCAGCAGATACTTGATTACATACGTAAGTGCATCGAGGTTAAGCACTATCCCCCATCCGTGCGTGAGATCGGTCAGGCCATTGGCCTGTCTTCTCCCTCCACCGTCCATGCGCATCTCAATGCGCTTGAGGCAAAGGGATATATCAGGCGTGACGGGGCTAAATCACGGTCCATGGTCATCACGGGAGCAGAGCAAGAACACAAGATGCCGGCAGGCAACACGTCGACTACGCAGTTCAACGAGCATTCGCTCGTTCAGCTTCCCCTGGTCGGGCGCGTTGCCGCAGGCACGCCCATCCTTGCCGAGCAAAACATCGAAGAGGAGGTGCCGCTGCCTACCTCACTCTTTGGCGACCGCAATTCGTTTCTGCTCACGGTGCACGGTGACTCCATGATCAATGCCGGTATCTTCGATGGAGACACGCTCCTCGTGCGCGAGCAGAGCACGGCCAATAACGGTGATATCGTCGTTGCGATGATCGATGACGGTGCTACGGTCAAGACCTACTACAAGGAAAAGGATTGCATACGCCTGCAGCCGCACAATGACGCCATGGAGCCAATTTTCACGCGCGACGCGCAGATTCTCGGTGTTGTTACCGGTCTGTTCCGGAGCTACTAGTCCTGCGCAATCTCAAACCGCTTAAATTGTGCCGCAAGCGATGCGGGTAGGCACACTTCTAGGTAGATTCCATCAGCCTCATAGTTTTCGCTATTTACGCACGATTGCTCATGTGCAATGGTGACATATCGTCCCTGATCGTAAGGTATGCATACGTGCATGGACACATAACGGCTCTCGAGTTCTGCCTCGAGTCTGATGCGCAAGTCATTCATCCCCACGCCTGTCTTGGCAGAGAGGAATACAGCCTCGGGACAGAGATCTCTCAAATGTTTAAGCTCCTCACTACGGTCACCATCGAGCAAATCTATCTTGTTGAAAACCGTGAGTCGAGGAATATCAGATGCGCCGATTTGGCCGAGCACGTCTTTAACGGCTTTGAGTTGGGCATCACGCTGCGTTGAGGCGGCATCCACCGTAAGCAAGACAAGATCAGCCTCGCGGATCTCGTCGAGTGTCGAATGAAATGCTTCGACGAGATTGTGCGGAAGCTTCTGAATAAAGCCAACGGTATCAGTCAGCGTTACCTTGCTGGCGCCGGGCAGGTCGAGCACGCGCGTTGTCGAGTCGAGTGTCGCAAACAGCTTGTCATATGCAAGGACATCGGAACCTGTAAGAGCGTTCATGAGGCTTGACTTGCCGGCGTTGGTGTAGCCAGCCAGGGCAACGCGAAAAACACCGGATTGTTTGCGATGTTTGCGCTGCGTGTTCCTGCTGCTCTCGAGATTGGCGAGCTCGTGGCGTATGCGCCCGATGCGCTTGCGCACGAGACGTCTGTCAACTTCGAGTTGGGACTCGCCCTCACCGAAACGCGAACCGACGCCGCCACCCATGCGATGTGCGGCCAGATGGCTCCACATGCCACGCAGACGCGGATAAAGATACTGATTCTGAGCGAGCTTGACCTGCAGACGACCCTCTCGGCTCGTCGCATGCAGGGCAAAGATATCAAGGATGAGCGCTGTTCGATCGATGACTTTAACGGGCTTTCCGACGATGCGCTCGAGATTGCTCTGCTGAGAGGGCGAGAGCTCGTCGTCGAATATGACAACATCGGCATGAAGTGTGTGCACGCATTCTGCAAGCTCCTCAGCCTTGCCTGCGCCAATAAAGGTACGTGGATTAGGCGCATCGAGCTTCTGGGACATCGTATGCACGACCTCGGCACCTGCGGTCTGGACAAGCCGCTCGAGCTCAGCCATGGACTCGGCTAATGGCCAGTCGGGATCTCCGCGATCGATACCGACGAGTATGGCCCGCTCGGGCAGCTCCTCGGTGACAACTTCGAACTTCGGACGTGGCATACGAGCGTGGATCTAAAGCTCGAAGCTACCGGTAAAGCTTTCGGCGGCTGGGCCGGTCATCATGACGTGACCATCGCTCTCGCGCCACTCGATTTGCAAGGTACCACCGATGAGCTCGAGCATGACCTTACGCGGCGTGTGGCCGCATATGTGCGCTGCAACAGCCGTCGCACAAGCTCCCGTGCCACAGGCAAGCGTCTCGCCACAGCCACGTTCCCATACGCGCATGTGAATGGTATCACCATCAACCCACGCGAACTCGACATTTGTACCTTCGGGGAAGGCCTCGCAGGTCTCGATAAGGGGGCCAAGCGAGTTGACGAGCTCGAGATCTCTCTTGTCAACGAAGGTCACGGCATGAGGATTGCCCATCGAAACGCAGGTGAAGCGCAACATGCGCCCGTCAAGATAGAACTCCGCATCACATGCGACACGCCCGAACGGCGTCTCGGTGCCACCAAAGGTCGTCGGAACTTCAAGCGGTTCGAGTATGGGAGCGCCCATGTCGACGGTGGCACAGGCAAGTTTGCCGTTATCATCAAGCGTGAAGCTGATGGGTTTGGGCCCGGCAAGCGTATCGGCGATGAAGCTCCCTGCCTGCGAATCGATGATATTGCGGTCAACGAGGAACTTCGCGAAACAACGCACGCCGTTTCCGCACATTTGCGCCTTGGTGCCATCGGAGTTGTAGTAATCCATGTATGCCGCGCACTCTGGCCGTGGGGAGGGCTTGACGATAATCACGCCATCGGCGCCGACGCCGAAATGCCTGTCGCAAACTGCCGCGATTTGGTCTGGGGTGAGAGTAATCTTGTCATTCAGGTCCTCAATCATGACAAAGTCATTGCCAAGGCCATTGAGCTTCGCAAAATCGTATCTCATGTTTGGGCAGCCCCTTCAATCTCGTCTATCGTACGTTGCACCAGTGTATCAGTAATCCCCTCATCGGCATGTAACCATATGATTTCGGAGTCGCGTCGCAGCCAGGAAAGCTGCCGTTTGGCATAGCGTCGCGTTGCCTGCTTGACCTGTGCGATGGCTTCATCGAACGTGATATCGCCTTCCAGATACGCGACGATTTCCTTGTAGCCAATGGCCTGCGGAGCCGTGAGACCATCACGGAAGCCCTCATCGAGCAAATGTCGTACCTCGTCGACAAGGCCGCTCTCGATCATGACATCGACACGTTTGTCGATACGTTCATAAAGCATCTGTCGTTCGACGTCGAGGGCCAACTTGATGCTTGGTATGCGGGCGGGCAGCGTGGCAAAGGCCCGCTTGCGCTCGGCATAGCTCTCCCCTTCCTCGAGCATTTCGAATGCCCGAATGACACGTCGCACGTTATGGGGATGGATGAGCGCAGCGCTCTCGGAATCTCGTTGCCCAAGCAGCTCGTGAAGGCCATCGCTGCCGAGTTCCTCGAACATGTGCATGTACTTCAGCCGAACGGGATTCTCCGTATCCCCCGGAGCAAAGTCCATGTCATCGAGAGCGGCACGTACGTAAAAGCCGGTACCTCCGCAGATGATGGGCAGACGCCCGCGCAAACGTATGTCCTCGATGGCGGCACGTGCATCATGCTGAAATAGGGCGGCGGAATAGGGTTCTCCGGGATCGAGAATGTCGATGCAGTGATAGGCGACCGCACGCTCGGATGCTGGCACCTTGGCTGTTCCGATATCCATGCCGCGATAGATTTGCATGGAGTCGGCCGAGATGATCTCCCCGCCAAGGATTGCGGCGACACGCTCGGCGAGTTCGGATTTTCCCGAGGCAGTCGCCCCCTGGACGCATACGACCTTATCGCAAATATTCGACATCAGACGATTGTTCCTTGCAGGTAGTTTGTCGTCGCGTCATCAATGCGAACGTCAACGATCTGCCCGATGACGTCTTCGATGCGCATGCCATCTGCAAGGGGCGCATGCACGGTCTGAAGTTTGGGGCTCTTTCCCGCCAGAACGCCTGCATCACGTCGCGAGCTCGCATCCACGAGCACGGGCAGGATGCGACCGACTTCGCGCCTGTTCTCCGCAAGCGAGCTTGCCTGGGCAAGCTCCTCAAGGCGTTCGAACCGCCCCTGCAAGACCTCGCGCGGCGTGTCATCGGGCATCGTTGCCGCCGGCGTCCCCGGTCGTTTCGAGTAGATGAAGCGGAACATCTGTCCATAGCCGACTTCCCTAACAACGTCGAGGGTAGCTGCGAAGTCCTCTTCAGTCTCGCCCGGAAAACCGATGATGATATCCGTGGAAAGCGAGATATCGGGACGGGCGGAGCGCAGATCACACACGAGGTCAAGATAATGCTCGACGGTATAAGAGCGGTTCATGGCGCGTAGAATGCGATTTGAACCCGATTGCAGCGGCAGATGGAGCTGCGGCATGATATTGGGATACGTTGCCATAGCCTCGATGGTCTCTGGAAGTAGATCCTTGGGATGGCTCGTCACGAAGCGCACCCGATCGACACCCGACTCCCCCGCCAGCGAAAGCACCTCGGCAAAGCGTGGCGTGCCGTAAAGATCGCGTCCATACGAGTTGACGTTTTGACCAAGCAGAGTCACCTCGCGTATGCCTTCGTCAGCAAGCATGGCTAGCTCAGCTGCAACGTCGTCGAGCGGGCGTGACATCTCGCGGCCACGTACGTAGGGCACGATGCAATAGCTGCAGAAGTTGTCGCAGCCGGTCATGATGGGGACCCAGGCATGCCATGGCTTCTCGCGACGCACCGGCAAATCGCTCGAGAAGCCGTCGTTCACGTCGATCGTCTCGACCTGCGGCTCACCCGTCGCAAGGCGTCGCTGAATCAAATCGACAAGATGCCCGAGGTTATGCGTCCCGAAGACGATATCCACGTGCGATAGCTCGTCACGCAGTGATACGCCCTCGAGCTGTCCGACGCATCCTCCCACGGCGATGATGCGTTTGGTCTTATGTGCGTTGGGAACGTTCTTGATCGATGCGACCTGCCCCATGAGTCGCAACTCGGCCTTTTCGCGTACGCAGCAGGTCAAGAAGACAGCGATGTCTGCCTCCTCGATGGTGAACACCGGCAGCGCACCCGCCTCCTCAAGCATGCCCGAGACGCGTTCGGCATCGTTCTCGTTCATCTGACAGCCAAAGGTACGCTGCCAATACGTCATACCCGCAAGGGGTCGTCTTTCGTCTACTTCGGTCATCTGTTGTATGCCCCGGTTCGTCATCCTCTACGCACGTCCACACGCAGTGAGAAACGCACGGTATTGTCCTTCGTCCAAGCCACAGCCACCAAGCTGCGCCCGATGCACGTCATCACCGTGCCAATCCGATCCGCCACTCACGCCCAACCCAAGGTTATGGGCAATCTCGACGAGCTCGGCACTTTGCGCAGGCGACTGCATGGTATGGTACGCCTCCAGTCCCGACATGCCTTCGTGAGCAAAACGTGCAATGAGGTCAACGATGCGATAGCGTGCGGGATGGGCCACGAAGGGGCATCCACCCGCCTCGGCAATGAGCCGCATGGCCTCGATCGTCTCGGGATAGACAGCATCGACGTAGCAGGGTGACGAGGAGCCGAGCAACCGCCTAAAGGCATCGTCGACGCTTGAGACGCACCCACGCTGCAGGAGCAAACGTGCGAGAAGCGGCCTATTCGGTGTTTCCTCTGACGCCAGGAGATCCTCAGCGCATACGGGATATCCCTGGTCATGCAGCAAATCAGCCATCTTGCAGACACGTTCGGCACGTCGTCGACGATTCTCGTCGAGAAAGCCAGCAAGCGCAGAGTTGTTTGCATCGACAAAGTAGCCGAGCATGTGCACGGCGCGCCCCGCATGTCGTGTCGTGATTTCGACACCAGGAACGAAACCGACATCATGCATGGCACACGACAGCCTGGCGTCCTCAAGGGCAGCCAGGCTGTCGTGATCGGTGATGGAAATGGCATGCAGACCTTCGGTCTGGGCTGCTAGATCGGCGATATGGGCAGCATCAAACGTTCCGTCAGATGCGGACGAGTGCATATGCAGATCCGCAAAGACCACGCGGCGCCCCTAGACGAGCGTTACTTCGTCTACGCTCTCCTCGACCTCGACGATATCGTCAGAGTAATGCGGGTGAACAGCGAATCGAATGCCCGTGCGCGTATCACCGTTTATCTCGAGTTCGACGAAGGAGGGAACGCAGGCAACGTCAATACCGCTCGGTGCGAGATACCCACGCGCGATGGCAATTGCCTTGACGGCCTGGTTGACCGCACCGGCGCCAATCGATTGTATACGTACGGGGTTCCCGTCTTTGATAAGACCGGCAATCGCGCCGGCAACAGATGCGGGGGAAGACTTGCTTGAAACCTTCAGAAAATCCATGGTGTGTCCCTAGTGCGTGTGTTCTTCATTAGTACAGTGTTTAAGCTTTCAGCGAGAGGATTATAAACCATACGGAACACGAGATTGACTAGGATTGCAGAAATAAGTGACTAGAAAATGAAATGATTTTGAAGGTCAAAATATCTTAGACAATTGGCAGGAATATGACGGGTGTATATATCCCTGCCAATTCAACGCAGCAAGCCCATCGTATACGTAAAAACGTTTAATCCAAGAGTTTTTGAGCAGCGCTAGAAAGCTCCAAAAGAAGCTGTTCTGCCTGGTCACGAGTGCTTGCCTTGCTAAAGACATACGCTTTTATCTTCGGTTCGGTACCACTGGGACGGATGATGATACGCACCCCGTCGCCAAGGTCGAAAGAGATGACGTTTGCATCGGGAAGGATCTGATGCTCGTCAGGATTTCCGTTTATCTTGGTCATAGGAGCGCCATCCGCATAGTCCAAGATACTCATGACAGGTAAGCCTGCGATAACTTGTGGAGGATTTGTGCGCAAGCCGTCCATAATCGCCTCCATTTTGGCGGCGCCGGAGCTTCCCGGATAGGACATGTTGATGGTCTTGTTGAGATAATAGCCATAGCGCTCGTAGAGAGATTCAATGGCCTCGACCAAATCGATTCCTTCGTTCTTATACATTTGCGCCATCTCGCATATGAGCATGGAGGCGCTGATGGCATCCTTGTCACGCACATAGGTACCGGACATATAACCGTACGACTCCTCGAAACCGAACATGAACCTATCGGCCTCGTTTTGTCCGAGCAAAGCGATCTGGCCGCCGATGTACTTGAACCCTGTCAGCACGCGCCTGAGTTCGAAACCATAATATGCGGCCTGGGCATCAGGCATGAGTGTGGAGACGATGGTCGTCACGACGAGCTTTTCCGAAAGGTCCTCTCCCCTTTCGGAGAGGCGTTTGGCGATGTAGTCGATGAGCAAGACGCCGACTTCGTTTCCCGTCAGAAGCTCATATGCACCATCATGCAAAACAGCAATACCAACGCGATCTGCATCCGGATCCGTGGCAAGCAATATGTCGGGATTGACGCGCTCGCAAAGCCTAAGCCCAAGCTCAAGTGCCGCACGGTCCTCTGGATTTGGGTACGGACAAGTCGTGAAGTCGCCGTCAGGATCCCTCTGCTCGTCAACGACGCTCACGTCATCGAGACCCACACGCTTGAGGATGCGCGTCACGCACTCAAGGCCAGTGCCGTTAAGCGGGGTGTATACAATCTTTAGCTTGTCGATAGCGGTTGCGTCCTTTGGCTTGACAGATTGGGCGGCAACTTCGTCGAGGAAGCGATCGACAACGGTATCGTCGACCCATTTGATGAGACCAGCCGCAACCGCATCGTCGAAATCCATTCGTTTGACGTCGTTGAAGAAATCGAGGCCGTCGATATCAGCTTGAATCTCGACCGCAGCCTGCGATGCAATCTGGCAACCATCCTCGCCATAGACCTTGTACCCGTTGTAAGCTGCCGGATTATGGCTTGCCGTTACGTTGATTCCCGCGCTGCAGTGCAGGTCACGTACGGTAAAGGAGAGAACGGGCGTGGGCTGTATGGCCTTGTACACGTGGGCGACGATGCCATTTGCCGCGAGCACGCAAGCCGCGGCGGAGACGAACTCCTCGCCCATGTTGCGACTATCCCGAGCAATGGCGACGCTCGGATTCTCGTAATGCGCGTTGAGATAGTCGGCAAGGCCCTGAGTCGCCTTTCCGACGGTGTAGACGTTCATGCGATTGGGGCCAAGCCCGATGATGCCGCGCAGTCCAGCTGTGCCGAAGGCAAGTTCACGGTAGAAGGCATCGTGGAGTTCCTCGATGGAGTCGGCTTGTTCGCGAAGCTGTTCGGCCTCCTGGGCAGAGACATGGTCCAGCCAGCGCTCGTATTGCTCTTTCTCGGTACTCATGGACTACAGCTCCTTATCAAAGGGAAACTTGACGTTAATCGCATCCTTGCCAACGCGAATTATAGGCTCCTCGCTGAGTTCGATGTAGTAGCGATGTGCGATTGTCGCAAAAGCTTTCTCGAGTTCGCGTGAGAAGGCGGACAGGTCATCCGTCGAGAGTTTGAGACCCCGGCGGTCCTGATAGAGGTCGATGGGTTGCCCCTGGCCTTGCGAGGAGCACTGCTGCGGGACGAGGCGATCAAGCAAGGGGTCAAGCGATGCGATCTGGCCGGCGAGGATACGATGCGCCGTGCGCTCCGACATGTCGAGCCCGAGATCGCTGCAGATGGCGGCGAGCTCGGCAGCGTCACCGGCAATGGCAGGTCTAAGGCTGACAGGTAACCTTTCGATGTCATTGCAGAACAACAAGCGCGTGTCCTTGACTTGAGTCTGACCGCGCTCGATGAGCGTGGCGACAATCTCGGCAGGAGAGCCGATGAAGACGTCGATGGAACCCCGCACGTCAAGGGCAAACTCGACAAGCGTACGATTGACGTTATGCGGACCGGAGATGACGGCAAGCTTTCCTTCCTCGTCGATGCCGACGACGGGCAGCGACGATTGATCGGTCTTCTCGTCAAGGGACTCAAGGTCAATGCGGATGGCCAGAGATGAGCCCAGCTCTGGTGCCGATGCGACAACGTGTGCGTCGGCGGCATTTGATTTGATCGAGTACAGCGCCATACCGCGACCGTGTACGCCCCAGGTGTCCATGACCATGGTCTCGAGCTTCGAGGTGACACGCGGCTCGAATATGCGCTCGTGCATGTCGGCAGGGATGCCGTCACCGTCATCGAGGAAAACGAGCGTCTTGAGGGCGCCCTCACGGCTCGTGGCCACGTATATGGCGCTTGCATGCGCATCGCGAGCGTTGCGCAGCATCTCGATGACGATATCCTCGACGCAGCGTATGTCGTGCTTAGCCTGCCGCCGCTCCGCCTCGGCGGTCTTGAGACGCACGAAGCCATCACCGAGGTTTTCCTCGATGGCGAGATGGTCATCACCCGAAACGGATGCGATGAACCCTATCAGATCATCATCAGACATTCGTCCTCCACATACGCAGCGGGCCATGAAGCACGTACTCCATGGCCCGCCTTGGTCGCAAACATGCTCATCTGGCTATTTGGCGAGTGCCTCGGAACGGGACTCGCGAATCACGACGACGTGAATCTGGCCAGGGTATTGCATCTCGTCCTCAATCTGCTTGGCGATGTCATGCGCGAGGACGGTCGACTTTGCGTCGTCGATGGAATCGGGCTGCACCATAACGCGGACCTCACGTCCGGCCTGCATGGCATAGGTACGCTCGACACCCTCATGCGAGTTGGCGATCTCCTCGAGCTTCTCGAGACGCTTGATGTAATTCTCGTAGCTCTCGCGGCGTGCGCCCGGACGGGCAGCACTTACGGCATCGGCAGCCTGGATAATGACAGCAAGCACGGTAGAAGGCTCAACGTCGGCATGATGGGCCTCGATGGCATGCACGATGGCGGGATTCTCACCATAACGGCGAGCGAGGTCCGCACCGATGACGGCATGCGATCCCTCCACCTCGTGATCGACGGCCTTGCCAAGGTCATGCAGCAAACCCGCACGCTTGGCAGTAATGGGGTCAAGGCCGAGCTCGCTTGCGATGGCACCGGAAAGCGTCGCGACTTCGAGGGAGTGTTGTAGAACGTTCTGACCGTACGAGGTGCGGTACTTGAGACGACCAAGCGTCTTGACGATATCGGGATGCAAGTCATGAATGCCCATGTCGAAGGTCGCCTGCTCGCCGGCCTCTTGAACCTGTTGGTCGACGTAACGCGTAGCCTTCTCGAACATCTCCTCGACACGCGCGGGATGAATGCGCCCGTCAGCGATGAGGTTCTCGAGCGTGATGCGCGCGGTCTCGCGGCGAACCGGATCGAAGCACGAGAGCGTGACGGTCTCGGGCGTATCGTCGATAATGAGGTTGACGCCGGTGATCTGCTCGAAGGAGCGGATGTTTCGTCCCTCGCGACCGATGATGCGGCCCTTGATGTCATCAGACGGAATCTGGACGGAGGTGACGGTACGCTCGGCCGTGTAATCGGCGGCCATGCGCTGAATGGCGACGGAGAGGATCTCTCGGGACTTGCGATTTGCCTCGGCCTTGGTGCGTGACTCAATATCACGGATGATACCGGCGGCTTCGGCCGTGCACTCCTCGCGGATGTCATCGAGAACGATGTCACGAGCCTCGTCCTTGGTCAGTGATGCGATGTCGAGAAGGCGACGGTCGGCCTCGTCGAGCTTGGTCTCAAGCTTCTTGTTAAGACTTTCGGTGCGCGACTGCAGGCTGTTGAGCTGCTGCTCGCGCTTATCGAGCCCGGAACTGCGTTTGTCGAGGGAGTTCTCGCGCTGTTCGAGGCGATCGGAACGTGCCTGTATGTCCTTGCTCTGCTGACGGACCTCCTCGGTCTGTCTGCGAGCCTCTTCCTCGGCCTGCTGCTTAATTTTGAGCGCTTCGTCCTTTGCTTCGATTGTAGCCTCACGGCGAATGTTCTCTGCGGATTTCTCGGCATCGGCAAGTGTGCGCTCGGCCTCGGCCATGGCACTCTTTGCATTACCACCTGAAACAAGGCGGGAGACCAGGAAACCTACGGCGAGGCAGACAACCGCGACAACGACGTAGATAACGATTTCCATTTTGACTGGTACCTTTCCTATGTCATATAAGTACGTTTGGATGTACCGATAAAAAAGGCCGGATACATCCGGCACTCATTGCAATCCATATACTATTAAACCAGCGTTGGGCTGGGAAAACCACGATATAGAATATGCAACCCGCATATATAACTCGCATACATGCGAGGGAAAAATGAATGCCACCCGTTATCCTACCATATGAGTGACAGTATCGAAGTGTTCATGTCAATGTAATATCTGGACGGATTGATGGCAAAAGCGACGAGCTTCTTGATGCAAGTATGTCAATTTATGCGGAAAGATAGTCGCGCACGACACGATTCGAAAGCTCGTAGGAAAAGCCCCTGCCGATAAGACGTCGCATGTAGGTTGCGTAGGGATTCTTGGAATGGGCCTTGCGCTTGGAAAGTTCAGCCATGGCGACTTGATATTCGTCTCTGGTCGAAGAGAACTCGTCGCTGCAAAGGGCGATGGTCTGCTCGTCGATGCCATTGGCCGCGAGACGCGCGAGAATCTTGATCCTCCCCCATCCCGAATGCGTCTTGCCGCGAATGAACGCACGGGTATAGCGCTCCTCGTTGATAAGATTGACGCGCACGGCCGTCTCGATGGCATCCTCGACTTCCTCATGGGTGAAATCGCAGGAGGCGAGGCGTTCGCGAACTTCCTTGACGCTACGCTCGCGAACGCCAACAAGCACGTTGATCTTTTCCATCGCCTCGCTATGTCGTTGGGACGTAACCATTGTCGAAGTGCTTACTCGGCAGCGGAGCCCTCGGTCACGGAGGAGTCGGCGAGGTTCTCCGAGCCGGTGAAGCCGCTTGCCGGGACATCGGCAAGTGTGAAGGCATCATCGTCGTCGTACTCGACAGGTAGGCCGATAGTGGCACGTACCTTGTTCTCGATCTCGCGACGCAGGGCCGGACTCTCGACCAGGGCGTTCTTCGCAGCTTCCCGACCTTGTCCCAAGCGCTCGTCACCGTAGGTATACCAAGAACCAGACTTGGTGACTATTTTCTCATCGACGGCCATATCGAGGATGTTGCTCTCGCGCGAGATGCCAGTGCCGTACATGATGTCGAACTCCGCCTGCCTAAAGGGTGCAGAGCACTTGTTCTTGACGACCTTGACACGCACGCGATTACCCACAGCACCACCATCAACCTTGATGGTCTCGATACGACGGATGTCGAGACGGACGGATGAGAAGAACTTGAGCGCACGGCCGCCGGTTGTGGTCTCTGGGCTACCGAACATGACGCCGATCTTCTCACGCAGCTGATTGATGAAGATGCAGCATGTGTTTGACTTGGAGAGGGAGCCCGCGAGCTTGCGCAGAGCCTGACTCATGAGACGCGCCTGCAAGCCAACGCTGGCATCGCCTATCTCCCCCTCGATCTCTGCGCGCGGAACAAGCGCGGCAACGGAGTCGATGACGATGCAGGAGACGGCATTGGAGCGCACGAGCATGTCGCAAATCTCAAGGGCTTGCTCGCCCGTATCTGGCTGCGAGATGAGAAGCTCGTCGATATCGACGCCAATCTTGGCAGCGTAGACGGGGTCAAGTGCGTGCTCGGCATCGATGAAAGCAGCAACTCCGCCAAGGGCCTGGGCTTCTGCGACGATCTGCAACGAAAGCGTGGTCTTGCCGCTTGACTCGGGGCCGTAGATCTCGACGATACGACCGCGGGGCACGCCGCCGATACCGAGGGCGGCATCAAGGGCAAGGGCACCCGTGGGGATGACCTCGACGTCGAGGGCGGAGTCCTCGTCGCCCAGGCGCATGATGGAACCATCGCCGTACTTCTTCCTGATTTGCTCTTTGGTAATCTTGAGTGCCTCTTCTTTGGAGGCCTCCGAGGGAATCTTTGCCTTGCTTGCTGTGCGGGCCATGGGTGAGCTCCGTTCCTCTTCTACGTATGCACGCTACGCGCATATGGTAATCGAACATATGTACGGTGTCAACAAAGGAGCCTTCAACTACCGTGGTATCACTCTACAATGTGCGCAACCGAGACATCCACCCCCAGAATCTGAGCAAAACACGAGTGAAACCGGAGCAAATCCAGAGCGAAATGCGAACGAAACCCGAATTCCAGACTACGAAAGGGCCTCGAGGAGCGCTTCGAGCGCATGCGTTACGGCTCGGGCTCGCACCTCTTCGCGCGAATCACCCACGCACGTCGTAAAGCTCGTGCATGCGTTGGGTGTCGCGATGCCGTAGCAGACGGTCCCGACGGGCTTTCCGGGTTCCGCCCCTGTCGGGCCGGCGATGCCGGTGGTGGCCACGGCATAGTCACACGCGAGCACCCTGCGCGTGCCGGCGGCCATCGCCTCGGCCGTCTCGATGCTCACGACGCCATGCTCTTCGATAAGCTCCGCATCGACGCCCAGGACATGCTCCTTGACATCGACCCAATAACTTACGATGCCGCCGATGAAGCTATCCGATGAGCCGGAAATGGCCGTAAGGGCCGCGGCAATCATGCCGCCCGTGCAGGACTCGGCACAGCCAAGCGTCACGCCCCTCTCGCGTGCGCGGGCGAGCACGCATTCGGCAAGGCGGCGATTCTCCTCATCGATGCTATTGATCAGATCGCTTGCCAAAGCCCAGCACCTCACGAGACTTGTAGAAGTAATCAATCATGGAAACGATTGTCATGACGACGGCAGCAAGCAAGACGAGCCATGAGAAAATGGTAAAGCAGGTCGCGAAGCCATCGCCCATGAGCGTAATCTGGAGCGAGTCCTTGACCGTGAACAACAGGATCGCGCAAATCTGCAGGACGGTCTTGAACTTGCCAAACATGCTCGCGGCAATAACCTTGCCCTGAGCCGCAGCGACCATGCGAAGACCCGATACGATGAACTCGCGGGCGATGATAATGAGCGCCACCCACGAAGGAAAGGTCTGGAGCTCGACAAGCGCGAGCAGTGCGGCGCACACGAGAATCTTGTCCGCAAGCGGGTCGAGAAACTTGCCCAAATCAGTGATTTCGTCACGTGAACGGGCAAGATGTCCATCGATGGCGTCGGTAGCCGAAATGACGACGAAGACAACGGCGGCAATCCAGGGCTGCCACATCGCCCAGAATTCAGGCTCGGGAAGCCAGGTTGGCCAAGGCGAAAGCAATGCGGCGACGAAGACGGGAATGAGTAGTATGCGCGTGAGCGTGACGATGTTCGCCGGCGTCCAAATGCGTTCGGTTTCAGCAGACATGGTCTACGAGTTCCCCCTCGATTTCGTAGAAGAAGCTACCCGTAAGCTTCACCTGGGCAAATTGCCCGGGCTTTAGTTCATCATGGTCTTTGATGGGCACATGCACCTGCCCGTCCACCTCGGGAGCCTGTCCCTGCGTACGACACAGGGCCTCCAAACCGACATCGGTCTGTTCGTAGCCTTCAACGAGCACCTTTGCACACGTATCGACACATGTGGACACGCGTGCGGTCCCGATCGCCTCGCAGGCATCGAGCAGGCGTTGCGCGCGCTCCATGCGCTCGTCATCATCGAGCAGGCCGTCCAACTCGTATGCAGCACTCCCCTCTTCGGGTGAGAACGCGAAGACACCAGCGTAATCGAACTGCGCTTCGTCAACGAAGTCGAGAAGCTCCTCGAACTGCTCCTCGGTCTCGCCGGGAAATCCTGCCATAAGCGTCGTGCGCATCATAATGCCCGGAACATGCGCGCGCACCCGCTCGATGAGCGCGAGTATGTCTTGCGGGTTACCACTGCGGTTCATGCGCGCGAGAACTTCCGCATTGACGTGTTGCAGGGGCATATCGAGATATGAGCAGACGTTGGGAATTTCTGCCATGGCATCGAGGAGCTCGTCGGTGATACCTTCGGGCTGCACGTACAAAAGCCTGAACCACGTTTCCGGATACCGTCGTGCGAGGGTCTCGAGAAGCTGCGCCGTGGTTGCAGGCTCATCGAAGTCGCTGCCCCATATACCCGTATCCTGCCCGATGAGGACGATCTCGCGTACGCCATTGCAGACGAGTTCGGCGACCTCGTCATCGATCTGGTCAAGCGTGTAACTGTGGTAACGTCCGCGTATGTGCGGAATCATGCAATACGAGCAGAAACGATCACAGCCATCCGATATCTTGACGTAGGCGCTGCTTGGATGCGCATGGCGCAGAAGCTTTGGGCCACCACCCATGAGGCATCCCTCGAGGCCGAGCAGGCGATTGACCTCTTCTACGACATGGTCTTCCTCGCCTGCCGCGAGGAAACCAGCTGCCTCGACGAGCTCCTCTGACAGGGAATCGCCATAACGCGAGGGCATGCAACCGGCAACGAGCACTTTGAGCTCTTCGCCTGCGGCGTTTTCGCGACCCACCAAATCGAAGATGACCTCGATGCTCTCTTCGACAGCGCTTGCAAGGAATGCGCAGGTGTTGACGACGACGAGGTTCGCGTCGTTCACGTCATCGACAAGCGAAAAGCCAGCGGCAACGAGTCGCGCTTGCATCTTGTCGGTGTCTACCTCGTTCTTGGCACAGCCGAGCGTGACGAATGCAATGCGGGGTTCCTGGTTCACGAACCTGCACCTTAGCGATAGTTGGTGAACTGTAGCGGAATGCCGTAGTCTTGCTCACGCAAAAAGGTGATGACCTCCTGCAGGTCGTCGCGCTTGGGACCGCTCACACGCAGCTTGTCACTCTCGATTTGGACCTTGACCTTGAACTTCTCGGCCTTGATGTCCTTCGAGATGCGCTTGGCGACATCCTGCTCGATACCCTGCTGGATGACGCCGACCGTGCGGATCATGCCTCCGGAGGCATCCTGGGGGGTGCCCCATTTGAGGGCCTTGAGGTCGACCTTTCGCTTGATGAGGTTCGTGTTGAGCACGTCGATGACCTGACTGCTCACGAAATCGCTTGGAGCAAGCACGGTGATGGTCTTCGCGCCCTTATCGAAATCGATCTTCGAGCCGGAATCCTTGAGATCGTAGCGTTGCTTGAGACCCTTCTCGGTATTGTTGAAGGCGTTCTCGACCTCCTGCATGTCAGTCTCGGAGACGATGTCGAAGCTGTTGTCCTTAGCCATGCTCTTCCTTTCGCGATTGATTACTTGGGAGCGGATTGGATGCTGATGTAGAGACTTCCTGACCCATCCTCGTTCTTGGCGATTTCGATGGGATTGTCGTTTTCGGTGATGGTAACCGCAGACGGGTTGCTGAAAGTCGCACTAAACGACTCGGTCACGGGAAACTCGCGCGAGAACTGGCCACCGACGGCCGTGCCCTTGTAGGCATTCGCGCCATCGTAAGTCACCTCGACGAGCGAGGTTTCGCCCTTGGCAACCTCGATCTTGATGATGACCGGATTGCCGTTTGCCGTCGTAATGGTCTTGTGTGCCGCGTTCTCGCCGTCCGTCGTCATCGTGTCGTTGGTGGCACCACCCTGCACGGGGATAATGCCGCTATTGCCGTGACCAGCCGTGCTGATGAGAACCGAAGCCGCAATGATGACGGCGATGACGATCGTGATGACCGCAATGGCAATGAGACGCGTGCGGCGCTCGCTGAATATCGAGGAGAGAAGACGACGCAGACGAGCGAAGATATTGCCATCGTCAGCCTGCGTAACGTCGTCTCGCTCAGACACCCTGTCTCGCGCGGTCGAGCGACGGCGCGTGCTGCTGCTGCGCACGGTCGACTCGCCCGTGTCGACGTCAATGCCAAAGAAGTTGGGAGTACGGTCTTCGGCACTGCGCGAGAGGTCTTCCGTAGGACGCGCGGTGAAGGTATCGACCGTCGAGGAACGACGTGCCGAAGCGCCGCTACGTCGCGAACTCCCCGAACGCGAACGTGATGTGGAAGCAGGGCGCGTAGTGGGCTCGAAGCGTCCCGTGTCCTCACGGGTGGGATGAACGGACCTGAAGGACCCGGTCTGTCGTGTGCCGACGACGCGTACGCTGCCGCTGCGGTAACGCTCGTCATCTTTTGCAAGTGCCTCGTCCTTGAGATTGCGACTCAACTTGGAAGCGCTCTCGCCTTCCGCATCGCCACGTCTACGCTGAGCGCGCTGCGAGCGACCACTACGCGAGGACTCGCGACTTGTGGGACGAGACTTATCACCGGCAATGCGCTCGCCGAAGCGACCGACCCCACGGCGCGTGTTGTTGGCGCTCTCGGCGATCTCGCGGTTCGCGCTGAAGGCCTCGTACTCGTTGTCAAAGGCCTCGACGATTGCCGCCGAGTCCAGGTCGAGATAGCGTGCGTACGAGCTGAGCATACCGATGGCATGCCCACGTGGTGGATACTGGGAATAGTCACCCGCCTCGAGAGCCTCTAACATGCGCGCGCGAATATTGGTGTCACGCGCGGCCTGCTCAAGCGATATGCCAAGCTCGATACGGCGACTCATGAGAGCCGACCCGATGCGAGATTCGGATTTCACCTAGCTTCCTCCTGGTCTTGTTCATCAAAGGCACGCAGGGCCTCGAGATCTTCAACGCTATCGATAAGCACGTCGCGGGCACGAGATCCTTCCTGCGGCCCGACGACCCCCTTGCTTTCGAGCATGTCCATGATACGCCCCGCGCGTGCGTATCCGACCTTCAATCGACGCTGAAGCATGGAAGTGGAGCCTAGCCCGGCGGCAACGACAGCCTCGGCTGCCTCCCAGATGAGCGGATCGTCATCATCGCCAGCCGTCGAGGCAGAACCCGATGAGGAGCCCGACCCCGTCGCGATCTGCTGCTGGAGAATCTCGCGATGGTATTCTGGCTCACCTTGCGATTTTAGATGCTCGACTGTCGAGGCGATTTCCTCCTCGCTCACGAAACAGCCCTGAATGCGCTTGGGTTTGCCCCACTCGGGCTTGGAAAAGAGCATGTCACCGTTGCCGACGAGCTTCTCGGCACCCGACTGGTCGAGGATAACGCGGGAGTCGATGTTGGTGGCGACAAGCAGCCCGATGCGATTGGTGATGTTGGCCTTGATCATGCCGGTGACGACATTGCTCGAGGGGCGCTGCGTGGCGATGATGAGATGGATGCCGGCCGCACGCGCGAGCTGGGCGATGCGCACGATGGAGTCTTCGACATCCTTGCCCGCGACCATCATGAGGTCGGAGAGCTCGTCAACGACGATGACGATGAATGGCATCTCATCGGGATGATCTCCGTTCTCGTCGGTAAGCTCGCCCTTTTGAATCATCTGGTTGTAGAAGCCGATGTTCTTGGCACCGACGCCTTCGAAGACCTTGAGTCTGCGCTCCATCTCGGCAACAGCCCACTTAAGGGCGCTCGCAGCCTCTTTGGGCTCGGTGACTGGCGGAACGAAGAGATGCGGGATGCCGTTGTAAAGCGACATTTCGACGCGCTTCGGGTCAATGAGAATCATGCGGACCTCGGCAGGCGTCGCACGCATGAGTATGGTCATGATCATGGCGTTGAGGCACACCGACTTGCCCGAACCCGTCGTGCCGGCGATGAGCAAATGCGGCATCTTGGCAAGGTCGACGCAGACTTTCTCGCCATCGACATCCTCCCCGATGGCAACCTGAAGTGGTCCTGCGCTACAGCTCGGCAAGATATCGCCAAGCAGCACGCTCGAGCGCACCTTGTTGGGAATCTCGACGCCCACGAGGGAAGTGCCGGGAATCTGCGCGATGCGCACGGCTGATGCCGCAAGCGCCAGCGCGATGTCATCGGAAAGGTTCGTGAGCTTCGCGAGGCGCACGCCACTGGGCAGTTCCACCTTGAACATGGTGACGGTGGGACCGGCAAGCCAGCCGACGACCTTGGCCGGCAGGCTGAACTCCTCGAGCGTCTGCTGCAGAATATTGGCCGTCTGGCGCAACTCGCCCGTCATGTTGGAGCGCTTGGACTTGGTGACACCGAGTATGCGTGCATCGGGCAAGGTGAAGCCCTCGAGCGCCGAAGGCGTCGACCCATCGGGAATCACCTGCGTCTTCTTGCGGATGGGGACGGTCTCGGTCGAATCGGCGGCTTCCTGCTTTGCAGCCGAGAGATCCTTCTTCTTGCGCTTGCGTGGCTTGGCGTGCGAATGGTCGTCAAGCGTGACCGTCCGATCGGGATCATCATCGAAGACGACCGTTATGTCGGAATCCGCGCCATCAAAGGCAACCGTGGAGAGCGGGTCGGCGGAAATCTCATCGTACTCGTCAATGGGAGCGCCCTCTTCCCTGCCAAACTTTTCCTTGAAGCGTGCAAACGGCGACTTCTCCTCATCGGAGTAATCTTCGTCGTCAGCCTCGGCATCGGCGTACTGGGGCTGGCCAGCCGTGTAGATGGTGCGCTGGTAACGCGTCTGAGCGCGGTCTTCCTTCTTGCGCGAGAGGAAGTTCTTGAGTGCGAGGAAGGGGGCGGAGATGGAGACGCCCGCAATGACGAGGCCGGCGACGAAGATGCCCACGAGAATAATCGCGGTGATGACGCGCCCGAACAGGGTCATGAGCCCCCAGGAGATGCCGCTACCCACATAGCCGCCACCACCCACGAGCACTTCATCGGAAAAGAGGCTGTAAGGCAGCGCCTCGATGGTACCGGGAGCGAAAAGCGAAAAGAGCGCCATGAGCGCAATGAGCATGATGGCGAGACCGATGACAAGGCGCCCGACCTTGACCCCCTCGGTCTTGAAGAAAAAGGTCGCGCCCCAGAACACGAGCACGAAAGGCACGACATAGGCGCCCAGGCCAAGTGCATGCTTGAGACCATCGGAGATGACGACCGTGAGCATGGCATCGGCAGGCACGACGACGGCGACGAAGAGCGCGATGCCGATGACCGCCAGCGCGATGCCGATGAGATCCTCGCGCATCGAGCCGTCAACGAAGCTCTTGCGTGGAGTCTGCTCTTTAGTTGGAAGGCCCTGAGTCCTTCCGGCGCCTTTCTTTGCGGCGCTGGAAGATGACCTCGAGTTGCCCTGGTTCGATGCTGCGTTTCTCGAGCCCACTGCTACCTCCAGTTGCTACGCGCATAATTGTATCGCATCTAGATTTCGATGACGATTGGCATAATGATGGGCCTGCGATGCGCACGCTTCCACACGAAATTCGAAAGCGCATCGCGCTCCTGTTTCTTGATGCGGTTTATATCGGGCTTGTGGTTCTCGAGCGACTCGCGCACAGCCTTGGCAACGCATTCACGCGCCTCGACGATGAAGTCATCGTTGTCGAAACCGGGAATGCCGCGCATGGTGATGACCGGATCGGCCGCAAGCTTGCCGCGCTTGAAATCAATGGCAACCGCCACGCTTGCCGCACCCTCGCCCGACATGGACTGACGATCGCGCAGGACGTTTGCGCCGATATCGCCCACCGAAGATCCGTCAACGTAGACGATGCCGCTCTCGACGCCTTCGCCACGCTCGACCTTACCATTGGTCATCACGAGGGAATCGCCGTTTTCGAGAATGAAGATATTATCGGAGTCGACGCCGACGGCCTCGGCCAGACGCGCATGGGCACGCAAGTGAGAGGCCTCGCCATGGACCGGCAGGAAGTGCTTGGGATTGACGAGCGAGAGCACGAGCTTGAGCTCCTCGGCACCCGCATGCCCCGAAACGTGCACAAGCGCACGATTCTTATCCCACACGTCGGCGCCTACCTTGGAGAGCTGGTTGACGATGCGCGTGACCGACTTCTCGTTGCCGGGAACGGGCGTGGCCGAGATGATGACGGTATCACCACGCTCGATTTCGATGGTCTTGTGCTCCCCCACCGACATGCGCGCAAGGGCCGACAACGGCTCGCCTTGGCTGCCCGTGCAGAGCACGACGGTCTTTTCGGGCGGATAGTTTCCTACATCGTAGGCATCGATGATGAGATCATCGGGTACGTTGAGGTAACCGAGCTCGCGCGCAATGCGCGTGTTGGTGAGCATGGAGCGGCCCGTCACCGCAACCTTGCGGCCTGCCAGCTGCGCCGCGTCGCAAACTTGCTGGACGCGATGAATATGCGAGGAGAAGGCCGCGACGACGACACGTTGCTTTGCGGTGGCAATGACGTTGCGCAACGTCACCCCAACCTCGGCCTCGGACTTTGTGAACTGCCTGCTCGTCGCATTGGTCGAATCGCTCATGAGCAAGTCGACGCCCTGGGCGGCAAAACGCGCGAGCGCGGCGAAGTCGGTGAGCTCTCCGTCGATGGGCGTCTCGTCGAGCTTGAAATCGCCCGTGTGCAAGACATTGCCGGCAGGCGTGTGCATAAAGACGCCCATGGCTCCCGGAATCGAATGGTTGACCGTGAAGAACTCGAGCTCGAAGCAGCCAAGCTTGGTACTGCTGCCGCGATGCACCTCGACAAGCTTGGGTTGCTTGGAAAGACGATGCTCCTCGAGTTTGCCCTCGATGAGCCCCAAAGTGAGCTTGGTGCCGAGTATGGGAATGGAGCGGTCAAGATCTTTGAGTAGGTACGGCAGCGCACCCGTGTGGTCCTCGTGTCCGTGCGTGATGACGATGCCGCGGAGGCGATCGGCATGCTCGAGTATGTAAGTGTAATCCGGAAGGATGAGGTCGACGCCCGTATGCTCGTCATCGGGAAACATGAGCCCGGCATCGATGAGAATGATATCGCCACCGCACTCGAAGGCCGTCATGTTCTTGCCGATGGCGTCGAGACCGCCGAGCGGGATGATGCGCAGCGTATGCGTGGGCTTCTTTCCACGGCCCTGATTGCCCTTGCTGCGCCGACGCGGGCGCTTGCCCTTTGGCGTCGTTTTCGCAAGCGTCTTGACAGGTGCCTTCGCAAGCCCCTTGTCATTCGTATTCTTTTTTTCTGGCATGAGAGAAACTCCTCAGCCTGTGATCATGTACAGGTATTCTTCGTTTGCTGGTTCTTTATTCTACGGGTGCACAGGCGCGCATGACCTCGGCGAGCTGAGCCGACTGCTCCGGCGTCGCCTCGATGAGCGGCAGGCGCAGGCCACCCACGGGAAAGCCCACGAGCTTGAGCGCCTCCTTCACCATGATGGGGTTCGAAGTGACGAAGAGCTCGTTCATGAGAGGCAGGAGTGCGGCATGGGCAGCGAGCGCCTCGTCATGCTTGCCGGCTGCCTCGAGCTCGACGATTTCCTTCATGCGTTTCGGTGCAACATTGGCGATGGTCGAAACCACGCCCACGCCGCCCAAGCCCATGATCTCAAGCGTGTCGGCGTCATCTCCGGAGTAAACGGAGAAGCCGGCCGGAGCACCCTTGGCTATGGCGGCAATCTGGTCCATCTTTCCACTCGCTTCCTTGATCGCGATGATGTTCTCGTGATCGTGCGCGAGTCGCAAGGTCGTCTCGGCCGTCATGTTGATGACCGAGCGACCGGGGATGTTATAGAGCATGATGGGGAGTTCCACCGCATCGGCGATGGCGCTGTAATGCTGGTAGATGCCCTCTTGCGGGGGTTTGTTGTAGTACGGCACGACGCAAAGATAGCCATCGAAGCCCATCGGCTCGACCTTGCGTGCGAAATCGACGGTGTCCTGCGTGCAGTTGTCACCCACGTAGGCAATCGTCTTGCAACGGCCGTCGACGGCCTCGAGCACGGCCTCGAAGAGACGGATCTTGTCATCGTAGAACACGGTCGGGCACTCGCCGGTTGTGGGGCAAACGGCGATCGTGTCGATGCCAGCCTCGATAAAGCGTTCGGCAAGCTCCTGCGCGCGCGTAAGGTCAAGGTCAAGATTCTCGTCAAAGGGGGTCACACTTGCGACAATCGTGCGTCCGAAAAACGGCTCCGTCATGCTCGACTCCTCATCTTTACAGTGCGTTTGAACAAAGCGTTGTGCGAATTATACAGGCAAGCGCACGGGTTAATCCATGAGCTTTTCGAGTCCGACCGTCACGCCCTGCATATCGACGACGGCACGCGTTGCCATGAGTATGCCCGGCATGTAGGATGCGCGGTCGATCGAGTCATGGCGTATGGTGAGCGTCTGGCCCATGCTGCCAAAGATGACCTCCTGGTGCGCGACGTAGCCAGCCGTACGCACCGCATGCACCGGCACGCCATCGACGAGGGCACCACGAGCGCCCTCGAAGCCGTCGAGCTCCGTCTCCTTGCCGGGCGCGTCGCTCGCGCCATTGCGTGCGTCGGCGATGAGCCGCGCCGTGCGGATGGCAGTACCCGAAGGGGCATCCTTCTTGCCGTCATGATGAAACTCGATGACCTCGATATCGGGGAAATACTTGGCCGCCTGTTGGGCAAAGAGCATCATGAGCACGGCACCGGTCGTGAAGTTTGGTGCGTGGAAGAGCGCGGCATCTCCCGTGGCGGACTCGTCGTATATCTCCTGGAGACGCTCCTCGGAAAGGCCCGTCGTGCCAAGCACGCAGTTGACACCCATGCTAAGCGCGCAGCGCACGTTTGCCTCGGCAACATCGGGGCGCGTGAAGTCAATGACGACATCAGGCCGCGTTACCTCGATGGCCTCCTTGAGCGTGAGGAACACGGGGGCATTATCCGTGCCGACCGTGGTATCGTCGCTTGCGCTCGGATCGACGCCGGCGACGAGCCTCATGTCGTCCGCGCTATCGACAGCCTTGCAGATCTCCGTACCCATACGGCCGAGCGCACCGCTTACCAGCACCTGAATCATTTGAGCATCCTTTCGATCTTCTCTTGCTTGTAGGGGCTCACGACCGCGAGCGTCATCTCCTGCGTGAATAGCTCGCGAGCCGCCTCGTTTACTTCTTCGAGCGTCACCGCACGGTATTTTTCGATGATCTCGTCAATGGAATCGATGGGCAGGTCGAGCACGGCCAGGCGGCCCAAGCGCGACATGCGCGTACGCGTTGACTCGGTGCCAAGCACGAAGCTACCGGCGGCAAGCTCCTTGGCACGGGCGAGCTCGTCGGCTGTCAGGCCGTCTTGGGCTGCCAGCGCAAATTGCTCCGTTGCCACCTTGACGACCTCGGCGATGTTCTCCGGACGCGTGCCCGCGTACATCTCGAAGATGCCGGCTCCTTCGTAGAGCTGCGATGATGCGTACACGGAATAGACGAGACCGCGCTTTTCGCGTATTTCCTGAAAGAGACGCGAGCTCATGCCCCCGCCGATAATGATGTCGAGCAGCGAGTAGGCAAAGCGACACGGGTCATCGTTGACGATGGTGGGTGCGCCAAGCACGATGTTGGCCTGTTCGGAGTCCTTCTTGACGCAGGAAAGCATGACGCGTTCACGGGTATCGACGGGACCACGCTCAAGCCAGGGACCAACCGGAAGGCCCGAAAGGTAACGCGCGGCAAGATCGACGATGGCCGCATGATCAACGCTTCCGCAGGCGACAACCGTGATGTTGCCCGTGGTGTAGTGCGCGTCATGATAACGATGCATCTCGTCGGTATCGAAGGAGGAGACGGTATCGGGCGTGCCGAGCACGGGGCGTCCGAGCGCGTCATGTGGATACATCGCCTCGGAGAACAGGTCATAGACGTAATCCTCGGGCGTATCTTGACTACGGGCAATCTCCTCGAGCACGACCTGACGCTCCGGGACTATGTCCTTGTGGGCAAAGGTCGAATTGACGAGCATGTCCGCGAGAATCTCGAAACCGAGTTTGAGACGCTCGTCAATGAGACGCGCGTAAAAGCACGTGAATTCGCGGGAAGTGAAGGCATTGAACTCCGCGCCCAATGCATCAAATGCGGTGGAGATATCGAGCGCGCTGCGTGTCGTGGTGCCCTTGAACAGCATGTGCTCCATAAAATGGGACATGCCACCTTCGACAGGGACTTCATCGCGCGAACCCACGCGCACCCAGAAGCCGAGAGCAACGGAGCGCACGCCCTCCATGTGCTCGGTGATGACCGTTATGCCGTTGTCGAGTACGGTTTTCTCGTAAAACATGAACTTCTCCGGTTGAGCATACGAATCTTTATTGTAGCCCAAGCCATCAGGGTCTAAAAATAATTCTTGTAGTGCACTTCCTCGTTGAGTGGATCATTGGGGAAAAGGAATGCGTAAAGGTCAATGAAATAGTCGTCTGTCATCGAGGCGATGAAGTCAACCGCGATGTCCTCGGGACGGTGATCCAACTCGAATGTATAGGGGTAGCGCAACATGGGCTGGTCGAGATAGCGC